>Ga0272447_1000057_pt1 | contig 76428 bp, 65 predicted proteins | sample YNPCB0133_FD_194589 | JGI IMG/M metagenome (GOLD analysis project Ga0272447, IMG submission 194589) | Hot spring microbial mat communities from Yellowstone National Park, WY, United States - YNP-CB-013-3 | ecosystem: Environmental > Aquatic > Thermal springs > Hot (42-90C) > Sediment | place...
GCGGGAGGTATCGGGAGCGGCAGGAGGAGCGCAGGGGAAATGGACCGCGCGACTTCCGGCGGGAGGAGCAGAGCGGGAGGTATCGGGAGCGGCAGGAGGAGCAGGGTAGGTATCGTGGAGAACGACGCAATGATCGCGACTCGCGGGGGAGGGCGCGCAATGATCGTCCTGCACCACGCTCTTTTGAGGAAGAAGAGTAACTGTGATGCCTCACGCTGAAATGGCGCTACTGACCGGATAAAAAGCGCCAAGTGTGGCGTGCTGCACCCGGTTCGCTTATGCCTGCGATCTAGCATCAAAGGGGGAATCCGCCTGGGTTACGCTGCGGCACATGGGCGAGACGCCCGCGCTTCCGGGGTATGGGAGGCATGCGGGCAAGACGCCTGTGCTCCCAGGGACGTGCAAGGGCCGGTCGAATTGCAATCCCACTTGCGCAATCGTGGACGTGCTAGCGTGGAGTTGCGAATACCTGCGTCCAGTATCTTCCATACGATCCGCCATCGGCATAGGCGACTCCAATTTCGCGCAGATGACAGTTCAGCATATTTTGTCGATGTCCGGGGCTGCTATACCATCCCTGCACCACATCTTTGGCAGTGCGATAACCGGCAGCGATGTTCTCAGCCGCACTCTGGTAGGAGTATCCAGTTCGCCTGATTCGATCCCAGGGTGTGGAACCGTCCGAGCCGATATGGCCGAAGAAGTTATTCTGCGCCATATCCTGGCTGTGAGCTGCCGCTGCCGCAGTGAGTTGCAGTGACACTACGAGCGATGCGCATCCTGCCGCAGCACGGTACGCATTAGTGAGATCGACCACCTGCTGCGCCAGCGGTGACAGAACGCTTGTACCACTGCCGTCCGTTACTGCTGGTTTGACCACGAGCGGCAGGTACGCCGTGTGGCTCGCCGTGGATGCACTGATTATCTCTAAGGGGATGGAACTTGGCGTATTGTCAGTTGTGGCTGGTTCACCAATGCTGGTAAGATAATCGGTCGTCGTCTGGGCAAAGAGCGCTGGCGTCGTTAACGCCAACACAGCGGCAAGCAGCAGAAGGGTGATACGAAGAGCGTAGGGTAAAGAACAATGCATGGAAGCGCTCCCTGAGACGTCCTGGTACAATGCACGCGCTGTACGTCTTTACCTGAATTTTAAGGTATGCTTCTTCTCCTGCAAATAGCCCGATAGTCCCCGCTGCCTGTAGTTCCTGGTACGCCGGTTGTACAGGTCTGCTGGTCAATGCGCCAGAACGTAGCACATTGGTGCACATTGACGCACAAAGCCCTTAAGTTCAAGCACCGTCAGCGTTGCGGATACTTCGTGGACCGGCATGGATGTACGTCGTTGCAGATCATCAATATGGAGCGGCTCGTACCCCACCAGTGCCAGCACTGCCGCTTCAACGGGGTCATCAGGCAGAGCAGCACGCATCTCTTGCTGGCTCGCCGCCGTGCTCATGTCGAGCGCTTCGAGAATATCCTCGGCGCACGTCACCAGCCCTGCCCCGTTGCGGATGAGGCGATTGGTTCCTTCAGATCGCGGGCTGAAGATCGGTCCGGGCACGGCGAAGACATCGCGCCCCTGTTCGAGTGCATAATCGACGGTGATCAGCGCACCGCTTTTGACACCGGCTTCCACCACCAGCACGCCGCGCGCCAGTCCGCTGATCAGGCGGTTGCGCACCGGGAAAAGCTGGGGTGTTGGCCGTGTGCCAGGTGGGAACTCCGAGATCAGTGCACCATGGTCGGCAATACGGCGCGCCAGGGCGTCATGCCGTTCGGGGTAGACCAGATCGACGCCGCACGGCAACACTGCCAGCGTTCGACCGCCAGCGTCGAGCGCCGTCATGTGGGCGATACTATCAATACCTAACGCCAGACCGCTAATGATCGTCACACCGGCTTCGACCAGTCCAGTTGCCAGGCGGCGGGTCGCTTCGCGCCCGTATGCCGTTGGCTGGCGGGTGCCCACCACTGCAACGCTCCAGGAATCGACGTCGGAGAAGGTGCCGCGCACGTAGATCAATGGCGGTGGTGACGGAATATGACGCAGCGCTGCGGGGTACGCGGGATTCTCACGATCAATGAGAGCGACTCCGGCGCGCTGGAGTCGTTCCATTTCTCGGTCGAGGTCGAGGTTGCGCCGGGTTTCGACCAGCGCCTCGATCAGTTTGGGTTCCAACCCAATCGCCATCAGTTCAGCGGCGGAGGCATGCCAGGCTGCTTCAATCGAGCCGCACTGTTCGATCAGGCGATCCAGTCGCACCGGACCAATGCCGTTCACGTAGTTGAATCCGAGATAGTAGCGCGTGTTTTCCATGGCGCCCCCGACGTTTCTGGAAACAGAACTGATGGCAGCAATCGCCCGCCGACCGTGTGTAGTATATCGCTTCGACATTACCAGAGATCGCGCAGTGGACGCAGGGTTGCAGCAATGTTGGTCAGATCGGCGTCGAAGCCATACCGTAGCACAAGTTCGTGTGCGCGCTCCCTGAGGGTTGTTGCCGGAGCAGGCATACGACCGGCGCCGAACAGTACCAGCGAATGGCGCAGTGGCGCCGCCAGCGTTGTGCGGAATGACGTGCGGAACATGTGTGCTTTCGCAGCAAAGCGCGGGTCGCTGCGGAGCAGGTTGATGCCAATAACACCGCCGGGCAGCAGACGCTTCTGACAGAGGGCATAGAACTCAGCCGTTGCCAGGTGATCGAGATTGTCGCGTGCATCGCTGAATGCATCCATGAAGATGATGTCGTAGCGGTGCGGCGATTGCCGGAGGTACTCCTGTGCATCGGCGATGTGGAGACGCTGCCGCTCATCGAAGGTCACTCCGAAGTACGTGGCAGCAACCATCTCAAACGCTGGATCGATATCGACATTATCGATAATGACGTTGGGGAGATGCGCGTGGAGCGCCAGTGAGATGCGCCCTCCACCGAAACCCAGCATGCACACGCGGCGTGGTGATGGACGCCAGAGGAGGGTGAGCAGAAGTGCGCGATTGTATAGTGCAAGGAGGTAGAGCGGACGTGCAATGTCGATCCGCGACATTGGACCATCGAGTGCGCCGCTCACCGGATTCAGAAAGAAGAGACTGATAAAAGTCCCTTCTTTGATGACCCACAGACGCACCTGTGGCAACTGCCGATCGCAAAGAATGCCGTCGGGGAGCGCGCGAAGCCAATCCAGGCGTTCGGCAAGCGCGGCAGCATACGATGCTAGACGAGATTGTGCGCTTTCCAGGGCCATGGATGATCCTCTGCAAGACACCCGCTCTGCACACTCGTTGTCGCCAGGATGCAGGCACACACCTTGCTTATCGGTCGCTGCGAGGCCAGATCGTCCACAACGTAGCTGCAGCAGCCGCAACCCACGACCAAAATGCCTCGTCGGCGAAACCGTTGATCCGTAGCAAAACGCCGCCGATGAACAGCGCCGCTGCAATGATACCGCTGGAGAGTCGGTTTGTCGCCCGCTCGACACGCTTCATACCGCGTTCGAGACGCGACAGATCAACACGTATTTGCAATTCACCGCGGTTGGCAGCTTTGTAGTACGCATCCATCTGACGCGGCAGTGTCGCCGCAACCTGGCTGAGCTCAGTTAGTTCGCGCCGAATCTCCTCTAGCCAGTCACCATTTTTTCGTTCACGTTCAAGCATTGCCTGTGCGAATGGTTGCGTCTCCTCAAACAGATTGATGTCGGGATGCAGCCCAGTCACGATCCCACTCACCAGACTGATTGCCCGTCCCAGGTAGATCAGGTCTTGTGGGATCTGAAAAGGCAAATCACGCACGAGATGCTCCGTTTCATCGAACAGTTTTTCAACGTCGATGTTTGTCAGTTCTCGCTGTGTGCGCGCGTAGGTATGACGCAGCACAATCTGCAATGCCTGCACGATCAAGCGTCGGTCGGCGCCTGGCAGGATCATTCCTAGGCGGTCGAGGGCATCGACGATCCGCTCTGGATCGTTGGTTGCCAGTCCAATCACGCCGCTTCGAATGATTTCCATAGTTTTTGGTGGCAGATAGCCAACCATGCCGCAGTCGAGCAGGATGAGCGTGAAGGGTGCGCCCGGCTTAATGCCGTTGGTTTGAGGCGGCGGCGGACCTTCGACGCGCACGAAAATATTGCCGGGATGAGGATCAGCATGAAAGAAGCCATCGAGGAAAAATTGTTTCAGGTAGGCGCGATTAAGCCGGGTTGCGACTTCGGTACGATCCACGCCAGCACGCTCGAGCGCAGCATAATCGGTGATCTTGATGCCGCTGATCCGTTCCATGATCAGCACGCGCCGGGTTGAGAGTTCAGGGTACGGTTTGGGGAAGTAGACACCTGGCGTATCGGCAAAGTTGATCCGGAAACGCAGCGCGTGTTGCGCCTCGCGCTCATAGTCGAGTTCCTCTCGCAGCACACGCGCGAATTCCTCAAATAACAGTTCCAGGTCTGCCCGTCGCCGGATCAAGGGATAGTTCTTGACGACGCGCACTGCCCATAGCACGGCGCTCAGGTCGATCTCGACGATCTCATCAATGCGTGGACGCTGAACCTTGACAGCAACCGCTCGTCCGTCACAGAGTTCGCCGTAGTAGACCTGACCAAGCGATGCTGCTGCCACAGGAGTTGGATCGAAACGGGCAAAGATTTCTGCCAGTGGTCTACGGAGTTCGGTAATGAGGGTTTGCAGCACATATGGAAGCGGCGCTGGCGGCACCTCGTCCTGCAGGCCAGCCAGTTCATTGGTGATAACCGCAGGGAGAACATCGGCGCGCGCGCTGAGGAACTGACCGAGTTTAATCAGCACTCCTCCCATTCGCACTGCCAGGCGACGAAAATCGCGCGCGATGCGCTGGTAGCGCCTGACGCCGGTGCGCTGCGCGTACCAGCGCGTCAGCCGGTATCGGTTAAACAGAATGTCGAAAATGAAGACATGAACGATAACGCGGAAAAAGAACCAGGACACACGAAGAAACCGCCGCCGCCTGTGTACGGGAAAGGGGCGAAGATCGGGCGGCAGCGGTGGAAGGGCAGATATGGAACCGGTGCTGGAACCAGTCGTTGTCGGCTTTGTGACCGTTTGCACATGTCGTATTATAGCATTATGGAAACCCCAGCGCGAAAGCCAGCAATCGGTGACACTACTGTTAGCACTGCGGCTTCCCGGCGTTTTTGTTCGTCTCGCTTGCAATGAAGGCCAGCAATCGGTGACACTACTGTTAGCACTGCGACAAGGTTCTGCACTGCCTGTTTCAACCTTCCTGATCTGTCCCAGCGTCTTGTTCGGTTGCGCCCCGGTCGCTTGCAGCCTGTCACCCGTATCCAGCGCAACTCTACGCCCTGCAAGCCGCTCTCGGAGGTAGAGTTCTTGGGAGAGATGAGCGGTTTTCCGCATTCCCGTGCGCTTTTACCCCTCATCCCCCTACGGGAGTTCAGGTGTCCTGAAGCCCAAAACGAGAGAACGTACAGTTCAATCCGGTGACTTACCCGCAGCCTCCACATGCGCCAGCTTAGCTTTGACCGCTGCCCAGTCGATACGTGGCGCTGGTGTGACTGCTTCACGTTCGATCTGAGCCAGCATGTCCGCCAGCAACGCAGCGTCACTGTCCGGGTCATCAGGACCTTCGCGACTCTGTCCCTCGAGAAGCGATAGCCGCTGCGCTTCGAGCGGGCGGGTCAACTCTTCGTGTATGATCCGGCGCAGCAGTGCTTCCGATTCGTTGCGCGAGACGGTCGTTGTGAACTGATCTGGAGGATTGCTCGTCATCGGTTCCTGTGGCTAGGGTGTGCAACTCATCATTAGGTTATTGTTCCCCGAAGCGACAGTGAAGGGTAGAACCGTCATATGCGCTGTGCGTTGCTATGCCGGATCGGAACGGCTACGACGTCAGCAAGGATGGGTCGACCGCCATCCGTGTCCATCTATGCCCATCCTTGGCGATCCGTGGTTGATGTCAACGCAGCGGACGGGACGCTCATGGTACAATCCCATTGTACAGTGCCAGAGAAGACGACCTGAATGTTCGGGGTATTCAGAACGTGCGCACCAGCATCTGGCTCATTCGCCACGGGCAGACCACGCTCAACAAGCAACGCCGCTACCAGGGGATTGTCGATAGCCCGCTCACGCCGTTTGGCATGCAACAGGCGGAAGCGCTAGCGCGCCGTCTCCGACGCATTCCCTTTACCATCGCGTTCGTCAGCCCGACTGGGCGCACGCGCGCCACGGCAATGGTTGTACTGCGGGATCGGACGACGCCGATCATCGAAGATACGCGCTGGAGCGAAACGAACCATGGTCGCTGGGAAGGGTTGACCTACGCCGAGGTGTGTGCGCGCTTCCCAGACGAGTCGGTTGCACGCTTCGCCGACCCGCTGCATGGACGGGCGCAGGGTGGTGAAAGCCTGGCTGAAGTCAACGACCGCATCCTGGAGGCATGGCACGCCCTGCTGCGCGACTATCACGGCGGTCGCATCCTTGTGGTGACCCACTCAACCCCCATCCAGCTCATCCTATGCCACGTCACTAGTCTATCGCCGACCGATCACTGGCGCTGGCGCGTTGACGCTGGCAGTCTGACGGCGCTCGATGTCTACAACAGCGATGCGATCATTGTGCGCGTGGTCAATGAAACGCCGCGCCTGACGCAGCAGGGGAGCAGTGAGGAACACGCCTGAGGACGAAACCTGCGCGCGATTCACTGTTCACTACCGAACATGTTCAGCAGCATTACACCAATAATGATCAGCACAATGCCGATGACTCCCGCCGTATTCAACTGCTCGCGCCACACAATTACCCCGATGACCGCAATAGCTGCCGTACCCAGACCCGACCAGATGGCATAGGCGATGCCAAGCGGAATAGTGCGCAGACTGAGCGACATGAGGTAGAATGATGCACCATACCCGGCAATGACCAGGAGGGTTGGCAGCAGACGTGTGAAGCCGTCAGTTGCTTTGAGGGCGTTCGTTCCAATGAGTTCGCATACGATTGCGCCGAAGAGAAGCGCTAGCCCACGAGGATCCATATCACCCCTTTATTGAGACAAGAGTATGCATCGTGTCACCTGAGGATACCACATCACGGCGTGCACCACGCAACTGGTGGGGACCCTTCGCTCCCATTGGCGAGGCGCTGCGTTTTCTTACCATTCTTCCCATTCCGGGTTTGCCGCCAATGAGCGAGGAAGCGATCCCGCAATCAATCCGGTACTTCCCGATTGCCGGTCTGGTGATCGGATGCATGATTGCTGCAGTTGGCTGGGGCGCCGGTATGCTATGGAACGAAACGGTACGCGCGGTTGTCCTGGTGGTCGCCTGGGGGGTGTTGACGGCAGGAATGCACCTTGACGGCTTGAGCGACACCTTTGATGGGGTGATGAGCTGGCGTTCGCGTGAACGCAAACTGGAGATCATGCGCGACAGTCGAATAGGGGTGATGGGGGCGCTGGCGCTGGCGGCGGTGCTGGGGTTGAAAGCGGCGTTTCTGGCAGGCGCCGGAGACGCCTGGCTCACGGCGGTCGTGCTGGCGCCGGTGCTTGGGCGCTGGGCGGACGTATATGGCATTGTGCGCTTTCCGCCAGCGCGCGAAGGGGGCCTAGGACGCACCTTTCAGTCGTATCTGCGTCCCGGTGATTTTGCCAGCGCCAGCGTCGCAACGCTGGCACTGGCGCTGATTGTGGGTGGCGCTGGCGGCCTGATTGCGCTGGCGCTGGTCTGGATGGTGACCCACCTGCTGGGGCGCTGGTGGACGCGCGATCTGGGCGGGTTGACCGGCGACACCTATGGGGCGCTGTGCGAGATCGCCGAAGTTGTGGCCCTGGCAACCCTGACGTTGAGCGCGCCGATGCGCCTGCTGGCGACGTGAAGCACTACTCTGAGGGCCACAGGTTCATTACGCTGCGCTGATCGCCAGTTCGCCAATGTGGTACGAATTGTGGGTCGCAATAATGTTAATCTCGCGCAGGATCGTGTGACGGTATTCGCCGCTGTTCGGCAATGGCGCAAACAGATCAACATCGGGATCGTTAATGTGGAGCACGGGTCTTCGGGTATTCACAGCGCTGGTTGCGCCGTCTGCGGGTGATGCCGGACCGATAATGTCTGCGAGAGTCGCCTGTGGCAGGAACGCTACCCCTGGCACGCAGCCGTCTGAGGATCGGAGCGGTTGTGAACCGGATGGGCAATGCTGTTCACCTGAGTGGCCAGTTTCTCCGCGTCGGCAAATCCCAGGTTCACGAAGCGCACCACTCCCGTTGCGTCGATAACCACGGTCGCGGGGGCGGTCAGGATGCCGAGATGATCGACCAGGTGCGGATACTCCGACACTGGCAGGGTGCGCACCGTCACCTGATCGCCCAGATTGGCGCTCAGTCGCGCCAGTGCCGGCGCCTGACGGGTGCGACACTCAACGCAGCCAGGGGTCGAAAAGCCAACCACGGCGGGCTTGCCCGGCGGAATGATCCCCGCGAATGGCGTCTTGTGGGCAAGGGAGCGCAAATGCTGTGCGCGCCATGCGCGGATCGCCATCCACGCCAGCGCAATCACAACAGCAACAAGGATAATAATTAGCAGTCGTTCGATCATCTTTCAGAAGCGCAGCGAAGCAGCCTGGCTACCGACTGTGCACCAGGCGCTGAATCTGGAAGAAAATGAAGCATCCGACGCAGAAGCCGAACACCAGGTTGATCGCCGCCAGCGCAACGACCAGCAGCGCCAGCGCCCATCCAACCGTCGGTGCACCGAGAAACAGCGCAAGACTTGCCAGAATGAGCACCGTCGCCCCCATCCCCTGCGCAAAACGGTGCGGCGCCGCATCTTCCTGGTGAATGTCGGGTCGCAGCAATCCGGCAGGGCGCAACACATCCCGATAGAGACGCTGGAACAGCGCCAGTGAAGGTGATATTGTACCGAGCGCCATGATGATCGCTGTTGTCGCTGCCAGCCATGGCAGGTCAGCGATGAATGCCACAAGCAAGAGGACGATCACCGCTGCCTGATTGACCCGCAGCGCAGTGCGGTCGAATCCAGGCAGGGTTGCATGATTCTGGTTTACGGACATGCCTGCGTTCCTTGCGTGACTTTAACAGATTTGCTGGTATAATCATAGGCAACTTTATCTACTTTGTCAAGTTCTCTCGAGTTGCCCTGCCCGGCTGGATGCGCCGCAGTCCCACGAACGAACGGTTCGACCTGATCGATGAACCGATCAGCGACCGCGTTCCAGTCATACCCTTCGACCTGCATCCGACCGAAGGCGCCATACGCTGCACGCTGGTCGGGGTTGCGCAGCAGTTCGATCAGCGCTTCCGCCAGTGCGCTAACGTCGCCCGGCGGCACGAGCAATCCGGCACGGCGATGTGGGACGACTTCAGGGATTGCTGCGGCAGTGGTTGCAACGATTGGCAAGCCGCTGACCATGGCTTCGAGAAAGACGATGCCGAACCCTTCCTGCACGCTCGGCAGGCAGAACACGTCGGCCTGGAAGTACATCTGCGCCACCACGTCATCGTCAGGAATGGCGCCGACCAGGTTCACCGCTGTGCCGAGGCGCAGTTCGGCGGCAAGCGCACGCAGGCGGGCGTGTTCCGGTCCATCGCCGACAATCACCGCACGCGCTCCAGGAACAGCCGCGCGAACCAGTGGCATGGCGCGCAACAGATCCGCGATATGCTTACGCGGGTACTGGCGCGCCACACAGAGGATTGTTGCGCCATCGCTGCGGCGGGGCGTTGCACGCGCAATGCGTTGCCAGCGCGCCAGGTCAATCCCTTCGGGAACCAGCTGCACCCGTTGATGCGCTACGCCGTAGTGTCGTCGGATCGCTTCCCGGCAGTATGCCGAGGTCGTAATGACGCCGTCGGCATTGCGCGCGTTGATCCTTTCGAGCCGTGATAGCGACCAGAGCAGGCGCCGCACGAAGCCCCGTTCCTGGCGCGCTTCTTCCGCCAGAACCCCCTTGATGCTCACCAGATACGGTGTGCGTCGCGCGCGCTTCGACCAGAGAAAACCATCGATGTCGAAGCCAACGACAAGATCGTACCGCAGGCGATTGAGGAGCGCTGGCACATGCAGGTTGAACAACAGTCGGCGCACCGTCAGGTTGCGGGGCCAGGGCTGGATGGGCGTCAGGCGCGTGACCTGGACGCCGCGCCGCTGAAGTGCGCGTTGCAGTCCGCCGATTGCAACGGCAGTACCGCTCCCTTCTGCACTTGATTGAATCCACGAATCGATGAAAGCGATATTCACAACGGCTCTTCCTTCGGTATGACTTCTAGCGATGAGTGCAGCATTCCACTGCACAATTGTACGTTATGGCGGAAACGGACGGATGTCCACGCAGAGACAAGGACATCTGGCAGCGCTAATCGGAGAGTAGTCGGGCGATGACGATGCGGAAGCCAATGTTATAGCGCCAGTAGTCTGGTGGAAGATGGCTACCGCGATACGTGGCTCGTGCATGGGCGGTGGTGGAGTTGAACGACGATCCGCGCAGAATGTAGTGCCGTCGCTTTTCCGATCCCGTTGCGCCGGATGGATCGCCGTGGAGTCGTTCTGAGGGCGCGGGTCGTGCTCCGCCCGCTGTGTCGCTTCGTCGTGGTGGAGCGTCGATGCTACTCGCTGTCCATTCCCAGACATTCCCGATCAAATCATGAACGCCGTAGGGACTGACGCTGCCGGGGAAGCATCCCACCGGCGTCGTCGCCCAGCGCGATCGTCCATCCGGTCCGGCGCGGGTCTCGGCGACATTCGCAATTCCGGCGATCCAGTGGTCGCCCCAGGGAAAGCGACGTTTCACGCGCGCGCGCGGTCCCCAGGTAGCCGCCTTCTCCCACTCGGTTTCGAGCGGCAGACGAACGACCATGCCCGCTGGGAGACGCCCCTCGGCCGCCAGGGTGCGTGTCAGCCATGCGGCATAGGCCATAGCATCATGCCATGTCACCCCGACCACAGGCTGAGCGGGATTGTTGAAGCGCGGATCGAACCAGTAGCGCGGTTTGGGATGTCCGGGGCGCGCCGCCAGGAAGCGTGCGTACTCTGCATTGGTGACCGGGTAGACACCAATCTGATACGACGGCAGATCGATCCGCTGCGCTGGTCGTTCTTCGTCGTAGGGTGCATCATTGGAGCCAAACACGAAAACGCCAGCGTCAATCTGCGCCAGTGGCGGCAGCGGATCGGCAAATCGCGGGTCACCCAGGCGACCGAGCATCAGTCCAGCACGCACCCGATCCTCAACAGCAACGGTCAGATCGGCGATTATTGTCAGCAGGCGCTGCTGAACCTCGCGCACTACGTCTGGGTAACGCTGCGGGTCGATTGCTTCCAGGCAGGAAGATGCCAGGATTGCCGCCTGTTCAGGACGAGCAGTTGAAGCGCCAGTGCTGAGTCGGAGGGCATGGCGCGCAGGTTTTGCCGATTGTTGTGGCGTTTTCGGGGCGCCTGCATCTCCCGCGTCCCGGTTGCGGTCTGGTCGTCCGATCAGATGCCATAGCGTTGCAGCACTGGCATCTTTCTCCTTCTCAGCGTGGCGGGGAGGCTGCAACGAGGGATCACTGGTGCGCAGCCATAGCGCAAGCGTCAACGTTTCGTGCCAGGTCGGATTATCAACATAGGGCGCAATCGTCGCCTCGAAGTCGTCAGTGCGCGCCAGAGCATACGCCGCGAGAAACATGCGCAGCGCGCGCTGCGGCATCGTGTATGCCTGCGGAGGCGCATCGCGTTCGGGATCAGCAAGCAACCCGACATCAAGCGCGCGCTCAATAATCGCCGCTACCTGCGCATCATTGGCGTCCGGTGCACCATCGCGCACCAGTTGCTCGACCATCGGGCGGGTCAGCGTCGCCGGATGCGCATCATCATCAGTCGCACGTTGCAGCGCCAGCGCCAGCGGAGCGAGTACAGTGACGGGCAACGCCGCTTCACCCCACAGCGCGGCGAGTACCCGCTGGTAGACTACAGCGCGCGCCGCTGGGAGCGTATGTCCGCCCGCATCGGCAACAACGGCAATTGCCAGCGCGAGCGGCTCGAAGGTCAATGCGCGCAGCCCGTCGTCGATCAGCAGTCGCCCCTGAAGATCGGCAATCTGTTCGGCGATTGACCCGCCCCGCTGCAGCGCCGTTGTTGGCGTGTCAACCTTCGTCGCCTGATCGCGTACGACTCGCCGTCGGTTGAGCGCAGTGAGCAGACGGGCGACCATATCATCGACGTGGGCGCGCTCAAGGGGCGCGAAATGCACCCGCTGGAACCCATGGGCGTGCAGCAGGCGTCCTGGCGGCGGGTCGGCAGCCGCATACGGTCGACAGGCGCACACGTAGCGGTTGGCAGGAAAAGCGGCGACGATCTGCGTGACGACTGGCGCGCTGTGTGGTGTCACGTCATCGATAACCACCAGCGCCTCGCCAGCGTAGAGCGCCTGCAGTACCATTCCTGCATGCATTGCAAGATCGTTTGCGTGCAACTGCGCTTCGATCAGCGACCTGGGATTGGCGCCTGGATCGATCTGCGGTGGCATCTCGATCACGACGGGCAGTGGAATTGGCAGCGACCAATCGACAAGCGGAGCTGCGGCACTCTCTGGTTCTCCTGTGACTGCCGCAGCGCACGCCAGCGCCAGGCGACGTACTGCGATGCTCTTCCCGCTGCCAGCGCCCCCTTCGAGCGCCAGGCGCACACGTGGCGTGCGCGCAAGATCGGCAAGTGTCTGAGGGGAACCTGCGCTGTCGCGCACAGGAACAATCCCCCGCTCGACATAGATTTCCGTCAGCGGGAGATGACCAATGCCAAATGCTGCGAGACCGGCAATCGGGGCCGAACGAAGCAACTGGCCCACAATGGCTCGATAGTACTTCAACGCAGTGCTGTGATACAGGCAAACCGAACAGATCGCCCCCAGGCGCCGTTTGGGACAGATGCGCACAGGTTCGGGATATTATACCGCTTTTTCTACAGTACATCGTAGGTTTTTGTGCAGTTCGCCGTATCTACTATCAAGTGTAAAGATTTTCTTTCGTTTGCCTTGCACCTTGACACGCGCGCCTGTCTGTGCTATTCTTGCCGCGCTATATTTAGAACTGCTTCTGGTGAACCAATACAATATGTGGATAACTTCCGTGAAACCATTGCCTCTTGCTCCCCATTAGGAACGAGAGACTGTTTCACCTGGCTTTACAATAACCGAATCGCTTTACATAGTGACAAACGGTGTATAGTATCGGCGTACCAGATGCGTGCGCCGCTGGATGTGGTCTGTCTCAGGAGGTCAGGCAAGATGACGCAGTCGAACACAGAATTGAACGGAACACACAGCAACGAATCGTCCGATACTCTTCACCCGGACGTTATTGTCCCGACGACGATCATCAAGCGGGATGGGCGCGTGGTTCCGTTCGATGTCACGCGGATCGAGAATGCAATGGCGCGCTGCTTTGCCAGTTTTGGGCGCATACCCGACACGCCCATTCCCGAACTGGCGCAGCGGGTAGTCAACATTGTTGCTGCCAAGTCGCAGGGCAAGCCGCCGACTGTCGAGGGCGTGCAGGACATCGTTGAAATGGTGCTGCAGGCAGCAGGTGAGTTCGAGGCCGCCAAGCGCTATATTCTGTACCGCGCCGAGCGCGCCAGGGAGCGTGAGCGTCGCCCTATTCCCGACCACGTTCGTCGTGCGTTCGATGAGGCGCGCGTCTATTTTCCGACCCCATTGCAGCAGTTTCAGTTCTTCGACAAGTATTCGCGCTTCAACTACGAGTTAGGGCGGCGCGAAACCTGGATTGAAACCGTTGATCGGGCGGTCGATTATCTCTACGAACTGGCGGGCGACCGTCTCCCCCGCGAAACATACGAACGCATCCGGCGTAACATTCTCGAGATGCGTGCGATGCCGTCGATGCGCCTGCTGGCGATGGCCGGTCCGGCCGCACGTCGCAATGCAGTGGCGATCTACAACTGTAGTTATCAACCCGTTGAGAGCATCGACTCGTTTGTCGAGGCGTTAATCATCTCGATGGCGGGGTGTGGCGTCGGCTTTTCGGTCGAGAGCCGGTACGTTGAGAACTTCCCGCGTATCAAACGCCAGACGGGGAAGCCGCCGGTCACCTTTGTCGTCGAAGATTCGGCGGAGGGATGGGCTGATGCGCTACGCTACGGACTGGAGACCTGGTTTGAGGGCGGCGATGTGCATTTCGACCTGTCGCACCTGCGACCGGCAGGGGCGCCATTACGCACCAAAGGCGGGCGCGCTTCCGGTCCCGAACCGTTCCGCGCTATGCTTGATTTCGTGCGCAACCGCATTTTTGCCCGGCAAGGGAGTTTCCTGCGCCCGATCGATGCCCACGACATTATGTGTGCGGTCGGCAATGCAGCAGTGAGCGGCGGCGTGCGGCGCACAGCGATGATCTCCCTTTTCGACTACGATGACGATGAGATGCGCCTAGCGAAAGCAGGTGATTTCGAGCGCGAGAACAGCCAGCGCTGGAATGCCAATAACTCGGCAGTCTGGCCTCGCGGCGGATTGACGCAGCGCGAGTTCATTCGCCTTTTTATGGAAATGATCGAGTCGCAGCGCGGTGAACCGGGTATTTTCAACCGTGAAGCCGCCAACCTGATGAAACCGGCGCGACGCAAGGAGGCGGATTTCGGAACCAACCCGTGTGGTGAAATTGTGTTGCGCCCGTGGCAGTTCTGCAACCTGAGCGCTGCCGTCGCTCGCGTTGATGACACCTTCGAGACGCTCCGCGACAAAGTTGAGGTGGCAACGATCATCGGCACAATCCAGTCGCTGGCGACCCACTTCCCTGGCTTGCGCCCGATGTGGAAGCAGAATTGCGAGGAGGAGCGTCTGCTTGGCGTTGATATTACGGGGCAGATGGATAGTCCAGTTGCGCAGGATGCACAGGTCAAGCGGCGCCTGAAGGAGATTGCGATTGAGGTCAACCGGCAGACGGCGCTCAGCCTTGGCATTAACCCATCAGCGGCGATCACGTGCGTGAAACCAAGTGGCAACTCGTCACAACTGCTCGACTGCTCTTCCGGTCTGCATGCTCGCTGGGCGCCGTACTACATCCGCAACGTGCGTGTCTCAGTACACTCGCCACTATTCAAGGTATTGCGCGATGCTGGAGTGCCGATGGACCCGGAGAACGGTCAGACGCGCGAAAACGCTACGACCTGGGTCGTCCACTTCCCGGTCAAGTCGCCTGAGGGCGCAATTACGCGCAACCAGCGTTCAGCCATTGAGCAGTGCGAATACTGGTTGCAGAACAAACTGTACTGGACGGAGCATAATCCGTCGTGCACTGTCACCTATAAGCCAGACGAGGTGATCGACCTGATGAAGTGGGTATGGGATCACCGCGATATGATCGGCGGGCTAACCTTCCTTCCATCGTTTGATGCACAGTATGCGCAAATGCCCTACGTCGAGATCACGAAAGAAGAGTACGAGCGGCTGGCAGCGGAGTTCCCGGAGATCGATTTCAGCAAGATCTGGCGCTATGAGGAAGAAGATCTGACGACCGCCGCGCAGGAACTGGCATGCATGGCTGGCGTGTGCGAGATTGAGGTTCCGCCTTCGGCATAAAGCGAGGGAAGGACCGATCAGGAGTGAAGCACACGCTTCGTCCTTGATTCTGTGTGAGATGCACCTCTACCAGAACAGGCAGGGGCGGAATGACCGGGCACAATCGAGGACACGCACTTCCGCAACCACTCTAACTCCTGGAAGGCAGCATCCTTACCGATAGGGCGTTTTCTAGCGTCTCCCAGACGCGCACTCTCAAGTTGGGGCATCAGGAAGACCGATGCCCCTCTTTCACGCGCTGCGTGCGGAAATGATGCGGAGAAGTGAGGGGAAAAAGGCGTCAAGATACGGCAAACACCTCTCGCCCCTGAAAAACTCTCTACCTGTGAGATGAGGTAGCGTCCAGGCGACGCTACCCACGCGCTAGCAAGTAGTCGTGCGCCGCTAGCGCGGCACGCGCCCCCTCACCGATCGCAATCAGGGTATGTTCGCCATACGCTGTTGTCACATCGCCAGCAGCGAACAAACCTGGCAGAGATGTGGCATTCCGTTTGTCCACAATAATGAACCCATCTTCGTCAGTTTCGACCAGCCCCTTCACTATTGACGAATTCGGGGTTAACCCGACATCAGCAAAGGCGGCATCGACCGGAAGCCGACGCACCTTTTCCTCGTGCTCGACCACCACCGTATCGACTGATGAATTGCCGGTCACTTCCCTGACCGTATACCCTTCGAGAATCTCAACATTCGGGCGCTTCCGCAGGACAGCAAGAATCGGATCGTCGGCAGGAAATGCGGGCGCTACCAGGTACAGTCGGGCAACTGTCCGGGCGAGTTCGGCAGCGCCGCGCAGTGCGCGCTGAGTGCATCCAATGACAACTGCTGTCTTCCCCGCGAGTGCGCGGGCGAACGTTACTGGTGTATATCCAATGCCGTGATTGATAAATTCGCGCCCTGGCGCTTCGATCTGTCTGGGTACGGCGCCGGACGCAATAATCACTGCCGCTGCGTGCAGCGTTCCGGAACGCTCTGTCTCAATCTTGAAGACATCGCCCTCCTTCGAGACCCGATGCACGCGGTCGAACAAGGCGCGTCCACGTTGTGTCGTCACCTGACGCTCGAACGCCTCTACCGTTTCCGCGCCCAGACGGGTAATCTCTTCCGATGTCGTTTCGGGAGTATCGAGGTGCACAAGAATATGCCCCACCAGAAAATCGGTGTCGGCGTGGATGGTGAACTTCTGATTAATCTTCCCGCCCAGATTTTCATAGATGACCATGACGTCGAGTTGTTTGTCGAGGGCGTAGGCCGCTGCTGCCAGGCCGGCGGCGCCACCGCCGACAATAATTAGGTCGTGCATGCTCCCCCTCCTTGGTTTCGTCCAACTGCTGCAAACCGGCGTCGAAGCCGGAACGACCGACAGGCGTTGTGCTTATCCTTTGAGACGAGTTCGCGTCAGCGTCAACACCCCCTCTACCTCTTCATCGAGGCCAATCAGCAGATCTTCTGCCTGAGCGCGCGCTTCTCGCGCAAAGATCTGGTCTTCGATCACCGTCAGGTTGCTTTCGACATTAATCAATGCTGCCGGAACCGCTGCGCGAATCAGGAGCGCAGCAGCAGCGACATCCGTCACTGCCGTGCGGTTGCCGTAGCGGGCAAGGGGAGCGCACAGCGGCAGCAGTGCAGACGCAGCGCGCGCGGTACGCAATGGGATTTCGGTCGCCTGGCGCATTACCTTCTGGATCGCAGCCCGGCGGCTCGCTGCATCCGCTTCGGTGGTGCGCGGAAGTTTGTAGACTGCTGAGAGCTGATTGAACACATCGACATCAGCCTGCGCCAGTTGTTGCAGTTCAGCGCGATACGCCTCTGCGCGCTCGCGGATAGCTTTGGCTTCCGCCTCGAAATCGGCGTACTGCTTCTTCCCAATCGTCAGGTCGCACACCATCGTGATCAGCCCTGCCGCCATTGCGCCAGTCAGTGCCGCAACACTGCCGCCGCCTGGCGTTGGCGCGCTGCTAGCGAGACGATCAAGAAACTGACCAACAGTGGTCTCAAGAAGTTTGTCGCTCATGCATGCCTCCCTGGTCATGCGCTGTTCGTGGAGTGCGCCAGGCGTCGGCCACTGCTCGCAGCTGGCTGACGACGGCGCTGCGTGCAACGCTCTGCTGTTCGCCGCTGCGCAAATCTTTTACAACGACTTCCCCGCGCGCTAGTTCGTCAGGACCGATCACCAGCGCATATGGGATGCCGCGCCGATTAGCGTACTGAAGTTGCTTGCCAAGTTTCTCGGAAGGATCGAGCGCTGTCTCGATCAACAAACCCGCTCGGCGCAATTCCTGTGCCAGGCGCAGACTCTCCGTCGCCATATTGGGGTTGAAGAGCGTCACAAGCGCCACTGCGATTGTGCGCGACGCTGGTCCCATGCCCAGCTCCTCCATCACATCGTGCAACCGTTCGATGCCAAACGCCAGCCCGACCGTCGGTATCGAACGCCCGGCGAACATGCCGATCAAATCATCATAGCGCCCGCCGCCGAGCAGCGATCCCATCGGTGGATTTTGAATGATCGACTCGAAGACAGCGCCGGTGTAGTATGATAGCCCGCGCGCCAGACGCGGCGCAATGACGATTCGTTCCTCAGGAACTCCCATCGCTCGCGCATAGTCGATAATCGATCGTACATTGTCAATTGCCTGGAGCGCCCGTTCGTCACCCTGCAATTGCTGCGCTAGAGCGTTCAGCACCTCATCAGCATCGCCCTGCAGGTTAATCAGCGCCAGAATACGTTCGGCAGCAGCAGCGTTCACACCACTCTGGAGCAGGTCGTTCCGCACCCCATCGATACCAATCTTATCAAGTTTGTCGATGGCGCGATAAATATTGCTCGCTGCAGCATCGTCGAGACCGGAAACGCGCGCAATGCCGCCGAGGATCTGGCGATGGCTGATCAATGTCGTAAAACTGGTGAATCCAAGCGCCGTCAGCGCATCAGTCAACACGGCAAGGATTTCTGCATCGGCTAACGGCGACGCTGAACCGACGATGTCGATATCCGCCTGCCATAACTCACGGTAGCGACCGCGACCGGGGCGTTCGCCTCGGTAACTCTGCCCGATCGCGTAGCGCCGCCAGGGGAACAGCAGTCGACCCTGATACTGCGCCACAACCCGCGCCAGCGGCACAGTCTGATCGTAGCGCAATGCCACTTTGCGCCCGCCGTGGTCCTCAAAGCGATAGATCAATTTCTCGTCGTCGCCGATTTTGCCATCGAGCGTTTCGGCATATTCGACGATAGGTGTTTGCAACGGCTCGAAGCCGTACCGCTCGAAGACGGACGTCAGCGTATCAATGATGTACTGCCGCAGGATCATTGCCGGTGGCAGATGATCACGCATGCCTCGAATGTTCTGAACCCGGTTGGACATGGAGCTTCGTTGTTGCGTGGTATCGTGCGTGGTTGTACGCTATGCGGCGCAAGAAACACGGAAGCCCTACTCTAACCCTGCCCACACGATCATGATACCACAACCGGATACAGTTAGACGCGAAAATAAGGCGGGAAGCGGGAAGAGTAGAGGTGGAAAAGCAGCAGATTCCGTAACATAGGAGGAATAGCGAGAAGGTGAACGGTGAAACGTAGCAGACGGGAAGGGAAGTCTGTCAGCGCCCGAACCCTAGGCCGTTTTCTCAATGGCAAGTCAGAAGGTGAACGGTGAAACGAAACGCCCAGGAATCCTTGCACGCAGCCTGACCTTTACTCCCTTTTTGGTTCTCAGTTCCCGGTTCTCGGTTCTCAGTTCTTAGTTCTCGGTTCTCAGCAGCAGATCACCATACCAGCGCCCGGGCGACAGCGCGTTCGGTTGCAACAATGGCAGGCATCACGACCCGGCGAGTGCGTCCGTATTCCATTGTCAGGCGTTGTCCGAGCAACCGCAGATACGGCTGTCGGCTACGGCGCATCCGGCGCAGTGCGTAGCGCATGGCAAGATGACTCAGACGTACCAGGCGGTCACGCCGACCAAGCAGCGCCACGCCGGGAATGATCAGCGACCATCCCGGAAGTACCGGCAGCAGTAAACCAAGGATGCCAGCGATCAAAAGAAGTACGCCCGTTATTCTTCGGGCAATAGCAAGGGGTCTGGCAATCAATGACCATGCCCGTTTCATCATATAACCCCAATCACTACAGTGCAAAAATACACTGTAGCGATACTGAGCGACTAGTGTTGTCTCTCCATCGCTTGCTACAACCGCTATGCTACTGTAGCAAGATCACCTTTTTGCAGGAGACTTATGATTGCTCCATATGATGACTGTACCGCATCTGAACGAAGATCGCCAGGGAAGAATTCCTCTGTCTACTCCCGACATTCCCACACGATCAACGTTGAGTCGTTGCCGAGTTCACCCGCCTCAATGTAGTTAGGCAGAATCCCGCGCAACTCAAAGCCTGCACGCAGTTGCGGCGTCAGGGTGGGATCGGTCAGGGTGCCAGCGGCGACCGCCTGTGCATACTCAAGCGGACTCATCCGGTCGCGGTAGCGCACATAGCCAGGTATCATCCCGCCGCCGACCATGCCACGCAGCCCCAGACGACGCACCAGGTCTTTGCGGGCATTGTAGAGCATACGGGAAATGCCGCGCCCCCGGTAGTCGGGATGCACACTCATATCTGCGCCATAGAGCCATTCGCCCTGCGGATCGTGGTTGGTGAAGAAATTTCCGGCGACGATCCAGTGGTAAGTGTGGGGGGCGAATGCCACAGCGCCACTGATGCGGAAGGTGCTGCTTTGTCCGACAACTCGCTCTCCGTCTAGCGCGACGTGCTGACCTTCGGGAAAGATGCGCAACTGTGACTCGAAGTGCTCGCGTCGCATGAGTTCATGATCGGCGAGTGTCGGGAAGCAGATGCGCTGATGTTGCACCAGTTGATCGATGTGCTCCGGGCGCGTATTGACGATCACAATCTCACTCATACATCACCACATAGCCGCTGCAATTCGGCGCGCAGCTGTTCAATCTCCGCTTCGGCACGGCGTCGTGCCTCTGCTTCACGTTGCGCCTGTTCTTCAGCAAGGCGTCGCGCTTCTGCTTCACGCTGCGCCTGTTCTGCGGCGAGACGCGCCTGTTCTGCGGCGAGACGCGCCTGTTCTGCGGCGAGACGCGCCTGTTCTTCCGCCTGTTGCACTCTGGCAAGCGTCTGCTGCAGTACATCGCTCAGGTCTTCAGTGCGCACGACTTCCCGCCCGCTCGCCAGGTCGAACAGGCGCAGCACAGTCTCATCACGGTATAGTTTCAGCCCTAGCTCACGGCTGATAACCCCGCCGTCGCTCTCGAACGGCAACGCCGCATACTCGCCATCGACCAGGGTAAACCCTTGCAGGGGCGGCTTCAGGTATTCCCCCAACGGGTCGAACAGAAAGTACTCGCGCACACCAAGCAGCGCATATAGGGCGCGTTTGTTGCCCTTGTCCTCCAGGCGGGTCGAGCGCGAGGTCATCTCGATCACGACGCAGGGGGCAACGCCTTCTTCCCACAATTTGTAGGTGCGCCGCAGCCTCTTGCGCACTCCCTTGACCACGAACACGTCTGGTGAGACGACGGCTAACGGGTTGCCTTCTTCGTAGTAGAACATCAAGTTGCCGCTCACATAGATATCCGGCGTGTCACGAAAATGGCGCTCCAGCGTCTCAATGGTGTGCAGGATCTCACGGCGATGGACATCAGTCTCACCCACAGGTTTGCCGTCGCTTTCCGGGTACTCAATAACCTGGGACGCAATCACCGCGTCTGTCATGCCCTTCCTCCTTCCGCCGCACCTTAGCACAGCGCCACAAAACGCAGCGCCTCGTCCAGCACATCCAGCCCTTCGTGCAATTGATCGTCGGTGATGACCAGCGGCATCAGCAGGCGAATGCAATTGGCGTACAGACCGGCGCGCATCGTGAGCACGCCATGTTCGGCGCAGTACCGTACCACCTCCAGCACCTCGTCGGCAGCCGGTTCGCGTGTCGTGCGGTCTTTCACCAGTTCGATCGCCATCATCGCCCCCATGCCGCGCACATCGCCGACCAGCGGTATCTCGCGCTGCCAGATCGCCCCCCGTTCACGCACAATCGCGCCGATCCGATGCGCCCGGCGCAGTAGTTCACCATCGTTGAACATCTTCAGCACTTCGAGCGCTGCAACGCACGCCAGCGGGTTGCCGCCATACGTGCCGCCAATACCGCCGATATGCGCCTTATCCATGATCGCAGCGCGCCCGGTCGTAGCTGCTAGCGGCATACCAGCAGCGATCGATTTCGCGCTCACCAGAATATCTGGCTCGACCCCCATCTGCTCCATTGCAAACAGGGTGCCGGTGCGTCCAAAGCCGCACTGCACCTCGTCGGCGATCAGCACGCTGCCATTGCGGTCACAGAAGTCGCGCAGGAGCTGCATAAATGCGCACGGTGCCGGGATAAATCCTCCTTCGCCCTGGACCGGTTCGATGATGACGGCAGCGATTGCTTCTGGACCGACATGCGCCACCAGCATGCGCTCGAAGGCGTCCCAGCACCGTGTGACCGCCTCTTCTTCGCTCAGCCCCATGCGATAGGCGGCAGGGAACGGCGCACGGTACACTTCGGGCGCGAACGGTCCGAACGTCTTTTTGAACGAATACTTGCTGGTCAGTGTGAGCGTCAGCAACGTGCGCCCGTGATACGCCCCCTCAAACGCAATGATCGCCTGGCGTCCGGTTGCGGCGCGGGCAATTTTGATCGCATTTTCGACCCCTTCGGCGCCGCTGTTGGACAGAATGGTCTTGCAGGGACCGCTGATCGGCACGACCGTATTAAGATGCTCACACAGCGCGACATACGGCTCATACGTCCCAACGAGCGCGGAGAAATGGATCAGTTTCGCTGCCTGATCTTGAATGGCAGCCACTACCGACGGTGGGCAGTGTCCCGCATTCAGCGCCCCAATACCGCCGACGAAATCGATGAATGTATTGCCGTCAACATCGGTCACCAGCGCGCCAGATGCACTTTCGATGGCGATCTGATGCGCCTTGTAGAGACCATTCGGCACAGCTGCTTCGCGTCGCGCCAGCAGTTCGCGCGAGCGTGGACCCGGAATGTTCGTACGGAGATTAATGCTGCGCGTCGGCGCGGTGGTCATGGCGACTCCTTTCTGTGGCGGCGGAAAGAACAGTCTGTCAGCAGTCGGCAACTGCCCCCGCCCCGATCACTGACGCTGCGGAGATAGTTCTGACTATAGCACAGGTTTCGGGCGCCAGCAAGGATTACTCGGCTTCGTACCCGCTTGCGTCTTCGATAATAACCTCATAGCCGTCGTCGCAGCGACGGAAGCGGATGTGTCGGGCGCCTTCGATGCCGCGTCGCCGTAGCTCGTCAGTGACCTGGTTGCGGATACGAGACCATAGTTCCCCCTCGCCGCCGTAGTACCGTTGCAGCAGATTGTTCAGTTCATCGTCGGCCTTCCAGCGAATCATACGATTTCTCTCCTTCGTCCCTCTTTTGCGAATTCATGGCTGACTGAACACCTGCCTTAATAGCCTGTTAAGTCGAACTTAATGTTTCATTCGCCACAGGTTAATGCAGGTGAGGTACCAATAGAAATGCTGTGCTGATACGATTCATTTTTGCGCACGATGGTGCATCCGAGCATCCTCACATCCGATGAAATATGGATGCTGGCTGTGCCATTGTCGTGGTAGCCTGAGCATGAAAAGAGCATTATCGCATTCGCGCTGGCGCATCGGTATGCGCGAATGGTACGAAAGGTTATTGTTCATCCTGCTGATCACTCCGAATATGCTGCTCCTGGCAGCATTTACCTTCTGGCCCATGATCTACAATGCCTATCTAAGTGTGATCAGCTGGAACTTTCTCAGCCCAATCCGGCGATTCGTCGGTCTGCGCAACTATGAGACTGTCCTGACGAGCGATATTTTTCGGATCGTTCTGATCAACACGGCGGTCTTTACTATCGTATCAGTCGCAGTCACGATGGTGCTGGGTCTGGGTCTGGCATTGCTGCTGAACCAACCACTACGCTTGCGCAATGGCGCCCGCGCAGTACTCTTCACGCCGACGGTGCTGTCGGGTGCAGCAATTGCAATTATCTGGATCTATATGTTCGATCCGCGGTTCGGACCTCTGGCGCAGATCATCAACTGGTTTAGCTCACTGGCACACTTGTTGCCAGCGCGCTTTTCCGAGTCCGGGCTGGTGGAATGGCTTGCCAGCGTCAGATCGCCGCAATGGCTCTCTGACCCTAACTGGGCAATGAGTGCGCTTATTATCGTCTACGTCTGGAAAAACCTGGGGTATGCTGTTGTGATCTACCTTGCCGGTCTACAAACGATAGATCGCACCCTGTATGAAGCTGCTCGCATCGATGGCGCTGGCGCGTGGGCGCAGTTCTGGCATGTGACCCTTCCAGGTCTCTCGCCAATCATGTTCTTTCTGTTGGTCACCAGTATTCTGGCATGCTTCCAGGCATTTGACATTATCAGAGTGATGACTGACGGCGGTCCGGTGAATGCTACCAATATGCTGGTGTATCACCTGTACGAGCGTGGCTTCATCCAGTCGCAGGCTGGTCCGGCGGGTGTGGTGGCGATGGTGATGTTTGTGCTGATGCTGATCCTGACTATCCTGCAACTACGGTTCATCGAGCGACGGGTGCATTACAGTTGAAGGCAAGATTGCGCATTGCATGTGGGAGTATTGAGTGCGGGAAATGGATCAGAGTGTGGAGTTCCAGCGCGATATCGCGACGAGGCAACGGTCGAGCTGGCGCGCCTGTACGCTACGGCACGGCTGGATCTGGCACATGATGGGATATGCAGCGATAGTGCTGTCGGTAATCGTGATTGGCTTGCCAATCTACTGGATGCTAATCGCATCCTTCAAAACCAGCCGCGAGATCTACACAGTCCCGCCGACCTGGATCCCGCTCAACCCCACGCTGGACAACTATCCCGCCGCCTGGCAAGCAGCACCGTTTGCCCGCTACTACATTAACAGCATCATTGTAACTCTGGTAACCACTATTTCGAAGATGACCCTGGCGGTGCTGACAGCGTATGCGCTCGTATTTCTGCGCTTTCCCGGCAAGAATATCGTCTTCCTAATCGTGCTTGCGGCACTCATGGTGCCAGCGCAGATCACAATTGTGCCAAACTTTCTGACAATGGGCGATCTTGGGCTGGTCAATACGTACTGGGGGTTGATCCTGCCCGGTGCGGCGACAGCGTTCGGCACTTTCCTGATGCGCCAGTATTTTATGACATTGCCGCGTGAAGTGTTTGAAGCTGCCGAGATCGACGGCGCTGGTCATATGCTGCGATTGTGGACGATTGCGATACCATTGGCAATGCCAGCGCTTGTCACAACCGGTCTGTTTGCAGTCGTCAATGAGTGGAACGAATTTCTCTGGCCCCTGATCATCACCAGTACCGAAGATATGCGCACCCTGCCAATCGGTGTAGCGCGTCTGCTCGATCAGGAAGGGCTGGCGCGCTGGGGTGTGGTGATGGCAGGTACGATGTTCGTTGTAATGCCAGTTGTGCTGTTATTCGTCTGGTCACAGCGCTACATCGTTGAAGGGATCGCGTCTGGAGCAGTGAAGGGGTAGCCCCGAGTGGGATTGAGGGTTGAGATGACCGGTGCAGTCGGGCATTGATTGCACCGGTCATATCAGGCGTCAATCCTAGACACAGATGCTGACAAGAGGAGAGAGGAGTCCATGGCAACGATCAACCGACGACAATTCCTGCGTAGCGTGGCAGCTGGTGCCAGTGCGCTGACGCTGGCTGCCTGTGGCAGCGGCACGACAACTGAACCCACAGCAGTGCCGACGCAACCCGCAGCGGCGACGACGCAACCCACGGTGGCGCCGCCTACTGCGATGCCTCAGGGCGCGATGGGTTCAACCGTCGAAATCACCTACTGGGGGTCATTCAGCGGCGTACTCGGCGAGGCGGAGCAGGCGACCGTCGAAGCTTTCAATAGTATGCAGCAGGATGTCAAAGTTAACTACCAGTTCCAGGGCAACTACGAAGAGACGGCACAGAAGTTGACCGCTGCGATCCAGGCGCGGCAGACCCCCGACGTCAGCCTGCTCTCGGACGTCTGGTGGTTCTCGTTCTACATCAATGGTCATTTGCAGCCGCTCGACGACCTGATGGCAGCCGAAGGTGTTAAGCGCGAAGCCTACGTCGATGTGCTGCTCAACGAAGGCATCCGCAAGAATACCGTCTACTGGATCCCGTTCGCACGCTCGACGCCACTCTTCTACTACAACAAGAATGCCTGGGCGGAGGCAGGGCTTGAGGATCGCGCGCCGAAGACGTGGGACGAATTCATAGAGTGGGCGCCGAAACTCAACAAAGAAGGGCGTTCAGCATTCGCCCACCCTAGCGCTGCCAGTTACATCGCCTGGCTCTTCCAGGGTGTGATCTGGCAGTTTGGCGGGCGCTATAGCGATCCGGACTTCACCATCCGCATCCACGAAGAGGGCGGCATCAGAGCTGGCAATTTCTACCGTGACACGACCCAGACCTATAAGTGGGCAACTACGCCGAAGGACGTGACCCAAGACTTCGTCACCGGTCTGACTGCCAGCGCGATGTTGAGCACCGCTGCGCTGGCAGGCGTTGAGAAGAATGCCCAGTTCCCGGTCGGTACCGGCTTCCTTCCGGAAGGACCGGCTGGCTTCGGGTGCTGCACTGGTGGCGCGGGTATGGCAATCCTGGCGGGCCTGCCTGCAGAGAAGCAGCGGGCAGCAATGAAGTGGATCGCCTTTGCCACCGGTGAGGAGTGGACAATTAACTGGGCGCAGCGCACGGGGTATATGCCGGTACGCAAGGCAGCGGTGCAATCGGAGAGTATGCAGAAATATTTTGCCGAGCGCCCCAACTTCCGCACGGCGGTCGAGCAGTTGCCGAAAACCCGTCCGCAGGACTCAGCGCGTGTCTATGTACGCGGCGGTGATCAGATCATCGGCAAAGGGTTGGAGCGCATTACGGTTGCGGGCGAAGATCCGGCAAAGGTCTGGATGGATGTCAAGAAAGAACTCGAAGAGGCTGCCGCGCCAACCATTGAACTGTTAAAGACAGTTGAGGGTTAGGGATCGACGTCTGTCACCAGTAGCCTGTTATCCTTCGTGTGCTTAGAGAGCCGTTGCAGTGCAACGGCTCTCTCTTTATGCACCGTGCATTGTTCTGTGGACTGCTCTCCTCGCTTGCGGCAACGCAGTCAGCATTCTACAATGTAAAGGAGAACGTTTTGACTCACAATGTACACATTTGAGTGCAACTATGATCCACATAGATATTGCTGTTGCCAAAGTGCCGCGTCACGGCGCCTCCGAGAGCGGCGACACGCTCGAAGTGATCGAGCGCCCCGGAGGTGGTCTTTCGGTCGTTCTCGTGGATGGTCAAGGGAGCGGGCGTGGCGCCAAGACGTTGAGCAACCTGATTGCCACGCGTGCCATCACCCAACTCAAAGACGGTGCGCGGGACGGGGTCGTAGCTCGCGCTGTCCACGACTATCTGTATACCTACCGTATGGGGCAGGCGTCTGCGACGCTCAATATTCTCTCGATCGATTTTGCCAGCGGCAGTCTGCGCGTCTCACGCAACAATCCAGCGCCCTTCTTTGTTCTGGATGCTTCGGGCAGGGTGCAGATGCACAATGAGCCATCGACCCCTATAGGGTTGCATCCACTGACAAAGCCGGTGATCAGCGAAATACCGTTGCGTTCCGGGGTGCAGGTCATTATGTTTACCGATGGGTTGCTGAAGGTTGGTGAGCGCTATGGTGTTGATATGGAACTCGGCAACTACCTGGCGGGGTGGCACACGGAAGCGGATCAGCCTGCTACGGCGCTCGCCGAAGCGTTGCTCAGTCGCGCGCTGGAACTCGACCGGAACGAACCGACCGACGATATCAGCATCGTTGTCGCAGCAGTTGTTGAGCGCGCAAGCGCTAGCCGCGCACGCCGCATGACGGTCAGCGTCCCTGTTGAGCGCAGCGTTGAGCGTCACGAGGAAGCGTTGAGCGATACCGACGATTGAGATGCATTCCAGGTGTAACCGATGGTAACCACCGGGTGCTGAGTCATATGCGCGGAGAGTAGTGTTGGCTATGGCGCGCTGGAGAACAGGCGGCAGGAGTACAGGTGCTCCTGACAATGGGGAGATACGACTGTGGCGCCCCCGACGGGATTCGAACCCGTGATCTCCACCTTGAAAGGGTGGCGTCCTTGGCCTCTAGACGACGGGGGCGCACCACTGCCATTATACCAGAGATTCCCTGCCGGGCAAACGCTGCAGGCGTGTTGCGTTCGCCCGGAGAAGGCTTCAAGCGCGTGGTGCGGGGGTTTTCTCCTTCTCGTCCTGTTCGTTGAGATCACGCAGAAGATCGTCATCGCTCAGGTTGAGCGGCACAACCTCCTCATCCTTCGCTTCCGCTGGCTCCTCGTCATCTGCAGGTTCATCCAGCGGTGCGACAGTTGTATCAACCTGCGCGACGTACTTTTTGAGCGTCAGCAACTGCTTTGCCAGGAGCGGTGCCTGATCTGCAGTGAGCGCCCGTGCGAGTTCGACATCGAGCAGCGCCGAGGTTCCGGCGCCGGGCAGAACAGTGGCACGTTTGACCGGCGCGCCGAGACGTGCAAGCGCATTGAGTGCCTTGCCGACAGCGCGATTATCATCGTGCAGATGGATGCGCAGGCGACTTACCGGTCCGCCAAAATTCAGGCGCGCTTCGACCCACTCAAGGATCGTCAATGTAAAAAGAAACAACAGAGTGCCGAAGATGGCCAGCCATCCCAGACCGGTCGCCACCGTGACTCCTATTCCAGCGCACCCCCACAGGGTCGCTGCCGTCGTCAAACCGCGCACCGTTGTGCCGTGACGCAGAATTGCGCCAGCGCCCATGAACCCTATCCCCGACACCACATAACTTGCCACGCGCAACGCATCACGCTCTCCTGTCAACTCGGCAAAGCCGTAAGCGCCTGCCATCGTTACCAGGCACGCCCCTAACCCGACCAGAATGTGGGGACGAAAGCCACTCGCGCGCTCGTGCCCGGAACGTTCGATCCCGATCAATCCGCACAACACCATCGTCAGTAACAACCGTCCCATCGTCACAGGATCGATAGGACCTATCAGTCGCATCACATCCAGACCAATATTCATCTAGCGCCTTTCTCCTCTCTGTATGGTGAGATCGCTGCACAACCATCTTCCTCAGCGCAAAGCCGCCACGATGCCGCCCGTGTGTCGTCACAGCGAGCGGGCGCGTTTGACAGGTTTGAACATATGAATGTGGTCATCGGTTGCTCCTCTTCTGACCTTCCTTAACATTACGCGCTCCTCTCTTGCTATTCAGCTTAAGAGCGAATAGAGCGCGTGAGTGATCCGTGCTGCTAATGGAGAGCAGGTGGAGGCGCACCCTTCGCCTGCCCTATCTGCCGTTCTATCCCCAGAGCAGAGCGTGAGAGGGTGAGATACCGAGATGTGAGCATCAGACACCGTTCTCTGGGAGGCGCAGACGCCCTTCACGTGCATCATACTCGAACAGTTCGGCATAGCGCCCCCATTCAATCGCTGTATCGAGCGTGCTGGCAGCCTCTTCGGCACCCATAAAATCTTCCAGCTCCGTGAGAAACCGCTCACGCGGCGCGCGATGATCGGGGCGCGTGGAAAGGACGCGCCGGATGTGTGCCACCAATGGAACGCGATTCATCAGATGTTCGGCAAAGATCACTTTGCGCTCCTGAATGTCGCTCCGGGCCAGTTTCACCCCTTCCGGCAACAGGTTGATATCCCCCTCACGGGTCTGCGCGAAACCCAGCAACTCGGCTGCGTCAATGAGAGGAAACAGGTCGTCTGCATCGAGTTGCATGCCAGCAGCCAGTTCCGGAAGATCGCCGCGCCCCTGTTCCGACCCTGCTTCCACCTGCTCGATCAGCCCGATGATCTGCGCTACTTCCGCTTCCGGCAGACGCATCCCCAGGCTGGTGCGATCGCTCTCAACACCGACAGCGCCGACAAATGCTGCAGCCGGCGTCGTCATTGCACGATAGATCGTCTCGACCCTGGCGAGAAATGCAGGATCGTTACGATCACGCGGTCGAGGCAGATCGATCTGTTCGTTGCTGATGATCCGTCCGGGGTTGGAACTGAGAATAAGCACCCGGTCAGCCATCAGAACTGCTTCTTCAATGTTATGCGTCACCATCAGAATCGCCTGCGTCGGAATGCGCCGCGCTTCCCAGAGATCAAGCAGCTCGGTACGCAGGTTTTCAGCCGTCAGCACGTCGAGCGCTGAGAACGGCTCGTCCATCAGTAGGACGTCGGGGTTCGTCACCAGCGCACGGGCGAAGCCAACCCGCTGGCGCATCCCGCCCGACAGTTCTTTTGGGTAGGCGCTTTCAAACCCATCGAGACCGATCAAGTCGATTGCAGCCAGCGCCCGCCGACGACGCTCCCCCTCAGGCACTCCCATCGTTTCCAGTCCCAATTCAACGTTCTCTAGCACCGTCAGCCACGGGAAGAGCGCAAAGGACTGGAACACCATCGCCATCCCGGGCATCGGACCGGTCACCGGTCGATTGCGGTAGCGCACCTCCCCGCTCGACGGCGAAATCAGCCCGATGAGACAACGGAGCAGTGTTGATTTACCAGATCCGGAGCGTCCCAGCAGAGCGACAATTTCACCTTCTGCTAGGTCCAGATTGATGTTGTCGAGCACCAGCAGATCGTTGCCTTCGGGCGTTTTGAAGAGTTTACGCAGATTGCGGACGCTCAGGATCGTTTTCCCGACGCCAGCTGTCGTCTTCGGTATCAGGGTCATCGCCATATGCCGCTCCTTTCAGCTAAGGCGTTGGCGGCCTCAGCCAGAATCGATGCCATACACGCACGTCACCACCGCTGGTCCATCACCTTTCTGCCGGTTCAATCTGACTCGACCCGTTTTCGGTGGTCTCGACCTGCTGCACCGGCGCCGCTATCGTATACCTGCCATACAGGTGCAGCCCTGCAAAACTGCCCAGGATCAGCAAGTACAACACAATGACGGCCTGAATGATCTCCCGCTCGAGTTGCGCAATGCGGGGACGATTGGCGCGGGCCCGTGCTATGGCTTCGCGCCGCCGCTGCGCAGCCCCGGCAATGTCGTCCTGAAGCGTCAGGTCAGCGTTCCAAACAAGTCCGAAGCTGGCTGTGCCGTTAAACGTCTCATCCATCGTTTCATACGAGAGCTTCTTCATGATCAGCGCCTCCTTGTGCGAGGGGTTAGCACCGGTGTTCTAAGGCGTTTGCAGACCACCGGTAAAAACTTGCGTCATTCAATTACCGTAGCAACCCGCGCTGTTTGACGTAAATCAGTGGCAGCAGCGCCAGCAACGCCGTCAGGGCGATAACCATCGGCTCGCCGTACTGCCACTCCAGGATAGGCATATAGGCGAAATTCATGCTGTAGTACGTCGAAATGAGTAGAGCGGGCAGAAACACTGCGGTGAGCACCGAAAACACCTTGACAATCTGATTCTGCTTGACGCTCAGCGCCAGGTTATTGGACGTTTGTAAGAGACGTACACGGTCATGGACGAAATGCACGTGCTCCTCGACCCCTTCGATGTCATCAATGAGGGTGTGGTAACGTTGCCTGAGATGGGAAAACTCCTGCGGAAGACGCGCCAGCGTTTGTCTCGCCACCAGGGCGAGTTGCAGTTGGGTCTGGATGCACTCCGAAAGCAAATCCTCGACTACGCCCAACTCAACCTGGGTCGATACGACATCGCTGACCCCGAAGTCACGCTCGCGTGATTCGAGGCTATTGAGAACGGCATTCGTCTGCACCAGCGCCTCGCCGAGATCCTCGTTCAACGAGTCGAGCAGTTCGTCGGTGGCATCGTTGATCGACTGCAAGACAATAGCGAAGGCTTCGAATGCATCGTTATCACGTCCGTCACGCTGCATCCGTGATACCGCGACGCCGAGCGGTTTTGGAGCAGGCTCTGGCTCCAGGGAGACAAGAATCTCCCGCCCAACTATAAAGATCACCTTGCTGATTATCTTCTTGTTCCCCTCGACGCTCAGAAACGTCAGAGGGTAAATCAGGAATTCCCCTACCTGGCTGATACCGCTTGTCACAGTCTGGATAAGGTCGATGCCCAGGCGTTGCTTGATCACTGCGAGTGCATCGGTCTGGGCAGCGCTGACACGCAGCCACCGGTTAACCGGGGGCGTCTGATTGATAGTAACTGGAACCGAAAACGCTTCGTTCTGGCTCATCGAGATCCTCCTTCACCTTCGGACGAGTTATCGGGAATGACGTTCTTCTCAAGATAAAACTCCCTGTGCGTACCCGATGTGGAAGACGTGCGCGTCTCCAGATGGTAGTTGCCAAAATGCAGCGCCGTCACGATCGCAATCGTGATACCCCAGGCGAGACCCATCATGACGAATGACAATTTTTCGTAGCGGGTCCAGCGCGTTGATGGTTTGTATCGAGACGTCTGGCTCTGCGCACGGTCTATAGTTCGTGTCCAGACGAGAGGTTCTGTGGGAGTGTCAACCCCACCAGACCATCTGCCGTAAGTAAACTGTTGCATTGTTGGACCTCCCTCCGCTCATCTGTTGTGTATCGTTATCTGAGCGCCCCCGCTTGTCTGATGATGATCACGGGCACTGCTGTCACTAATAGCACGCCCAGCATTTGTACCCACGAGGAGGCAAACCACGACAACTCCGGCATGAACCGAAAGTTCTGCCCATACCAGTTGATCAAGGCGGTACCCGGTACAAATATGGCCCATAGCACTGTGAACACCTTGACCACATTCAGGTCGCTCATTGCGACGGTTTCTTGCGCTGCCAGTTGATGAAATCGCTGTCTCTCCTGCATGAAGCATGCACGTCGCTGCACGCTTTCAATCTCGGCGACCAATTCATCAACGCGCTCAACCGTCAACCATGACCGTTGAAGAACAGCGCGGCGCAGCTGGCGCCCGGCCCGTTCCAGGTCGTATAACGATTGCAACACGAAAGACAGCGGGGCATGCAGGGTCGATAGGTAAGCATCTAAGTTTGCTACATCCTCAACTCCGCCAGCCTCATCAGTGCCAACATTCGTCAGGAGGCGAGCATTAACGTGCCCGGCTACGCTCAACCCATCATCGATCGCGTCGAGCACTTTTGCCGTCTGGACCACTAACTGGTGCAAGAGAACCAGCGCCGTCGCGTGGGAACTTTCAAACGGAAGCCCCTGAGCCTGCATCCACTCGCGCGCCTGACCGGGCCATAGCTCACCGTGAACTGTCTCCACCGTGTAGAGGGGAGTCTGATCGTCACGTTGGAACCACAGCATATCGGTCACTAACAGGCGCAACCCTTCGAGTCTTGTACAGCGAATGCGCAGGACGCCTTCAGGTCGAACCATGGTCTCGGTCGTCAGGGGCAGCCCATACATTCGGGCTACATCTTCAAGCTCCTGCTGGTTGCTTACCTGCAGGCGAACCCAGGCAGGTAGTTCGTTGACCTTTTTCATCGCATCCACCCCTTCTTTCTGATGTAAAACAATGGCAGAATGGCGCTCAAGCCCGTAAGAACGATGACCGCCCATTCTCCCCATGGCAGAAACAGTTCGGGCATCTCAGCAAAGTTTTGTCCGTAAAAGGCGGCGACCAGGGTCGGCGGCGTGAAGACCGCAGTCACGATGGTGAACACTTTGATCACATTGTTTTGCTTGAGATCGAGCGTGGTCATCAGCGATTGCTGCAGGTTGCGGATCTTGCCGTGCTGAAAGTGCGCGTAGCGCCGCAGGCTATGGATGTCCGACAACAGCGTGGGCAGCGCCTGACCAAACTGCGTATGACCCGCAACACGCCGCAGCCAGCGGACGGCTCGGGCAAGCATCAACTGGCTCTCGACTGTCTTCGCAACCAGTTCTTCGGCTTCAGCCAGTGTGACTACCGTATCGGCGATGTCTGCGACACCGACCTGGCGCCCAGTTATCTGGTAGCCGCCCCCTGCAGTGGCTACAGACTCGCCAAGTTCGTCGAGACGCTCGGAGATCTCCCGGATGGTCGCATGAGCTGCGTCGTTGAGCGATTGCAGAATGAGAAACAGGACAGAAGCAGGATCATGGGTCTTGCCAGCCTGAACTTCTTCGAGCACGATTCGGCTTGCCACATCCAACGCGCCAAGACGCGCATCGTGCTCGACACTGATCAGCACGGAGTTGCCGAGGGCGAACACAACGTTTGTCTCCCGGTATTCATGATGCTGGTAAACGATCAGGTCGACCGGGATGATCACAAAGCCGTACTCCTCAACTGCCGCGCGTCCGACCCTTGCCGACAGATCGATGCCATACATGTGTTTCACCTCCGCCAGCCGATCACCTTGCTGCCGGTCCAGCCTCATCCAACCCGCTTGAAGCAGACGCTCACGAGCCGATGCAGAAGTGATGTCACTCGTTGTCATTGTGTGTCTCCAGTCTTTTCTAGAGGTCATAACACTCCCTAATCCAGACGGAAGCGCGTCTCAGCCAGCGCGTAGAGTCGGCGCCAGAACAGACGGTTGAACGCCAGCACGAGCATGCCCATCACCAGCATGCCCAAACCGACGTGCGGGTTGAACTCGCCGGTGCTCCAGTAAGCGATATAGGCGCCCAGACCGGTCAGGGTGAGGGTCGTTGCGCCCCACGACACGACCTCAGAGACGATGGACGCATTCCAGGAACCGCCCGAAGCCGTAATCCCGCCGGTGACGAACGCTGGAAAGATTGCCGGAATAATCAGTTTGCGCCACCATGCCCACCCTCGCAGACCAAGCACCCGGGCTGCCTCTTTCAGATCATTTGGAATGCTGCTCGTACCGGCGATCACGTTGAACAGGATGTACCACTGCGCTCCCAGAATCATCAGCGGTGCCTGAAACAGGTTCTGCGGCAGCGCATAGGTAGAGATGAGGACCACCGCAATCGGAAAGAGCAGGTTGGCCGGGAAGGCGGCGGCAAACTGCGCCAGCGGCTGCACAAACTGCGCGACTCGCGGACGCAACCCAATCCAGACTCCAATCGGAGTCCAGACCAGCGTCGAGATGCCGATCCAGATGATCACGCGCATGGTCGTGAGCAAGCCAAGCCACAGGCACTCCAGTACCTCTGACCAGGATACTTTGCCTGCAGGTACCATGGGTGTAGCGCAGGCGGCGGCCAGATCACCCGGCGCGCCGACGCGCTCATCCCGCAGCACTTCCGCCATCTCCGCACTGACTCTCGTCCCGCCTGCAGTCGCTGCGCACACATCCGACAGCCAGACCGTGTGATCGGGGTTGACCGTGACTCCGACGGCAGCAAAACGGCGGGCAATCTCCGGGTTGAGATCGGTATTGACATTTGGATTTGCCGCAAGAACTTGACCATTATCGAAACCCAGCCCCGGACCGAACATATACGTCGCCAGGAACCATACTGCCCACAGCGCTGCTGCGATCACGAGCGCATACCAGATCCGGTCAATCGCACGATCAATCGGTCGCAGCGATGGTTGCGGTTCGACGCGCGGACCAGGATGGTCACCTGCTGAACGAACCGGAAGCATCTGGCGGATCGCAGCGCCAAGCGCACCCAGGCTGCTGGCGATCCCCGACCGCTGCAACAAACGCAGCATCCACGATTGTGCAACTTCCTGCGCCTCAGACTGCTCGAACTTGAATTTTTCAGACCAGGCGACGATAGGGCGGAAAATCAACTGGTCGTAGATCAGAATGATTATCAGTAATGTCAGACCAGCGTAGACCATCGCCGCAACATCCGCCTGCTCAATCGCCAGCGCGATATATGAGCCGACGCCGGGCAGATACTGATCATTGTCGCGCCCGACCACCGAGATGACCTCAGAGGCGACCACAAAGAACCACCCGCCCGACACCGACATCATTGTGTTCCATACCAGACTGGGTATAGCAAACGGTACTTCCAGCTTCCAGAACTTTTTCCACGGCGAGAGCCGCAACACGGCAGCAGCCTCTCGCAGCTCCCTGGGCGTGGTGATCAACGAGTGATAGAAGCTAAAGGCCATATTCCAGACCTGCGAGGTAAAGATTGCAAAGATACTGGCTGCCTCCAGACCGAGCAGGCTGCCGCGAAATACTCCTAGAAAAATAGATGTAGTGACCGTTAGAAAGCCGAGGATCGGCAGCGACTGGAGAAAATCCAACGCTGGAATGATAACGATCTCGGCTCGCCGTGACCTGGCTGCCAGGGTCGCCACGGTAAACGTAAACAGCAGGCTCAACAGCACGGCAAGGAACATGCGGAACACCGTCCGCAACCCGTAATAGGGCAGGTTGGCAGGATTTAGAGAAACAGTTAGATCAGGCGTCGTCTCATCGAATGGCTGCGATGCGCCCTGAAACGCAACCGTCAGCAACAGGATCGCCACGATCACCAGCGGGACGACCACAAGGTCCCAGGGCGTCAGTCTGAAGCGTGGTCGCAGCACGCCCGCGTCGGGAAACGTCACGCGCATACGTGTCCTCCTGAGATGGTCAAGGCTTTGGTAACGAGATTCCAACATCGAACGCAACGTCGTCGTTGTCAGGAGGCTTCTCACAGCCGGTATGGTCACCGAAAGGCGCGCAGGAGCAGCGCCGCATCCAGAATCGCTCGCGTATCGCGCTGCTCGATCCACTCAGCCCAGCGCAGTGCAACGTCCGAACCGCAGCGTGGCAGGAGCCACAGCCAGACGCGGTCAAAAGAGTCGAGACCTTCGGACGGCAGAGCATGCAGTCGAGTCAACATCCGCTCATAGCGCTGCTGGTGGAAGCGTTCCTGTTCCGCCATCCGGATCAACAGGATCTCGTGCCGCTCATCGGGCGCTCGATCTGCCAGACGCCGATAGAGTGACACGATCACCTGGTGGCGACGCCAGGCGCGCTGGATGGCTTCGATCAGCAACCAGCGCAGCGTCGCCTGGCGATAGAGGTGTGTGGTTGCCAGCATAAGCAGTTCCTCCGAATGTGCGCTTATTCGACTCCGACGACCTGATACATCGGCTCTGGTTCCGGCGCTCGCTCGCCTGTCGCTGCGCGCTGCGGCGTCGTAGCAGTCTGCGTCCGGCGATTGTGGACCACTAGCGTTTGTGGCATGTCAGCAGTCCGCGAGAGCGGGCGTACCTTCTTCAGGCGCACGAATGTCGCGGTCAGGCGCCCATCTTTGTCCATCGTCCAGCGGATCGTCAGCATCGCAGGTTCCTCCTTTCGCCTTCAAGCCAAAAGTGTCCTTCTATGCGGCTGTTACAGAGCACAACAAACCACGCGCGCGATCCGACGATCAGCGCCGACCGACATGCACGCACAATCGAGAGCAAGCGCTCCCTGACCGTCTGCCAGTAACGGACAGACGGCCGCAACGTGCAATCACAAATTGTTGTCAGAGACCTGGAAGACAGCAGCGCAACGCCGTGGATGAGAGATGTGCGCCGGGAGTACACACATCGGGCTTGCGCTCAACAAACAACCCTGGCGCACCTTTCTCGCCAGGGTGTCAAGAGAGGACGTAGCTAGAGCTACGCAACACTGGCGAGAAGGAGATGCGTCTGGTATGCTGTTGCGGCGCTGCGCCGCCAACTACGATGACCGCCTTCGTCCATACTTGCCTCAAATAGAAATCCCCCTGGCATTGCCAGAGGGATCGAACGCTCTTACGAACGCTCCCCCTCCGGTTGATCTTAAGCTTTCACACAACGTAACGGTTGAACCGTAGTTACCTTGGCAAAGCCCTTAAGCCGAGCCTGCTGTGCGCCCCTGAGCGTCTTTCGACGGGCCGGAGCAGTAACCTGTGTTTGTGTGAAGCCGCGCCTACCAGGGAGCAACTTCTCAGTGACCAGCGATATAATATCTCACAAGATCGGGGTTGTCAAGAGGGGATCTTTTTTCTGGCGCGAACAGTCGCTATAGCGCATCTGTGGCGCTGTATCCAAACTGTAACTGTCCTGACTACCCTCATAAACAGAAATGGTTGCGCAGAGCGCGTCTTTTTTATCTTCTCTGAAAACCCGCGTTCGAGCTGCAACCGGACCCCATCATACAACCTGCCCTGTCGGGCGCACCTGTCGAAGGAGACGCGAATGGGCCAGAAAAACGGCTTTGATCCAAATGATCCGATTGGCAATCTGCGCAAGGCCCGCGATGCAACGCTCGACGCGTGGGCCAAGGCAATGATCAACCTGGTTAATACCGAGACGTTTGCACGCTGGATCGGCGCGACGCTCGATTCCTATCTGATCGCGTCAGCGCCGCTTCAGAACCTGATCAACACGTCGATGAAGACGTCGCTGGCACGGTTGAACCTGCCGTCGCGCGACGAACTCACCACGCTGGCGCGCCGGGTGACGCATATCGAAATGCGCCTGGACGATATTGAAATAAAGATCGACCAGTTGATGCATGCGTTGCGCACCCAAACACCGGTGATTGTCGAGATGCTCACTGAGCAGCTCGAACAGAACCGGCAGGAAGAAGTGGGACTCAATGGCATGGAGCAGCGTTTGGCGGCGCTTGACCATAAGGCTGATCAGATGCTCCAGTTGATCGAACGATTGCAGCAGGCGGCGCTGGAGCAGGCTGAGGCTGCACAGAAGCGCCGAAAAGCACCACGACCGCTTCAGCCGATGGAACCCGGAACGCCGACGCCCGAAGAGGTCAAAGAAGATCACGCTATCGAGGGGTTTTGAACCTGTGGTATGTGCTGCGTTTGAGCAATAAGGAGTATGTCGATGACGACGTTGCCTGAGACGACGCTCTTTCCTGTAGATCCGGCAAAAGTGGTAAAAAATCTGTACACTGAGGTTGAACGTCTTGGGAAAGCGTATGAGATGGGGATCAAGATCGCGACGGGCAAGCAAAGGGCAAAAGTGGCGCAGACGCCAAAAGAAGCGATCTGGACGCTCAACAAGACGACTCTCTATTACTACTATCCCCAGGCGCCAGCAGAAAAGCGGAAGCGCGTGCCGCTGCTGCTGGTCTTTGCTCTGATTAATAAACCTTACATTTTCGACCTGCGCCCAGGCAACAGTTTTGTCGAGTACATGGTGCAGCAGGGGTACAACGTCTATCTGATCGATTGGGGCGCGCCTGGTCCGGAAGATACGCATCTGACCTTCGAGGATTATGCGCTCGAATATCTGCCGCGCGCCGTGCGACGTATGCAAATGCACAGTGGGCAGCGCGACTTTAGCATGCTCGGCTGGTGCATTGGCGCAACTCTGGCGGCAATCTATGCGGCAATGCGACCAGACGACGGTTTGCGCAACCTGATCCTTCTCACTGCGCCGATCGACTTCTCCAATAAGGAAGCGATAGGTCCCTTTCCTAAGTGGCTGAAGGAAGAGTACTTTAACCTGGACGCAATTCTCGAACAGACTGGCAACTACCCAGGTGAAATGATCGATATCGGCAGCAAACTGCTCAAACCAGTCGAAAATCTGATTGGCAATTATTTGCGGTTGCTTGATAACCTCGACGATCCAAAGATTGTCGAGTCGTGGCAGGCGATGAATACCTGGGTGAGCGATGGTGTCCCGTTTGCTGGTGCGGCATACCGGCAACTGGTCGTCGATCTCTACCGCGAGAATCGCTTGATGAACGGCACCTGGATCATGCGCGGTCGCCCGGTCAACCTGGGAAACATCAAAGCATCGCTGCTCAATATTATTGCACGACAAGATCACATCGTGCCGCCATGTCAGTCGGAAACGATCCTGGATCGTGTCAGCAGTACCGATAAACATCAGATCATCATGCCAGGCGGTCATATCGGCATTATGGCTGGCAGCGGGGCGCGTCGCGGCTTGTGGCCGCAGATCGATGCCTGGCTTGCCGATCGCTCAATCTGATAACGTTATCATCAACGAGGAGATGAAGACGATGCGCCTGAAGGATAAGGTTGCAATTGTGACCGGCGCAGGTCACGGCATTGGTAAAGCGACCGCGATTGCCTTCGCTCGCGAAGGGGCGCACGTCGCCGTTGTTGACATCAATATGGCCGGCGCTGAAGCGACAGTGGCAGAGATTACCAGGCTGGACGGTAGAGCGCTTGCCATCCAGGCTGATGTCTCTCAAGCAGCGTCGGTGGAGTCGATGGTCGAAACGGTGCTGGCGTGGGGTGGTCGAATTGATGTGCTGCTCAACAATGCTGGTATCACGCGCGACGCTCGCTTGGTCAAAATGACCGAGCAGCAGTGGGACGCAGTGATCAATGTCAATCTTAAGGGTGTCTGGCTATGCGCGCGTGCCGTTGCTCCGCATATGAGCGCTCAGGGGAGCGGCTCGATCATTAATGTCAGTTCTATCGTCGGGCTGTATGGCAACTTTGGTCAGTCAAACTATGCCGCAACCAAAGGCGGTGTCATTGCAATGACCAAGACCTGGGCGCGGGAACTCGGTCCGTCGGGCGTGCGGGTCAATGCGGTAACGCCGGGATTCATTGCCACTGAGATGATTGCGACCGTCCCGGAGAAGGTGCTCCAGACTGTCTGCGAACGCACGCCGCTACGCCGACTCGGTAAGCCGGAAGAGGTCGCTGCAGTGTATGTCTTCCTCGCGTCGGATGAATCGAGTTTTATGACCGGTTCGGTCATTCAGGTGGACGGCGGATTGCTCTGGTAGGTGACTGCCTCTGCCTGGTTTTCTGCTCCTTTTTGTCAGTAGTGCCGGATGTTGCCATCCGGCATTGCTGTTTTCGTCATTGTATGGTTGTGCTATGATTTACCCACTGGTCTGTATGGTTGAACTGTATGGCTGATGATCTGTTGCTCGGTATTGATGTTGGGACGACCAACATCAAAGCGCTGGTATTTGATGTCCACGGCGTCTGTGTGTCTGCTGCCAGCACAGCCACGCCTGTCGAGCGACCGCATCCTGGATGGGCTGAACATGATCCCCATATGCTCTGGCAGGCGGTGGTCGATGTCATCCGCCGCGCTCTGGCGCCGCTTGATAATCCACAACGGGTGCGTGGCCTGGCAGTGGCAAGCTTTGGCGAGGCAGGTGTGCTGGTCGATGCGCGCGGCGAGCCGGTTGCGCCAGTGATTGCCTGGTACGACCGTCGTACTGTGCCCTACGTGCAGCGCTGGAATGTTCAGGGTGATCCGCTCGAAACGTTTCGCCTGACCGGTATGATCCCCGTGCCAATTTACGGCATGTTCAAACTGCAGTGGTTACGTGATCATGCGGCTGAAGGATACGCTGCTGCGACAACCTGGCTGCATATCGCCGATTATATTGCCTTCCGTCTGTGTGGAGCGCGTGCAACTGATTATTCGCTGGCGTCGCGCAGTATGCTGTTCGATCTCCGCGCACGCCGTTGGTCGAGTGCACTGATCGATTGCGCCGGGTTGCGGGGTGATCTGCTGCCTGAACTGGTTGCAAGCGGTACGCGCATTGGTGAGGTCTTGCCATCGGCAGCAGCGGCGACCAGTCTGTCACCGGGAACCATCGTCGGCGCTGGTGGTCACGACCATGTGTGCGGTGCACTGGCGGCTGATGTACGTCGCCAGGGTGATTGCCTTGACTCAATGGGGACGGCAGAAGCAGCATTTCTGCCGCTTGACGACATCCCGCTTGATGAGCGACTGTTTGTCGCCAATGTCTCTTCCCGGACGCACGTGACCTTTGGAGTGCACGTGGCGCGTGACCGCTACTACGTGGGGGATGGCTTGTTCAGTAGTGGTGCGGCAGTTGAGTGGCTGCGCGAATTGATCGCGCCAGGTGCGTCGCTTCATGAGGCGTCTGCCGAAGTAGAAACGTTGGCTGCTTCGGCACCTCCAGGCAGTATGGGGGTGCTCTTTCTGCCCCATCTGACGGCTGGTGAACGTGGCGCGTTTGTGGGTTTGACTACCAGCAGTGGGCGGCCGGCGCTGGCGCGTGCGGTCTACGAAGGTCTGGCGTTCGAGTGGCGTCATATGCTGGAGCATATCGAAGGCATGCTGGGGGTGCGTGCTGAGACAATTCGGGTGATCGGCGGCGGAACGCGTCTGCCGGTCTGGCTCGGCATCAAGGCGGATGTGATGGGGCGTCCTTTACACGTGCTGGATATGGACGAGAGCGTTGCGCTGGGCGCTGCACTGCTCGGCGGGATTGCTGCAGGTGTCTATTGCAACGAGGATGAGGCGGTTGGCGCATTACAGTTGAACAAGCGCACTATTGTGCCTGACGATGCGACACACATGCAGTACGAACGCATTTACCGCCAAGCGTTTCTACGCCTTGCGCCTGCGCTGACGCCGGTGCATACCGCACTTGATGAGTTGGAGGCGCCATGATCAGAACGATCATCTTCTTCCACATGGCGCCAGCTGAACGCTGGATGACCTGGCCCGCCCACGAACCATATGTTCCGGCTGAATTCGCTGCCGACGGGTTTGTGCATTGCACATCAGGGGAAGCGTTGATGGCGCGTGTCGCCAATACGCTATACCGCGACACTCCTGGCGATTTTGTACTGCTGGTCATCGATGTGGATGCGCTTACAGCGCCCGTGCGCCGAGAGGCACCTGCTAGTGCAGATCTGGCACCTCTCTTTCCGCACATCTATGGTCCGATCAACCGGGAAGCGATTATCGAGGTTCGGCGCATCCAGCGCGCCGCCGATGGCGTGTTTCTGCTATAATCAAAGCACTATCAGGCAAGGACAAGCGTATGGCTGATACAACGCGACATGCTAGAGCGCGACGCAAGCCAGGCGACGCCGGACCGACTGAAAAAATGCGCGAGTATCTGGAGGTCATCTACTATTTGGCAGCGCGCGGCGAGCCGGTGATCAGCGCGCGTCTGGCAGAATGGATGCATGTCACTCCACCAACGGTCGCCGATATGGTGAGCCGTATGGAGGATCGCGGCTACATTATGCGCGATGGGCGCGGTGAGATTTTGCTGACCGATGAAGGGTTTCGTCTGGCAGAAGCAATGGTGCGGCGGCATCGCATCCTGGAGCGCTTCCTGGTGGACGTGATGGGGTTGCAGTGGCACGAAATTCACGAGGAGGCAGTGCGTCTGGAGCACGCACTCTCGCCGCGCCTGGAGGAGCGTATCGAGGAGCTCGTTGGCGACGCCACCACCTGCCCCCACGGCAATCCCATTCCGGGGCGTTGCGCCTCGTATCCAGGTTCAGTACGCCTTGATAAGGTTGCGTCCGGGGGAGTATTCACGCTGCAGCGCATCTCGGAGGAAGCAGAAGAAGATACCGTTCTGATCCGCTATCTGCAGAATAGTCATCTGGTTCCGGGTGAGCGTTTTGCTATCATCGATTGCTCTCCGGTCTATGGGGTCACCCTTCAGCGCGACGACCGACAGATCACCCTGTCGCCGCAGATTGCCGCATACCTATGGGGGGATGTGACTGCTACCTGATCCGCCCGAACTGACGCTCGATCTGGGTCATCGTCAGCAGAATCATGGTTGGGCGACCGTGAGGGCATGTGCGTGGCGACTCGCACTGCTCAAGTTGCATCACCAAACTGCGCATCTCGTCGAACGAGAGGGTCTGCCCTGCGCGCACCGACGTGTGGCATGAGAGGGTGATCAGCATTGCTTCGCGCCAGTCGTGGGGCGTTGTGCCGCCCCGCCCGCTCAGATGATCGGCGATTTCGAGCAGCGCAGTCGTCAGATCGCCCGGATAGAGCACTGCCGGAATGGCGCGCACGCGCAGGCTGCGCCCAAACGGTTCCACAACAAATCCCCATTCTGCCAGCCGGTCGGCGGCAGCGATAAGTAGGTCGTGCGCGGTTGGCGGTAGATCGACCACCTGCGGCATAAGCAGTTCCTGACTTTCCACGGCGCCGGCGCCGCGCTGCGCCATCAGGCGCTCATAGGTGATGCGTTCGTGAGCAGCGTGCTGGTCGATCAGATACATGCCGTCGGCTGACTCGGCGATGATGTAGGATTGCGCAATCTGCCCGATGATGCGCAGCGGAGGAAGCCTGGACGCGCGGGTTGGCGGCAATGGTTCAGGGGACGTCACCGGCTCACGTTGCCATGCGCTGTGACCCTCGTCTGCCCAGGCGTTGACCTGAGCTGGCATCACAGGCGGATCGTCGGCGGTCATCCGAGGAAACGCTTCCCACCTGCTCTCGTGGGATGTTCCCAGGCGGCGCAGTTCAAACCGGCGCTGCGCAGTCTCGAGCGTCGCCGGCGCACTGGGATCGTCCCAGGGGCGCACGCCACTCTCCAGAAGCGCGCTGCGCACCGCGCGCCCCAGCGTACTCATCACCCGCGTCGTGTCACGGAACTTGACTTCGCTCTTGGTGGGATGTACATTCACATCCACAGCAGCCGGATGTACATAGATGTTCAGGATCGCCATCGGGTAACGACCCTTCATTAGAAGTGTATGGTACGCTTCTTCGATCACGACGGCGATCTGCCCGCGCGGCTGGATAGCGCGGCGATTAACGAACAGATGGATCGCCGCACGGGAACTGCGGGTCAACCCAGGAGGCGAAACCAACCCGCTGACCTGCACCCATTCCACGCCTTCGCCGGTCGAAGCATCAACCGGCAGCAGTTGACGCGCGACATCAAGACCGTACACCTCGATGACTGCGGCGCGCAGATCGCCATTGCCACTAGTGCGCAGCGTCACGCGCCCGTCGATTGCAAGGCTGAAACGCACTTCAGGGTAGGCAAGCGCATACTGGGTGACAACCGACGTAATTGCAGCGGACTCGGTGGCGTCGGAGCGGAGGAACTCACGCCGAACTGGCGTATTGTAGAACAGGTTGCGCACGCTGATTGTCGTGCCCGGCGAACATCCGCGCGGCATGATCGCCTGCACCTCGCCGCCTGCTATCCGCAGTTCAACGCCAACGTCCGCCCCCGCAGCACGAGTGATGCAGATCACCTGTGCAACAGCGGCGATTGATGGGAGCGCCTCACCCCGGAAGCCCAGGGTCGAAATCGCCCACAGATCGTCAGCGGTAGTCAGTTTCGAGGTGGCATGACGTGCAAACGCCAGTTCGACCTCATCGGCAGGAATACCGCACCCGTCATCCTGCACTCGGATTTCACGCAACCCGCCGTCGCGCGCTTCGACCGCAATGCGGCGTGCTCCAGCATCGAGCGCATTTTCGACCAGTTCACGGACCACCGAAGCGGGGCGTTCGATCACCTCACCAGCGGCGATTTGAGCAGCTACTGTCGCGTCGAGCACTCGTATTGGCATAGCGACCCTGCCCTGCATGCGAACACGTATGCGAGTATTGTACCATACTCCGGCGTACTATGGCGTCGGGGTGCGCCTCAGCAGCGTCAGCGGTATCGGAGTGCGCGTCGGGGTGGCAATAAGCGTCGTCGGCGATGCACCTGACGTTGCAGTGGCCAGTGGCGCGATAGCTGGCGCAATCGTGTCGGCAAAGCCGGGTGATGGCATTACCATACCTGGCTGTGTTGCGGAAGGCAATGATGTCGGAGTGCGTGGATGTGTTGCGGATGGTAATGGTGTTGCTGGTATGGCAGGAATAATGGCAGGGTTTTGAGTTGGTGGCTGGAGTGTGGGAATATCAGCAGTTGGGGGAACGTAAGTTGGCAGCACTTGGGGCGCTACAGCAGGTGGTATCGGTTCGGCAGGCCCAAAGTGTGCCGGACCCGGCGCCAGCACCGACGGATATGCCACAAAGAGGGTCATTGCTACAAGCCCGGCAAAGAGTGTCGTCGCCAATGTCGCCCCCAGCCAGTTTAGCCGTCGAGGCACAGACTCACGCTGTGGTGGAAGTGCAGGCAGAGAAGCGACAGTTAGGGGAGCAGCGGGTTGTGGCGAAATACGTTCGGTGGCAGGTTCTGCCAGAAACTGGGCTGTCGCGGGGAACTCGACAGTTGTACCTGCTGCCGTTGCAGGTAGTTCGACGGTTGTGCGTTCGGGTTCAGCATAGCTGGTTGTCGCTGGAAGCACGTCAAGTTCGTCGACACGTGCGACAATGACGGTGATGTTATCCGTTCCGCCACGCTCATTCGCAAGATCGATCAACCGATCAACCGCATTGGCAAGGGGCATCGAGCGCACAATCTCGTAGATCTCTTCATCACCGACCAGACCGTGCAATCCGTCAGAGCAGAGGACCACCACATCACCCGCCTGAAGCGGAAGATGGAACAGATCGACCTGCACCTCAGATTGATACCCCAGAGCGCGGGTAATCACATTGCGATAATAACTCGACCGCGCCTGGTCGACGGTGATCACCCCGGCTGCCACCTGCTCGCCAACCAGAGAATGGTCACGTGAGACCTGACAGATCTCGTCGTTACGGATCAGATACGCGCGGCTATCGCCAACATTGGCGACGTGCAGCATCCCCTTGTAGAACAGGGCTGCGACGCCTGTGGTACCCATTGCGCCGCGCCCTTCAGCGTGAATGCGCGCATTGGCGCGCTCGAATGCACGGCGCAGCGCATCAACGCGATCAGGGGACGCATCACTGTAGTAGGTGCTGAGGATCGTCTCGATACCGAGCCTACTGGCAACTTCACCAGCGGCATGCCCTCCCATTCCATCGCAGACGATTAGCAATTCGCCGTACTGCTCGACCCCCGCGCCTTCGCCGACACCGAAATTGTCTTCATTGTGATCGCGCGTTCTGCCAACGTCAGTGCGAGCGCTGTGGCGTAGTTTCATAGGCTCCTCCGGCGGGAGGCATCCATCAGCGACGCGCAAGTATACCATGCCAGCAGATCGGGTGCAACCTGTTACGCTTCTCGACGTTACATGGAGTGACCATATTGAAACAATTGCTATCTTTCTGCCGACCCAACCCACATTTCGACACAACCAGGAGGACGTGCAATGCATCGCAGCCAGCAACACAGCCGGTTTTTCATCCGCAGTCTCGTCGCACTTCTCACGCTTGCCTTTTCCGTAACACTTCTCGCCCTATCACCTGATCCGGTTGCATACGCGAACGAGCCTCTTCTACTCAAGACATTTTCTCAGTTCTCCAGAGCAACGGTCTTTCGTGGCATGTTCTTCTTCGCCGCCAATGACGGGGTCCACGGTTTCGGGTTGTGGCGCAGCGACGGCACACCCGGCGGAACTCAACTGGTCAGGGTCATTCGTCATGGCGTAGGGAGCAGTGAGATTCTGGGATTTCGGGTTGTCGGCGATACCCTCTTTTTTGTCGCCGATGATGGAGTGCATGGTTTCGAGTTATGGCGCAGCGACGGTACGCCCGATGGTACAACGCTGGTGCGGGATATTCACGTCGGGAGCCAGGGGAGTTTCCAAGCCGGAGTATATGGGGATGTCCGATTGATTGATGTGGGGAACGCGCTCTTCTTCATTGCGAATGACGGAGTGCATGGTTTCGAGTTATGGCGCAGCGACGGTACGCCCGATGGTACAACGCTGGTGCGGGATATTCGTCCAGGACCGGTAAGCGCGTTCGGAGGGAACGAAACGCTGGCAGTGATGAATAATACGCTGTACTTCATCGCCAATAGCGGCGAGGTCGGTTTGTGGCGCAGTGACGGAACATACGAAGGAACTTTCCTGCTCAGAAATGGCGGGTTAGACCATTGGAGCACGCTACTGGTCAACAACGGTACGCTCTTCATTGCAACCTACGACAGTCTCTGGAAGAGCGATGGTACGCCGGAAGGCACAATACTCGTCAGGGACAGGCTCTGTATGAGTACCAGTCCGAGAAACTTCGCGTTCATGAACGGTGTGCTCTTTTTCGCCGGTGGTGAACGACGCAATGAATGGTTTATGGGCTGTGACACCGAGCTCATGCGCAGTGACGGAACACCAGAAGGTACGTTTGTGGTCAAAGACATTAACAACTCACCTTACAGCAGTCTGGGATATTTCTCGTACCTGACGGTCGTGAGCAATACACTCTTTTTCAATGCTGACGATGGCATTCACGGGCGCGAATTGTGGAAGAGCGATGGCACGGCAGCGGGCACGGTTATGGTCAAAGACATCAACGAGGGTTCCAGGCATGCGCTGTACCCGACTCCTTTTGTGGTCTTGAACGGGACGACCTTCTTCATCGCCGAGGATGGCGTTCATGGGCGCGAGTTGTGGAAGAGCGACGGCACGGCAGCGGGCACGGTTATGGTCAAAGATATTATTACTAACGACCTCTGGCGTTCCAATCTGAGTAGTCTGAGTATTGACGCGAACCTGACCTCCCTGCATACCATGCTCTTCTTCAACGTCGATGATGATTTCGCTCATATGGATAAATTCGGGTTCTGGCGTTCGGATGGAACAGAAGAGGGGACAGTCCAGTTGCTGCCGGAGTGAGCGTATGCTCGCGCTGTGATCTGCGGTCAGGTGTTTATAACATCGCAGACCAATCTGTATACCCTTCTTATCGACCCCAATCGCTGCACTATCAGCGGACGGGTAACCGACGGCGCGGGCAACGGGGTGGCGGGGGTGACGGTGAGCGCAGGCGCGCGCAGCGCCACGACCGATGCGAACGGGTTCTACGGAATCAGCGGTCTGCCGACGGGCGTCTACACGCTGACAGCGACGCGCAGCGGCTATCAGATCACCCCGGCAAGTCGGACGGTGACGGTCAACGATCATCTCAGCGGTCAGGATTTCACCGCCACGCTGCTGACCTACACGATTAGCGGACGGGTGACGGACGGCGCGGGCAACGGGGTGGCGGGGGTGACGGTGAGCGCGGGCGCGCGCAGCACCACGACCGATGCGAACGGGTTCTACGCAATCAGCGGTCTGCCGACGGGCGTCTACACGCTGACAGCGACGCGCAGCGGCTATCAGATCACCCCGGCAAGCCGGACGGTGACGGTCAACGATCATCTCAGCGGTCAGGATTTCACCGCCACGCTGCTGACCTACACGATTAGCGGACGGGTGACGGACGGCGCAGGCAACGGGGTGGCGGGGGTGACGGTGAGCGCAGGCGCGCGCAGCGCGACGACTGATGCGAACGGGTTCTACGCAATCAGCGGTCTTTCATCGGGGGTATATGCACTTCGCGCAGAGAAACCGGGTTGTCTTATCGAGCCTGCGCAGCGCGCGGTGACGCTGCCACCAGGTCAAGACGCTCAGGATTTCACTGTCATCTGCCCGACAGAGCGCGCGTTTCTCCCCCTTGTGATACGCTGAATAGCTGCCAGAGCGGGGTTATAGGCGATGCCTCGCTCTGGTGCACTACTGCGCGATCAGTTATGGTGTCTCTCTCCTGTGAGCCGTTGATCCCGCATACGCCTCTTCCAGCATGGCGCGCACTAATGTTTCGGGGACATCGTCGCGCACGGTTGCCGACCCGATCCCCGACGGCAGCGCCCAGCGTACCTTTCCTGCCTGCACCTTCTTGTCGCGCAGGGTGCGTTCGATCAGGTTATCAACATCCAGCGCAGGCGGCAGGGCGGTGGGCAAACCCCAGGCGTGTAGCAGGCGCTCCTGGCGTTCCACAAAGCCCGGTTCAACCATCCCCATGCGGCAGGCGATCTGCGCTTCCAGGTGCATCCCGATGGCAACTGCTTCGCCATGGAGCAGGTCGCCATAGCCGCTCGCCGCTTCGATAGCATGCCCCAGCGTGTGACCATAGTTGAGCAGCATTCGTTCACCGGTTTCGCGCTCATCGGCGTTCACAATGTCGATCTTGACCCTGGCAGCCTGTCGGATGATCGCTGCCAGCGCATCGCCCTGAAGCGAGTCCGAATCGGCGCCTGCGATCGTTTCTAGGCGCACAAACAGATCGGCGTCGCGGATGACAGCGTGTTTGATGACCTCTGCCCAACCGGCGCGCATTTCACGTGGCGGAAGCGTGCGCAGGGTTGCGGTATCGGCGAGCGTCAGGCGCGGTTGGTGAAACGCACCGATCAGGTTCTTGCCAAGCGGATGGTTCACCCCAGTTTTGCCGCCGATCGCCGAGTCGACCATCGCCAGCAAGGTGGTTGGCAGGTGGACAAGATTAATGCCGCGCAGAACTGTTGCTGCGACGAACCCTGCCAGGTCGCCGACGACTCCGCCGCCCAGCGCCAGCACTGCATCGCGCCGTTCCACCCCACTGCCGATCAACCAGTCGTAGAGGCGCGCGACCATTGCCAGGTCTTTGCTCGTCTCGCCGGAAGGTACGGCAAATCCCTGAACAGCGTACCCGGCTGCACGCAACCGCTCGATCAGTAGTGGCGCATACTTTGGGAAGACCTGATCGTCGCTGATGATCCATAACGCGCCACGCAGACCAATGCGGTTCAGGTGATCCGGCAGATGATCCAACGCCCCGTGTGCAATGATAACGTCGTATGAGCCTCCAGGGGTGGTAACATGGAGTCGAGCGTCATGCAATTCCGTCTCTCCTGATACTTATTCTTCGGTGCCGAACTATTGGTAGCGAAGTGTATCCCCTGTGCTGTGCGCGTTGGAAGCGTGCAGAATGGTGGAGCAGTAACGCCCCTGCGCTTTGATGGACATGACTCTGGCAGTCGACACAGTTACGGCGAAGGGGTTGGAACTGTGAACGACGGCGATTCCAGCGGTTTGACATTGGTCGGAGCAACGATCCGGATCGCACTATTGAAGTCGAACAACCGGAGCAGCATACTGAACGATGTTGGTTCTGTCTGACCCTCCGCCGTACCGGTCACATCAATGGTCATTTTGTGCAGACGCCCGTCTTCACAGATCGACAGGCGCGTTTCCGCCTGGTCGATGTTCTGAGGCACAAACGGCAACGTTCCCTGCTGATTAACGCCAGTGAGCAGGTTGATGGTCGTCTCCCTGTCACCAACAAAGATGGTGCAGCGCTGACCATCGAGCGTTTCAGAGCCGCCGGGCCTAAAACGGGACAGATCGACGTTGCTGCCACGTAGCGAGCTAGTGATCTGATCAGGATCAACCGTTTCTGCGGGTGATTGCTGACCGGGCAGAAGTTCGTACCAGGCATCATCAGGCGCACCGAGCAACGGCGCTGGTCCGCGGATGTAGGATTTGCCATTGACGGTCAGAAATTCTGTGCCTTTCTTCGGATCACCGGACAGCATAGCGGCGAAGAGTCCACTCAATACCATCCGCGAATTTTTGCCTGCGACCTCGCCTTTCAGACTGATGATTTCAATCATTCCATCTGCCGATGCCACTGGCGCCCCTTCACTCATTCCCCCCTTCGATTTGAAGGAGAGTTCGATGCGGTAGGTATCGGCGCTTGTCGCAGCGAGTAACCCGCTCTGAATGACGTCGGTTGATGCCGATGCGGGTAGTTGGGTTAGTGGAACGGGCGTAGGCGTGGGTTGTGGCGTGGGGGTCGGGCGTGGCGTGGGGGTCGGGCGTGGCGTGGGCGTTGGCAGTGGAGTATTGGTGGGCGGAACGGGAGTCGGCGCAGCGCCAATACCACCGCAGTTGACCAGCATCAGAATCAGCGCCGTCAGCAGAAAGAGGCGTTTCACGTTCATTGGAGCGGCTCCTTACTGTGTCAATTCTCAGTCTTCGTCGCCACTGCGATAATGCGTTCTGCCACCTGCAACGGGGACATATGCGATGTGTCGAGGATCAGATGCGCCACCTGGCGATAGAGCGCTAAACGCGCAGTGCGCAGCGCCTCGAGGCGCACCGTCGGGTCATCTCCTGCCAATAGTGGGCGTTCCTCCCCATGAGTGCGCAGGCGCGCAATCAACACGGCGGTTGGCGCATCAAGCCATACGACCAGCGCCTGATCCTTCAGTAGTGTGCGGTTGGACTCGCGCACTACAATGCCGCCGCCGGTTGCAATAACGACTGACGTTCTGGCAATCGCAGCCATGAGCGCTGCCGCTTCAAGTTCACGGAAGGCGGATTCTCCCTGATCGGCAAACAGGGCAGAGATCGACTTCCCCGCCATCTGCTCCACCATTGCGTCGGTATCGCACATATGCCAGCCGAGGCGCTCCGCCAGCAATTGCGCCACGGTCGATTTTCCGCTGCCGCTGAGTCCGACCAGTGCAATCCGTTCTGGAATATCCGTCATATCACCCGCCGTACCTGCACCAGATTGCTATGGAACGTGCTTTGTCCAGCGAGATCCGCCAGAGCGTCGGGTGTTAACCAGTTGACGTTGCGACCGTCGGGCGAGAGGCTTGCCCATGGACCTTTGGGCGCCACAACCACGCCAGGCGGCACATCGTCGGTAACGACGGCACGCAACCGACACCATCCGCGTTCGTTTTCGACATGCACATCGTCGCCGTGGCGAATACCGCGTGCTGCGGCATCTTCCGGGTTAATTTCGATAAACGGCGGACCTTCTTTTGCGCGCAGCCCCGGTTGATTGGCAAAACTCGACGAGACGTAATGGTGGGAAGCGCCGGAGATGAGCACGAGAAACGGTGAATGTCCATCGGCGCCATGCCCGTTGCTCGCTGCCTGGAACTCGGCAGGTGGGACGTACTCCGGCAGCGGGTCAAGACCGTGGGCGCGCATCGCTTCACAGCGCAACTCCACTTTCCCCGACGGGGTTGGGAAATATCCATCGGCGAAAGGAACCTCGCGTCCAGGAGGAAAATGCAACGGTACTGTCCCTTCCGCCTGGAGGCGTTCCAGCGTTATGCCCTCCAGGAACGGATTATGGGCGCGCGTCGCGTCAAGGACGCCGCGGATCGCTTCTTCGGCATCCTCGTGCAACCAGGGTTCGGTGTACCCCATGGCGCGCGCCAGCAGTCGCATCACATCCCAGTTGCTCTTGCATTCGCCGGGTGGCGGAACTGCCGCGTGGTTGTACTGGAGGTAGCGATGCCCATACGCCTTGTGCAGATCGACATGCTCCAGTTGGGTGGTTGCCGGCAGCACAATATCGGCGTAGCGCGCAGTATCGGTCATGAATTGCTCATGCACGACGGTAAACAGATCATCGCGCAGCAACCCTTTGATAATCAGCCCCGCGTTTGGCGAGGATGTCACCGGGTTGGCGCAGAAGACAAACAGCGACATAATTGGCGGATCGGTCACCTCGCCGGTCAGCGCGGCGCCCAGGCGGTTCATATTCACCACGCGCGGCGTTGGCGGGCACTCTGAGGCATGCCCAACCGCTTCGGCGTCCCAGCGGACATACCCGCTCGTACTGTACGCTAGCCCCCCGCCACGCACACCATACTGCCCGACAACCGCCGGCAGGCAGCAGAGGGCGCGAAATGTCTGACCACCATTCCCATGACGCTGTACCCCATCGGCGGTTTTGAGCAGGGCAGGTCGGGTTGTGGCATAACGACGGGCGAGTGTAATGATCGTATCCCGCGGAACGCCGGTAATGGCTGCCACCCTGTCGGGCGGATACTCGGCGGCGCGGTTGCGCAGATCGCGCCATCCGATGGTGTGGCGTTCGAGCCAGGCTTCGTCGTGCAGTCCTTCACTGAAGATCACGTGCATCATGCCGAGCGCCAGCGCGCCATCGGTTGCCGGACGCGGACGGATATGCTCATTGGCGCTGCGTGCCGTCAGGGTACGGCGCGGATCGATCACGACGACATACGCGCCGCGTTTCTGCGCCTGCCGCAGCAACGGCATGAAGTGTGGACCGGTGCTGGCGGGGTTATGCCCCCAGATCAGCACCAGGTTGCTGTAGAGCACATCTGCTGGGTCGGGCGCCAGGCGTGCGCCGAGGGTCGCTTCGACAGCGGCTTCAGCTGCGGCGCCGCAAATGCTGCGCTGCAACCCGCTTGCTCCCATGCGGTTCCACAGGCGAGCATTGCAGATCACAAGTTGCAGCAGACCAAGCGTGCCGCTGTAGGAGTACGGGAGAATGGCAGCAGCGCCGTAGCGCGCGATGATCTCCTTCCAGCGCTTTGCAATCTCATCAATTGCCGCTTCCCACGACACGCGCTCCCACCGGTTGCTGCCCTTTGGACCAGCGCGCCGCAGCGGGTAGAGGAGCCGATCAGGGGCGTAGACTCGTTCCAGATATGGGCGCACTTTGGCGCACAGCCAGCCATTGGTAAACGGATGCGTCGGATCGGCATAGAAGCGCACCACGCGATCACCCTGCACTTCAGCAATTGTCGCGCAGGTATCGGGGCAATCATGCGGGCATGCGCCGCGCACTAGGCGGACGCTATCGTGGAGGGAGGGATTGGATGCGTTCATGATATACGCCATTTCGTTATGAAACCATCCATGACTTCGCTGCAAAAACGTACCGCTGAGACGCTAAGCGCATAGAGAATCACAAAAACGAACCATGATGGATGCCTGGCGAAGCCTGCGTGTGCGCGACGCAATATGGAATCCGCCTCTGTGAACGCTGCGCCTCTACGGTGACCATACCCTTTTTGCAGTGGATCAGCCATGGCTGCATTCTAACCCGAAAGCAGATCCAGAGCAAGAGTTCACGCTGCTTGACGCAGGGAGCGCGCCGCGCTATCCTCACACTCTGCACTGTTTACAGAGAGGATTGCATGGACTATCAGCAAGCGCTCGATTATCTCTACTCATTCATTGCCGGACAACAGGGTGCGTCGCGCCCACCGCCGATGATGAACCTGGTACGCACGCGCGCGCTCCTGGCAGCGCTTGGTAATCCACACCACGCAATGCCGTCTGTGATTATCGCCGGTACCAAGGGCAAAGGTTCGACTGCTGCACTGCTGGAAGCAATTGCGCGCGCAGCCGGGTTGCGCACTGGACTGTGGACATCGCCGCACCTGCATACCTATCGTGAGCGGATTCAGGTCAACCGTACTCCAATGACCCGTGACGAACTGGTCCATGCGGTTGAGTCGATCCAGCCGATTATTGAATCGATGATGAGCGGACCTGTCGGCGCGCCGGTAACATTTGCGATTGGATTTGCCCTGGCGCTACGCTATTTCGCCGAACGCGCTGTCGATCTGGCGATCCTCGAAGTCGGTGTGGGGGGACGTTTCGATAGCGCAGCAGTAGTTACACCGATTCTTAGCGTGATAACGCCGATCAGCTACGACCATATGGATCTGCTGGGGGATACATTGTCGCAAATCGCGTGGGAAAAAGCGGGCATCATGAAGCCAGGTGTTCCTGCAATCAGTGCACCACAACAGCCAGAAGCGCGCGAAACGCTGATCCGTTGTGCCGCGGAGATCGGTGCGCCGCTGTATTTCGTGCGTGATACGCTGGCGCCTTCAGCAATCAAGGACGATCATTCCACTGATGCCTGGCCCATACCTGCCGGACAGGGTCTGGAGATCGAACCACAGCAGCGCTTTCTTTTTGACATTGCGCCGTCGCTCCCCGGTTTGTTTCAGAAGGTGAACGCACGCCTGGCAACTGGCGCAGCGTTACTTCTCCGCGATGCAGGTCTGCCGATAGCTGACGATGCTATTGCCCGTGGTCTGGCTGACGCACGCTGGCCCGGACGGATGGAGATCATCGATGGTAGGCCGCCAATTGTGCTCGACGGCGCACATAACGGCGAGTCGATGCGTCAACTGGTGCAATCGCTGCGCTGTCTCTTCCCAAACAGGCGCTACATCTTTGTATTTGGCACATCGCGGGACAAAGACCTTGAGCGCATCCTTCCCGAACTGGCGCCAGCAGTTGATGTCCTTGTGCTGACTGCGTCGCGCCATCCGCGCGCGCTGGTTGCGCTCGACGAATTGCGGCAGCGGTTTATCCCGCTGGTGCGCGAGGATGTGATGATTGACATCGTTCCGGATCCGACAGAAGCGCTAGAGCATGCGCACGCATATGCTGCTGACGACGACCTGATCTGTGTTACTGGTTCGCTGTTCATCGTCGCCGCGGCGCGCGAGGCGCTGGGTCTGGCGCAAGAACGCGACTGAGCGGGTTGACCTGCCTGTGAAAATGCGTATAATTGCCTCTTAACCTTCTGCTGTTCCACTGGAAAGGCGGGTTATACTGCGTCCGCATCGTGCAATGCTTCCACCCCATCGAATCTGATGCGCACTGCAGGCACGCAGGCGCTCTTCCGGTCCAACCATCGTCAAGGAGGACATTATGCGAGCATACGGTCCGGAACACATTTATACCATTGGTCTCTTCGGCCATGGCGGCTGCGGGAAAACGACGCTAGCCGAGGCGCTGCTGCTCACCGCCAGGGCGATCTCCCGCGCCGGGCGTGTCGAAGACGGAAATACCGTTTCCGACTACGATCCCGAAGAGCAGCGGCGCCGCATGTCGATCAATCTGGCAGTCGCACCGGTTGAGTGGCACGACAACAAGATCAATCTGATTGACGTTCCCGGCTACGCAGACCTGGTCGGCGAAATGGCAGCCGCAATGCGTGTGGTGGACGGGGCGATCATCGTCCTTGATGCTGCAGGCGGGGTTGAAGTCGGCACTGAACTTGTATGGGAAATGGCGCGCAAGGCAGGTGTGCCGACGTTGCTGTTCATCAACAAACTTGACCGTGAGAATGCGAATTTCTTCCGATGTATCGAACAGGCGCGTCAGGTACTCGACGAGGCGGTTGTGCCAATGCAGTTGCCGATCGGCGAACAACGCGAGTTTACCGGCATTATCTCGTTGCGTCGTCAGCGTGCCTGGCTGATCTCCGAAAAGCACGATGGCAGCTTTGTCGAAGCCGATATTCCGCCCGAACTGATCGATCTGGAACAGGAATGGCGTGAAAAACTGATCGACCGGATCGCTGCAACCAACGATGACCTGATCGAGAAGTATCTTGATGGTGGTGCAGATGCTCTGACGCAGGAGGAACTGAACCGCGGCCTGCGTGCTGGCATTGCCAACGGCTCAATTGTTCCGGTCTTCTGCGGATCGGCGTTGCAGGTTGCTGGCATGGCGCAGTTGCTCAACGGCATCCTCGATAGCATCCCTGCAGCGGCGCGCAGGCCGGTACAGGCGCGCGACCTGATTAACGGCAAGGATGTCACACTGAAAGCCGCTGCTGCCGAGCCGTTCAGCGCACTGGTGTTCAAGACGATTGTCGATCCTTACGGCAAATTGTCGTACATCCGCGTGTTTAGCGGCGAACTCATCGCCAACTCGACAGTCTTCAACCCGCGGACGGGCAAAGACGAGCGGATCGGGCAACTCTACATGGTGCGCGGCAGGGAGCAGACTGCAGTCGCCGTCATTGGTCCTGGCGATATTGGCGTCGCTGCCAAGCTTGGCGATGTAAGCACCAACGATACCCTCTGCTCACGTGATCGTCCGCTGCAACTCTCCCCGATCGACTTTCCAGCGCCAGCGTTTACAGCAACGGTCAAGCCGAAGACGCGTGCCGATCTCGACAAACTCGGCAATGCGCTGCACAACGTCGTCGAAGAAGACCCCAGTGTGCGCGTCTCACGTGACCCCGACACCGGCGAGAGTCTGATTTCTGGGTTGGGAGAGTCACATCTCCAGATCATTGCCGAGCGTATGAAGCGCAAGTTTGGCGTGGAAGTCGAGCTGGACTTGCCACGCGTGCCGTACCGCGAAACGATCCGCGGCAAAGCCGAAGCGCAATATCGCCACAAGAAGCAGACAGGCGGCGCCGGTCAGTTCGCCGATGTGAGCATTCGTATCGAACCGCTCCCGCACGACCCCAAACGCACCGATCCATTAGAGTTCGTCAACTCAATCGTTGGCGGTGTCATCGACCGGGTATTTATTCCCTCGGTCGAGAAGGGAGTGCGCGCTGCGATGGCGGAAGGGGTCATCTCCGGCAACCCGATGATTGATGTGCGCGTCGAGCTGTTCGATGGCAAGATGCACCCAGTGGACAGCAAAGACATCGCGTTCCAGATTGCCGGGCATGAAGCGTTCAAGATAGCCGCGCAAAAGGCGAATCCGACGATCATGGAGCCAATCTACCAGCTGGAGATTACGGTTCCGGAACAGTATGCTGGCGACGTCATTAGCGATATGAACACCCGGCGCGGGCGCGTGATGGGCATGATGCCAGCCGAGGGTGGACGCACGATAATCAAGGCGCAGGCGCCGCTTGCGGAAGTGCTCCGGTATGCAACCGACCTGCGTTCATTGACACAGGGGCGCGGGCGTTTTTCGATGACCTTCGATCATTACGAAGACATGCCGCCGCATCTGGTGCAGGCGTTGATCGAAGCGCGGAAGAAGGAACATAATTCCGGACATTGACACGCGTGGTGACGTAGCGACGTTGTACTGCAACCTGGTGGCGTCCGTCGGGTTGATCGCGATAATTCGGACACGCGTGGTGACGTAGCGACGTTGTACTGCAACGTCGCTACGTGTTACGTCCTTCCAGCGCCTTCCGCAATGCAGCCGCGATTGGATTCTCCTCTTCGTCCGTTTCGGACTCCGACGAGTAGAGGTGCTGACTGATTACACTGGGTTCTTCATCTGCATCTTCTTCGTCTTCTTCGTCGTCCCAGTCGAGGTGCAGGTTCTCCGCGCCTGCCAGTGCAATAATGTCGTCGACCGAAAAGCGGATCAACCCGACAAGATCGGGATTGTCTGGCAGTTCAGCGATCGTATTGACCAGACACACCTGCGACAGGTTTGCCAGTACCTCGGCGAGTGTGGGCGGCGGATCGGTTGGCAGCTGGCAATCCGGGTGCTTTGCAATCCAGTCGGCAAGTTGCGCTGCTGCTTCTTCCGGCGTCTGCGGGATACCAGTATCGACCAGCAGGATCGTTGTGTGAACGCGGGGAAATAGCATGCGCAGAATAGTCTGCGTATCGCGCAACTGACGGATTGCGCGGCGCAGGCTGGTCGCCTTCATGCTGGCTTTGATCTCGAAGACGTGGATGGTTTTCGGGTCCGGCAGCCATACGGCGTCGAGTTCACGATACTTGGTGATCGCCTGTCGCCCGCGATGCTCCAGGTATTCAACGATCCGGCGTTCCGAAAGCGGAACCTGCTGCGCCAGCCAGTCGCGGAGCGCCGCTTCCGCCTCGCCGCCGAACAAGTCGCGTGCGCGCGGCGGACGGATGGCGCGCTGATTGATCCGCAGCAGTTTCATCTGCTCGACGTGCGCGCGATAGCGTGGATCGTGCTCATCGATCAGGCGAGGACGTGAGAAGCGTACGCCCATATTCGTACTCCTGACGGCATTCTGTCGCTTCTAGCGCTCTGCGCTGGCGGATGTGGCAGTTCGCCGCCACCTCCGTACATCTTAATCAACCATTACCAGGCATACGCTTCTGGCGCCGGACCGCCCGGACCGGGCCAGATCGCGTCGAGTCGTGCCAGTGCTTCGTCGTTCAATGTGATCTCCAGTGCACGCAGACTGCTGTTCAACTGGTCGAGCGTGCGTGGACCGATGATCGGTGCAGTCACAGCGGGTTGCCGGAGCAGCCATGCCAGCGCCACATCGGCGGGCCGTTCGCCAATTTCGTGGCAGAACCCTTCGTATGCCTCCAGTTGGGCGCGATGCTTGTTAATGCGTTCCTGCATCCGCGCATCGGCGCGTCGTCCCTCAGCGACTTTCTGCAATACTCCGCCGAGCAACCCGCCGCCGAGCGGACTCCAGGGGATGATGCCAACCCCATAACTCTGGCACGCCGGAATGACCTCGAGTTCAATCATGCGCGCCGACAGATTGTACAGACTCTGCTCCGACACCAGACCCATGAAGTTACGGCGTTGCGCTGCTTCGTTTGCCTGCGCGATATGCCATCCAGCGAAGTTGCTGCTGCCAATGTACAGCACTTTCCCTTCACGCACCAGTTGTTCCATCGCCTGCCAGATCTCTTCCCACGGCGCATCCCGATCGATATGATGCATCTGATACAGGTCGATGTAGTCGGTTTGCAAACGTCGCAGGCTCGCCTCACAGGCACGCCTGATGTGCAGCGCCGAGAGGCGCGACTCGTTGGGCCAATCGCCCATTTTGCCGTAGACTTTGGTAGCGAGCACAACTTTCTCACGTCGTCCGCCGCCCTGGGCAAACCAGCGACCGATGATCTGCTCGGTAATCCCTTCGCCCATCTTCCAGCCATAGACGTTCGCAGTGTCGAAGAAGTTGATCCCCACCTCTAGCGCCCGATCCATAATGGCAAAACTATCGGCTTCGCTCGTAAAGGGACCAAAGTTCATCGTGCCGAGGCAGAGCCGACTCACGCGCAAGCCAGTGCGTCCAAGTCGTACATACTGCATGGTGTCCTCCCCTGCAACGCGGCAACTGTGCCACATTGCAACCATCTCTGAGATATTGCCATTGTACCACTTTGATCTCATCGGACGATTGGACTACAATACGCGCGAGGTTGCCGTTGTGGCGCACCGTTTCGCTTGTGACCTTTACGGATATCCGGAAAAAGCGCCCAATGTTTGGGTTCTGATCGTCCTGCGCTCCGGCGAGACGCGCAGCCAGCAGGCGACCCGTGGAGGTCGGGCGTGCTTTGCCGACCTGGCCGAAGTATATCTGGATCGAGACTCCGAACCGTTGTCAGGCGGGGCGTCAGGAGGAGACATGAGCAGCCGCTTCGATGAACTTCGCATTCTGTCGGGAAATGGCAATCCCGCGCTGGCGCAGGCGATATGCAACCGTCTAGGAGTGCGCCTGGGCGATGTGACAATTACCCGTTTTGCCAATGAAAACATTTTTGTGCGCCTGAACGAAAGTGTGCGTGAGAAAGACGTCTTCGTCATCCAATCGCTGGCATCGCCGCTAAGCGACCGCATTCTTGAACTGCTGATCATGCTCGACGCGTGCCGGCGCGCCTCTGCCGGACGGGTGACAGCAGTTGTGCCGTTCTACGCCTATGGGCGCACTGACAAGCGCGATCAGCCGCGCGTGCCGATCACGGCGCGCCTGCTGGCGGATATGATCCAGGTTGCCGGAGCACAACAATTGGTCACTGTTGACCTGCACGCTGGTCAGATCCAGGGCTTCTTTAGCATTCCTGTCGATGAGTTGAGCAGCATGGGGTTGCTGGTGCGCTTCTTTCGTGATCGCGGGTGGGACGACGTAGTGGTGGTGTCGTCGGACATCGGATTTGCCAAACGAGCGCGCAACTTCGCCGAACAACTTGGTGCGCCGCTGGCAATTGTCGAGAAGCGTCACACTGCACGCGCCGACACCGATGGCGAGGAGGGCGGCGATGCAGTATCTCTGATCGGCGATGTAGCGGGGAAGCGATGCATTCTGGTAGACGACGAAGTAAATACTGGCAGATCGCTGATCAATGCGGCGGAACTGCTGGAGCGTTGTGGTGCACGTGAGGTGTATGCGGCTGTCGTGCATCCGGTGCTGGGGGGTGATGGCGCAGAACGACTGCGCAACAGCATGATCCGTGAACTGGTGACGACCGACACGCTACCGGTGCCAGCAGAGAAGTCGTGGCCCGGATTGCGCATTCTGACGGTGGCGCCACTACTGGCGGAGGTGATTCAGCGCATTCATAGCGGCGTCTCAGTGCATACGATTTTTCCGCCACGCTCGCTGGCGTGCTGATAATGAGCAGACTCTCTCGTATTTTGGGTTGTGTCTATCCATCTCGCGGTTGTTCTCCGATAATGGGCAATTCATCGACCGAAATTCATCATTTTGGTTAGCCATCGTAGAACAATCCCGGCATGGAAATTATCTGAACTGATCCTTCAGCCGATCGTGTGTGACAGGTGCAGTGTGGTATACTTTATCACACAGCAAAGGTGAAAAACCGGCAGGTGCCACGATCTCGCCAACGCACCATTCCGCGCTAGCAGAAAAGGGCATGCCACTGCTTCCGCCGGGTTTGGTGGCGGATGGCATATCTGTATGACTGTTCCTAAACGCAGCCGAAGTGCATTCCAGTATTGCGCAAGCTGGATGTTCCGTTAATGGACACAGACCCGATCTATGACGCATATGCACCGATCTATGAACGAACCGGTCGAGATCGCTTCGGCGCATATCTGGCGCATCTGACGTTAACGTGGTTGCGTGCACGCCAGGTTGAGCCGCGCCGTGCGCTTGACCTGGCGTGTGGGACAGGTGGCGCAACCCTGGCGCTTGCAGCGGCAGGGATCAGCACGACGGGCGTTGATCGCTCACCGGCAATGCTGCAGATTGCACGCCGTCGGGCACAGGATGTGGGTCTTGCGGTCACGTTTGTCGCAGCAGATATGCGCTATCTGGAGAACGTGGCATCTGCGTATGCCGGGTGTTTTGAACTGGTGACGTGCTTTGGCGACTCGATCAATTACCTGACAGACGACGGCGATCTGCGCCGGGTGTTCGGTGGCATCCAGCGCGCACTATCGCCAGGCGGATATGTGGTATTTGATGTCAACACGGAGGCGGCGTTCGCTCGATGGGACGAAAGCGACCTGGTTGTTTTTGAGAGTGATGACTGCCTGGTATACAATCGACTGGCATACAATCCGGCAACGCGCCTCGGCATTGGCAGAATTGTCTGGTTCGTGCGCGGCAACAATACGCTCTGGCAGCGTGGTGAGGAAATGCACATCGAACGCGCCTGGAGCGACGCCGAGATCCAGCATGCGCTTGCTGATGCTGGTCTTGAACTCGTTGCGCGCCTGGATGTGACCGGGCGTACCCTCGCGGAAAACGATCTGCCGGAACGGCTGATCATGGTTGCCCGGCTCACCGGGAAATAGTAAAATTGAGTCCATTGCAAAAAGGGTATGTCACCGCAGCAGTGCAGCATTCGCAAAATTCTCTGTCGCGTCACGCACATGCATACTTTGCCATGCATTCATTATGGTTCGTTTTTAGGGTTCTCTGTGTCCTTAGCGTCTTAGCGGTGCGTTTTTGCAGCGAAGTTAAGTTTTTACAATCGTGCACATTATTCAGCGGAGGGACACGTGAGCGAAACAGGCGCAAAGCAGCGAGTAGATCGTTTCGATCCGTCGATTGAGCCAAAGTGGCGTGAGTTCTGGGCGCGCGAGGGCATTTTTAAAGCCGGGCGACGCGTAGGAGCGCCACGCCGCTACATTTTGGAAATGTTCCCCTATCCGAGTGGTGATCTGCACATTGGTCACCTAAAGAATTATGTGATTGGCGACGCACTGACCCGCTACTATGTCATTCGCGGCTACGATGTGCTGCACCCCTTCGGTTGGGATGCTTTCGGATTGCCAGCGGAAAATGCGGCGATCAAGTATGGTCGCCACCCGCGCGAATGGACCTACAGCAATATCGCCGAGTCAAAGAAGTCGCTCGAAATTGCAGGCATTATGTATGACTGGTCACGCGAGGTGACGACCTGCGATCCTGACTATTACCGCTGGAACCAGTGGTTGTTCTTGCTACTCTACCGCAAAGGGCTGGCGTACCGCGCAAAGGCGACCGTCAACTGGGATCCAGTGGATCAGACAGTGCTGGCGAATGAGCAGGTCGATGCCGAGGGGCGCAGCTGGCGAAGCGGTGCGAAGGTTGAGAAGCGCGAGCTGGAGCAGTGGTTCTTCCGCATTACGGCGTATGCCGAGCGCCTGTTGAACGACCTGGATAAACTGGAGCACTGGCCCGAAAATGTGAAGACGATGCAGCGCAACTGGATCGGCAGAAGTGAAGGTGCCGAGGTGACCTTCCTGGCGCTGCCTCCTGGCGCTGATCTGCAAGCCCCGCCTCCACCCGACGCCGAGCCGCTGGTTGTCTTTACCACGCGCCCTGATACGCTGTGGGGTGCAACGTTCATGGTGCTGGCGCCGGAGCATCCGCTGGTGCCTAAGTTGACAGCACCCGAACGCCGTGCAGAGGTCGAGGCATACATTGCCAGGGCACGTATGGAGAGCGAAATCGAACGCACCAGCGCCACCCGCGAAAAAAGCGGCGTCTTCCTTGGTTCGTATGCGATCAATCCGGTCAATGACGAGCGGATCCCAATCTGGATCGCTGACTATGTGCTGATGGGGTACGGCACTGGCGCTATTATGGCGGTTCCAGCGCACGATCAGCGCGACTTCGAGTTTGCCCGTCAGTTTGGGTTGCCAGTGCGCGTTGTGGTGCAACCGCCAGGCGGAACGCTGGACGGCGATACGATGACTGAAGCCTGGCCCGGTGATGGTGTCATGGTCAACTCCGGTCCTATCAATGGCATCCCGGTTGGCAAAGGCGAGGGGCAGAGCATCAAAGCGGCGATTGCCTGGCTGGAAGCTCAGGGCAAGGGAAAGGGAACCGTCACCTACCGTCTGCGTGACTGGTTGATCAGCCGCCAGCGCTACTGGGGTACCCCTATCCCGATGCTGCATCTGCCGGATGGAACGATCAAGCCGGTGCCAGAGGATCAATTGCCGGTCTTGCTTCCCGAAGTGCAGGATTACTTGCCGAAAGGCAAAAGCCCACTGGCAGCCGCTGAACACTGGGTCAATACCATCGATCCGGAGACCGGTCAACCGGCGCGGCGTGATACCGATACGATGGATACCTTCGTCGACTCATCGTGGTATTTCCTGCGCTTCTGCGATGCGCAGAATGACCGCGAGATCTTTTCGCGTGAAGCAGTGCACCAGTGGATGCCAGTCGATCACTATATTGGCGGTGTTGAACATGCAATTCTACACCTGCTCTACGCTCGATTCATCACCAAGGTGCTGTACGACGAAGGGTTGGTGCCTGAAGATGAGCCGTTCAAGGCGCTCTTCACGCAGGGGATGGTGCAGCGCCGCGTTCGCACACCGCTCGAAATCGTTGCACCCGGCATGGTGCGCTTCCCGGAGGAATTACGGCGTAAACTGGAGTTGCCCGCCGAGGCGCAAACTGTCGATCAGGCGCGCGCACTGTTGAAGGAACGCGGTTATACGCTCGAAGAAGAGAGCGATGGTGGCCTGACCGCTGTTTCCGGGCCGGTCACGATGTCGAAGAGCGCTGGCAACGGCATCCCAGTCGGTCCGTTTGTGCGTCAGTACGGCTCCGACGTGGCGCGAATCGTGGTCCTGTTCGCCGCTCCGCCGGAAAACAGCATGGAATGGACTGATGAGGGCGTCGCTGGCGCCCAACGCTTCTTGAACCGGATTGTAGCGCTGTTCGGTCCTGACCGCGATGAGATTGCTGCAATGGTGCAATCCGGCAACGGTGCTGCGTTCGGAGAGGACGACCGTGCGCTCTACCGTAAACTGCACGAGACGATCAAGAAGGTGACGCTAGACACCGAGCAGTTCCGCTTCAATACGGCAATTGCGGCGTTGATGGAACTGCTGAACGAGGCAAGCCGCTACCGCGCCGAAGTTGGTCGAGTGACACCAGTGTTTGCACAGACTGCGGCAACTTTTGCGCGCCTGCTGTCGCCATTTGCGCCGCACCTTGCCGAAGAGTTGCATTCCTGGTGTGGCGGAACCGGCAGTGTGTACGACGCCGGGTGGCCCGAATGGGACGAATCGGCGCTCGTGCTCGACGAAGTCGAAATTGTGCTCCAGGTTAATGGAAAACTGCGCGGCAAGATCATGGCGCCAGCTGGTGCTAGTGAAGAACAGTTGCGCGAATGGGCATTGACCAACCCGCGCGTACTCAGTTTCGTCGGCGATAAAACAGTGCGCAAAGTCATCGTCGTGCCCGGGAAACTGGTGAATGTCGTGGTGTAAGCATATGCCGGGAATAGTGCGTTTCCGGCATATGTGCGCAGTCAGCAGGCAGAAGGCGGCGTGGAAAGAGAAGAGATGAAGACGTGCTGTCTGCAACGCCCGACAATTCGCCCGTTTCTGAAACTGGCGTTGCCGGTGGTGTTGCTGAGCAGAAAGGCTACATATGCTGGAGGCGATCTTCGCGCCAAAGTCTGTTGCTGTTATTGGTGCATCACCTGACCCGGCGAAACTGGGACATCGCATCCTCAAGAATATTCTTGATGCAGGATATTCCGGTCGTGTCTTTCCTATCCATCCGCGAGCAACGCAGATTCTGAACCTTCCAGCCTACCCGTCGGTCGAACAGGTTCCAGAACCAATCGATCTGGCAGTGGTTGTTGTGCCCGCTACTGTGACGCCAGAGGTGGCAGAAGCATGTGGCAGATGCGGTGTTCGCGGGCTGGTTGTGATCAGCGCTGGTTTCAAAGAGATCGGACCGGAGGGTCGCGTCTTGGAGGAACGTCTACTGGAGATTACGCGCCGGTATGGTATGCGCATGATCGGTCCCAACTGTCTGGGAGTGATCGATACCACCACGCGCCTTAACGCGTCGTTTGCAGCACTCTACCCGCATACCGGGCAGATCGCGTTCATGTCGCAGTCGGGGGCACTCTGCACGGCGATCCTCGATTGGAGTAGGGTGCAGGGGATCGGCTTCTCACGCTTCGTCAGCCTGGGCAACAAGGCAGATGTGGACGAAGTCACCCTGCTTCAGGCGTGGGGATGCGACAAGGTGCACAATCGGGTCATTCTGGCATATCTCGAAGGGATCGGTAACGGTGATGAGTTTGTCGCTGTTGCGCGTCAGGTCACAAAGCATATTCCGGTGATTGCAATCAAGAGCGGCACAACGCAGGCAGGTGCACGCGCTGCGTCATCGCACACCGGCGCGCTGGCAGGCGCTGAGCACGCCTACGAAGCCGCCTTCGATCAATGCGGCGTGCTGCGCGCGCGCTCAATGCAGGAACTGTTCGATTTTGCGCTGGCGTTTGCGTATCAACCCCTTATTCCCGGTGACCGTCTGGCGATTGTCACCAATGCCGGTGGTCCGGGCATCATTGCCACCGACGCAGCCGTCCGCAGCGGGTTACGTCTGGCGGAACTTGCGCCTGCTACCATTGCGGCTTTGCGTGCAGCGCTGCCGTCGGCTGCCAGTGTGTATAATCCAATCGATATCATCGGCGACGCGCGCGCCGACCGGTACCGCGTCGCGCTGCGCGCAGCGCTCGATGATCCAAACGTCGATGCCGTGATCGTCCTGTTTACGCCGCAGGCGGGCAGCGAACCAGAAGAAACTGCGCGCGTGATAGCGGAACTGTCTGCCGGGAGCGCCAGACCGGTGGTGACGAGTTTTATGGGCGCGGCAAGCATTGGCGAAGCGCTGCGCATTCTGAACGATCATCGGATACCGAACTACCCCTTTCCCGAACGTGCCGTCGCTGCACTGGGTGCAATGGTGGCGCAGCGACGCTGGGTTGATCGTCCACCTGGCGAGTATGTGCACTTCGATGTCGATAGGGAACGGGTACGTGCGCTTTTCGCGCGGGTGCGCAGCGAGGGGCGCGTCGAGCTTGGCGAACTTGAAGCGCGTCAGGTGATCGAAGCCTACGGGATGCGGTTGCCCCGGTCAATGCTGGCGCAGTCGCCAGAAGAAGCGGCGGAGATCGCTGCGCATCTGGGCTTCCCGGTTGTTATGAAGATCTCCTCGCCCGACATCTTGCATAAGAGCGACATTGGTGGCGTGAAACTCGGCATCCGGGATCCTGGCGAGGCGCGCGATGCCTATGAATTGATCGAATACCGTGCCCGCAAGTACAGTCGCGAAGCGCGTATCTGGGGGGTGTTGGTGCAGGAACAGGTTCGCAAAGGACGGGAAGTGCTGGTCGGCGTCAGTCGCGATCCGCAGTTCGGTCCATTGATTGCCTTTGGGTTGGGTGGCATCTACGTTGAAGCGCTCAAAGATGTTGCCTTCCGCCTTGCACCTGTTTCGCGTCAGGAAGCGGCAGAGCAGGTGCGTTCCATTCGCGCCTTTCCGATCCTGCGTGGCGTTCGTGGTGAACCGCCCGCTGACATCGCCGCTGCCGAAGAGATCATCCTGCGCGTCGCGCAGCTGGTAACCGATTTTCCCGAGATCGTTGAGATGGACATTAATCCGCTGGTGGTATACAACCAGGGCGAAGGTGCAATCGTGCTCGACGCGCGGATCATTCTGCGCGGTTGAAATAGAAGGGGCGTGCCCATGTTCGTTCGGCAAGGAGACAGGCGATGGCTACCCTCTACGTTGCATCAACAGAAACATTTGTTGGAAAAAGTGCCACGTGCGTGGGGTTGCTCACGCGCGCGCAGCGCGATGGGTTCAGGATCGGGTATATGAAACCGGTTAGCGTTTCGGTGATCCGCACCGAAACAGGAGTGCACGACGATGATGCAGCGTTCATTCGCGATCACTTCGGGCTGCCCGACCCGCTTGAACGGGTAGCGCCAGTGCTCGTGACGCAGGGGGTGGTCGAACAGATTATGCGTGGGCAGACAACCATCGACTTTGCGCGGCGGCTGCGTGAGGCGTACCTGGCTATCTCGCGCGATCGCGACTTGGTGGTGGTGGAAGGCGCCAATACCTGGGCGGAAGGATCGGTCGTTGATCTCTCCGCCGATCAGGTCTCTGACATGCTGGAGGCGCCGGTTCTGCTCGTGACGCTCTATCGCTCGCCGCTCTCGCTCGACGCAATTCTGGCAGTGCAACGCTACCTGGGCGACCGGTTGCTGGGGGTGTTGATCAACGAAGTCGAAGCGCCGAAGATCGACTTCGTGAAGAATCGGGTGGTGCCGTTTCTAGAGCAGCGCGGCGTGCCGGTTTTCGCCGTCCTCCAGCACGACCCGCAACTCGCTAGCGTGACCGTCGCCGATCTGTTCGAGTTCCTGGGGGGGCAGATGATCGGGCGACCAGAGTGGTGCGAGCGGCAGGTAGAACACCTGGTGATCGGCGCGATGGGCAGCGCCGCAGCTCTCTCGCACTTCCGTCGTCGCGCCAATAAAGCGGTCATTACTGGCGGCGACCGCGCCGATCTGCAACTTGCGGCACTGGAGACCTCAACCTCGGTGCTGGTGCTGACGGGTAATATCCGCCCGCCTGCGACTGTGCTGGACAAGGCGGAAGAACAGAAGGTGCCGGTCATCATCGTCGCTGACGATACCCTGACGACCGTCGAACGCAGTGAGCGTGTCTTTGGGCACATTCGCTTCAAACAGGCTGCCAAGATCGCCCGCTTTACCCAGATGCTCGATGAATCGTTCGACTTCGACCGCCTGTATGATCAGTTAGGGTTGGTGCAGGTGTGAATGTAGAACCTGGCTTCGGATGTACCCCGCACTATCAGAATGGAAAGGGATATAACTTTCGCTGCAACAAGTGAGCGATGGGTGCCTCCTGCGCTTCCAGGCTGACAGACGACGATCATGCCCGATGTCTCGATTTTCTCGAAAGGAGAAGGTATGGCTGACACAATCATCGAAGCGATCACCGCGCGTGAGGTGCTCGACTCGCGCGGAAATCCGACTATTGAGGTGGATGTGTATGTAAAGAGCGGCGATATGGGTCGTGCTATCGTGCCATCGGGTGCATCGACTGGTGCGTTCGAGGCGCTGGAACTGCGCGATGGCGATAAAAGCCGCTATGGTGGCAAAGGGGTGCTAAAAGCCGTCGAGCACGTGAACACCACCATTGCCGAGGTGCTCGAAGGGGAAGATGCCGCCGATCAGGTAAGCATCGACCGGAAATTGATCGAACTCGATGGCACCGAGAACAAAGGGCGTCTGGGCGCAAACGCCATTCTGGGAGTCTCGCTGGCATGTGCCAAAGCAGCGGCAGCGGCACACGATCTGTCACTTTACCGCTATCTGGGAGGCGTCCATGCTCACGTGCTTCCTGTTCCCATGATGAACATTCTAAACGGCGGCAAACATGCGCAGAACAGCACCGATTTCCAGGAGTTCATGATCGTGCCGGTTGGTGCGCCATCGTTCCGTGAAGCGTTACGCTGGGGCAGCGAAATCTACCATAGCCTCAAGAAGGTGATCCACGACCGCGGCGGTAGCACCAATGTCGGTGATGAGGGCGGTTTTGCGCCAAGCCTGCCAACAAACGAAGCAGCCCTTCAGATCATCATGGAAGCCATTGAACGCGCCGGGTACAAACCGGGCGAACAGGTGATGCTGGCGATGGATCCGGCGTGCACCGAACTCTACAAGGACGGCAGGTATCATCTGGAGCGCGAAGGGCGATCCCTCACCAGCGCCGAGATGGTCGAGTACTGGGCTGACATCGCAGCGCGGTATCCATTGATCTCCCTCGAAGACGGGTTGGCGGAGGAAGACTGGGAGGGATGGAAACTCTTGTATGCCCGACTCGGCGATCGGATCCAGCTGGTAGGCGATGATTTTCTAGTCACCAACGTGAAGCGTCTTGCGCGCGCCATTTCCGAACAGGCGGCAAATTCGATCCTGATCAAACTGAACCAGATCGGTACATTGACCGAGACGCTGGATGCGATCAGCATGGCGAATCGCGCCGGTTGGACGGCAGTCGTTTCACACCGTTCAGGCGAGAGCGAAGATGTCACGATTGCCGACCTGGTAGTGGCAACGAACGCCGGGCAGATCAAGACCGGCGCTCCGGCGCGCACCGATCGCGTAGCAAAGTATAACCAGTTGCTGCGTATCGAAGAGGAACTGAGAAGCGCGGCACACTACGCTGGTATGGGGGCGTTTCGCATCAGGCGGTAGGGGCGTTGTGGAGCAGTGCCCCATGGGACATGGTGCCGCAGAGCCCCAGGTGGCGGGGTAAACCACCGACGGCACGGGTGGGGGGCGCTGCCGCACAGCGCCCCCGAATTATTCCGTTCGGGCAAGTGCAGAACGAGGCGAACGATCAAGGAGCGCCCACAGGATCGCTGCTAGCAGCAACCAGAGGAGTTGATCGCGCACTCGCAGTGCAAACTCAATAACCCACTGTGACGCAGGTTGCATCGGCATCACCTGTGCCAGCCACTGAGCCGGTGTGTCGAACACCCATGCTAGTGCATCGCCCAACCCGATCTGCATTACCAGGCTCTCGCCGAACGTCCAGGCGACTGCCAGCGACACCGCTAGAACCATTGCCGTCAGCATATAGACGGTCACGACATACCAACGACGGGGGCGCGACGCGGTGGATGAAGTGGCAGACTGTAATGCAATTGCCATCAACTGCGCTGTCAGCGCCGATGGCACTTCCCACCGAAGTTCTTCGCACAACATTCTATCGATGACATGATTGCGCCGATGGTATGCGGCACACGCCGGACACCTGGCAAGATGATCGTGGAGCGCTGCGCCATTGATTTCCGCGTCGGCATGGAGCGCCAGCAATGCGCGGGCTTCATCGCAACTCAACATAGTGCCTACCTCCCCCCAACCGGTGCAGGCAGCCGCATAAACGGGCTGAAGGGACTGCTGCCGGTCTCCGGTTGCTTCGGCGCAGGCAACGCGCGCGCCGCGGGTGGTTGCTCCCGTTCTTGAAGTATTGCAGCCAACCGCTCCTTCCCGCGCCGAATATGGCTTTTGACGGTGTTCAGTGGCAGATCGAGGATTTCGGCGATATCGGTATACTTCATATCCTCGAAGTAGTACAGCGTCAACACCAGGCGGTAATGCTCCTCAAGTTGGTCCAGTGCACGACGGACTTCCTGACGCAACTCCTGCGAGTCAAGCGCCACCTCTGGATCGGACCAGCGATCATCGTCGGCAACCGTGTCGATCGCATCGAAATCTTCATCGCTTTCTGGCACGGATATCAGCGGCGCCTGCCGCCCGCGACGGCGCAACTCGTCACGCCCCAGGTTGACCACCAGGCGATACAGCCATGTTGTGAAGCGACTATCGCCATTATATTGCGGCAGTGCGCGGAAGAGACGGATGAACGCTTCCTGCGTCAGGTCGGCAGCATCATCAGGATTTTTCAAAATGCTCATCGCGATGCTATAGATATACTGCTGCTGACTGAGCACAAGGTGCGTCAACGCCTCTGGATCACCAGCCTGTGCGCGCCGGATGAGTTCAGCAGATGGCTCAGCCACCGTTCTACTCCCTGCAGCGCCGATATGACATACGGCAAACCGGCGCATACAATACACTCATTGGTACATGACGAGTGCAATAATGCAAAGGTTGCAATCGGTCGCGGGGCGGACGGGTCGGACAGTAACAGTTTACAGTAGTTCTCAAATACATTCTCCTCTGTCTAGGTCTGCCGTGTCGCACGAAGCGCCCGCTTCAAGCGGAGTGTAGATCGAAATTTATTGAGGATGTCGTTGTGGGAAGTCGGCAGATCGCGCGCCTTTTTTTGAGTTGAGATGTCATTGACGTAGCGCCAGACGGTATTTGTACCGCTCAGTATAGGCGCAGAAGAAAACCGTCGTCAAGAGTCTCCTGTCATCGGGTTCAATGGAACCTCGTGGACTCGCCGGAAAAGCCTTCCCTACATATTGAGAACTTATAGCAGTTCTCAGATACGTTGACTCTTGTCCGGGTCTACCGCATTGCACAAGGCGACCGCTTGCGGCGACAGGTGCAGCCCCGTCCGACCGGCCTTGTGAGCACTATGCTCCCGCGCTCTGCGCCTTCGCGCTTCTGCATGAGCCGGTTCGATGCACGCGGAGCGCGCGGAGAGATGTTGCACAAGGCGTCTGCCTTCGATGGCATGTGCAAACCTGTCCAACGAGACCAAATCTTTGTGAGAACTGCTCTAATCCAGTATGCGCCTCTTGCCGTCGGGCTAATAGAGATTGAAAATTTTCAGCATTTCTCAGATACATTGACATCGTTCATATTTGCCGTGTCGCGCGAGACGCCCGCTTCCGGCGAAGCGCAGACCGAAATGATGAACATTAATTAAATCCGGAATAGACACCAGTATTCGCTGGCGCACGGACGCCTGGTGCAGCAGGCAGCGATGCCCCGCTCCCGCACCTGCGAACGTTCCGATGAGGAGCACCGCCTAGTATGTGATCGCCGCGATCACGCACCGCTGCTGTAGCTCCGTGAACGTACGGCAGCGCTCCTAAACATCGCTGATGGGACGCCTCCAGCAGTGGTGGCGCGCTCTGGTCTGGTACGCCCCCGCGATCCCGATACGGTCGATGCCTGGCGCAACCGCTGGCGTGCCGAGGAAATGGACGGCCTCACGAGTCGCACGGGACGCGGGCGCACGCCCGCTGTTTTCCCCTTAGCACCAAATGCGTGACGCCGCCCAAACGAAGGGGCCGCATCTCGTTCAACGCGCCCCGCGCGCCTGCGGTCAGGATCTGACCCGCTGGACCCTGGCGGGCATCCGCCACGCCTGCCCCTGGTTCCCCGCCCGTGCGGCGCCCGGCGTCCACCCCATCCTGGAGCGGCGCCACGTCGTTTGAAAACGGGCCCGCGCCAGTATGCGCCGTCCTGACCCTGACGATGAGGGCAAACGGGCGGTCATTGCTGCGCTCCTGGCCCGGCGGCACATCGAACCTGAGCGTATGCGCGTCGTGTTGCTCGCTGCAGTCACGATCGCCTGCCAACCCACGCTAGCCCAGGCCGATGCCGTGCGGGGCGCTGACCACGCGCGGGCTGCGCGCAGTCAGCGCGCCAACACGCTCACGCGGGTGGTCGCCGCACGGGATGCGTGCCCGGCCCAGGTCTGTGTTCGGCGCGCCAACCGGATCACAGTGCCGACGTTGGGACGGTTGTATAAGGATCGGCGCGCCACGTCTCCGGTGGTCGAGCGCCGAGACGTGGGGCAAGATACCTGACCGGGACCCGCCCATCCCGATCTGCGCGTGGCTGTGGAACCGCAAACCACGCCCTATCCGTGCTCTCGACCGGGCCATTGGCCAACGGAACCCCGTGCGGCGGCACGACGGAAATGGGGGCCGCTCCAATGACCGATCCAGATGGTCCCATAGCCGACCTCTGCCGCGTGGCGCTCTCTGACAGAGAGCAGCAGTGGCGCCTGCTGTGGCACACAGTGACCCATCTGCAGCGCTGGGCGAACGATCTGCCACGGTTACGTGAGGAGGTGGATCGCTTCCTGTCCGGGTTTGCTGGCAGTTCGACCGACCTTCTTCGCTACTTGGCCTATCTACCGGATTATAAAGATCATAAGCCCTCCCTAAGCGCATGGAAGCCCCTGCGGGGATGGCGTTTCAGGTATCGTTGCCATATGCCAGGAGGACCTGGGTTGATCCAGCCCGTAGGGCTTGCCCGACCTCAGCCAGGACTTCAGCCCGCCGGAGGCGAAGATTGAACGCTCCAGAAATCCAGTCAAGGGTTCAACGTATCTGAGAACCGCTATAAAATAAGTCCTCAGCTATCCAGGGCAAAGCCCGCCTGCGCGGGCTATGGCGGACTATTTCTTCAAAGACCATTGATGGAAAGCACAGAGAGCCAGCATTGTTTTCGCCGCTGCACTGCGCGTGCAACACCGTCGCCGCGCGGATATGTTCACCATCAAGGACACTCTCCATCTGAACAATGTATAATGATGCAGGCAGACGCCCGTGTCCGCTGTTTATGACAAAGCCGTGCCACCGTATCCAGATCAGGTGACGCGCCTGAGCTCCAGATAGGGTGATGAGCGGTTTTCCCCCCAGGAAAAGTCTGCGCCGTATATCCCACAGGTGCGGGTGACCGCATCTCATCTATTGTGTAAAAGGAAACCTGCGCAAGGAGGCGCATATGGGAATTGCAGCAGATATTGCCATTATTGTCGTTGCCGCACTGATCGGCGGGTTTGTGGCGCAGCGGTTTGGTCAGCCGCTCATTTTGGGGTACATTCTCGCTGGCGTGGTTGTGGGTCCCCATACTGGCGGTATTACCATCAGCAACATTCATGATATCGAATTGCTGGCGGAAATAGGTGTGGCGCTGCTCCTGTTTGCCCTGGGACTCGAATTCAATCTGAACCGTCTCGGAAAAGTGCGCGCTATTGCGCTCGCTGGTACGACGATTCAGATCCTGGTGACGATGGCGTTCGGGTTTAGCGTCGGTCGCCTGCTTGGCTGGCCCACGTATGAATCGCTCTGGTTTGGCGCAATTGTGGCACTTTCGAGCACCATGGTCATTCTCAAAACGCTGCTGGAGCAGGGTCGGCTCGGTTCGCTGGCAGGGCGCATTATGATGAGCATGCTGATCGTCCAGGACCTGGCGGTTGTTCCGATGCTCATCATCCTGCCAACCTTGCAAGATCCCGCAGCAGGACTGACGACGCTTGCATGGGCAGTTGTGCGTGCGACGCTCTTCCTTGCCTTGATGATCTACGGTGGTACGCGCCTGATCCCCGTGGTTCTGCGGCGTATCGCCGCCTGGAATTCGCGCGAACTCTATTTGATCGCGGTCGTTGCTATCGGTCTTGGCGTCGGGTATGCGACTTATCTGGCGGGGCTGTCGTTTGCATTTGGCGCATTTGTTGCCGGTATGGTGCTGAGTGAATCGGAGCACAGCCATCAGGCGATCAATGACATCGGTCCGCTCCGTGATCTGTTTGGCTTGTTGTTCTTCGTTTCAATCGGTATGCTGATCGATCCGGTGTTCCTGATCGACCATCTGGGAATTGTGTTGCTGGTGGTTGCGCTGGTCGCGTTTGGGAAAATGCTGATCTTTGGCGTGATCTCACGTGCCTTTGGATATACTGATGGTATTCCGATCCTGGTTGGGCTGGGCATGTTTCAGATTGGCGAGTTTGCCTTCGTTCTGGCGGAAGTTGGTCTGAAAGCCGACGCCATTCGTCAGGAAACGTTCACCCTTGTTCTAGCGACGGCAGTTGTGACGATGGTGTTGACGCCATTCGCAGTGCGTGGCGCCGATACGCTGGCAGCGCGTCTGCGGCGCACCCGTGCCACGCTCGAAGCACACCTGGCTGCGGAACAGCCATTGCGTGATCATATTATTATCGTCGGCTACGGGCGTGTCGGACGGTATACTGCCGAAATCCTGCAACAACTCCAGTTGCCATGCGTGGTGATCGACCAGGACTACAATGCGGTCGAGCGGGCGAAGAAGGCAGGGTTGCCGGTGATCTACGGCGATGGCGCCAGTCCGGTCGTGCTGGAAGCGGCTGGTCTGATGCATGCGCGCATGGTGCTGGTTGTCGTCGCCGGGGGGGTCGATGTTGAGCAGGTAGTGCGTCAGGTACGCCAGTTGAATGCAACCGTGCCGCTGGTTGCGCGTGCAGCGAATGTGGCGCAGATTGAAGAATTGCAACTGCTCGGAGTAGACGAAATTGTGCAACCGGAGTTCGAGGCTGGCATCGAGATGGCGCGCCAGGCGCTGTTGCGCTGCGATGTGCCGCCGGAGACGGTCGATACGTTGAGCGATGCCGTGCGTATCCAGGGGTATCGTCCGCTCCGTTTGCCGGGACAGGAAGAGGTGTTACTACGATTGTTGCGCCAGTCCGCTGCGGCGACCAGCCTTGCATGGATGACGGTCGAGTCCGGATCGCCACTTGACGGAAAGACGATAGGGGAGAACCACATTCGCTGGCGCACTGGCGCCACCATTGTTGCTATCGAGCGCGGATCTGCTGTGATTGCCAATCCCGGTGCTGACGCACTTCTGCTTGCCAGCGACCGGCTTGCCGTGTGGGGAACGCTCGAACAGCGCCGGGCGGTGCATGCACTCTGCATGAAAGCAGACAGAGTTAGGGCGATGCAACAGTCCCCTGTTCGCACGCCGGTCGAAATCGATGCGTGTTGAGTTGAGAGGCATCCTGCTCAACAATAGCACCCAGGAAGGACGCGTATTCTTTGCCATGTGCAATTCCGTCCCTACCGTTCACAACGGCTTCAACCCCGCCTCGATCCGTGCGCGGTGCGGTTCCAGGAACGGCGGTAGCGCCGGGCGTTCGCCGAGGTGCGCCGGGTCTTCGTCGGTGGCAAAGCCAGGACCGTCGGTTGCAATCTCGAACAGCACGCCAGGTGACACGCGGAAATACAGCGACCGGAAGTAGTAGCGATCAATTACTGGCGTCGGGCGCAGTCCAAGTGACGTCAGGCGTTGCTGCCAGTGCAGGTGCGTCTCGTCGTTGGGGACACGAAAGGCGACATGGTGGATGCAGCCGATTCCCACCTGCGCAGGCGGCAGATCGGGATGGATCACAACGTGCACTTCTGCACCAGGACCCCCTTCCCCTATCGCAAAGACCAGGACGCGCCGTTCCAGGTTATCCGTCTGGATGTATTCGCCTGCCATCCGCATGCCGAGCACCTGAGTGAAGGTTTTCGCCAGCGGCTCAGGTTGACGTGCAATGATCGTGATCGAGAAGAGACCGCGGATCGCATACTCTGGCGGCACAGGACTATTGCGCCATGGCACGCCGCCTGGTGCGCCGTTGTCGTCCACCAGGATCAGACGCTGACCCTCAGGATCGGCGAATGCGAC
>Ga0272447_1000058_pt1 | contig 76255 bp, 82 predicted proteins | sample YNPCB0133_FD_194589 | JGI IMG/M metagenome (GOLD analysis project Ga0272447, IMG submission 194589) | Hot spring microbial mat communities from Yellowstone National Park, WY, United States - YNP-CB-013-3 | ecosystem: Environmental > Aquatic > Thermal springs > Hot (42-90C) > Sediment | place...
GGGTGATCAACCGTCGACGACGCCTCTTCGCTCGTGGCCTTCCGCGTCGGTCCGTCGCCCGGCTCGGAGGCGATCATGAAACGGCGAACCACGGGCAGGGCTTGACCGGTCCCTGCCATATCAGGAGTTGGAAAAGGCGCGGTGCGGAACACAAACCGGGGTGGTCAGCGCATGTTCCCCGTGTGGTCCAGGGAGAAGCGGCCTGGCTGCGGCCACACCGTGAGCCCGTGAGGCCCTCGGCCCACCGGGATCCGCGCCACGAGCACTCGCGTGCGGGTGTCGAAGGCGTACACCTCGTCGTCGTGGCGGCCGCCCAGCCACAGCTACCCCATCCGGGGTGGGTCCGTCCACCCCACGGTGTGCCCCAGCCACCGGAGCGGGTCGTCGAGGACACGGGGTAGGTCGCAGGACGATCCGCGTCATTTCTCTCCTTCCAATGCTGGTTTCCGGCCCCTAGAAGCGTCTCCCTCGCAGGGTGTTCCCCGGCAGGAAAGACCGCCGTCCACATGAACCACGGCAGCTCAGCGTGGCTGATCTGCTCGCTCGAGGAAATTACCGACAACTGGAGCTCGGTGACCTCCGCAAACGGGATGTGCGGAGAGAGAGGCCTGGGCTTACACATATGCATCCGCCGGGCCCCCGGTGGTCCGCCACCGGCGGATCAAAACGAGCGCCACGGCGCCCAAGAGGAACGTGTTGAAGAACTTCAGAGGGTGGCCGGCGAACCACAGGGCGCCGATCCCCGCAGGGAGATCTGCCCACGCCGCCAGCCTGCCGACGGCGTTGAACCATGGGGCCAGAGGGATCGTGGTGGCCGCCAGGAAGATGGGCCCGAAGCCGCCGAGGCCCCTGCCCACGGGGTCTGCGAAGAGCATGAGCGTCAGCAACCACGCAACCGCCACATGCGACCACGATCCCGGACTCAGGTGGAGGTTCTCCAAGCCGCGTGGCGAGCGGGCGACGGGCGCGGTGCCGATGTACTTCTCGGGATACGGTCCGGGGTAAGGTTGCCCTTCGGGCTGCTTGTACGTAACCGTCACGTCCGGCCGGGTGTCCCAGCCCAGGGCGATCACCGGCCCCACCGCCGCCAGTCCGATGAGGAGGATCCAGGTGAAAATCAGGGCACCCCGCACGTAGTGGAAGGACTCGTCAGCCCCTGCCCGAAGCCCGAAGCGTCCCCAGAGCCCTCCCAGGCCCAGGAACAGGATCGCAAAATACAGCAGCGAGGGTACCACGTGCACCAGGCTGTGCAGACGGAACACGTTAAAGACCACCCAGGAGACCACCAGCAGGGGCAGACCCACCAAACCTAGGCGGTAGGTGAGGGTGAAAACCTCCTCGCGGACCCCTACTGTGCGCATGGCCAGCAGGGTCATCAGGTACCCGAGGATGAAGAAGAAGGTGTGGCTGTGCAGCTGCACGAGGGCCGCAGGAGCCACCGGGAGGCCGCGTGCCTTGAAGGCCAGGGTCATGGCCCACCCCACCAGCAGCCCGAAGCCGCCCAGCAGAAGAGGCACCCGTAGGGCGGTCTGGGGAAACTCGACCGGGCTCAGTAGTTCCAGGCGGGAAGGCTCCGGTGCTGCCTGCGAGAAGCGCGGCAAACGCACGCCCATGGCCGCGAGGAACACCAGGGCGAGGGTGGCGAAAATCCACACCTCGATGACGAAGATGCCGGTGCCGTAGACGAGGTAGTCCAGGGGCGGGCTCCTCCCCCGGCCTGGCGGGGAGGGGTGCCACCACACCGCGGGCTTCTTTGCTGATGTAGTACGCCGCCAGGGATACCATCCACAAGGGGACCGCCACCAGGGAAGTGAAGGCGACGAACTTCTTCACCCGGGGCCTCAACGGAGCTGCGGGAAGGAACAACGCCGCCAGGAAAAGCAGGACCGACCACCAGGAGGCGTGCGCGTGGCCCACCTTGACAAATTCCGGGACGGCGATCCTCCAGGCGGCGTACAGCCAGATACCCAGGATACCCGGGAAGATCCCCGCGAACAGCGCGAGGAGGGCGCCGAAGAAGACGGGAAGACTCAGCCCGAGTCTGACGCTTACCTGCTGCGGTACCACCCCGGTCAACTCGCACCTCCCAAGAGTTCAGGATCCAACGCGGGACAGACGTCCGTGACGACGCCGCCTCCCCTCGGACGCGCTCCGGCACGGAAGGGGGAGGGCACCTGGACCCCTTGGGGCAGATTGTACCAGCTCGGCTTCGCTCCTGGGGGGAGCGGCCAGGAGCCCAAGGGGTGGTCTTGGCGTCCGGGGGCACCGTGACACCTCCGTGACGTTGACCGGGGACCATGGCGCCAGGCAAAGCAGGTGGAGGGCGACATGACGACTGGTGTGCGTTGGTCTGTGGCTACCCTGCTGTCGGTGTTGTCCGTCGCCGCCTCGGGGAGCGCCCAAACACCGACGGTTTTCGTGGCGCACCTGTGGGGCCGGGAGCAGGTCCCGCCGGTGGTCACCCAGGCCCTGGGCGTGGCCACCTTCGAGGTGGCCGCGGACGGCGGCAGCGTCCGCTACCGTCTGGAGCTGTCCCGGGCGGTGAACGTGCAGATGGCCCACATCCACGTGGCGCCTCCTGGGCAGAACGGGCCCGTGGCGGTGTGGCTCTACCCCTCGGCCCCGCCACCGCAGCTCAAACCGGGCCGGTTTGACGGCGAACTGGCCTCCGGGGTCTTGACCGCGGCCAACCTGGTGGGGCCCCTGGCCCGCCAGCCCCTCTCGGCCCTCCTGGAGCGCATGCGGCTCGGGGAGGCCTACGTGAACGTGCACACCGTGGCCTACCCCGCGGGAGAAATCCGGGGCCAGATCCTGCCGCGGTAGCCGGCTTGCGTCTCGCCCGCGGTTCAGCGCTGCCGGGGTGCCGGGCAGGTCCGGATGCCCAGCAGCGCGTACAGGGGGCAGTAGCCTACCACGGCGGTCAGGGCGGCCACCAGGGCTGCGAGGCCGGCCACCCAAGCCCACCCTCCGCCTGTGCGTGTGGCGAGGTAGGCCAGCACCAGGGCCAGCACCACACGGGCCGCGCGATCCCAGGTCCCAACGTTTCGCATGGTCCCCTCCTTCGCCACGACGTTCCCCGACTTCCGCTACGACGCCGGTTTGCTCTCTCGGGGAGGCTGTAAAGCCCTCAGGGCTTCCACCAGGACCTCCACCGCGGCCGCCACCTGAGGGTTGTGCAGCAGAGCCCACAGCTCCCTCACCCCGAGGGTCTTCGGCTTCCGGTCCAGGCGGTCCAGGGTCTCGTTCACCGCTTGGGGGGCGTACATGGCGGCGCGGAAGAAGGGTTCGTAGCGCACCTGGCCCACGGTTCCCAGGAGCATCATGAAGTTGGCGATCATGGTCATGAGCTCGGGCCGGGTGGCGGCGCTGAACTGCTCGTCGAACTCTTCCAGGACGCCGTCCACGGCTGCCAACAAGCCGGTCCGGTGGAGCTTTCCCAAGATCTCCACGAAGGCCTCCACCGCCTCCGCGTGCGCGGCGACCTTGTCGAGAACCCGCTGCAGGTCCGCTTCGGTCCGCATGGTCTTCCCTCCCTCACCCTCCGAACAAGCTGGCAAACCACAGGCGCTCGAACCCCACCTTCACCGACCGGAACAGCCGCATCCCGCCCAGCAGCCGGCAGTCGGGGTAGGGGGAGCGCCCGTACAGCTTGTCGGTGAAGTCACACCACACCGCGGCACCCATGTACCCTGTGTCCATCACGCACACGCCCACCATGTTGTACAGCTCGCCCAGGTACACCCCGCGCACCCGGTCCAGGATCTGGGTGGCCACGTGGTCTGCCTGGAAGTGGGCGAACACCCCGGCCATGCCCAGCCCGATGGTGGGGGCCACCACGTCCCCGATCCCGTACACCTCCGGGTACCGCGGGGAAGCCATGCTGGGCAGCGTGACCTCCATGTAGCCGCCCGCGGCCGCCAAGGGAGAGTTGCGCACGGGCTCCGGTGGCGCGTGGGGCGGGACGAGGACCGCGAGGTCGTACTCCAACACCCGGCCGTCCGTGGACCGCAGCACGCGGCGGTCGCGGTCGTGGGTGTCCAGCTGGAACCCTCCCTGGAACTCCACCCGGAACTGCCGCAGGAAAGCGAGGAAGCCCTCCACCATGAGGGGGCCGAAGGTCTCCATGGGCTGCTGCCAGGGGTGGAAGACGCTGATACGGGTCCGGTCGGACACGTGGCGCTGGTCCGCCAGGTACCGCAGCATGAAGGCCACCTCGAAGGGGGCGGGCGGACAGCGGTACGGCCACTCCACGGGGCCCACCACCACGTGGCCGCCCCGGAACTCCCGGAGCCGGTCCCGCAGCCGCAGGGCATGCTCGAGCTCCCACGGTCCTTCGTACCCCTCCGTCCTGGGGTCCGGGCGGAGGACCGCCCCCAAGGCCACCACCAGGAAGTCGTAGTCCAAGCTGCCCGCCTCCGTATCCACCCTGCGGGCTTGTGGGTCGATGCGGGTCACCGCGGCCTGCACCACCCGGGTGCCGTAGCGGGCCTCCAGGAGCTTCAACGGGCGGCGCACTTCCTCAGGCTCGCGCTTGCCCGTCATCACCCAGAGGTAGCTGGGCCGATACTCGTGCCAGGGACTCCGGTCCACCAACACCACCTCCACTTCCCCAGGCCGGGACCACTGCGCGAGCCGCTTGGCCGCGATGGCCCCTCCACTTCCTCCTCCCAGGATCAGCACCCGGTGCATCCCGCCTCGCCTCCTCTCCGCCTGCAGGATAGGAGCGGCCGCGCGCTCGCGCCATCGGGCGGCCGCCGGACTCCCGCCTCCCCTCTTTACCCTACCCGGTAGAGTATAGCCGGGCCGCCACCACACCTCCACGGGCCAAGGCGGTGGCTTGTGGCCTCGGGCGGTGGGGTGGTACACGGCCCGCAGGCCCCACAGGAAGAACCGCACCAGACGCCACCAGGGGCTCGGGGGCAAGGGCCGGACCTCGAAGCCCAGCCGTCGGGCGGCGTCGCCGAACACGGTCACCCCGTGGGCCGCCACCAAGCGGTCCCGGGTCAGCAGTTCCCGCAGGAAGTCCAGGTCCTGGCGGAGGGTCGTGAGGTGGGGCCAGGGGGAGTCCGTGGCCCTTTGGGAAAACAAGGCGTTGTGGAGGTGCAGCTCCGCCACCGGGTCCCCGGGGCGCACCACGGTGCCGTCCGCGAGAGGCACGGGAGACCCCTTCCAGGGCTGCACGGAGTACAGGAGCAAGCCTCCGGGGCGCACGGGGCGCAGCCGCCACCACCACGTGGTCAGCCGCTCCCACCACAGCCACACCCGCAAGGGTCCTGCTGCCCGGCCCCGGCCGCTGCGGGAGAAGCCCAACAGGCGCTGCCAGACCCGCACCCTGTCCCTCAGTAGGGCCACCGCCGGCCGATCCCCACGTGGGCCAGGGCCCAGCGGCAGAAGGTGTACAGCATGCCCAAGCGGAGGGGCAGGGCCCGGAGCCGGCGGGGCGAGGTGGCGATGTGGGCTTCCGTGACGTGGCAGGTGGGCACCCCCGAGGCTCGCAGCCGTCGGAGGAACTCCAGGTCCTCCGCGATCTGCAGGTCCTCTTGGAACCCGCCCAGCTGGGAGAAAAGGTCCGCGCGGCAGTAGAACATCTGGGCGCGGATCCCGAACAGCTGCTTGCCGAACTCCATGAGGTCGAAGAACCCCCGGTCGAGGAGGTCTCGGGAGTCCGCTACCACGCGGATGCTGCCTGCGGGCCAACCCGCTTCCACCCGGGCGAGGACCGCGCGGGTCAGGTTGGGGCTGGCCACGGAGTCCGCGTCCAGGAAGACCAACCACCGGCCCCGGGCTGCCCGCGCGCCCGCGTTCTTGGCCCGGGCGCGGCCGCGCAGCGGCTCGCGGAGGACCTGCAACCGCAGCTCGGGGTGCAGGGCCGCGAACTCTCGCACGGCCTGCCCGGTGCCGTCCGACGACCCGTTGTCCACCACCACCGCTTCGACCTCTTCCAGGGGCCAGTCCTGACGGGCCACGGAGGCCAGGGCCCGTCCCACGTACCCTGCTTCGTTGCGGGCGGGGATCACAAAGGAAACCCGGACGCTACCCATGGAGCAAGGCGCGGTACGTGGTGGCTTCCCGGGTGCGGAGGGCCCGCCGGAGCCTCGTGAGTTGCGGGCCCCAGGTGCGCGGGTTCTGCGGGTGGAAGAAGGCCTTCACGAGGGGATACGGGGTCCGCGCCGCCCCAGCTCCGAGAGTCCCACCCACGTGCACCAGAAACTCGTGCAGCCCGCCGGTGCCCACGGAGCCGAACCACGGGGCCAGGAGCCGTCGGCCCGTGCTCAGGTCGTGCACGCAACCCATGGTCAGGTGATAACGGAACCCCAGACCCTGCAGGAGAGGGCCCAGCCAGGCCGGGGCGAGCCAGCCGGGCGCGCAGAAGCCCTCCGCCTGCAACCCCACCGTCCGCAACTCCTCCAGCCCCGCCCGTAGCCGTCCCTCCGCCTCCTCCGAAGACACGCTCAGGAACTCCGCGTCGTGGGGCGCAAAGAGGACCGCCCGCAGGCGCACGGGCAGCGAGCCCGGCAAGGGCCCCGCGGTGCGGTGGGTGTAGCCGTGCAGGACCACCTCCGAGCCCGCGGCCACCTCTGCCCGCAGCAGCTGCAGAAGCGCGGGGTCTTGCCGCAGCGGCCACCGGCCCTCCAGGTTGGGCACCACCTTCAGAACCCGGGGCCGGGCACCCAACGCGTCCAGGGCCTGGAGGAGGGCTCGGACTCCCTCCCGGTGCGGGGGAGCCACGTCGTGCACGGAAACCACCAGATGGGGCACGGAGACTGGCTTCGCCGGAAGCTCGCGGTCCCCTACGGGCCTGCGTGCTAGACTTCAGGTGTTGGCAACGGGCGTCCCCTCCGAGTTGCTGGCCACCGTCCGGCGGCACATGCGCCTCCTGGCCGCGGCCCAGGCCCTTTCCACAGCGACCTTCCAGCTGGTGCCGGCCCTGGGCGGGGTGATGTTCCTCCACCTCACGGGCGACGTGGCCATGACAGGGCTGGCTCTCAGCCTGAGTGGGCTCGGCCAGGTCCTGACCGCCTACCCGGGAGGCCGGCTCATGGACAGGCTGGGACGGGGCCCTGTGTTCGCGGGCAGCGCCGCCTTGGCCGCGGTGGCCGCGGCTTTGGTGGCGTGGACCTTCTCCCTGCACCTGACCTGGGGGGTCGCCGGGAGCATCCTTCTGCTGGCCGCGCTGGCGGCTCCCATGCGCCAGCTGTCCGTGGCCGCCGCGGACATGCACCCCGCGGAACTGCGGGGCCGCGCGGTGGGCTTCCTGTTCTTCGGGAGCGCGGTGGGGGCCCTGATCTCCCCGGTGGTGTCGTCCGTGAGTGCCCGGGTAGCGGGCGACGACATGGCCGCCATCACGTGGACGTGGCTGGCGGCCGCGGGCCTGCAGGTGTTGATCGTACCCCTGATGCGGCGGCTAAGGCCGGACCCCATGGAGCTGGGCCGTCACGTCCGGGAGGAGCCCACGGACCGGCAGACGCGTGAGAGCCTGCGGAGCCCCGCCTTGGTGGCTGCCGCGGTCAGCACCTACGCGGCCCACTGGGGGCTCATGACCCTGGCCATGGCCCTGGCTCCGGTGGCCATGCGGTCCCACGGGCACGCGGTGCCGGACATCGTGTGGGCCATCGCCATCCACAGCGTGGGGATGTTCGCCTTCTCGGTGCCTCTCGGCGCCCTGGCGGACCGTGTGGGCCGCCTCCCGGTGATGCTGGGGTCTTTGGTGGTGAACGCCCTGTCGACGTACGGGTCGGTGGCGTTCCCGCAGTTCTGGACCGCCACCTTCTTCCTGTTCCTGGTGGGCGTGGGGTGGTCTGCGGGAGTGGTGGCCGCCACCGCGCTGCTGTCGGACCTGTCGCAGGTGGAAGAGCGTGGCCGCCGGTTTGGGGTGGCGGAGTTCGTGGCCCGTGGCGCGGTCCTGGGCTACCCGGTGGTGGGCAGCGTCCTGGTAGGCCGGTTTGGCCTCGTGGCGGTTGCCGCGGCCCTGGCGGTGAGCGTGGCGCTGCCGGCGTGGCTCATCGCCCGGAGCGGCGCCTGGGCGCGGGGCTGGACTGCGGCGGCCGCGGGGTCGGGTCGGTAGCCCCCGCCGTGCGCTGCCGCTCGAGGGTCTCCGGCCCGGCTCCCGTCCCCGCCGTGGTAAAATGCACTGCGGACGCGCCCGTAGCTCAGTGGACAGAGCAGGGGACTCCTAAGCCTCTGGTCGGGGGTTCGATTCCCTCCGGGCGCGCCACCTCCTACCAGGTCCACACCACGGGCACGAACTCGAAGTGGTCCTCCACCCTCCGGATGCGGCCCGTGGCTGGGAAGGGGAAGTGGTACGCGGTGACGAGCGTCCCCTGGTCTGCGAGTTCCGCAAACAGTCTGCGGCGCACCGCGGCGGCCTGCGGCCCGTTCATGTCGAAGGTCAGGTAGGAGCCCAGGTGCCGGAGGGACAGGACGAAGTGGCCTGCGGCGTCCCCGAACACCAACAGGGATTCGTTCCCCGACTGCACCCGCACGGACAGGTGGCCCGGGGTGTGCCCAAAAGACTCTACCGCCACCAACCCCGGCACGATCTCCTGGCCCGCCCGGACGCGGACGAACCGGTCCCGCAGGGGTAGGATGTTCTGCTGGACCGCGGGCGGCGGCTGGGTCAGGGAAGTCCAGTAGTCGAACTCCGCCTCCCCGATGACCAGGCGCGCCCTCGGGAAGGCGGGCCGGCCCTGCGGGTTGAGGCCGCCGATGTGGTCGGGGTGGCAGTGGGTGATGAACACGGTGTCCACGTCCTCCGGGTTCACCCCCGCGTTGCGGAGGTGCTGCACCAGCTTGCCCGTGGTAGCAGGTCCCAGGGTGCCCAGCCCCGTGTCGAGGAGCACCTTGTGGCGGCCGGTGTCCACGAAGACCGGGTGGTACGAGTTGATCCCGTCCGTCACGGGCAGGTAGTAGGACTCCAGGGTCCGGCGGAACTCCTCCTGCCGGTCTGGGTTGGCTGCCCAGGTGGGCAGGACTCTCGGGACCGTGGCAGTGCCGTCCGCCAGCACCACCACGGTGAAGGCCCCCACCCGAAAGCGGTAAAACCCGGCACCGTTGGTGGCCTGCGGGCAGCCCGTCTGGGCCGAAGCTTCGGGCAGGCGCGCTGCCAGAGACCACAGGCCGGCGGCCCCCGTAGCCTGCAGGAGCTGCCGGCGGGTGAGCTTCTTTCCACCTCCCAACATCGTCCACCCCCGCCGTCGAGGTCTTCGGGGACGACTATACCAGGCCGTGTCACGGGCGCGTGAGGGGCCCCGCGAGCCGGGAGGGCGTACAATAGACCAGGACGCGGCTTCCGCCTGCGGTCCCACACTCGAGCGCGAGGTGATGCCCCTTGAGCCACGACCCCTTCGGCGCGCGAGCCACCCTCCCCGGGACGGGGCTCGTGTACTACCGGTTGGCGACCTTGAGCGACCGCCTGTCCCTGCCCCTGGAGCGGCTGCCCTTCACGGTGAAGGTGCTGCTGGAGAACGTCCTGCGGAACGCAGGCCGGGAGCCTTTCCGGGAAGAGGACGTGGCCCTGCTGGCGGGCTGGAAACCCGGGGCTTCAGGGTGGGAAGTCCCCTTCCTCCCCGCCCGGGTGCTCCTGCAGGACTTCACCGGGGTGCCCGCGGTGGTGGACCTGGCGGCCATGCGTTCCGCCATGAAGCGGCTGGGCGGGGACCCGGGCTGCATCAACCCCCTGGTGCCCGTGGACCTGGTGATCGACCACTCCGTGCAGGTGGACGCCTTCGGCTCGGCCTTTGCCTTCCGGTTCAACGTGGAGCGGGAGTACGAGCGGAACCGGGAACGGTACGCCTTGCTCCGGTGGGCGCAGAAGGCCTTCCGGAACTTCCGGGTGGTGCCGCCCGGGACGGGGATCGTCCACCAGGTGAACCTGGAGTACCTGGCCACGGTGGTGGCCACCCGGGAGCAGGACGGGCAGCGCGTGGCCTTCCCCGACAGCCTGGTGGGCACGGACTCCCACACCACCATGGTGAACGGCCTGGGGGTCCTGGGCTGGGGCGTGGGCGGCATCGAGGCGGAGGCCGTGATGCTGGGCCAGCCCATCTACCTGCCCGCGCCGGAGGTGGTGGGCTTCCGGCTGTACGGGACCCCGCCGGAGGGCGTCACGGCCACGGACGTGGTGCTGACGGTGACGCAGATCCTCCGGAAGGTGGGAGTGGTGGACAAGTTCGTGGAGTTCTTCGGGCCCGGCCTCCACCACCTGTCCCTGCCGGACCGTGCTACCATCGCCAACATGGCTCCTGAGTACGGGGCCACCGCGGCCCTGTTCCCCATCGACGGGGAGACCCTCCGGTACCTGCGCCTGACGGGCCGCGACCCGGAGCACGTGGCGGTGGTGGAGCGGTACGCCAGGGAGCAGGGGATGTTCTGGGAGGCGGACGCGGAACCCGCCTTCCACCAGGTGGTGGAGCTGGACCTGGCCACCGTGGAGCCCAGCGTCGCGGGACCCCGCAGGCCGCAGGACCGAATTCCCCTGCGGGAGGTCGGCCGGAGCTTCTACGCGGCCTTCGGGGACCGCGTGGGCACAGGTCCGGAGAACCAGGGGGCCACGGGGCGGCTGGAGTCCGAGGGGGGCCGCCCCGCGTCCGGGGGCAGCGTGGCCGTGGCGACGAAACCGAAGACCGTGGACGTGCGCCTGGACGGTGTGCACGCGGAGCTGCGGCACGGGTCCGTGGTGATCGCGGCCATCACCAGCTGCACCAACACCAGCAACCCCTCCGTGATGCTGGCCGCGGGCCTCTTGGCCAAGAAGGCGGTGGAGCGGGGGCTGGCGGTGAACCCCGCGGTGAAGACCAGCCTGGCTCCCGGGTCCGCGGTGGTGACGGAGTACCTCAAGCGGGCCGGCCTCATGCCGTACCTGGAGGCCCTGCGGTTCCACCTAGTGGGCTACGGGTGCACCACCTGCATCGGGAACAGCGGGCCCCTGCCGGAGCCCGTGGCCAGGGCGGTCCAGGAACACGACCTGGTGGTGGCCGCGGTGTTGAGCGGCAACCGGAACTTCGAAGGCCGCATCCACCCTCTCGTGCGGGCCGCCTACCTGGCCAGCCCGCCCCTCGTGGTGGCCTTCGCCCTGGCGGGGACCGTGGACGTGGACCTCACGAAGGACCCCGTGGGCTACGACCCCAACGGCCGGCCCGTGTACCTACAGGACATCTGGCCCACCACCCAGGAGGTCCAGGGGCTGGTGGACCGCTACGTGAGCCCGGAGCTGTTCCGGGAGCGCTACCGGGACGTGTTCACGGGCGACGAGACGTGGCGGACCCTGCCCGTGCCTGAGGGCGACCTGTACGCGTGGGACCCCGCTTCCACCTACGTCCAGGAGCCGCCCTTCTTCCAGGACCTCGCCCCGCAGCCGCAGCCCCTGCAGGACATCCGGGGCGCCCGGGTGCTAGCGGTCCTGGGAGACTCCGTGACCACGGACCACATCTCGCCCGCGGGCAGCATCCCCCAGGACGCCCCCGCGGGCCGGTACCTCATCGACCGGGGAGTGCCACCCGCGGAGTTCAACAGCTACGGCGCACGCCGGGGCAACCACGAGGTGATGATGCGGGGGACCTTCGCCAACATCCGGTTACGGAATGCCTTGGCGGGCGGGCGGGAGGGTGGTTGGACCACCCACTTCCCCAGCGGGGAGCTGGTGTCCATCTACGAGGCCGCGGTGCGCTACCACCAGGAGAGCGTGCCGCTGGTGGTGCTCGCGGGCAAGGAGTACGGCGCGGGCAGCTCCCGGGACTGGGCTGCCAAGGGCCCCATGCTCCTCGGGGTGCGGGCGGTGATCGCGGAGAGCTTCGAGCGCATCCACCGGAGCAACCTGGTGGGGATGGGTGTCCTGCCGCTGCAGTTCGTGGACGGGCAGGACCTGCGCAGCCTCGGACTTTCGGGGCGCGAGGTGTACGACGTGGAAGGGGTGCGAACGTTGACACCCCGCGGGCGGGTGCGGGTGCGGGCCCGGCGCGAGGACGGGAGCGAGGTGACCTTCGAGGCCCTGGCCCGGGTGGACACCCCCACGGAGCTGGAGTACTACCGCCACGGCGGGATCCTGCCGATGGTGTTGCGGCGCCTGGCGGCTTCCTGAGAGACCCCAAAATCGCACCGTAGTTCTCGGGGAGCCAAGCCGGGGTGTCCGAGGGCGGCCGGCACGGGGCCTGGAAGCGGGCGGGGAGGGTGGCAGCCCTCCCCGCCGTGCTGTCGCGCCCCCTACTTCCCGGCGGTCTCCACGGCACCCGGGCGGTACACCCGGAGCTTCGCCTTCACTCCACCACCAGAGTGCCGGTCATGCCCGCTTCCTTGTGTCCGGGCACGGCGCAGACGATCGGGTAGCGCCCCTTGGCCTTGGGCGTGAAGGTCAGCTCCGCGGTCTTCCCCGGCTGGACGGGCGGGATCTTGACCCCCAGCTTGTCCACCACAAAGTCGTGCTCGATGACGCCCTTGTTCTCCAGGACCAGGCGCACGGGCTGACCTGCCCGCACCTTGACCTCCTTGGGTTCGAAGGCGAACTCCTTGGCGGTGACTTTGACCGCCTGCGGCGAAGCCCCAGCCAAACCTACACCCACCGCCGCGGCCACCAAGGCCGCCGCCACCAGGAGCCCTGTCCACGTCCGCATCGTCGTTTCACCTCCTCCGGGTTTTTCGGACCTTCCGCACGCTTCCGGAAAGCTCCACAAAAACCAGCCCGGCCCCACCTCACCGTGAGCGCCGGGCTTTTCGGACCCCGCGGGTCCGCGCACATCGTAAAACACCCGTGAAGGTACTGCGCCATCGGGCGGGCGACCGATTTTCCCCTCGGCCACGCCACCGGTCCCGAGGGCCCTCCGGGCACGGGGCCGGGGGCCTCCGGGGCACTTCGTGAGGTAGTGTGGGCGGCGCTCCGGCACCGAATGTGCAAGCCCACCCAATGAGGTCGCAGGGAAGGAGGTCGGGATGCTGAGGGTGTTGCGGGCTGCCGCCGCGGCCATGTCCGCGGAGCAGGTGCGGGCGGACCTGGTGGCCCACAACCTGGCCAACGCGGACACGGACGGCTTCCACCGGCTGGTGGTGGCAGTGCGGCCGGGGCAGGCGGAACCCCTGTACCGGCGGGACGTAGCCGCGGCCGTGGGCTCCGTAGCCTCCGGGCCCGGAGCACCACAGATGGCGGTGGACCTGCGCCCCGGAGTCCTCCTGCCCACCGGGGACCCCCGGGACGTGGCGGTGGACGGGAGGGGCTTCTTTCTCCTCGAGGGAGGGCGCTTAGCCAGCTCGGGTCGGCTCAGGGTGGACCGGGAGGGGTTCCTCACCCTCCGGGGCCTCCGGGTGCAGGGCACAGACGGGCCGCTGCGGGTGGGTACCGCGGACTTCCGGGTGCGGCCGGACGGGCAGGTGGAGGCTGCGGGCCGCGTGGTAGGGCGGCTACGGGTGGTGGAGGCGGGGCCGCAGGGGGTGTCCGTGGTGGGTCCGGGGCTGTACGCGGCTCCCCCGCAGGCGCTACGGGAAGTCCGGGCCTTGGTGCGGCCGGGATTCCTGGACAGCCCGAGGGTCAACACCGTGGAGGAGCTGGTGCAGCTGATCGCGGGGCTACGGGCCTACGAGGCCGCGGCGAAGTGTGTGCAGGTGGCGGACGAGACCGCGTCGCGCCTGGCGGAGGTCGCACGCGTGTGAGGGAGGTGCAAAGGTGATCCGGGCACTGTGGACCGCGGCCACCGGGATGGTGGCCAAGCAGACGGAGATCGACGTCGTCGCCCACAACCTGGCCAACGTGAACACCACGGGGTTCAAGAAGGCCCGGGCGGAGTTCCAGGACCTGATGTCCCTGGGCTTCCGGGCCGCGGGCGCGCCCTCGGACAACACGGGGGTGGTGCCCACCTCCGGCCAGGTAGGGCTGGGGACGCGGGTGGCGGCGGTGCAGCGGCTGTTCGCGCAGGGGGACTTCCAGTACACAGGGAACCCTCTGGACTTAGCCATCGAGGGCGACGGCTTTTTCCAGGTGCGGCTTCCGGACGGTACCCTGGCGTACACCCGGGACGGCACCTTCAAGCTGGACGCGGAGGGACGCCTGGTGACCAGCGACGGGCTGCTCTTGGAGCCCAACGTGACCATCCCCCCGGGCGCCACCAAGATCACCATCAGCGCCAACGGGATCGTGTCCGCGGTGCTCCCTGGGGAGTCCGCGCCCACGGAGCTCGGCCGCATCGAGCTGGCCCGGTTCGCTAACCCCGCGGGCCTGGAAGCCATCGGCCGGAACCTGTTCGTGCCCACCCCCGCCTCCGGGGAGCCCGTCACGGGTCAGCCAGGGGCAGAGGGCATGGGCACCCTAGCGCAGGGCTTCCTGGAGTCTTCCAACGTGCAGGTGGTGGAGGAGATGGTGCGCATGATCGCGGCCCAGAGGGCGTACGAGGCGGTGAGCAAGGTGGTGAGCACCGCGGACGAGATGATGGCCCAGGCCAACAACATGCGGAGGTAGCCGTGCGGGGCGTGCTGGCCCTCTTCCTGGTGTGTGTCCTGGTGGCCGCCGCGCCTGCGCCGCAGGTGGTGGTGCGGCTCAAGTCCGCGGCCCAGGTGGAGCGGGCGGAGGTCACCCTGCAAGACGTGGCCGACCTCTCCGGCCCCGAGAAGGCGGTGCGCGCCCTGCGGGGGGTGGTGGTGGCGGAGGGCTTGAGGCCGGGCAGCGCGGTACGCCTAAAACTCGGCCAGGTGCAGAGGGCCGTCCAGGAAGCGGGCTTCGACCCGAACGTGGTGGCGGTAACGGGGGCCCGGGAGGTGGTGGTCCGCCGGGGTGAAGCCGGTGCGGTGGTGCGTAAGGGCGCCGCGGTGCGCGTGGTGGCCGCGGTGGGCGTGGTGCGGGTGAGCACCGCGGGCCTGGCCCTGGAGCCGGGCGACGTGGGAGACACGGTACGGGTGCGGGTGTTGGCCACCCGCAAGGAGATTCTGGCCCGGGTGGTGGAGCCCGGGCTGGTGGCGGTGGCCTTTTAGTCGGAGGTCGGGATGGGCAGCTTCGGCGTGTGGCAGAGGTGGGTCGGCGCGGCGGCGGCGGTGGTGCTGTGGGCCGCGGGCGCGGCAGGCCAGTCCCTCTGGCCCGAAGGCGGACGGTCCCTGTTCACGGACCACCGGGCTTCCGCGGTGGGCGACCTGGTGACCGTGGTGGTGAACGAGGTCGTGGCGGCGCAGACCCAGACCAGGTCCAGCCAGGCCCGGTCCATCCAGCTGGACCTGGGAGGCGGCAGCGGGTTTTTGAGCCTCCTGCCGGGCGGGGCTTTTCAGTCTGGACAGGATGCCAGCGCCAACCGGGCGGTGGGCAGCACCGTGGCGGTGCAGGCGCGGGTGACCTTGCGGGTGGCCGAGGTGCTGCCCAACGGAGTGCTGCGTCTGGAGGGAGAACGGCAGCTGCTTCTGCGGGACGAGCCGTACAAGCTCCGGGTCACGGGGCTGGTGCGGCAGCTGGACGTGCAGGCGGACAACACCGTGTCCTCGGACCGGATGGCGGACGTCCGCATCGTCCTGGAGGGCCCGCGGCGGCCGTTCACGGGCAACAACCCGCTCCAGTGGGTCCTGGACGGGTTCGGCGCCCTGCTGCGGTTTCTCTTCTCGTGGCTGGAGTGAGGAGGTGGTGCGGTGACGCGCGTCCGGTGGTGGGCGGCCGCGGCCGCGGTGGTGGCCCTCGCGGTCCCGGGTGCGGGCCAGGTACCGGAGGTCCGGGTGAAGGACATCGCCCGGCTGAGCGGGGTCCGGGCGAACCAGCTCTTCGGTTACGGGTTGGTGGTGGGGCTGGCGGGGACCGGGGACAGCAGCGGGGCGTTCTTCACGGTGCAGTCCGTGGCGAACATGCTGGCCCGGCTGGGGGTGACGGTACCCGCATCCCGGCTCCGGGTGCGGAACGTGGCCGCGGTGATGGTCACCGCGGAGCTGCGCGCCTTCGCCCGGGAGGGCGACCGGCTGGACGTGACCCTCTCGTCCCTGGGCGACGCCCGGAGCCTCGTGGGCGGGGTGCTCCTCCAGACCCCCCTGCAGGCCGCGGACGGCAAGGTGTACGCGGTGGCCCAGGGGCCCGTGACCGTAGGAGGCGCGGGCGAGCAGGCGGGAGGCAGCAAGGCGCAGATCAACCACCTCACCGTAGGCCGCATCCCGGGCGGGGCCATGGTGGAACGGACAGTCCCGACCCAGGCAGGGGAGGCCTCCGTGGTGAGCCTGGTGCTGCTGCAGCCGGACTTCTCCACCGCCACCCGGGTGGCGGAGGCCGTAAACCAAGCCCTCGGTGGGTCTGCCGCCACCGCGGTGGACGCGGCCCGGGTGGACGTGCTAGTACCCCCGGACTACCCCGGGGGTCTCGTGGCCTTTCTGGCCCGCGTGGAGTCGGTGGCGGTGCGGCCCGATGCCCCCGCCCGGGTGGTGGTGAACGAGCGTACGGGTACGGTGGTGATCGGCGGCGCGGTCCGCATCCTGCCCGTGGTCATCGCCCACGGCAACCTGCGCATCGAGGTCCGAAGCGAGCCGCAGGTCTCCCAGCCTCCTCCCTTCTCCCCGGGCCAGACCCAGGTGGTGCCCCGGACCCAGGTCACCGTGACTCCGGAACCGGGGGCCCTGGTGCCCATCCCTGGCACCAACTCCGTGCAGGACCTGGCGCGGGCCCTGAACGCCCTGGGCGTCACCCCGCGGGACCTGATCGCCATCCTGCAGGCCCTGAAGGCTGCAGGGGCCCTGCAGGGGGAGCTGGTGGTGCAGTGATGACGGCGGATGCGGTGAAAGGCCCGGAGGCCTCGGGCCGGAAGGAGCCGGACCCTCGGGAGGTTTTGCGGCTACGACGGGCGGCGCAGGAGTTCGAGTCCCTGCTGCTGGCGCAGATACTCAAGTGCATGCGCCGGGCCACGGAAAGCTGGGCGTCCGCGGAGGCCTTCGCGGGCCGGACGGTGTGGCGTGAGCTGTTGGACGAGCAGCTGGCCCTGGAGGTGGCCAGGGCGGGAGGCCTGGGCCTGGCCCGCTACCTAGGAGCTTCTCTCGGAAAAACCCTGGGACAGGTGGACCGGGGTCCCCAATCGCGGAGCGATTTTGGGGGTGGTCTGGAGGAGGCGTTACGCAGGCCATGACGAGCCCCCGGGTGGTCAACTGCCCCCGCTGCGGACGGCTGAGTGCCGTGCTGGTGCGGGGCCAGTGCGGCCACTGCCTGCGGGAAGAGCACCAGCAGCTGCGCACGGTGCAGGTACTCCTGGCGGACCGGGGGCCTTGTAGCGCGGAGGAGATCTCCCGCGAGACGGGCGTGCCCGTGGAGCGGGTCCTCCGGTGGCTGAGGGAGGGCCGCCTGGTGACGTCCGGGGAGGTGGTGCGCTGCCGGAGGTGTGGCCGGCCGGTGCGGCTCGGGCTCCTGTGTTCGGTGTGCCGGGTGGAGCTGGCCGTGGCCATCCGGCAGCTGGAGGAGGCCCTGCGGACGCAGCCCGCCCCGCAGGAGGTGCGGCCCAAGCGGCGCCGGGTCCGGAGGGAACCGGTCCCCAGCCGGTTTGACCTGTGGTAGACCAGCCCGGCGGTTTGGGGACCCCGGTCTCGTCCGTGGGAGGGCTTCCGAAGAGACGGTGGTAGCGGTGAGGGGGCTCAAGCGATGAAGTCCCGCGCCGATAACGGGGGCAAGAACGCAGCCTGCAGGAGGGAACCGTGAGGATCGACCCCCTGGGGCCTCCGGGTGTACCGCCGGACCGGCCCGCCGGTCCTTCCGCGGCGCGGGGCAGCCCTGCGCCCCCCGCGGAGGACCGGGTAGAACTTTCCAGTTCTGAAGCCCACCGGAACGTGGACGAGCGGAAGCTCAGGCTGGAGGCCCTCCGGGAGGCCATTCTGGAAGGACGCTACCGGCTGACCGAGGACGCGGTGGCCCGCGCCATCCTGCGGGCGGTGAGGGCACGCCATGACCGACCCGTTTGAGAGCGTGGTGGGGCTCCTGCAGGAGGAGACGGAGGCACACCGCCGGCTGCTGGACCTGGCACGGCAGGAGCAGCGGGCCCTGGTGCGGGGCGACGTGGCCGCCCTGCAGCGCCTGGTGGCAGCGCAGGAGGAAGTGGTGGCGCAGGTACGGGGCCTGGAGCGGGCCCGCATGCAGCTCCTGGAGCTGGTGGCAGATCGCGTGGGCCGGCCCGTGGACCGCCTGAGCCTGCGGGAGCTGGTGAGTTCGTGCCCACCGGACGTGGCGCGTCGGCTGGACCAGCAGCGGGAGCAACTCACGGAGGTCCTGCGGGAGCTGGCGGACGTGAACAAGGCCAACGCCCTGCTGGTGCGGGCCCACCTGGAGTACGTACAGCACCTGGCTTCCCTGCTGAGCCAGGCGGGCGACGGGGCCACCAGCCTGCTGGTGGACCGGTGGACGTGAGGGGGGCGGGTGTCCACCTTCTCCGCCATCGAGCTGCTGCGCCGGGCCCTGGCCTCCCACCAGCGGGCCCTGGACGTTGTGGGCCACAACGTCGCTAACGTGAACACCCCGGGCTTTACCCGGCAGGAGGTGGTGCTGGCCAGCGTACCTCCTCCGGGGAGTCTGTCCCGCTTCGGCGCCCCCCTGCTGTCGGGCGGTGGCGTGCGGGTGGCTTCCTTGCGGCAGGCCCGGGACGTGTTCCTGGACCGGCAGCTCCGGCAGGCCCGCCAGGGCTCCGCGGAGTGGCGGGCCCGGGCGGACTTCTGGTCGCAGGTGGAGGCGGTCTTCCCCGAACCCTCGGACGTAGGGTTCGGGGAGCTGCTGGCGCGGTTCTGGAACGCCTGGCAGGAGGTGAGCCTGAACCCGGAGTCCCTGGCGGCCCGCACCTCCCTGGTCCAGCAGGCGCAGGTGCTGGCCGACGCCCTCCGCCAGGCCGCCCAGCGCCTGGACCAGGTGCGCCGGCACCTGGACGCGGTGGCCACGGGCCACGTGGAGCGGGTGAACCAGATCGCCCGGGAGCTCGCCAGCGTGAACGTCCAAATCGCCCGGCTGGAGGTGTCGGGGCAGGCAGCCCTGGACCTGCGGGACCACCGCGAGCAGCTGCTGGCGGAGCTGGAGGAGCTGGCGGACGTCACCTACTCCGAGGCGGACACCGGGGAGCTCCTGGTGTACCTGCAGGGCCGGGAGCTGGTGGGGCCCGGGGGACGCAGCACGGAGATTGCCGTGGCCCTGGGGCCGGGCGGGCTGCACACCTTCACCTGGCCGGACGGGGAGGGCCTGGTGGTCCGTCGCGGGGCACTTTCCGCGGTTGTGGGCGAGCGGGACACACAGGTGCCGGAGTTGCAGGGCCGGCTGGACCGCGTGGCGCAAAGCCTCATCGAGCAAGTGAACGACCTGCACGACGACGGGTACGACCTGGACGGCAACCCCGGTGGCCCGTTCTTCCAGGGCACCGACGCCAGGACCATCCGGGTCGCGTTCCAGGACCCCCGCAGGGTGGCCGCGGCCGGCAGCTGGGGCGGGGACGGCGAGCCCGGGAACGGGGACGTGGCGCGTCGCATCGCCCAGCTGCGGGGCAGCGACGCCATCGACGGTGAGTACCGCACCCTGGTGGCGGAAGTCGGCGTGAGGTCCCAGGAGGCGCGCAGGCAGGTGGCCTACCAGGAGCTGCTCGCAGACCAGGTGCGGCTGCGGCGGGAGGCCACCAGCGGCGTCTCCCTGGACGAGGAGATGACCAACATGATCCGGTTCCAGCACGCCTACGACGCCGCGGCCCGCATGGTGCGCACCGTGGACGAGATGGTCCGGACCCTGCTGGACATGGTGGGACGGTGATGCGGGTCACCCTGGGCAGCCTGACCCTGAACTTCCTCCGCAACCTGCACGCGGGGCTGGAGCGGCTGAGCCGGCTGCAGGAGCAGCTGGCCACGGGCAAGCGCGTGCACCGGCCCTCCGACGACCCGCCCAACCTGCCCGCGGTCCTCGTGATGCGGGACGCGGTGAACGCGGTCCAGCAGTACGCCCGCAACCTCCAGGACACCAGGACTTTGCTCGACGCGGGCCAGCGGGCCCTGCAGGACGCGGTGCAGGTGGTGCACCGGCTCCGGGAGCTGGCGGTGCAGGGCGCCAACGGCACCCTGCAGGCCTCCGACATGCAGGCCCTGGCCAGGGAGGTGGAAGCCCTGCGGGGCGAGTTGGTGGCCCTGGGCAACACCCAGGTGGCGGGCAAGTACGTGTTCGCCGGCACCCTCACGGACCGACCGCCCTTCGCGGACGACGGCACCTACCGCGGCAACTCCGGCTCCCTGGTGCGGGAGGTGGATCGCGGGATCGTCCTGGAGGCCAACGTCCCGGGGGACGTGGCCTTCCGTGGGGCCCTGGACGCCTCCGAGCAGCTGGCCGGCGCCCTCCAGTCCGGGGACCACGCCGCGGTACGGGACACCCTGTCCGCCCTGGATGTGGCCCTGGACCGGCTGCTGTCCGCGCAGGCGGACCTCGGCGCCCGCGCCAGCCGGGTGGAGACCATCCAGGCCCGCATGGGGGAGTTCGAGGTCCAGCTGCGGGAGCTAGTGAGCGTCCGGGAGGACGCGGACGTGGCGGAGCTGGTCATGCAGCTGCGGCTGCAGGAAAACGTCTACCAGGCGGCCCTGGCCGTGGGCGCGCGGCTGGTGCAGCCTTCCCTGGTGGACTTCCTGAGGTGAGCATGGAGGTCCGGACGCGTCACTGGGGCGTGGTGGAGGTGGCGGAAGACCGGGTGGTGCACTTCCCGGAGGGCATCCCGGGCTTCCCCGCCTGCCGGCGGTTCGCCCTGCTGGGCGAGCCGGGAGCGCTGTTCCTGTGGCTGCAGTCCGTGGACGACCCGGACGTGGCCCTGCCCGTCCTGGACCCCTTCGCCCTGTTCGAGGGGTACGAGGTCCCCCTGGACCAGGAGGACATCGAGCTGCTGTCGGTCCGCAGCCCGCAGGAGGTGGCGGTGCTGGCGGTGGTGAGCGTGCGGGCCGACCCCCTGCAGGCCACCGCCAACCTGGCCGCCCCCATCCTGGTGAACACCACGAGGCGCCTGGCCCGGCAGAAGGTCCTGCCGGACGGGACGTACTCGGTCCGCCACCCCCTGTTCGGCACCGGATAGGAGACGGCGGTGCTGGTGCTGACCCGGAAGCCCAACCAGGCGGTGCGCATCGGCGCGGACGTGGAGGTCCGCGTGCTGGAGGTCTGTGACGGACACGTGCGGTTGGGGATCGTAGCACCCCGGTGGGTGCCCGTGCACCGCGAGGAGGTGTACCGGGAGATCCAGGAGGCCAACCGCCAGGCCGCGGGCACCTCCCCCGCGGACCTGTCTGCGGCGGTGCGGGCCCTGTCGCCCAACGGGTCCGGCCGCGTGGTGCGGGAAGACCCTCAAGGGTGACCGCCCGCCTGCCGATACCTCGGGTCGAGAGATCCGAGGAAAGGCAGGTGGGGCGTAGCGGGAAACGAGTAGCGAACTCCCCGAAGGCGGCGCCGGCCCGCCCTGCTGGCCGGCAAAAACTCGGGCACGGAGGCCCGAAACCCCAGTTCAAGGAGGAACGGAAGATGGGACTGAGGATCAACCAGAACATCGCCGCGCTCAACGCCCACCGGAACCTGGTGGCCACGGACAACGCGTTGAGCAAGTCTCTGGAGAGACTCTCTAGCGGCTTCCGGATCAACCGGGCCGCGGACGACGCCGCGGGGCTCGCCATCAGCGAGAAGTTGCGGGCCCAGGTGCGTGGTCTCGCGCAGGCCATCCGCAACGCCCAGGACGGCATTTCCATGATCCAGACCGCGGAGGGCGCCCTGAACGAGGTGCACTCCATGCTCCAGCGGATGCGGGAGCTGGCCCTGCAGGCGGCCAACGACACCCTGTCGGTCGAGGACCGCGCGGCTGTTAACCGGGAGATCCAGCAGCTCCGCGCGGAGATCGACAACGTGAGCCAGAGAACTACGTTCAACGGCAAGGCTTTGCTAACCGGCGCGCTGACCGGAAAGTTGAACGAGGGCCGAAGCACCGCACAGGGCTCGTTCGGGCCGGAAGAAAACAGGGGTCAGGTCAGGGTGCAGGTCAGCCCAGACGCGCTCGGTGGCACCTACACGTTTACGGTTGATGGCCAGTCCGTGACGCTCCGGCTGGGCCAGAACGGTGTAAGCCAGACGCTGCAATTGCCCACAGGGAACGTCAGGAACGGGGACGTGCTTAACTTCGACCGCCTGGGCATCCGTCTAACCCTCAACGTCACCGCCGGGAGCCCCTCGTACGCCGCCCTTGGCGCGTTCCTGAACGAAAAGACGGTTGTGGTAGACGACGGAGCGGCGCATTTCCAGGTTGGCCCTGCGTCGAGCGATTCGTTGGGCGTCGCATTCGAGGCGGTCAATGTGGGGAGCCTGGATCTTGCACGGGCACTGGACGAGTTCAACAACAACCAGAATGTGGTAAACGCTCAGACGCTGGTGGCGAGACTGGACAGCGCGCTGAATTCGGTGTCCCAGCAGCGGGGCAAGTTCGGCGCGGTGCAGAACCGGCTGGAGCACACCGTGGCGAGCCTGGGGGTGGCCCAGGAGAACATGAGCGCCGCGGAGTCCCGTATCCGGGACGTGGACATGGCGAAGGAGATGGTGCAGTTCACGCGCAACCAGATCCTCCTGCAGGCCGGCACGGCCATGCTGGCGCAGGCCAACGCCGCGCCGCAGGTGGTCCTGCAGCTGCTGCGGTAGCGCGGAGGGTTCGGGGGCGGGGCGGGGTAAGCCCCGCCCCCGGGCGGGGAGGTGGTGAGCATGCAGGTCCCTCCGCCCAGTTCCGGCGATCCCAAGAGGCCGGAGCCGCAACCGGCACAGGAACGGGTGGGTCGACCCGGGAACGGGCAGGCCGCACAGAGGCGGACGCACTCACCGCCCTCGGCTCTGGACGTGGCCGCGCAGTTCGTGGTGGACCAGCGCACGGGGCGGGTGCTGGTCCGCATCTACGACACCCGCACCGGGGAGACCATCCGCACGATCCCGCCCAACCAGGTGGTGGAGTTCCTCCTGGGGGCGGGAGGGCTGGACGTGCGGGTCTAGGGGTCCCCAAAAATCGCGGAGTGATTTTTGGGGGGGCTCGCGGCACGGGTCTTGCGTGTTCCTAGCAGGGGCCTGGACCCCGCGAGGGAGAGGCCGAGGAGGATTTGAGGTGTCCACCTTCAGCGTCGACGGGCTGGTCTCAGGGCTTGCGACCACAGACGTCATCAACAAGCTCCTGCAGATCGAGCGGGCCCCCGTGAAGAAGCTCCAGGACCGAAAGGCCGAGGCCAACGCCCGGCTCGCCGCGTGGCGGGACCTGAACACCAAGCTCAGCGCCCTGGAGGACCGGGCGGCGGCCCTGGCCCGCGGCCTGACCTACCAGGCTGCCAAGGCCACCAGCAGCGACACCCGGGTCCTGACCGCGGCGGCCTCCGTGGGAGCCGTGCCCGGCACCTACACGGTCACGGTGAACCGCCTGGCCTCCGCGCACCAGCTGTCCACGGACACCTACGCGGACAAGGACGCCCTGGTGTTCGGCACGGGGACCCTCACGGTCACGGTGGGCAGCACTTCCACCCCGGTGACGGTGGCACAGGGCCAGAACTCCCTGGCGGGCATCGCCGCGGCTATCAACGCCGCGGGCGCGGGCGTGTACGCGGCGGTGGTGCAGGTGGACGGGGGCTGGCGGCTAGTGCTCACCTCCCGGACCACGGGGGCGGCGGGCGCGGTGTCCGTGGACACCACCGGGCTTACGGGGGGCGCAGAGCCGTTGACGTTCCCCCACGAGGTGAGCCCCGCGCAGGACGCGGAGGTGGTGCTGGGCAGCGGCCCGGGTGCCGTCACCGTGCACAGGCCGTCCAACGTGGTCCAGGACCTCCTCCCCGGGGTCACCCTGGCCCTGGCGGGCGCGGGCACCGTCACCGTGACCGTGGAGCAGGACCTGGAGGCGGTGAAGAAGGCGGTGCGGGACTTCGCGGCCGCCTACAACGACGTCACGGACGCCCTCACCCGGTACGGCCGGTACGACCCGGAGACCAAGCAGCGCGGGGCCCTGCAGGGCGACGGGACTCTCCAGCGGATCCAAGCGCAGCTCCCGGACGCGGTCCTCCGGACGGAGGTGGCGGACCAGACCCTCAGGCGGCTTTCGGACCTGGGGGTCCGGGTGGGCCGCGACGGGAAGCTCACCGTGGACGAGTCGAAGCTCGCCGACGCCCTGCAGGGCCGCTTCGGAGAAGCCCGCCGGGTCCTGGAGGCGGCGGGGGCCAAGCTGCGGGACGAGGTGGATCAGCTGACCAAGGTGGACGGCCCCGTGTGGCTGGCTCAGGACGCCCTCAACCAGCGCATCCGCAGCTACGACCAGCAGATCGGACGGTGGGAGGACCGGGTGGAGCGCAAGCGGGCTCAGCTCGTGCGCATGTTCACGGAGCTGGAGAAGGCCCTGGGGCAGCTGCGCAGCCAGGGGGACTGGCTGGCCCGGGAAGTTCAGAGGCTCGGGGGGAACAGCCGGTGAGCCGGGCCGCGTTCGCCTACCGGACCTCCCACGCGTCCACCGCCAGCCCGGGGCAGCTGGTGTTGATGCTGTACGACGGGGCGCAGCGCTTCCTGGAAGAGGCCGCCCGGGCGTACCGGGACGGCCACGCCCAGGCCGGGGACCGAGCGGTGGTGCGGGCGGAGCGGGTGCTGCTGGAGCTCATGGCCTCCCTGGACCTGCGGTACGAGGTGGCCGGCCAGCTCCTGGCCCTGTACCGGTTCATGTTCCAGCAGCTGGCGGACGCCCGCCGCCTGAAGGACGCCGCGACGTTGGACCGGGTACGGGGCTGGCTGGGAGAGCTGCGGGAGGCGTGGGCCCAGGCGGAGCGGCAGAGCCGCGCGGGAGGTGCCGTGTCGTGAACGCCGCGGAGCTGTACGTGCGGGCCTGCCGGGAGATCCTGGCCTGCACCCGGCAGGCGGCCCAGGCCGCGGACCGGGGCCGGTGGGAGGCGGTGTTGGCGTACCTGGCGGCCCGGCAGGAGGCCATGGACCAGGCAGGGCGGCTGCCCGTGGGCGCCCACGAGTGGGCCGTCGCGCGGGCGCAGGCCCTTCCCCTCCTGCAGGAGGCCGAGCAACTGAACCGGCGCGTGGTGGACCGGGTACGCCGCGTGCGGGACCTGCTGCGTCCGGTGCTGGGCGCGGCGGACTCGCGCTTTTTGGACACGTACCGGTAGGCTCGTGGGGCACGGAGGGTTGCGAGGTCCGCGGCGGAGCCTCAAGCGGGAGGTGAAAGGCAGTGCGGCGCGTGCTGAGGTGGCGGGACTGGTCCGTCCGGTGGAAGGTCTTGATCCCCTTGCTCCTGCTCGGGGGTCTGGCCCTGGGCGGGGGCCTGCTGGGACTTTCGGCGGTGAACCGGCTCCGCGGGGAGCTGGCGGCGGTGCAGCGGGACATGACGGCCCTGGACCTGGTGCTGCAGGCGGACCGCGACGCCTACCAGGCCCTCTCGGCCCTGTACGCCCTCCTGGGCACCGACCCCAACCACAAGGCCCGGTACGAGGAGCTCGCCCGTTTCCTGGAGGAGAACCTCACCCAGGCGGTGGACCGGAGCACGAAGGCGCAGGAGTACCTGAGTGAGCGGGACCGGCTCTTGGCCGCGGGTTTCGCGGGCGGGCTGCGGACGTGGAGCGACCAGCTGCGGGCCCTGCGGTCGAACTACGAACAGGGGCTGGTGACAGGCGCGGACGCCCTGGAGCAGGCCCGGCAGGTGGTGCGCGGGACCTTTGACCCCGCCCGGGAGCAGCTGGACCAGCTGGAAGACCAGCTGGCGCAGGCCGCCAAGGCCCGGGAGCAGGCCGCCTCCGCCGCCTACCGGAGCCTGCGGGGACAGATCGCGGGCCTGGTGCTGCTGGGCCTCGCCGCCGCAGCCGCCGTAGGGTGGGTCACCACCCGCAGGCTGGTGGCGCAGGTGCGGGCCGTGGAGGAGGCCGTGGGCGCTTTGAGCCGCGGGGAACTCGCGCACCAGGTGGCGGTGCACGGCGCGGACGAGCTGGGGCGCATGGCGGCAAACCTGCAGGCGGCCATGGACGCCCTGCGGGAGATGGTCCAGCGGCTGCGGGACAGCGCGGGAGAGGTGGCCAGCGCCTCCCGCCAGGTGGCGGCCACCAGCGACCAGGTGGCGCGCAGCGCCGGAGAGATCGCCCGGGCGGTCCAGGAGGTGGCGGGCGGGGCGGAGCTCCAGGCCCGCAGCGTGTACGAGACCACGCAGACCGTGCAGCAGGTGAGCCGGAGCCTGGAGGAGGTGGCGGGGAACACCAGCCAGACGGCCCAGGCAGCCCAGCAGGCCGACCAGGCCGCCGCGGACGGCGAAACCTCCCTGGAGCGGGTGCTGAAGGCCATGGGCGAGATCCGTCGGTCCGCGGAGGAGATGGCCCAGGTGGTAGCGGTGCTGGGCGAAAAGGGCAAGAACATCGGGAAGATCGTGGGCCTGATCACGGAGATCGCCTCCCAGACCAACCTCCTGGCCCTGAACGCGGCCATCGAGGCCGCCCGGGCGGGCGACCAGGGCCGGGGCTTCGCGGTGGTGGCGGAGGAAGTCCGCAAGCTGGCCCAGGAGTCCGCCCAGGCTGCGGAGCAGATCGCGGAAATCGTGCGGGAGATCCAGGAGGAGACCCAGCGGGCGGTGCGGGCCATGGAGCGCGGCAGCCAGGAGGTGCAGGCGGGGGTGCGGCTGGCGGACGAGGCGGGCCAAGCCTTCCAGCGCATCCGGCGCAGCGTGGCGGACGTCACGGGCCGCACGGAAGGAGTCTCCGCGGCCACGCAGCAGCTGTCCGCCAGCGCACAGCAGATCGAGGCCACCATCCGCAGGCTCCTGGAGACCGCCCAGCAGAACTCCGCCTCCGCGGAGCAGGTGGGCGCCGCGGTGGAGGAGATCTCCGCCAGCACCCAGGAGATGTCCGGAGGCGCGCAGCGCATGGCCCGGGTGGCGGAGGACCTGGAGAAGCTGGTGGCGCACTTCCGGGTCTAGGTGGCCGGAGAAATGCGCGTGGCACGGATCTTGCAGTAAGTCGCCGCGGGGCTCGGAAGGGCCCCTTCGGGGGGAGCGCCGGGAGGTCGGCTCACGGACCTCCGGACTCCCCTTTGTTCGTGTTCGTGAGGACGGAGGCCATGATGACGGCACCTCAGTTACGTCTTGCCACGTCCTCTGGCCCCGCGGGCGGCACGGTCCTGCTCGTGTCCCCGGTGGGGGAGGCCTTCCAGGACCTGCCCGCGCTTCTGGAACGGGAGGGGCTCCGGGTGACCTACGCCACCCCGGAGGACCGCTGCGGAGCAGAACGCGTGGGCGCGGTGGTGACCTCCCGCGTGGAGCAGGTGGCTTCCCTGCGGGCCACGTGGCCCGCAGTCCCCGTGGTGGTGGCCCTGGGAGTCCCCACGGTGTCGGAGGTGGTGGAAGCAGTGCGGGCCGGGGCCACGGACGTGGTGGCGGCCGCGGACGGGGTGGAGGCCGCGGCGAGGAGAATCCGGGACCTGGCCCGCGTGCGGACGGAGCGGGACGGGCAGCGGCAGCTGCAGCAGGACCTGGCCCGCGCCTACCGGTTCGAGGGGGTGGTGGGCAACTCCCCGGCCATGCACGAGGTGTTGCGGATCGCGTCCATCGTGGCACCCACGGACGCCACGGTCCTGCTCACGGGGGAGTCGGGGACCGGAAAGGAGCTGGTGGCGCGGTCCATCCACCTGCAGAGCCGCAGGGCCGGTGGGCCTCTCGTGGTCCTCCACTGTGGGGCGGTGCCGGAAACCCTCCTGGAGACGGAGCTGTTCGGGCACGAGAAGGGGGCTTACACCCACGCCCTCCACGCCCGGCCCGGGAAGTTCGAACAGGCCTCCGAAGGGACGCTGTTTCTGGACGAGGTGGGCGACATGTCTCCCCGCATGCAGGTGAAGCTGCTGCGGGTGCTGCAGGAGCGGGTGGTGGAGCGGGTGGGCGGCAGCCGGCCGGTGCGCGTGGACTGCCGCATCGTGGCCGCCACCAACCGCGACCTCCGGCAGATGGTGCGGGAGGGCACGTTCCGGGAGGACCTGTACTACCGGCTGAACGTGGTGTCCCTGCACCTGCCTCCCCTCCGGGAGCGGCTGGAGGACCTCCCGCTCCTCGTGGACTTTTTCGTGGAGAAGTACCGGCGGCAGACGGGCAAGCCGGTGCGGGGCGTCACGGAGGCGGCGTTGCGCAAGCTGCGGGAACACCCCTGGCCGGGCAACGTGCGGGAGCTGGAGGCCACCGTGCACCGGGCGGTGATCCTGGCGCAGGGGGAGTGGATCGACGCCGCCGACGTCGTGGTGGACGGGTGGCTGGGTGCTCGAGGCGCGTAGACCACCCCGAAAATCGCGTCCCGGGAACGTGGCGTAAGGGGTTTTCCGGGAAGGCCCGGCACGGAGTTTGCAAGGGCGGGACCGCGGGGCGTGCAGACGTGGAAGCGTTTCTGCGGTGCGTGGTGGTGGGATCCCTCCCGGTGGAGGGGAGCCACGTGGGGGTTCAGTTCCGTCAGGCCGCGTCCCTGTGCGCGGCGGAGGCGGCGGCCCTGATGGCGGAGGCGGACGCGGTGGCGGTGGACGTGGAGGCGGTGGCCCTGGAGGACGTGAGCCGGCTGGCGGTGCGCTACCCCCACGTGCCGGTGGTGGCGGTGGCGCCGCCGCACCGGGTCGTGGAAGCGGTGCGGGCCGGGGTGCACGGGGTGGTGCCCACACCGCTGGACTCCGGAGAGCTGGCACGGGAGGTCCGCCGCGCGGTGTCCCACCACCGGCGGGTACAGGAGGCGGCCCGCCGGGAGGTCCTGCAACCCCTCCTGCGGCTGCGGGAACTCGCGCCCGCGGACGCAAGCCCGGAGGCGGTGCTCCGCAGGCTCGCGGAGATCGCCCGGGTGAGCCTGGGGGCGGACCGGGCGGCGGCGGTGACGCTGTGTCCGGACGCGCCGGAGCTGGCGGTGGCCCTGGCGGAGCGCCGCGGCAGGGACACCGCGGAGGGTTTCTGGACCGTGGGGCCCGGCAGGCTGACGGAGGCCCCCGCGGGCGCGGAGGCGGAAGACGGCCACGTGGCCACCGTGGCCCTGGCCACCGCGGACCGGACCCTGGGCGCCCTGACGGTGGTCCGGTCCGCGAGGCGGGAGCCCTTCGGCCCCCTCGAGCGGGAGCTGCTGGACGTGCTGGGCATCGTGGGAGCCCTACCCCTGGTGCAGGTGGACCTCCTCCGGAAGCTGCAGCAGGGCAACCAGCGGTTGATCGACGCCCTGGCGTACGCGTGCGAGCTGCACGAGGCGTCCCTCCGGGGACACAGCGAGCGGCTCTCCACCTACGCTTTGGCCATCGGCCGCAGGCTCGGCCTCGCGGCGCCGGAGCTGGCGGACCTGCGGGTGGCGGGGATGCTGCACGACGTGGGGAAGATCGGGATCAGCGACACCATCCTCCTCAAGCCCGGCCCCCTGACCCCTGAGGAGTACGAGACGGTGAAGCGGCACACGGTGATGGGGGCGGAGATCCTGTCCGCGGCGGGCTTCGGGGAGAACGTGGTGCGGTGGGTCCTGCACCACCACGAGCGGTGGGACGGCCGGGGCTACCCCGCAGGGTTGGCGGGCCGACAGATCCCCGTGGGCGCCCGGGTGCTGGCGGTGGCGGACGCCTACGAGGTGATGACCACCGGGCGGGTGTACCGGGAGCCGGTGTTCCCCGCGCAGGCCCTGGAGGAGCTGCACCGGGAACGGGGCCGGCAGTTCGACCCGGAGGCGGTGGACGCCTTTGCGGACGCTTTGTCCTCGGGAGAGGTGACGGGGGAAGCAGAGCAGGCACAGACGCGCACGACCTGGAGGTGAGGGACGGTGCAAGGGCACAAGGACCGAGGGGAGCAGCACCTGGTGGTGGTGCGCTTAGACCGCGAGCGCTACGGCGTACCCATCGAGCACGTGCACGAGATCATCCGCATGCAAGAGGTGACCCGGGTCCCCCGGGCTCCCGGCTTCGTGGAGGGGGTCATCAACCTGCGGGGGCAGGTGATCCCCGTGATCGACCTCCGGCGGCGCTTCGGGCTCCCGACGGGGGAGCGTGACGGCGCCTGCAGGATCGTGGTGGTGGAGATGAACGGGGCTCGGGTGGGCGTGGTGGTGGACGCGGTCCTGGAGGTGATGCGGATTCCGGAAAGCGCCACCGTGCCCCCCGAGGAGATCCTGACGGCGTCGCAGGTGGCCTTCCTGAAGGGCGTGGCCAAACACGGGGACGGCCTGATCCTGCTCCTGGACCTGCAGCGGGTGCTGGAGGTCCACGAGCAGCAGGCCCTGGCGGAACTGAAGACCGCGTAGGCGCCATGCAGCTGGAACGGCTCCTGCCCGTCTTCCTGTCCGAGGCGGACGAGCACCTGCAGCAGCTGGAGCAAGGGCTGCTGACCCTGGAGCGGCGGGGCCCCGACCCGGAACTGGTGGGCGCTCTGTTCCGCAGCGCCCACACCCTCAAGGGGTCCGCGGGCGCCCTGGGGTTCGGGCGGATCGCACAGCTCACCCACGCCATGGAGGAGGCCCTGGAGGCGCTGCGGGCGGGCCGACCTGCGGACGGCCTCGCGGACCTGCTGCTGGAGTGCGTGGACGCGCTCCGGGCCCTGCGCCACGAGGTGGCGGACGGCGGAGAGCGCACCGAGGTGGCGGAGCTCTTGCGGCGGCTGGAGGAGTGGGAACAAGGCCGGGCTGAAGCCCTGCACCCGGCGGACGTGTGGGTGCGGCTGCGGGAGGACTGCCCCATGCGGGCGGCCCGGGCTCTGGCCCTCCTCCGCCTGCTGCGGGAGCACGCGCAGGTGGAGGAGGTGGCACCCCCGGAGGAGGCCATCGCCCGGGGGAACCTCGGGCTGGAGTTCACCGCCCGGGTGCGGGCCCGGGAGCCCGAGTCCCTGCAGGAGCTCCTGACGGGGCCAGACGTGGAAGCGGTGCGGGTCATGCCCGCGGCGGAGTCCCGGGACGAACGGTGGCTGGATCTGGGACCCCAGGCCCGGGGAAAGCTTCCGGACGACCCAGAGCTCACCCGCCGGGCCTCCCTGCGCACCGTGCGGGTGGACGTGGAGCGACTAGATCGCCTCATGAACCTGGTGGGCGAGCTGGTGGTGGACCGCATCCGGTTCCAGCAGATCGCGCAGCGGCTGAGGGAAGCACGGCTCGTGGACGGCGTGGCGGAGGAGCTCGCGGAGGCCACCACCCACCTGGGGCGGGTGGCCAGCGACCTGCAGGCGGAAGTCCTGAAGGCCCGCATGCTGCCCATCGAGCACCTGTTCAGCAGGTTCCCGCGGTACGTGCGGGACCTGGCCCAGCGGGCCGGCAAACGCGTGGAGGTGGTGCTGGAGGGGCAGGACACGGAGCTGGACCGGTCCGTGATCGAGCAGGTCGGCGGACCCCTCATGCACCTGGTCCGCAACGCCGTCGACCACGGGATCGAGCCGCCCGAGGAGCGGGAGCGGGCCGGCAAGCCGGCCGCGGGCCGCCTGTGCCTGGCAGCCTTCCAGGAGGAAGAAGGGATCGTGGTGGTGGTGGAAGACGACGGCCGCGGCATCGACACCGACCGCGTGCGGCAGAAGGCCGTGGCCCTGGGAATCCTCAGCCCGGAGGCCGCGGGGAGGCTGTCCGAGGAGGAGGCGGTGGAGCTGATCTTCCACCCTGGCCTCAGCACCGCGCAGGCGGTGACGGAGGTCTCCGGCCGCGGAGTCGGCATGGACGCGGTGCGGGCCGGGGTGCAGGCCCTGGGCGGCTCCGTGGAGGTGGAGACCCGGCGGGGCCAGGGCACGAGGTTTCTCCTGCGCCTGCCCCTGACCCTGGCCATCGTCCGGGCTCTGCTGGTGTCCTGCGGGGGCGAACGCTACGCCCTGCCCCTGGCCGGGGTCCAGGAGATCGTGGAGGTGCCCGCGGGGCGGGTGCACCGGGTGGGCCCGCACCGCACCACCCTGCTCCGGGGAGCCGTGCTGCCTTTGGTGTCCGTGCACGAGGCCTTGGAGATCCCGGTGCCGGAGGGTACGGACCGGTTGCTGTGCGTGGTCACGGGCGGCCGGCGGCGGGTGGGCCTGTGGGTGGACCGGGTCCTGGGAGAGGGAGAGGTGGTGGTCAAGCCCCTGGGGCCCTACCTCGGCCAGGTGCCCGGGGTCTCGGGGGCCACCATCCTGGGCGACGGCCGGGTGGCTTTGATCCTGGAACCTTCCGCCCTGGTGCGGCTTGCGGTACGGGAGGAGGAGCTGGCGCATGTCGGCTAGGGTGCTGGTGGTCGACGACGCCCTGTTCATGCGGGCCATGATCCGGGAAGCCCTCGCCAACAGCGGCTTCCAGGTGGTGGGGGAGGCCAGCAACGGCGAGGAGGCGGTGGCCCGCTACCAGGAAGTCAGGCCCGACGTGGTCACCATGGACATCACCATGCCGCAGATGGACGGGGTGCAGGCGGTGCGGGAGATCCTCCGGCAGGACCCGTCCGCCCGCATCGTCATGGTGAGCGCCATGGGTCAGCAGGCCCTGGTGGTGGAGGCGATCCAGGCGGGCGCGCGGGACTTCGTGGTCAAGCCCTTCGACCAGACCCGCCTGGTGGAGGCCATCCGCAGGGCCCTGCGGTAGACCACCCCAAAAATCGCGCAGCGATTTTTGGGGACCCCGGTCCCCCTCCGCTGGAGGGGTTTTCCGGGACACGCTGCTAGAAGTCAGTTTTCGCACCGGCACCGAGGGGGGCGGGCCGGGCGTCGGAGAGGAAAACCGGCGCGCGGAGGGGTGACATGGTACAGGTGGAGGTGCGTCCTACCCTGGTCGCAGCGCCCGAGGCCAGGGTCCTGCAGACCGTGCTGGCGGTGAACGCCATCCTGCCTCTTCCGGTGATGGAGCTGCTGGCGCGGGTGGAACGGGAGCTGGAAGAGAATCCCGTGCTGGAGCGGGTGCCCGCTCCGTGCCCGCAGTGCGGTCACCTCCTGGAAGGGGTCGTGTGCGGGCGGTGCGGCCACGCTCCGTGGGCCAGGCCGGGCTGGCGTTGCGAGAAGCGGTGGTTGGCAGAGGAGGACGACGGCCGGCCCTCGGCCCTGGACCGGGCCGTGGCTCCCGCCAACCTCCTGGACTCCCTGGAGGGCCAGCTACGGGTCAACGTGCGCGACCCCGCGGTGCTCAGGGTGGCCCTGCACCTGGTGGGCTACGTGGACGACCGCGGCTACCTGGACGCGGACTTGAGCTACGTGGCCGCGGAGCTCCGGGTGCCCCTGGGGCTGGTGGAGGAGGCCCTGCGGGCCCTGCAGGCCTGCGAGCCTGCGGGAGTGGGCGCCCGGGACGTGCGGGAGTGTCTGCTCCTGCAACTGGACCGGCTGCCGGACTGTCCGGATCGCCGGCTGGCCAGGGAGATGGTGGCGGGTCACTTGAGGGCCCTGGCGCGCGGGCAGCACGCGGCGGTGGCCTCGGCCCTGGGGGTGCGGGTGGAGGAAGTGTGCGCGGCGCTGCGGTACCTCCGCCGGAACCTGGTGGCGCACCCCGCGGAGGCCTTCCGCGCGGACCACGGCGGCGACCGGGTACGGGCAGAGGAGCTGGCGGTCCCCGACGTGGTCATCACCCGCACGGAGGACGGCTACCGGGTGGAGCTGGCGGCCGGGTCCGCGTTCCAGCTGCGCGTGCACCCCCTGGTGCGCCGGGCCCTGGTGGAGGGGCAACTGGAGCCCGAGGAGCGGGACCGACTGCGGGCGCAGGTCCGGCGGGGGCGGCTGTTCGTGGAAGCCCTCCGCCGCCGCAACGCCATGGTGCTGCGGTGCGCGGAGTACCTGGTCCGCTACCAGCGGGCGTTTCTGGAATCCGGCCCCGCCCACCTGAGATCCCTGACCCTGAGCCGCCTGGCCCAGGAGCTGGGGGTGTGGGAGTCCACGGTGAGCCGCGCCCTCGCGGGGAAGTTCGTGCAGATGCCCGGCGGACACGTGGTACCCTTCGAGGTCTTCTTCGACAGCAGCCTGCCGGTTCGGGAGCGGATCCGGGAGCTGGTGGCGGCAGAAGACCCCGCACGCCCCCTCACGGACGAGGAGCTGGCGGCGCGGCTGCAGGCGGAGGGGTGGACGGTGGCACGGCGCACGGTGACCAAGTACCGGGAGATGGCTCGCATCCCCTCCGCGAGGGTCCGGCGCCGCCGGCTCGGGAGCCTTCCCGAGGCCGCGGTGTAGGCCACCCAGGGCATCGCGGCACCGATTGTGCAACGCCCGCAGGCGGCATGGCCAAGGTGCTGGACTCCACGGCGCACTACTTGCTGGCGTCCCTGAGGGCCCTGGGCCGGCGCCACGCGGTGCTGGCGGGCAACCTGGCCAACGTGCACACCCCGGGCTACACCAGGGTGGACGTGGACTTCGGCGCCACTCTGCGGGCCCTGTACGAGGAGGCGAGCCCCGACGGGATCCCCGCCCCGGGGGTGGCCTTCCTGCGGTCGGACGGCACGGAGCCGGACCCGGAGCTGGAGGCTGCGGAGCTCAGCCGCAACGCCCTGCAGGCCATGGCCCTCACCAACCTGCTGGCCATGAAGCTGGAGATGCTGCGCCAGGCCATCCTGGAGGGACGCCGCTAGGAGCGTGTCCATGAGAAGGCGTAGGCCAGAAAAGACCGGGGTGGTCTAGGGAGGGGAGGGAAGCCAGGTGTCGCTGTTCCGTGCCTTGGCGGCCAGCGCGTCCGCCCTCACCGCGGAACGGGTGCGCATGGAGGTGGCCAGCGCCAACTTGGCCAACGCCAATACCACGCGGAGCCCGGAGGGCGGGCCGTACCGACGCCGGGTGGTGTTCTTCTCCCCCCTCCTGGAACGCCTGACCGCCAGCCTCAGCGGCGGACCGGTTCCGGATCGCGCCGGGGTGGTGGTGGCGGGCATCGCGGAAGACCCCAGCCCGCCCCGGCGCGTGTACGACCCGGGGCACCCCGACGCGGACCGCGACGGTTTCGTGGCGCTGCCCAACGTGAACCCGGTGACGGAGATGGCGGACCTCATGGCCTCCGCCCGGGCGTACGAGCTGAACGTGGTGGCCTTCAACACCGTCAAGCAGGTCATCCTGAAGGCTTTGGAACTGGGGAGGAGGTGAGCGGGTGGAGGTCCCCGGTGTCTCTCCCGTGGGGGTGCGGGCGGGCTCGCCCCTGCAGCAGGCCCTGTCGGGCTTCGCGGAGGCCCTGGAACGCGCCGTCCGCAGCGCGGACGAGCTGCAGCGGCGCGCGGACGCGGCGGCTGCGGCCCTGGCGGACGGCCGCACGGACGACGTGCACGCGGTGATGGTGGCCATGGAGGAGGCCAGCCTGGCTCTGCAGCTGGCCATCCAGGTCCGGAACCGGCTCCTGGAGTCGTACCAAGAGCTGGTGCGGATGCAGGTGTAGGACCCGGGGGAGATGCTGCAGGCTTGGTCCACCTGGCCTCCGGCCCGCAGAAGGCTGGTGGGGTTTGCCGCCGTGGGGCTGGCGGTGGCGCTCGGGGTTTGGAGCTGGGCCACGCGCCCGCAGTTCGTCCCCCTCTACAGCCGCCTGGAGGTGCAGGAAGCCGCGCGTGTGGTGGAGGCGCTCCAGCAACTGGCGATCCCGTACCGGCTCACGGGCGCGGGCACCACGGTGGAAGTGCCCCGGGAGCGGGTGTACGCGGCGCGGCTGCAGCTCGCTGCCCAGGGACTCCCCCGGTCAGGCGGGGTGGGGTTCGAGGTGTTCGACCGCAGTGGTTTCGGGGCCACGGAGCTGGTGCAGCGGGTCAACCTGCAGCGGGCCCTGGCAGGGGAGCTGGTGCGCAGCATCGAGACCCTGGAGGCCGTGGAGTCCGCACGGGTGCACCTGGCCGTACCCGAGGACCGGCTGTTCCGGGACGAGTCCAGCACCCCCAGCGCCTCCGTGGTGGTGGCCCTCCGGCCCGGTGCCGGCCTCAGCGCAGGACAGGTCCGGGCCATCCGGCACCTGGTGGCCAACAGCGTGGAGGGGCTTTCCCCCGAGCGGGTGACCGTGGTGGACACCCGGGGCCGGCTGTTGTCCGCGGGCCAGGAGGACCCCGCGGGCGTGAACACCGCACAGCTGGGCGAGCGGGAGCAGGTGGAGGCGGCGCTGCAGCAACGGGTGCAGAGCATGCTGGACCAGGTGCTGGGGCCTGGGCGGGCCATCGCCCGGGTCAGCGCGGAGGTGGACTTCAGCCGCCGACAGGTGGAGCAGGAAAGCTTCTTGCCCGACCAGCGGGCCCCGACTTCGGAGGTGACCGTGGAGGAACAGTACGCGGGCCGGGGAGGCCTGCCGGCCGGCGGGCCCGCCACGGTGTCCGTGCCGTCCTACGCCCAGACCCCTCCCGGTTCTTCCGGTGCGGAGTACCGCCGGCGGGAGTCCCGCACCACCTACCAGGTCACGCGGCGCGTGGAACGGGCGGTCTCCACGGGTGGGATCCGACGGCTGTCCGTGGCGGTGTTGGTGGACCGACAGGTGCCGCAGGCCGCGGTGCAGGCCCTGGAGTCCGCGGTGGCCGCAGGCGTGGGCCTGGACCGCCGGCGCGGGGACGTGCTGGTGGTGCAGGCGGTGGACTTCCCCGCGGCGGGCCCGGCCCCTGCGCCGCAGGCGCAGGCGGCGCAGCCCCAGCCGCGCCCCGCGGTTCCGTGGTGGGCCTTCGCCGCGGGGGGGGCAGGTCTGCTGGTGCTGGTCCTGGTGGCGGTTCTCCTCGTCCTGCGCCGCCGCAGGCGGGGGGAGGTGAAGGTGGAGACGCTGCAGCCGGTGCCCGTTCCACCGGCTCCTCCCGTGCCCGAGGAGGACGAGGAGGAACGCATCCTCCGCGCCCTGCGGGAGCGGGAGGAGAGCCGCGAGGCGGTGGTGCGGCGTGAGCTCCAGCGCATGGCGCAGGAGCGCCCCGCGGACATCGCCGCGGTGATCAAGGGCTGGATGGCGGAGAAGTAGCATGGCGACCCGGCAGGCCATCACGGGACGTCAGAAGGCGGCCATGCTCCTGGTCTCCCTCGGCCCGGAGCTGGCGGCGTCGGTGCTGCGGCACCTGGGGGAGGAAGAGATCGAGGCCCTCACCTTCGAGATCGCCAACCTGCCGCAGGTGACCGCCCAGGAGCGGGAGGAAGTGGTGCAGGAGTGCTACCAGATGGCCCTGGCCCGGGAGTACGTGTCCGTGGGCGGGCTGCAGTACGCCCGGGAGCTGCTGGAGCGGTCTGTGGGGCCGCAACGGGCCGCGGAGATCCTGGAGCGCCTCACCACGTCCCTGCAGATCAGCCCCTTCGACGCCTTCCGCCGCATGGACCCCGCGCAGCTGGCGAGCCTCCTCCAGCAGGAGCACCCCCAGACCATCGCGCTGGTGGTGGCGTACCTGAAGCCTCCTCAAGCGGCCGCGGTGCTGGCCTCCCTGCCCCGGGAGCTGCAGGTGGAGGTGGCCATGCGGGTGGCGGTCATGGACCGTACCACCCCGGAGACCATCCGGGAGGTGGAGGCAGCCCTGGAGAGCAAACTGGTGAACCTGCCCACCCAGGAGTTCACCGCGGTGGGCGGGGTGCAGGCTCTGGTGTCCATCATCAACGAGTCGGACCGCGCCACGGAACGGGTGATCCTCGAGGCCCTGGAGGAGCGCGATCCGGACCTCGCCTCCCAGGTGAAGAAGCTCATGTTCGTGTTCGAGGACCTACTGAGTCTGGACGACCGGTCGGTGCAGCTGGTGCTGCGGAACGTGGACAGCAAGGACCTGGCCATGGCCCTCAAGGGCGCCAGCGAGGAGCTGCGGGAGAAGATCTTCCGGAACATGAGTCAGCGGGCCGCGGAGGCTTTGCGGGAGGACCTGCAGCTCATGGGACCGGTGCGGCGGCGGGACGTGGAAGAGGCCCAGGGCCGCATCGTGGGAGTGGTCCGCCAGCTGGAGGAGTCCGGGCAGGTGGTCATCGCCCGCGGAGGCCAGGAGGACGTACTCCTGTAGGAGGACGCGGTGTCGGGTGGGGTGCGCGCGATCATCAAGGCAGCCCCTCGGGAAGCCGCCATCGCCCGCATCACCACCGCCCTGGATCCCGGGGCGTCTGCCCAGGGGGAAGACGGCCGGGCCGCGGAGGTCCTGCGCTCCGCGTACGAGGCTGCGCGGAGGCTGCAGGAAGCCGCGCAGGTGGAGGCCGCCCGGGCGGTGGCGGACGCCCAGGCCCGGGCCCGGGCGGAGCTGGAGGCGGCCTGGGCAGACCGCCTGCGCCGGTTGGAGCGGTTGCTGGAGGAGCTGGGCCGGCAGGGGCCGGAGATCCTGGCGGAGCGCTTTGCCCCCGCGGTGGTGACCCTGGCCCTGGAGGTGGCGCGGAAGATCGTGCGGCGCGAGGTGGAGCAAAACCCGGCGCTGCTGGTGGCGTGGGCCCGGGAGGCGGCGGAGCGGCTGCACGGTGCGGGCGAGCTGGTCGTGCGGGTGAACCCACAGGACCTGGAGCTGCTGCGGTCCTCCGGCGTGCAGGTGGACCGGACGGACCTGGGGCTGCGGTGGGTGGCCGACCCCGCGGTGGACGGAGGCTGCGTGGTGGAGTCTGACGCAGGGGTGGTGGACGCCACGGTGAGCACGCAGCTGCGCACCCTGCGGGAGCGCTTGGAGGAGGTTCCCGGTGGGTGAGCGTGCTGCCGTGCCCCTGGAAGCGTGGCTGGAGGCGGTCCGCCGCACCGACCCCGTGCGGGTCACCGGCCGCGTGGTGCAGGTGGTGGGCCTGGTGGCGGAGGCGCGGGGCCCGCGGGTGCACGTGGGTGAGTGGTGCACGGTGAAGACTGCAGAGGGCGAGCTGCCCGCGGAGGTGGTGGGCTTCCGGGACGACCGGTTCCTCATGATGCCCTTGGGGCCCCTGAGCGGGCTCAGCCCGGGCAGCCCGGTGGTCCCGTCCGGCCGCGCCATGCGGGTGCCCGCGGGCCGCAGCCTCCTGGGCCGCGTGACCGACGGACTCGGGCGGCCCCTGGACGGCCGGCCCCTGGAAGTCCACGAGTGGAGGCCCCTGCACGCGGAGCCGCCCAACCCCTTGCAGAGGCCCCGGATCACCCAGCCCCTGCCTACTGGCGTGCGAGCCATCGACGGGTTGCTCACCCTGGGCCGGGGCCAGCGGGTGGGCATCTTCGCGGGCAGCGGGGTGGGCAAGAGCACCCTGCTCGGGATGGTGGCCCGGCACAGCAGCGCAGACGCCAACGTCATCGCCCTGGTGGGCGAGCGCGGCCGGGAGGTCCTGGACTTCATCGAGAACGACCTGGGCGACGGCCTGGAGCGTTCCGTGGTGGTGGTGGCCACCTCCGACCAGCCTCCCCTGGTGCGGGCCAGGGCGCCGTTTGTGGCCACCGCCATCGCGGAGGCCTTCCGGGACCAGGGGATGCACGTGATGCTCATGATGGACTCCGTGACCCGCTTCTGCATGGCCCAGCGGGAGATCGGGCTGGCGGTGGGGGAACCTCCCACCACCCGCGGCTACACGCCCTCCGTGTTCGCCCTGCTGCCGCAGCTCATGGAGCGCGCGGGCACCGCCCAGCGGGGCTCCATCACCTCCCTGTACACCGTCCTCGTGGAGGGTGACGACCTCATGGAGCCCGTGGCGGACCACGCCCGGAGCATCCTGGACGGCCACATCGTGCTGTCCCGGGCCCTGGCGTCCCAGGGCCACTACCCGCCCATCGAGATCCTGGAGTCCACCAGCCGTCTCATGCCGTCCGTGGCCAGCCCCGAGCACCTGCGATGGGCTCAGGCGGTGCGGGCCCACTTGGCCACCTACCGGGAAGTGGAGGATCTGGTGAACCTGGGCGCCTACACCCGGGGCAGCAACCCGCGCGTGGACGCGGCCCTGGACCGGATCGAGGGGATCCGGGCTTTCCTGCGGCAGCTGCCCGGAGAGCGCAGCAGCTTTGGGGAGACCCTGGCCCGGCTGGAGGAGCTGGCGGCCTAGGAGCGTGTCGGAAAACCCGCCGCCGGGAAGACGGACCGGGGTAGTGTAGACCCGCCCCAGGTTCTTGGGAAGCGGGGGGGTGGATGGAGCTGTGAAGCGCTTCCGGTTCCCGCTGGACGGGCTGCTGCGCCTGCGCCGGTTGCGCGAGCAGAACAGCCGCCGGGAGCTGGCGGAGGCCCTGCGGGCCCTGCGGGACGCGGAGACCACGTGCCAGGCGGCCCGCACCCTGGTGCGGGAAGCGGAACACAGGCTGGTGGAAGGACGCCACGCCTGCGAGCTGCGGGCGTGGGCAGAAGCTTTGGAACGGAGGCGGCAGCAGCTGGCAGATGCGGAGCGCTTGCGGGAGGAGGTCGCCCGGAGGACGGAGGCACTTTGGGCACGCTTTTTGCAGCTCCGGAGGGACCGGAAGGCGGTGGAGCAGGTGCGACAGCGGCGGTGGCGGCTGTACCAGCGGGAGCTCGGGCGGCGGGAGCAGGCCCAGGCGGACGAGTTCGCGCTGATCCGGCGCGGGAGGAAGGGATGAGCCCTTCGCTCCTTTCGACCCTGGCGCGCATCCGGTGGATCGAGTCCCAGCTGGACCCCGCCGTGGGCCCTCCCGCCGAGGCGGCTCCCAAGCCTTCCGAGTCCTTTCGGGACCTGGTGGAACAGGCGGCACAACGGTACGGGGTGGACCCTGCTTTGGTGGACGCGGTGATCCGTGCGGAGTCGGGCTACAACCCGAGCGCCACGTCCCCCGCGGGAGCTGCGGGGCTGATGCAGCTCATGCCCGCCACCGCCCGGGGCTTGGGGGTACTAGACCCCTACGACCCGGTCCAGAACGTGGACGGCGGCGTGCGGTACCTGCGGGGGCTGCTGGACCGGTTCGGGGACGTGAGGCTGGCCCTCGCGGCCTACAACGCAGGGCCCGGTGCCGTGCTGCGTCACGGTGGGATCCCGCCGTACCCGGAGACCCGGACGTACGTGGAGCGGGTTCTCAGCACGTGGCACAGGGTGCGCCTGTCGGGAGGCGAGCGGTGAACCATCTGGAACCGTTAGGAGCATTCCCGCGGAGTCCGGGGGGCGAGGACCTAGACCACCCCAAGAATCGCGCAGCGATTTTTGGGGACCCCGGTCCCTCTATCGGAGGACCTTTCCGGGACCGGCTCCTAGGTGGTCCGGTAGCGGTTGCCCCCGGCCCCGCGGAAGCGGTGGCGGTTTCCGCCTTGGTGGAAGGGCACTTCGCGGCGGTGCTGGGACAGCTGGTGCCCGAAGCACGAGCCCCAGACCCCTTCGCGGCCGGCGGAGAGGGGCCCGCGGAAGCTCCGGACCGGGAGGGAAGCCCGGTCCACACCACGGAGGCGCGGGCTCCGGTCCCCAAGGGAGGCCCGACACAAGGGCCGGCGGACTCGGCGCTTCCATCAGTGTGCCCAGAGGTGTGCGCCGCGGAGGTCTTAGCGGGTGAGGAGGACGGCTTCGGCGAGTACGCACCGGAGGTGGAACCCGGGGACGTGCTGCCTCCGCGCCGGGAGGACGAGGAACCACAGGCCGTGCCATGGCTCCGCCAGCACCTCGGCCCGGGTGTGTCGGTGGCGGACACGGCAACTTCGGCTCCGGGTATGGCGGAGTTGGAGCCGCCGTCTACGGCGGAAGCCCCGGAGCCCGGAGCCCCCGTACCGTGGGCGGAGGATGTAGGCCCCGTCGAGGGCTCTGGGCCGCGAGAGGAGCGGCCGGCGGCACTGTCGTCAGAGCCTGTAGCCGGTCAGCGGAGTCCCGGGGAAGGCCGCGGCCCAGCTGCTCGAAACGCAGCGGAAAGCCGTCCGGCGGATTTCCGAGACCCTGAACCGTTGCCCTCGCGAGGTCTGCCGTGGAGCCTCCCAGCAGGTCCTCCAGGGGTGCTCCCAAAGACCGAGGCGGCACAAGTCGCGGGTCCGCTCCCCGGCGCGAGGGGTGAGCCGCCTGCGGACGGCTCCGCGCTAGACCACCCCAAAAATCGCGCAGCGATTTTTGGGGCCCCCGGTCCGGCTGTCCGAGGGACTTTCCTGGGCAAGCTCCTGGCGCGGGCGGACTCCCTGGCGGTGTGGGAAGCTGCGGGATGGGCGGTGCGGCAAACGGCAGCGGAAGCGAGCGGGCTGGAGCACGGACCGGAGCCCGTGCGGACCGGTCTCGAGCACGCCGGTGCACCGCCTTCCCACGAGGACGTCCGCCCGGGGAGTCCTGCGGCCGGGCCGGAGCCCGGGGTCTTGCCGTCGCCTTCCGGAAAGCCCGCACCGGTGCCCGGGCCTGCGCAGGTCGAGGCGGCGGTGGAAGGCGGCGAGGGGGAGCCACCCGAGCCGCGGGCGGAGAGGCAGACCCGGGCCCCGGAGGCCGACGGACCGCAGGGCGAACAGAGCCGGCCGCCGTGGCTTGTGCCACCGCAGCCGGACCACCACGCAAACGCCCACGCCCGGCCAGGCAAGCCCGTGGACGCCGCGGAGCGTGCGGTGCCCCCGGGGCCGCCCGAACCGTACGTCCCGCCGCAGCGCCTGCGGGTGGAAGTGCCGGACGTGCGGGGAGACCCCGTGCAGGTGGAGGTCCGGGCCCGGTCGGAGATGGTCTGGGTCCGGGTGGAGGGCGGGCCCGAGGTGGCACAGGTGTTGCGCGGACACGCGGAAGGGCTGCAGCGGGCCCTGATCCACCACGGCTTGTCCCTGGTGGGGCTGGAGGTGGACACGGCCGGGAGCCGGCGTTACAAGCCCTCGGAGGCTCCGCCGCCGGCACCGCCGCCGCGGCCCGTCCGGAGGTGGGAAGCGGTGCGGGTGGTGGAAGGCGCCGTGGACTACGTGGTGTGAGGAGGTGGTGGTGGTGCAGGTACCCGCGGTGGGAGCGACCGCGCGAGCGGCCACGGGGCCCAGGCCGCTTGGCAAGGACGACTTCCTGCGCCTTTTGGTGACCCAGCTGCGTCACCAGGACCCGCTGCAGCCGGTGAACGACCGGGAGTTCATCGCACAGCTGGCACAGTTCAGCGCCCTGGAGCAGATGTACAACGTGTCGCACGCGGTGCTGGAGCTGGCCCGCCGCCAGGAGGCGGCCGCGGCCTTCGGGCTGGTGGGCCGCCGGGTCCGGGTGCAGGCTCAGGACGGTGCGGTGGTGGAGGGAGTGGTTTCCGCGGTGCGGCGGCAGGACGGTGCCTTCGTGCTGGTGGTGGGTGACCGCACCTACACCCTGGACCAGCTGGTGGAGGTGGTGGCGTGATCCGCCGGGTCTTGGGACCCGAAGCTGCGGTCCAGGCACCCCCCGGGCAACGCGTTCGAGGGGCGGGCTTCCAGCAAGCCCTGGCGGAAGCCCTGCAGCTGTCCAACCACGCGCAGCAGCGTTTTCAGGCCCGCGGCGTGGAGGTGAGTCCCGAGCAGGCGCGGCGCCTGGCCGCGGGGGTGGAGGCGGTCCGCCAGAAGGGCTGCAGGAGTGCGGTGGTGCTGGTGGACGGGGTGGCCTTCGTGGTCAGCGTGCCCGCCAGCACCGTGGTCACGGTGATGCCCGCGGACCGGCTGCGGGTGTTCACCAACATCGACAGCGCGGTGATCGCGTAAAAACACGGGGCCGGTCCTCTCCGAGGGGGCCCTCAAACAGGAGGGGAAGATGCTGAGGTCCTTGTTCGCGGGCGTGTCCGGCCTGCGGAACCACCAGGTCCGCATGGACGTGATCGGCAACAACATCGCCAACGTGAACACGGTGGGCTTCAAGGCCAGCCGGGTCAACTTCGCGGAGGCCCTGAGCCAGACCATCCGAGGCGCCCAGGCGCCCTCCGAGGTCCGGGGAGGGATGAACGCCATGCAGGTGGGGCTGGGGGTCCAGGTGGGCAGCATCGACACTTTGTTCACCCAGGGCAACCTGCAGTACACGGGCAACCTCACGGACCTGGCCGTGCAGGGGGACGGGTTCCTGGTGGTGGGAGACGGGCTGCGGCGCTTCTACACCCGGGACGGGGCCATCGTGATGGACAGCGACGGGAACCTGGTGCACGCCAGCAGCGGGCTGCGTCTCATGGGGTGGCAGGCAGACGCCGCGGGCGAGGTGAACCTCACGGCCGCCCTCAGCCCTCTCGCGATCCCCGTGGGGGCCCAGATCCCGCCCCGGGCCACCACACGAGTCGTGGTCAGCGGAAACTTGGACGCGGGCGCCCCCGTCTACAACGAGGCAGACTCGCAGACGAGGTCCGGGCGGTGGGAAACCACCCTCACCGTCTACGACTCTCTCGGCAACGCCGTGCCGCTCAAGCTGGTCTTCACGAAGACCGCGCTGAACCAGTGGGAGTGGACGCTCACCTACGGCCAGGGAGAGGAGGAGACGGAAGTCGCAAGTGGCACTTTGGAGTTCACCACCTCCGGCGTACTGGCCCGGCCGAACCCGGACGAGCCGTACCCGCCCACGGTAGTGACCGTAGACTTGCAAGACGAGCTTGGCTCGGACGATCTGACCTTCGAGTTGCGCTTCGAGGACCCCGCCGGGAAGAACCGGCTCACCCAGTACGCGGGGTCGTCGACGGTCGCCCTGAAAAGCCAGGACGGGTACGCCACCGGCAGCCTGGAGTCCTTCGCCATCGACGGGAACGGGGTCATCACCGGCCTGTACTCCAACGGCCGGACCCAGGTCATCGGCCAGGTAGCGCTCGCCCTGTTTACCAACCCCGGGGGTCTGCTGAAGGCCGGCAACAACCTCTACGCGGAGTCCTCCAACTCCGGCCCCGCGACGGTGGGGGCTGCGGGGACGGGAGGCCGGGGGACCCTGACCGCGGGGGCCCTGGAGATGTCCAACGTGGACCTGGCGCAGGAGTTCACCAGCATGATCACGGCCCAGCGGGGCTTCCAGGCCAACGCCCGGGTGATCACCACCTCCGACGAACTGCTTCAAGAGTTGATCTCCCTGCGCCGATAACCGGCTCGGGAGCGGCGGGGTCCGCCCGCAGGTGGACCCCGCCGACCGGAGCCCATGATCAAGGTCACGCGCCTCAACGGGACGGAGACGGTCATCAACGCGGAGCTCATCGAGTCCGTGGAGGCCACCCCGGACACGGTCATCTCTCTGACCACCGGACACCGGTTCGTGGTCAGCGAGTCCGTGGACGAGGTGGTGGCCCGGGTCCTGGCGTACCGGCTGGCGTGCCGCCGCTGCCCCGGACAGGACGACTCCGAAGAAAGCCGGTGAGACATGGACCTGGCGACGCTTCTGGGCCTCGTGGTGGGGTGGGCCAGCGTGGGCGCGGGCGCCATCCTCAAGGGCGGGAAGCCTGAGTACTACATCAGTATGCCCTCCTTCCTGCTGGTGTTCGGCGGCACCCTGGGGGCCACCATCGTCTCCTACTCCCTCAAACAGATGTTGGACCTACCCCGGGTGACCCTGCACGCGTTTCTACACCGGCCCGTGGACGTGTTGGGCACCATGAACCGGCTCATCCGCTTCGCGGACCGGGCCCGCCGGGAAGGGCTGCTGAGCCTGGAGGGGGAGATCCACGAGCGGGACGACCCCTTCCTCGCCAAGGGCGTGCGTCTGGTGGTGGACGGGACCGACTCCGCGGTGGTGCGGGAGATCCTGGAGACCGAGGTGGAACTCATGGAGGAGCGCCACCGGGTCGGGGAGAGCATTTACACCACCATGGCGGGCTTTTCCCCCACCCTGGGCATCATCGGCACCGTGATCGCCCTCGTCAACATGATGATGAAGCTGGACGACCCCTCGAAGCTGGGCTACATGCTGGCCGCGGCCTTCATCGCCACCCTGTACGGGGTGGCCCTGGCCAACCTGGTGTTCCTGCCCTTCGCCAACAAGCTCCGGGCGCGGTCCCAGGAGGAGGTCCTCCTGCGGCAGGTGGTCATCGAGGGCGTCCTGGCCATCCAGGCCGGGGAAAACCCCCGGGTGATTGAGGAGAAGCTGCGGGCGTTCCTTCCTCCCGCTTTGCGTTCCAAGGTGAGCCGGGAGGCGGCCAGCACCAGCGCAGGCGGCGCGGCGGCGGGTGCCGCGGCGGTGAGTGCCCGGTGAGCCGGCGCAGGCGCGGGGAAGGATCCGGAGGCCACGGGGGAGGCCACGGCGGGGGTGGCATGGAGCGGTGGCTGGTCACCTACGCGGATCTCATCACCCTGCTCATGGCCTACTTCATCATGGTGTACTCGCTTTCACAGCTGGACCTAGCGAAGTTCCGGAAGGTGGTGGCGGGCTTCCGGGCAGCCGCGGCCACGATGGGTCTGATGGAGGGGGCGTCCGGCGTGCTGCCCGGGGGTAGCGGGGTCCTCGAGGTCGAGGGCCCCCCACCTTCCTCGAACCCCTCCGCGGACCCCATGGGGGAAAGCCTGCAGGCCCTGGCGGGCGGCATCTCCCAGCAGGTGACCGCCGCGGGGCTAGGGGGACTGGTGGAAGTACGGGTCACGCAGGAAGGGATCCGGGTCTCCATGGCAGGCCCCCTGCTGTTCGACACCGCCAGCGCGGAGCTGAGGCCGGAGGCTGACCCGGTCCTGGATGCGGTGGCCCGGGCTATCCGGTCCCGGAGAGAGCTGCAGGTACGGGTGGAAGGACACGCGGACGCCCGGCCCATCCAGACGTACCGGTTCCCGTCCAACTGGGAACTCAGCAGCGCCCGGGCCGCGGCGGTGGTACGGCGTCTGACGGCCCTGTCCGGGGCGGACGGCACCCGGTTCACCATCGTGGGCTACGGGGACTCCCGGCCCGCAAGACCCGGGGACGACCCCCGGGCCCTGGCCCAGAACCGCCGGGTGGAGATCCTCCTCCTCCGGCCCTGAGAGCCTGTCCCCGAAGGCGCGCAGCGATTTTTGGGACGGTCTCGAAGGGCCTCCGGCACGGAAGTTGCAGGCCCCCGGGCGGGAGGCGGCGATGGGCAAGGGAGCCTGGGAACGGGGCACGGCGAAGCTCGGGCTGGTAGCGGCCGCGGTGGCCGTGGTAGCTGCTGCGGCGGCTGGCGGAATGTTGTTTGCCCGCCCCCGATCTGGAGAACCCAAGCTCAACCACGCCACGGTGCCCCTGGGAAGCTTCGTGGTGAACCTGGACCCCGCGGACGGATTCCGGTACCTCAAGGTCACCCTGGCCCTGCGGGTGCGAACTCCGCTTTCGGGCGAGTACCTGAAGGCGAAGGCGGCGGAGGAGAAGTTCCGGTGGCAGGACGTGGTGGTCCGCCACCTCACGGGCCAGCGGTACTCGGACCTCCGCACCCCCCAGGGGCGGAAACGGCTGGAGCGGGAGCTGGTGGAGCGCCTGAACGCGGAGGAGGCCAAGGACTTCCGTGTGGAGGGCGTGTACTTCTCGGAGTTCGTGGCGCAATGACGGGCGAGCTGCTGTCGCAGGCGGAGATCGACCAGCTGGTGGCGGCTATCCAGGCAGGCCAGGTGCCGGTGGAGGCCGAGACCGCCAAGAAAGGCCCGGCGGTCCGCCCGTACGACTTCCGGCGGCCAGACCGGTTCTCCAAGGACCAGCTCCGGACCGTGTCCATCCTGCACGGCGCCTTCGCCCGCATGGCGGGTATGGCCCTGTCGGTCCACCTGCGCTTCCCCGTGAACGTCACCGTGCGGTCCGTGGAGCAGCTCAGCTACGAGGAGTTCGTGCGGTCCATCCCCACACCCACGGTGATCGTCCTCTTCCGCCTGGAGCCCCTGGAGGGCCGGGCCTTGCTGGAACTGGGCGGCACGTTCGCCCTGGCGGTGGTGGACCGGCTGTTGGGCGGACCCGGCAGGGCGGAGGGCGTGGCTCGGCCCCTCACGGAGCTGGAACGGGGCCTGGTGGAGCGCCTAATGCAGCGCCTTCTACCCCTCCTGCACGACGCGTGGCAGTCCGTGGTGGACGTCCGGCCGGTGCTGGTGGGTATGGAGACCAACCCGCAGTTCGCCCACGTGGCAGGGCCCACGGACGTGGTGCTGCTGGTGCACTTCCAGGTGGAGACCCCGCAGCAGGCGTACCGCATGAACCTGTGCCTGCCGTACCTGTTGCTGCAGCCCATCCTCAGCCTGTTGAGCGCCACCACCCTCTTCCGGGCGCCGTCCCGGACCAGTCAGGCGGAGGCCCTGCGCCACACCGTGGAGCAGGTGACGGTGCCGGTCCAGGTGCGGCTGGGCCGCGCCCGGGTCGCCCTGGGGGACCTGGTGGGGCTCGCGCCCAACGACGTGATCCCCCTCGACCGGCCCGCCCACGCGCCCCTGGAAGTCCTGGTGGGGGGTGCGGTGGTGTTCCGGGCCCGCCCGGGCCGGGTGGGCCGGAGGCTCGCGGTGGAGATCCTGAGCCGGGAGGAGGCGGCGCGCTATGGTTAGACCACCCCAAAAATCGCGCAGCGATTTTTGGGGACCCCGTTCCTCTCTGCCGGAGGGTTTTTCGGGACATGCTCCGAGCGCGGCCGGGGTGGACGCCCTGGACCTGCTGGCGGAGCTTTCCAACATCGCCATGGGCTCCGCGGCCACCGCCCTGTCCCAGCTGGTCCGCCGCCAGGTCCGCATCACCTCTCCCCGAGCGGAGGTGCTGGACTGGTCCGCGGTGGACCGCGCCACCCTGGTCGGGTACGTGGGGGTGCGGGTGCAGACCGCGGGGGCGGTGGAAAGCCAAAGCTGCCTGCTCATGCGGGAGCAGGACGTGCAGGTCCTGGTGGACCTGATGATGGGCGGGGACGGGGCTGTCCTGCGGTCCCTAGATCGCGAGATGCTCCTCAGCGGGGCGGGGGAGGCCATGAACCAGATGATGGGCTCCGCCACCACCGCCCTGGCGGAGTTTTTGGGAGCGCCGGTGACCATCTCGCCGCCGGAGATCGTGGCCCTGGACAGCGAGGAGGCCACAGAGCGCCTGCGGCCTCCCGGGGAGCGGCTGGTTCAGGTGACCTTCCACCTGCAGGTGGAGGGGCTCGTGGAGAGTGTGTTCTACCAGCTCTACGACGGGGAGGTCCTGCCCCGCCTGGTGGCGCTCGGGACACGGGCCGCGCAGCGGGTGGCGGGCACGCAGCCCGCCCCCCCGCCGACCCCACCCGTCTCCTCCACGCCGGAACCTCCTCGCAGCACCCCCGCCGCGCGGCCCGTAGAGTTCCCTCCCTTGGACTCGCGGCCCGCCCCCGCCTCGGGGCGCAACATCGAGCTGCTGTTGGACGTGCCTCTGCAGGTGACGGTGGAACTGGGCCGGACCCGCATGCGCATCCGGGACGTGCTGTCTTTGGGCCTGGGTGCGGTGATCGAACTGGAACGCGCCGCGGGGGAGCCCGTGGACCTGTACGTGAACGACCAGCTGTTCGCCCGCGGAGAGGTGGTGGTCATCGAGGAGAACTTCGGCGTGCGGGTCACGGAGATCCTGAGCCCCGAGCAGCGGGTGCGCAGCCTGGCCCGCGGGCTGGAGGACGGAGCGTGAAGCGGGGGGCTGCGGTGCTTTTGCTGGTGGCGGGCCTCCCGGGGCTGGCCTGGGCGGGAGAGCCCGGCGCCCGGGAGCCGGGCACCGCGTGGATGGTGCTGCAGGCCCTCGGCGGCCTGGCGGTCGTGGTGGGTTTGGTGGTTCTCACCCGCACCGTGCTCGTGCGCCTGGGCGCCGGGGCCAATGCGGGTTCGGTGCGGCTGCGGGAGGTGGTCCGCCTGTCGCCTCATCACGCCCTGTACGTGGTGGAGGTGGACGGGCGCCGGCTGCTCTTGGGGCACCAGGTCAGCCTGGTGTGCGAGCTGGGCCCCGCGGCTTCGGAGCCGACCGCGGGGTTTGCGGAGCGGTTGCGGGGCGCGACCTCCAGGCTGCCGAGGGAGGGGCCGTAGTGCGGGTGTGGTTGCTGGCCTGCTGCGTGCTGCTGGTGGCCGTGCCCGCCGCCGCGGCTCCCGTCCCGGTGGTGGAGCTACGGGTGACCGGCGCGGAGTCCCCCCAGCAGCTCTCCAGCTCCCTACAGGTCCTCCTGCTGCTCACGGTGCTGGCCACGGCTCCGGCGCTGCTGATCCTCCTCACGTCCTTCACCCGCATCGTCATCGTGTTGTCCCTGGTGCGCAGCGCGGTGGGCGTCCCCACGGTCCCCCCCAACCAGGTGGTGGTGGGCCTGGCTCTGTTCCTGACCCTGTTCACCATGGCGCCTACCCTGGACCGGGCCAACCGGGAGGGGCTTCAGCCGTACCTGCGGGGCGAGCTGAGCCAAGCCGCGGCCCTGGACCGGACCCTCCGGCCGGTGCGGGAGTTCATGTTGCGCCAGACCCGGCAGCAGGACCTGGCCCTGTTCGTGTCCATGGCGAAGCTGCCCCGACCCCGCAGCCCGGAGGAGGTCCCCACCTACGTCCTCATCCCCGCCTTCGTGGTGAGCGAGCTGCGGACCGCCTTCCTGCTCGGCTCGCTCCTCTTCGTCCCCTTCTTGGTGGTGGACATGGTGGTGAGCAGCGTGCTGCTCTCCCTGGGGATGCTGATGCTGCCCCCGGTTCTCATCTCGCTACCTTTCAAGTTGTTGCTGTTCGTGTTCGTGGATGGCTGGCACCTGGTCGCGCGGGCGCTGCTGCTGAGCTTCCGATGAGCCTGGACGGTCTGGTGGCGCTGGGACGGGAGGCCATGACGGTGGCCGCCCTGGTGGCCTTGCCCGTGCTGGCCACGTCCCTGCTGGTGGGAGTGGTGGTGGGACTGTTCCAGGTGCTGACCCAAGTGCAGGAGGCCACCTTGTCCTTCGTGCCCAAGATGCTGGCCGTGGGCGTGGTGGCGGTCCTCCTGGGGCCGTGGATGGCACAGAAGCTGCTGGCCTTCACCGCGGCCCTGTTGCGGGCGCTCCCGGAGCTGGTGCGGTGACGGACGGGCTTCTGGTGTCCTGGTTGTTGGGCGCCTGCCGTGTGGCGGGCTTCCTGTTTCCCTTGCCCGCCCTGGGCGGCCCCCGGGTGCCGGTCCCGGCCAGCGTAGCCCTGGGGGTGTTCGTGGCCGCCTCCACCTCGGGTACCGCGCCCGCGGTCCGAGACGTGGCCAGCTTCGGCAGCTTGGCTCTGAAGGAGCTGGCGGTGGGGCTTTTCTTGGGTTGGGGCGTGGCCCTGGCCTTCGCCGCGGTGCAGGTGGGAGCCCAGGTGGCGGAGCTCACCCTGGGCCTGGGCACCGGCCAGCTGGTGGACCCCGTGCACGGGCACGAGTCCACGGCCCTGGCGCAGCTGTGGTCCACCCTGGCTCTGGTGGTGTACCTGGGCACAGACGCCCACCACCACGCCCTGCGCCTAGTAGGCACGAGCTTCACGTACCTGCCCCCAAGCCACGTGCCCGCGGTGGGCGCGGCCACGGAGGCCGCGGTGGAGCTGTTCGTGCGCAGCTTCCTCGCGGGCGTCCAGTTGGCGGCACCCCTGGCGGTGGCGTCTGTGGCGGTGGAGGCGGGGATCGCCCTGGCAGCGCGGGCCGCCCCGCAGGTGAACGTCTTTCTGGTGGCCCTCCCCGTGAAGGTGGGTGTGGCCTTGGTGCTGGTGGGCCTGTTCTTGCCCCACACCGCGGCGGGTGTGGAGGCGGTTTGGACCCGGAGCCTGCAGACGGTAGGAGCCTGGGTGCGGAGGGCGCCGTGAGCCGGGTCCCCGACCGGGTGCTGATGGCCTTCGACCTGCTGGAGCCCCTACCGGCCCACGTGCTGGAGGCCATGCGGCTGCTGGACGACCTCACGAGCTCCGCGGAAGCGGTGGCGGAGGCCATCGGCCGCGACCCGGTGCTGGCGGCCCGGGTGCTGCGCCTGGCCAACTCCGCCCTGTACATGCGGGCGCGGCGGGTGGCCACCCTGCGGGAGGCGGTGGTGCTGGTGGGATTCGGGGCGGTCCGCAGCATCCTGGTGACCGCGGTGGCCTACGACGCCTTCGCCCGCGGGGCTCCGGGCTACGGGCTGGACCGGGTGAAGATGTGGCAGCACGCCCTCGCGGTGGCCAGCGTGGCAAGACACCTGGCGCGGGCCCGGGACCTCGGCGGAGAAGGGGCCTTCGTGGCGGGGCTGCTGCACGACATCGGCAAGATGGCCCTGAGTCACAGCCTCCAGGAGCAGTACCAGGCGGTCCTCAAGGCGGTGCAGGAGGGGTTGGACTTCGTGGAGGCGGAGCGCAGGGTCCTGGGCTGGGACCACGCCCAAGTGGGCGCGGAGGCGGCGCGGCGGTGGAACCTGCCGGAAGCCCTGGTGCAGGCCATCGAATACCACCACCGCCCGGACGAGCTCCCCGGTCCCAGCCTGGCGGACGCGGTACACGTGGCGGACGTCCTCTCGGTGATGCTGGGTTTCGGGGTGGGCGCAGACCAGCTCATGCACCGCTGCAGCCAGATGGCCCTGGAGCGGCTCGGCCTCTCCGAGGAGGAGATCCCTCTGCTGCTGGTGGTGTTGGCGGACCTGCTGGCCGAGGTCACCGCCCTGTCCGACCTGGAGTACGCGTAGACCACCCCAAAATCGTGGTGCGATTTTGGGGCACCCCGGTCCGTCTGTCGGAGGCCTTTTCGGGGACGTGGTCCGAGACGCGGCACGGACTGTGCATGGCCCCGCGGTGGCGGACGGACGAAGGGCATGAGCAGCCAGCGCACGGAACCCGCAACTCCCCGCAGGCGCCAGGAGGCCCGCAGGCGGGGGCAGGTGGCGCGCAGCACGGACCTCTCCCAGGGTGCGGCGCTGCTGGCAGCCGTGGTGGTGGGCTCTTTGCTCGCCCCCTGGAGCTTCGGGCAACTCGCCGCCTTCACCCACCGCGTCCTGGCGCGCCCCGACCCCGGCCGCCTGCCGGACCTGGTGTCGCAAGGCTTGGGGGCCGCGGCGGCGGTGGCGGGCCCTCCCTTGGGGGCGGCCCTGGCGGTGGGACTGGGAGTGGGGTTCGCGCAGACCGGGGGTCTGTTCACAGGCAAGCCCTTGGAGCCGAAGCTGGATCGTTTGAACCCTCTTCGGGCTCTGGAGCGCCTGTTCTCCCTGCGCTCCGTGGCGGAGCTGGTGAAGGCTGTGGCAAAGCTGGCCGCGGTGGTGGCCGCGGTGTGGGCGCCCCTGCACCGGGCGGTCACGGAGGCAAAGCCCGCCGCGCCCTCCCCGGAAGAGCTGGTGGTGTGGCTCGGGGGGACGGTGCAGGCCGTAGGGCTGCGGGGCGCGGCGGCCCTGCTGGTGGTGGGCGGGCTGGACTACCTGTACCAGCGGTTCGACTACGAGCGAAGCCTGCGCATGACCCGGCAGGAGGTGCGGGAGGACCTGAAGGAGACCGAGGGTGACCCCCTGGTGAAGTCCCGGCAGCGCAGCCGGCAACGGGAGCTGGCACGGCGCCGCATGCTGCGGGACGTGGCCCGGGCCACGGTGGTGGTCACCAACCCCGTGCACCTGGCCGTGGCTTTGCGGTACGTGCCCAAGGAGGCCCCCGCGCCCGTGGTGGTGGCCAAGGGCGCGGGGGTGGTGGCGGACCGGATCCGGGAGGTAGCCTGGCGCCACCGGGTCCCCGTGGTCTCCAACCCGCCCCTCGCCCGGAGCCTGTACCGGGCGGTGCCCCTGGGGCGGATGATCCCCCCGGCCCTGTACCACGCGGTGGCAGAGGTCCTCGCGGTGCTGTACCGCGCGGGCCGCCTGCGGGAGGTGCCGTGGTGACCCTGGGCCGCAGGCTGCTGCAGAGCAGCGACCTCGCCCTGGCGGCCTGCCTGCTGCTGGTCACCGCCACCCTCGTGGTCCCCTTGCCCACGGCCCTGGTAGACCTCCTGTTGGTGGCGAACCTGGCGCTGTCCGTGGTGGTGCTCCTGGCCACCGCGTACGTCACCGACCCCCTGCAGCTGTCGGTGTTCCCCTCCCTGCTCCTCACCGCGGCCTTGGGCCGGCTGGGGCTCAACGTGGCCATGGCCCGCCTGATCCTGACCCAGGGCTCCGCGGGCAGCGTGGTGGCGGCCTTCGGCGGGCTGGTGGTGGGGGGCAACCTGGTGGTGGGTTTGGTGCTGTTCGTGATCCTACTCACGGTCCAGTTCCTGGTGGTCACCAACGGGACCAGCCGCATGGCGGAGGTGGCCGCACGGTTCGCCCTGGACGCCATGCCCGGCAAGCAGATGAGCATCGACGCGGAGCTCAACGCGGGGGCCCTCACGGAGGAGGCGGCCCGGGAGCGGCGGCGGCAGGTGGAGCGACAGTCCGACTTCTTCGGAGCCATGGACGGGGCCAGCAAGTTCGTCCGCGGCGACGCCATCGCGGGGCTTCTCATCACCGCGGTCAACCTCCTGGGCGGGTTCGGGGTCGGGCTCAGCCGCGGCATGAGTCCCGCGGAGGCCGCCGGGACCTTCGCTTTGCAGGCGGTGGGTGCCGGCTTGAGCCTGCAGATCCCTTCTCTGCTCATGTCCGCGGCCAGCGGCCTCATCCTCACCCGGACCGCGGGGGGTGACCACCTGGGCGCGGACCTGGTGGGGCAGCTTACCGCCCGTTGGCGTCCCCTACTAGCCTCCGGCGCCATCGTGGCGCTGTTGGGGCTCTTCCCGGGCCTGCCCAAGCTGGCCTTCCTTCTGGTGGGAGGCCTGCTGGCGGGTGCGGGCTGGGCCCTGCGGGCTCCGCAGCCGCAGCCGGACGTGGCCCCCACACCGGCTGCGCCTGCGCAGGAAGCCGTCCAGGCTGCGGGGGAGGTGGACCCCATCGCCCTGGAGATCGGCTACGGCCTCATCTCCTTGGTGGAGCCCACCCAGGGAGGCGACCTGCTCAACCGTATCGTGGCCCTGCGCAAACAGGTAGCCGGCGGCCTGGGTCTGGTGATCCCGCCCGTGCGCGTGCGGGACGACCCGAGCCTGGGAGCCCGGGAGTACCGCCTCACGGTGCGCGGGGTGGAGGTAGCGCGGGCGGAGGTGGTGCCCAGCGGCCTGCTGGCGGTCCGGGCCTCCCCGGAAGCTCCGGAGCTACCCGGGGTCCGCACCACGGACCCGGCCTTCGGTACCCCCGCGGTGTGGATCTCGGAGGCGGAGCGGCCGGTGGCAGAGGCCAGCGGCTACACGGTGGTGGAGCCCTCCGTGGTGGTGGCCACGCACCTGCACGAGGTGGTGAAACGCTACGGCTGGCGGCTGCTGTCCCGGCAGGACGTGCAGGAGATGCTGGACCGGCTACGGGAACGCCAGAAGGCCCTGGTGGAGGAGTTGGTGCCGCAGGTGCTCACGGTAGGAGACGTCCAGCGCGTCCTCCAGCTGCTGCTGCAGGAAGGAGTGCCCATCCGGGACCTGGTCACCATCCTGGAGGTGCTGTCCGACGCGGGCCGCACCGTGAAAGACCCGGAGCGGCTGGTGGAGCTGGTCCGGCGCGGGCTCGGGCGGGGCCTATACCAGCACCTCCTGGACGACCAACGCCAGCTGCACGTGCTGGTCCTGGACCCCCAGGCGGAGCGCCTGCTGCTGGAGGGGGCGCAGGGCCGGGCGGACCTGGAGGCCCTGCAGCGGCTGCCGAAGGTGGCTCACGCGGCGTGGGAGGCTGCCTGTCAGGGTGCCGCACACCCGGTGCTCTTGTGTTCCGCGAGCGTGCGGCTCGCGGTGCGGCGGCTGTTGGAACCCACCGTGCCGCAGCTGCCCGTGCTGGCCTTCGAGGAGCTGGAACCCAACCTTTCCATCCAAAGGCTGGGGACGGTGAGCCTGGATGCTGGCCCGTCGGTATGAGGCCCCCACGTTGGAACAAGCCCTGGCCAGGGTCCGGGAGGACCTGGGGCCGGAGGCGGTGGTGCTGTACGCCCGCGAGCGCAGGCCCGCGGGCTGGTGGCGGTGGCTGCAACCGCCCCGAGCGGAGGTCATCGCCATGCCCGCGGGGTCGGAGAACGGCCCTGCGCCGGCCGAGATGGTGTCGTGGCGGCCCGCACCGCCCCTTCGCCCCTGCCGGGGCCGCACCCGCCGGGTGGCCTTCGTGGGACCCACGGGCGCCGGCAAGACCACCACGGTGGCCAAGCTGGCCTGCGAGTTCCGGATGCGCGGCTGGGAGGTCCACGTGGTCTCCGCGGACACGTGGCGGGCGGCGGCCCACAGGCAGCTGGCGGAAGGCGTGAGGGGCGTGGGAGTGCCCGTGCACGGGTCTGCCGGCCTGGGTCGCGGAGGACGGGCAGACCTGCTGCTGGTGGACCTCCCGGGCCTGAACCCCACCCTGGCGGACCGGTGGACGGCAGTCCGGGAGCTCCTGCAGCGGCTGCGGCCGCACGAGGTCCACCTGGTGGTCTCCGCGGCGTACGCTCCCGCTTTCCTGCGCCGGGTCCAGGACGAGCTGCGGGACCTGGGCCCGACCCGCTGCGTGCTCACCCACCTGGACGAGGTGGACCCGGACCAGGTGCGGTCAGCCTTGGGAGCTCTGGCGCTGCCCGTGAGCTACGTGACGTACAGCCCGCGGATACCGGGGGAGGTGGCCAGCGCTCGGTCGAGGGTCGCGGCGAGCTGGCTGGGTTGTCCGTCCCTTGAGGGTGCGGCTTCCCGCGTCGGCTTGGCCGGAGCTGCGTGCCGCGGTGTGCGGGAGGGCTGAGGGTGCAGCTGCGGGTCAATCAGCGGGTGGAGCTATGGCTGGACGGCCGCGCGTACCCGGTCCGGGTGGAAGAGGTGGGCCCCGGCCACGTGCTCCTCACCGCACCCGTGGAGGGAGCCCGTGCCGTGCTGCCTTCATCGGGCACCCGGGTGCGGGGCCGCCTGTACCAGGACGGCGGAGCCTGGGAGTTCGAAGGACGGGTGGAGCGGTGCCTGCGGGGAGCCGTGGACACCGTGTGCGTGCGGCTGGAAGGTCAGCTGCAGCCCGCGGACCGCCGGGCGGTGCCGCGCCGCCCGGTCTCCATGCGGGTCTACGTGGCCCGGGCGGACCACGTCCCGCCCAAGCTGGTCCCCGCACAGCTGGTGGACCTTTCGGAGGGCGGCTGCCAGCTGGAGCTCACGAACCCCTGGCCGGAGCCCAGCGTGGGCGAACGGCTGGTGGTCACGGTCTCCGGTCGCAGGCCCGCGGCCCTGGCGGGGCGGGTGGTGTGGGTACGGCCCCGGTTCGAGCGCGGGAGGAACTTCGCGGTGGGCGTGGCCTGGTCCGCGGACAGCACGGGAGCGGTACGGAGGCTTCTGGAGGGATGAAGCGCATCCGGGTTCTGGTGGCGGACGACTCCGCGGTGTTCCGGCAGCTGCTGGCGGCGGCGCTGGAGCAGGACCCGGAGGTGGAAGTGGTGGGGGTGGCCAGCAACGGCCTGCAGGTCCTGGACCTGGCGAGCCGGCTGCACCCGGACGTGGTGACCCTGGACCTGGAGATGCCCGTCCTGGACGGCCTGAGCACCCTGCAGGCCCTGGTCCGGCAGAACCCCGTGCCCGTGGTGGTGCTGAGCGCGCACTCCACCGCGGGCGCGGAGATCGCCTTGCGCGCCCTGGAACTCGGCGCGGTGGACGTGGAGGCCAAGCCCGCGGGACCGTGGAGCGGGCTGGGGCTGTGGCAGCTGGTCCACAAGGTGAAAGCCGCGGCGCGGTCGAGGACGAGAGGTCCCCGGCGTTGCGGGCCTGTGCGGATGGTGGCGGTAGCTGCATCCACGGGGGGCCCCGGGGCTCTCGCGGACCTGTTCACGCGCCTGCCCGCCCTGCGGGTCCCCGTGGTGGTGGTACAGCACATGCCCAGCGGCTTCACCCGCAGCCTCGCCCGGCGGCTGGACGAGGCGGGGGGTATGCGGGTGGAGGAGGCGGAGGACGGCGCCCAGCCGCAGCCGGGCGTGGCGTACGTGGCGCCCGGAGGAAAGCAGCTGGGGCTGCAGCACGGCCGGTGGGCGGTGCTGGACCCCCAGCCGACGGACGTGCTGAGGCCCTGCGCGGACGTGACCTTCGCCGCGGTGGCGGAAGCTTACTCCCCGGTGTTGGCGGTGGTGCTCACGGGGATGGGCAAGGACGGCCTGGAGGGCTGCCGCCGCATCAAGCGGGCGGGCGGGCGGGTCATCGCCCAGAACGAGGAGACCAGCGTGGTGTACGGGATGCCCCGGGCCGTGGTGGAGGCGGGGGTGGCGGACTACGTGCTGCCCCTGGAGCGCATCCCCGAGGAGATCGTGCGGCTGGTGGAGGGCGCGGGTGAGGCCAGGAGCGCGTGACCGGTGCCAGGAGGCCCTGCGGGCCCTACGGGAGGCGGTGCCCTGCGAGCTGGCCACCCTGTGGGCCTCCGCGGGAGGGCAGCTGGTCCCCGCGGCCAGTGTGGGCCGACCCCTGGACCTTTTGGAGTCCGTACCCTTCGGAAGAGGGGTGGGCCTGCGCGCGTGGGTGTTCCGGAGCGGGCGGGTGGTGCGGATCCCCTCCAGGGGACGGGGCTTTCGGGACGAGGCCCTCCGAGGGTTCCTGGCGGTCCCCGTGGAGCACCGCGGCCGCCGGATGGGAGTCCTGGTCCTGGGCCGTACGGAAGGGGTCTTCGGCGAGGAGGAGGAGGAGCAGGCCCGCGCCCTGGCGGGGGAGCTGGCGAAGGTCCTGGCGGAGGCGGAAGGCGGTGAGTGACTACGCGGCCCTAGCCCACCTGCTGAAGCGGCGCGCGGGGCTCGACCTCAGCGGCTACCGACCCGAGCAGATGGAGCGTCGGCTCCAGGGCGCCCTGCAGCGTATGGGGCTGCGGTCGGTGGCGGAACTGGTGGCGCGGGCCCACCACGACCCTGAGGTCCTCCGGGAACTGGTGGACCGTCTGACCATCAACGTGTCGGAGTTCTTCCGCAACCCGGAGCTGTTCGAGGTCCTGCGGGAACGCGTGCTCCCGGAACTGCGCGGGCGGTTCGGCGCCCTCCGGGTGTGGAGCGCGGGCTGCTCCCACGGGGCGGAGGCGTACAGCGTGGCCATGCTCCTGGCGGAGCAGGACCCCATGGGGCTGTGGTCGGTGGTGGGCACGGACATCGACCGGACCGCCCTGGCCCGGGCCGAGGCCGGGCGGTACCGGGAGGAGGACGTCCGCCACGTGAGCGCATCGCGCCGCCAGCGGTTCCTCCAGCGGGACGGCGACGGCTGGCTCGTTCAGCCCTCCCTGCGGGCGCGGGTCCGGTTCCGGCGGCACGACCTGCTCACGGAGCCCTTCGGAGGCCCCTGGCAACTCATCCTGTGCCGCAACGTGGTCATCTACTTCACCGAGGAAGCCAAGCGGATCCTGTACCGGAAGTTCGCGGAGGCCCTGCAGCCGGGAGGCTACCTGTTCGTGGGCGCGGCGGAGCAAGTGACGAGCGCCCGGGAGCTCGGGTTCGAGCCGGCCTATCCTTTCTTCTACCGCAAGGTGGCGACCGCGCCGTGGAACGCTGCGCCGAGGAACTCCTAATCCGCGTGGGGATGGGGGAGGGAGCCGTGGCCCGCCGCCCGGACGCGGTCTTGGTGGCTGCGGGACTGGGGTCGTGCGTGGCCCTGGTGGTGCACAGCGCCAGGCCCCTGATGGGCGGGATGGCCCACGTCATGCTCCCGAGGGCCTTCGGGGACGGACTCAGCCCCTTCAAGTTTGCGGACACCGCCGTTCCCACCCTCCTGCGGGCCTTCGAGGATGCCGGGGCAGATCTGGGCGCTGCTGCGGTGCACCTCGTGGGAGGGGCGGCCATGCTGGGGCTGGCCCCCGACAGTCCTCTGAACGTGGGCGCCCGCAACCTCCGGGTGGTGCGGGACCAGCTGCGGGCCCTGGGCGTGCGGGTGCGGGCGGAGGCGGTGGGCGGCAACGTCAGCCGCACGGTGTCGCTCTACGTAGGGACCGGCCGGGTGGTGGTCCGGACCGCAGGCGGCGAGGAGCAGGAGCTGTAGCCGTGTCCCGTCCCGAACTCCGCGGCGGCCCCTCGCAGGACGAACGGGTTCTGCGGTACTTGGGGCTGGTGCGGGCCGTGGTCCAACGTTTGAGCGCCTCCCTGCCGGCCCACGTGCCGCGGGAGGACCTGGAGGCGTACGGGGTGGTGGGCCTGCTGGAAGCCCTCCGGCGGTACGACCCCTCCCAGGGGGTACGGTTCGAGACCTTCGCCTGGCACCGCATCCGCGGCGCCATCCTGGACCACCTGCGCAGCCTGGACTTGGCGGCGCGATCCGACCGGCGGCGGGCACGCCGGATCGAGCGGGCCCACGAGCACCTGGTGGGCCAGTTGGGCCGGGAGCCTACGCGGGAGGAGTGGGCGGCGGAGGTGGGGCTGACCGCCGACGAGTTGGACGGGGAGCTGGCGCGGCTGCACGACCTGGTGGTGACGTCCTTCGAGGACCTCGTACACCGCGCGGCCGGGGCCACCGCGGACGTGAAAAGCCCGGAGGGAGGCCCCGAGGAGGCGGCCGAGCGCGCGGAGTTGCGGGAAGCCCTGCGGGAGGGCTTGACCCGCCTGTCCGAGCGGGAGCGCCTGGTCCTGGGCCTGTACTACTACGAGGGGCTGACCCTGGCGGAGATCGGCGCGGTGCTGGGCCTCACGGAGTCGCGGGTGTGCCAGATCCAGGCTGCGGCCCTGCTGCGCCTGCGCACCTTCCTGGTGCAGGCGGGGTTCGGACACTGAACTCCGGCACGCGGTGTGCAAGTCCGCGGCCGGAAGCAGTTGGACGGAGGTGCGTTATGCTGTCGAACCTGAAGGTCGGCGTGAAACTGGCCCTGTTCGGCGTCCCCGCGGTGGCCCTGAGCCTCGCCCTGGCCGCGGCGCGGGTGGCTACGGACCGCGCCGCGGTGGAGGCCGCCCGGCAGGAGTTGCGGGGGGCGGAGTACCTGGAGGCGTTGAGCGCGGTGTTCCAGCGGATGGCGGAGCACCGGGGGCTTTCCGCGCAGCTGCTGAACGGCGCGGACGTGCGGACCCAAGTGGCGCAGAAGCAGCAGGAGGTGCAGGCGGCTCTCGAGGCGGTGGCGGAGGTGGACCGCCGGCACGGGAAGGCCCTGGACACCACCGCCTCCTTCCAGGGGATCCGGGACGGCTGGGAGCGCATCCGGCTGCGCTTGGAGGCGATGAAGGCCCAGGAAAGCTTCCAGGAGCACTCCAAGCTCATCGCCGACATCCTCGCCCTGATCTGGCGCGTGGGCGTGACCTCGGGCATCACCCTGGACCCCTTCGCGGACGGTCTGTACCTGGGGAACACGGTGATCGGAAGCCTCCCGCAGGCCATCGAGCAGATGGGCCAGCTGCGGGCCTTGGGCACCGGGGCGCTGACCCGCGGGTCCGCCACCCTGGCGGACCGGGCTGCGGTGCAGGAGCGGGTGCGGGCGGTGCGGCTGCTGCAGGAAGAGTTTGGGCGGCAGCTGGACCAGGCCTTCCAGACTGACCCGGGCGCCCGGAGGGCGCTGGAAGGCAAGCTGCGGGACGGAGACCGCCTGGTGGAGGAGTACCTGCGGGTCGCGGAAGAGCAGGTCGTGCAAGCCGACAAGATTGCGGGGTCTGCGCAGGCGTACTTCGCCCTGGCCACCCGGGCTATCGACAGCCGCTTCGACCTGTACCGGGAGGCCAGCCGGGTGCTCCGGGAGGTCCTGACCGCGCGCGTGTCCTCCACACAGCGCGGCATGGTGTCCGTGGCGGTCCTCTCCTTGGTCCTGGTGGCCGCGGTGGCCGCTCTGGGCGTGGCGACCACCCGGAGCCTCACCGTCCCCCTACGCCGGCTGGTGGAGGCCCTGGAGCGTGTGGGGCAGGGCGACCTGCGGGCACAGCTGGGCCTGCGGGGCCGGGACGAGGTAGCCCAGGTGGCGCAGGCCTTCGACCGCATCGTGGCCTGGTTGCGGGACACGGTGCGCCGGGTGAGTGAGGTGTCCCAGACCCTGACGGCTTCCGCGGAGGAGATGGCGGCCACCAGCGAGCAGACCAACCGCAGCGTGGGGGAGATCGCCACCGCGGTCCAGGGCGTGAGCCAGGGGGCGGAGAGCCAGGCGCGCAAGGTGACGGAGGTGGCGGAGGTGGTGCGCCGCATGGCCGAGAGCCTGCAGGAAGCCGCGGGCCAGGCGGTGGAAACCGCGCAGGCCGCCTCCGCCGCGGACCACACCGCCTCCCGGGGCCGGGAGCATGTGGACCACGCGCAGGGGACCATGCGGAGCATCCGGGAGGCCACGCAGGCAGCTTCTCAGGTCATCACCTCCCTCGGGCAGCGCAGCCGCGACATCGGCAGGATCGTGGGCCTGATCACGGAGATCGCGTCCCAGACCAACCTCCTGGCCTTGAACGCGGCCATCGAGGCCGCCCGGGCGGGCGACCAGGGCCGGGGCTTCGCGGTGGTGGCGGAGGAGGTCCGCAAGCTGGCGCAGCAGTCCGCCCAGGCCGCGGAGCAGATCGCGGACATCGTCCGGGAGATCCAGCAGGAGGCGGAACGGTCCGTGCAGGCCATGGACGAGGCGAGTTCGGAGGTGGAGCGAGGGGTCGAGGTCATGGGGCACGCGGGGGAGGCTTTCGCGGAGATCCTCCGCTCCGTGCAACAGGTGGCGGAGCAGGTGGAGCGCATCCGGGCGTCCAGCCAGGAGCTGTCCGGCAGCGCCCGCGGGGTGGAGGCCTCCGTGGGGGAGCTGGCGGGGATCAGCCAGCAGAACTCCGCCTCCGCGGAGCAGGTCAGCGCGGCAACCCAGCAGATCTCCGCGGGAAGCCACGAGCTGGCAAGCCACGCCCAGTCCCTGGCGCGCCTGGCCGCGGACCTGCAGGGCGTGGTGGCACAGTTCCAGGTGTAGGGGTCAGTCCGGGGCCGGCCTTGCCGTGGCGGGGGTCGGCCCCGGTCCCGGACTCCTACGCCGTACTTTGGCCGCCAAAATGTCACACGCCTTGCCCAGCAGGCGCAGGGATTTTCCCCGCACTCTTGTATACTGGCTTGTCGAGAAGGGGGGCTCGGCGGCTTGGGCGTGCTGGCGAATCTCCGCGTCTCCACCAAGGTCGTGCTCGTCGGGGCCGTGGCGGTGGGCGTGGGCCTTCTACTGGCGGGGCTGCGGGTGAAGCAGGACCTGGAGGTCCTCCAGCTGGCCCGGCAGGAGCTGCGGGGGACGGAGTACCTGGAGGCGTTGAGCGTGGTGTTCCAGCGGGTGGCGGAGCACCGGGGCCTTTCCGCGCGGCTGCTGTCGGGGGCGGACGTGCGGGCCGAGGTGGCGGACAAGCAGCGGCAGGTGGAGGAGGCACTGGGGAGGCTGGGGGAGCTAGAAGGGCGGCATGGGAGGTCTTCGGAGACGGCGGAGGCGCTCGAGCGGATTCGGGGCAGGTGGGAGCAGATCCGGGGTAGCCTGGCTTCCATGACCCCGCGGGAGAGTTTTGACCGACACACCGAGCTGCTGGGGGAGATCCTGGAGCTCATGTGGCGGGTGGCGGTGGCATCGCGGATCCCCTTGGATCCGTACCCGGACGGTCTGTATTTGGCGAACGCGGTGGTCGGGCCCCTGCCCCGGGCCCTCGAGGCCATGGGGCAGCTACGGGCCCTGGGCTCGGCCGTGCTGACCCGGAAGTCTGCTTCCCTGGCCGAACGGATGGCGTTGCAGGAGCGCAGGGGAGCGGTCCGGCTCTTCCAGCAGGTGGTGGAACAGCAGCTGGCGGAGGCGTTTGCGGCCAACCCCTCCGCACGGGCGGCGCTGGAAGGGAAACTGCGGGAAGGGGACCGCCTAGCGGAGACCTACCTGCGGGTGGCCGGGGAGCAGGTGGCGTGGGCGGAGCGGTTCGAGATTTCCCCCGAGGAGTACTTTGCCCTGGCTACCCGGGCCATGGACGCGCGGTTTGACCTGTACCGGGAGGCGGTGCGGCAGCTCCAGGAAGCCATACAGGCGCGGGTCAGGCGGACGCAGGCCAGGGTGGCGGGGACGGTGGCGGGGAGCCTAGCGCTGGTGGTGCTCGTGGGGGTACTGGCGGGGCTGACCGCGCGCAGCGTGACAGGTCCCCTGGGGCAGCTGGTGCAAGCCCTGGAGCGCGTGCGGCAGGGCGACCTGCGGGTGCGGCTGGGGTTGGGGGGGCAGGACGAGCTGGCTCAAGTGGCGCGGGCCTTCGACGCCACCGTGGCGCAGCTGCGGGAGACCCTGGACCAGGTCCGGAACCTGCACGCCCTGGCGGCGGCGCTGAACGTGGAGCAGACGCAACAGGGGGTCCTGCGGGCAGCTTGCCCCCTCCTCCAGCGGCTCCTGGGGGTGCAGGCGGTGTGGGCCTTCCTGGTGGAAGGCCAGACCTTCAGCTTGAGCGCGGCCTGCGGCCTGCCTCCAGGCCTGGAGGAAGACGACCGCCGCGAGCTGCGGTGGCAGCCCTGCCGCTGCCAGGAGCTCCTGCTTCGGGGAGAACTCCGCGACCCCGTGAACGTGGTGGAGTGCCTGCGGCTGGAGAAGCTCCGCCTGTCCGGCCCCGGAGCCGAAGGCCTCCAAGCGCTCACGGGAGGGCTGCGGGCACACGCCACCGTCCCGGTGCGCGTGGGCGGCCGGGTGGCGGCAGTCCTGAACTTCGCCCGGCCGGACCTGTCCGCGGTGGACGAGAGCACCCTGCACGTGGCGGGGATCGTGGCGGAAACGCTCGGGGTGGCCCTGGAGCGGGCCCGCCCGCAGGAGCAGGCAGAACAGCTCCGGAGCAGGGAGCGCCAGGCCGCAACCCGCCTGAGCCAGACGCTGCTGGGCACTTTGGACCTGCGGGTGGTGGCCGAGGAGACCCTGGGTGTCCTCCGGGAGTTCCTCCGGCCGGATGGAGGCTGCCTGCTGGTGCGCGACCCTTCCGGGAGGTGGGTGGAGCTGGTGAGCGGGTGGGGGAGCTCCGCGGGATTCCGGTGGCTGCGGCTTGAGCCGCCCACGGACAACCCCGTGGCCTGGGCAGCGGCGCAGGGGACCCCCGTGGTGCTGGACCTGGACTCACCGCCCGTGCAGGTCCCGCCCGGCCTGCGGTCCGCGGGGGTCCGGACTTTGCTGGTGTTGCCCCTGTCCACCGGCGGGCAGGTCACGGGTGCGGTGGTGCTGGACTACCGGGCGCCGAGGCCGCTCTCCGAGGAGCAGTTACAGTTCGCCGCGGGGATCGCGGGGCTGGCGGCGGTGGCGGTGGAACGGTCCCTGGAGCACCTGGGAAACCGCCTGCTGTTCGAGGGAATGCCCGTGGGGCTGTACCGCTCCACACCCGCCGGCCGGTTCCTGGACGTGAACTCTGCCTTGGTGCGGATGCTGGGCTATCCCGACCGGGAGACCCTCCTGGCCACCCCGGTGACCGCGCTGTACGTGGACCCGGACGACCGGGCCCGGTGGCAGGAGCTGATGGAGCGGGAAGGGCAGGTGGTGGGTTTCGAGACCTACTGGCGCCGGGCGGACGGCTCCGTGGTCGCGGTGCGGGAGTCCGCCCGCTTACTCCGGGACGCGGCAGGCCAGCCCGCGTACTACGAGGGCAGTGTGGAGGACGTGACGGCCCGCAGGCAGCTGGAGGCCAACCTGTACCTGCTGGCCAACTACGACGGGCTGACGGGCCTGCTGAACCGTCGGCGGTTCCAGGAGGAGGTCCAACGGGCCGTGGCACAGGCCCGCAGCACGGGCGGGCGCGTGGCGGTCCTGGTACTGGATTTGGACCACTTCCGGGACGTCAACGACCGCCTGGGGCCTTCCGGGGGTGACGGCGTGCTGCGGGCCGCGGCGGAGGCGCTGCGGCACCTGCTGCCCCCCGAAACGCCGGCGGCCCGTTTCGGCGGGGACTCCTTCGGGGTGTGCCTGCCCGTGCTCGACGTGCAGCAGGCCCGGCAGGTGGCGGAGGACGTCCTGGCGGGCTTGCGAAGCAGGGTGACGCCCGAAGGGGGACGGCGCATCCCCGTCACGGGAAGCTGCGGCGTCGCGGTGTTCCCCGACCACGCACGCGAGCCTGAGGAGCTCGTGGTTCTGGCGGAGGTGGCCATGTACGCGGCCAAGGAACAGGGCCGCGACCGGGTGTCCCTGGCCACCGCAGACCCGGGGTGGCGGGATCGCTACCGGACTCCCGTGGAGCGCCTGGGCCTGTTGCGGGAGGCGGTGGCGGAAGGGCGGGTGCTGGTGTACGTGCAGCCCGTCCTGGACCTCCGGACGGGCAGGGTGAGCGGCTACGAGCTGCTGGCCAGGCTGGGGAGCCCTGAGGGTGGGGTCCTGGAGCCTTCTGCCTTCTTGGAGCTGGCGGAGCGGCACGGGCTAGCGCAGGAGCTGGACCTGCGCGTGTGCCACACGGCCCTGGAGCTGGTAGGGTCCACAACGGACCTGCGGTTCCACGTGAACCTGTCCGCGGGCGCCCTGTTGGACCAGCAAGCCCTGGCGCGCCTGCTCCGGGCCGGCGAGGAGCTCGGCCCCGCGGCAAGCCGGGTGGTCCTGGAGGTCACGGAGCGCATGGCCCTGGTGGACCTGGAAAAGGTCCTGCCCGCGGTGGACGCCCTGCGGGCGCGGGGCTTCCAGCTCGCTCTGGACGACTTCGGGACCGGCGTCTCGTCCCTGTACCTGCTCCGGCGTCTGCCCGTGGACTACGTGAAGGTGGACCGGTCCTTCGTCCGCAACCTGGCGGTGGACGTGCACGACCAGGCCATCATCCGGAGCGTGGTGGAGCTGTGCCGCGGGCTGGGGCGTTTCGTGGTGGCGGAGGGGGTGGAGACGGAGGAGGTCTTGGAACGGCTCCGCGGCCTGGGCGTGGACTACGCGCAGGGATACCACATCGCGCGGCCGGGGCCCCTGGAGGAAGTCCTGGGCAGGCGGTGAGGCGGCGCCGCAGAGGGAGCTGGTGAGCCCCGCGGCCACGGGGTGGACGGCGAGGCCTTCTGAGCAGGCCAGACTACCGGCTTAGGGTGGCGATGACCAGGATCCCCGTGCGGTCCGCGGCCTCCCGGGCGGAGGGGTGTACCACGAACCCAAACAGGGTGCCCACGGGCGTGCCGGGGAGCTGGGGCGCAAGCCTGCGGATCCGGCGCGCCAGAGCCTCCACGTCCCGCGCGTAGATGCGACTCCGTACCTCCCCCAGGACCACTACCTCCTCGGTGTCCCGGGTGCCTTCTCCGAAGAGGTCCACCTCGACTTCTTCGCCGTCCACGGTGAAGAACCGTCGCTCCAGGCTGGCCACCCGGATCCCGTGCCGCTCCGCCAGGTAAGCGGGGGCGAGCTCTCGGGCGAGCTGCTCCAGGGTGAAGCCCACCACGTCAGAAAGCTGTCCCACCTGCCGGGCCAGTTGCCCCAACGCGTCCTCCGTCCTGGTCTGGGCGTGGGCGAGCTGGGCGACGGCTTCTTCGAGGGTTGCGAGGCGTTCTTCGGTTCTGGTCTGGGCGTGGGCGAGCTGGGCGACAGCTTCTTCGAGGGTTGCGAGGCGTTCTTCGGTTCTGGTCTGAGCGTGGATGAGCTGGGCGACGGCTTCTTCGAGGGTACCGAGGCGTTCTTCGGTTCTGGTCTGAGCGTGGATGAGCTGGGCGACGGCTTCTTCGACACGGGCGAGACGCTGGTCGGTGCCCGCCTGGGCCTCAACCAGACGGGCTACCCTCTGGTCCGTGGCAGCCTGCAACTCCGCCAGCCGCCGGACCTCCCTGGCCAGGTCCTGCACCACCTGCGGCAACGCCAGGAGCTCCTCCGTGAGGAGCAGCCGCCGCAGCTCCTCCCGCCACTCCGGGTGCTCCCCGAGTAGCCGCACCAGGTCGTGAAAGTCCCGCACCCCGAAGGCCATTTCGAACCCATTTTAGCTGGAAACGGCGTTCAACGGCCGCCCAGGGCCTGCAGGAGCGTCTCAAACCCCGCGCGCAGGAGGTCCAGGGCACCCCGTACCACGTCGCCCACCCAGCCCACCAGCCGCTCCCACAGGGAGGGCGGGCGGCGCGGGGGTGCGTTCCCGGAGGCAAGGGCCGCGGGCCTCAAGCTCCCGGGAGTCGGGGCGGACCCAGAGGTCTGCGACACAGGGGCTACCCCTCGGACCTGCCGCAGGGCGTCCACGAAGCCGGCACCCCACGCCGCGGGAGGCGGGTTCTCCGGTCGGGGGCCCACTTGTCTCACCTGCATGCCGCACCTCCGCCCGCGCACCTGCACAGAGCGTGCCGGACGGCTCGCGGTGGGTCCCCTCCCCTCGGGGGCTTTTTCAGGGACAGGCTCCCAAGGCCTGGGAGAAGGGCCGCAGGAAGTCTACCGCGGCGCGGACCGGGTCGTCTGCGGTCTCCAGGACCCGGTACAGGGCGCTGCCCACGATGACACCGTCCGCCTCCTGCACCACCGCCCGCGCGTGGTTGGGTGAGGCGATCCCAAAACCTAGGACCGCCGGGAGCTCCGTGAGCTGCCGGACGCGGCGCAGGAGCTGGAGGGCTTCCGGGCTGAGCTGGTCCCGGGGGCCCGTGGTGCCCGTCAGGGACACACAGTACAGAAACCCCGTGGACAGGGAAGCCGCGAGCCGCACGCGGCGGTCCGTGCTGGTGGGGGCCACCAGGAACACCGTGTGGAGCCCCCAGCGGCGGGCCGCGGACACCAGGGCCTCACCTTCGTCCGCGGGTACGTCCGCGGGGATCACCGCGTCCACCCCCGCGGCGGCCGCGTCCCGGCAGAAAGCCTCCCACCCGTACCGCACCAGGGGGTTGGCGTAGGACAGCAGGGCCACGGGGACATCCGTGTGGCGGCGGAGGCCACGGACGAACTCCAGCACGTCCCGCAGCCGTACCCCGCGGTGGAGGGCCCGTTGCGCCGCGCGCTGCAGCACCGGGCCATCCGCCACGGGGTCTGAGAAGGGCACGCCCAGCTCCAACGCTTCCGCCCCGCCCTCCACCAAAGCGGGCACCATGCGCTCCAACACCTCGAAGTCCGGGTCTCCCGCTTCGAGAAAAGGCATGAGGGCAGCCCGGCCTCGGGACCGGACCCGCCGGAACAGGGACTCCAACCGGGTCATAAGAGGACCTCCTGGCGACGCACGGTGTCCACGTCCTTGTCCCCGCGCCCGGACAGCCCGACCACCACCACCGCGCCGGGGCTCAACCGTCTTGCGAGGACGGGCAGGTATGCCAGGGCGTGGGCGGGTTCCAGGGCCGGGAGGATTCCCTCCAGCTGGGCCAGGAGGTGGAAGGCCTCCAGGGCTTCCCGGTCGGTGACCGCCACGTACTCCGCTCGGCCGCTTTCTTTCAGGTACGCGTGCTCTGGACCCACCGCGGGGTAGTCCAGGCCGGCGGAAACGGAGTGGGTTCCCACGACCTGGCCCGCCTCGTCCTGGAGGAGGTAGGTGTACGCGCCGTGCAGGACCCCGGGGATGCCCGCGGTGAGGCTGGCCGCGTGGCGGCCCGTGTCCAGCCCCAGCCCTCCGGCCTCCACCCCCACCAACCGCACCTCCGGGTCGTCCAGGAAGGCGGCGAAAAGCCCCATGGCATTGCTCCCACCTCCCACGCACGCCACCACCGCGTCGGGAAGCCTGTCCTCCTTCTGCAGAACCTGCGCTCGGGCCTCCCGCCCGATCACCGCTTGGAAGTCCCGGACCATCCTCGGATAGGGGTGAGGTCCCACCACCGACCCGATGACGTAAAACGTGTCCCGGACGTGGGTCACCCAGTCCCGCAGGGCCTCGTTGATGGCGTCCTTCAGGGTGCGGGTGCCCGCGTCCACGGGAATCACCCGGGCTCCCAGGAGCTGCATCCGGTACACGTTCAAGGCCTGTCGTTCGGTGTCCTCCCGCCCCATGTACACGTCGCAGGGGAGGCCGAGCATGGCCGCCGCGGTGGCCGTGGCCACCCCGTGCTGCCCTGCGCCCGTCTCCGCGATGACCCGGCGCTTGCCCATGCCTTTGGCCAGCAACACCTGGCCCAGGGCGTTGTTGATCTTGTGGGCGCCGGTGTGCAGGAGGTCTTCCCGCTTGAGGTACACCCGCAGGCCCAGCCGTTCGGACAGGCGCCGGGCGAAGTACAGGGGAGTGGGCCGCCCCGCGTAGTCGCGGAGGAGGTCCTCCAGCTCCGCGTGGAACTCCGGGTCCCGGGAAAAGCGGGCGTAGGCCTCCTCCAGCTCCTCCAGGGCCGGCACCAGGGTCTCGGGGACGTACCGGCCCCCGAAGGGGCCGAACTTTCCGCGGGCGTCGGGGAGGGCTGCGGGGGTCACGGGGCCACCTCCTGGAGCTGCAGGTCTGCCTGGCGCACCGCGCCCACGAAGGCGGCGATCTTCCGGGGGTCCTTCTCGCCGTCCGTCTCCACCCCGCTGCTCACGTCCACCGCGTACGGCCGGGCCTGCCGGATGGCCTCCGCCACGTTCTCCGGGGTGAGGCCGCCGGAAAGGATGACCAAGCGGTCCACCTGCCGCGCCAGGGACCAGTCGAAGCACCAGCCCGTGCCGCCGTACCGGCCCGGCACGTGGGCGTCCAGGAGTACCGCGGGCACCGGGTAGGCGCGGATCTTGCGCAGGACCTCCGGCCCCTGCACCCGGAACGCCTTGACCACGCGGTGACGGAGCCGTGCGCACACCTCCGGGGGTTCGTCCCCGTGGAGCTGCACGAGGTCCAGGCCGACCCGGTCGGCCACCCGCTCCACCAGTTCCACGGGCGGGTTCACGAAGACGCCTACCCGCACCAGGAAGGGCGGCAACAGCCGGCCCAGCTCCGCCGCCCGCTCGGGGGTCACGAACCGGGGGCTGCGGGGGTAGAACACGAAGCCCACCGCGTCGGCCCCGGCCTCCGCGGCCGCGAGGGCCGCGGAGGCGGTGCGGATCCCGCAGATCTTCACCCGTGTCACACCAGGTCTCCCCGCAACCCCATGCGCCGCCGGACTTCCTCCATGGTGGCCTGAGCTACAGGCCGCGCCCGGGCCGCCCCGTGGCGGAGGATGTCCCAGACCTCCTCCGGGTGGGAGAGGAGCTGCCGGTAGCGTTCCCGGATCGGCTGCAGGGTCTCCACCAGGGCGTCCGCCAGGACCTGCTTGAGCTCGCTGTAGCGGATGGTCCCCTCGCGGTACGCCTCCGCGAAGTGCGCGTGGGCGTGGGGGGCGAACACCTCCAGGAGGGTGAACAGGTTGGCCACCCCGGGGCTGGCGTCCTCCAACCGGGCGCCCCGCTGGGGCGGCCCCGGGTCGGTGACCGCGGCCCGCACCTTGCGCCGGATTTCCTCGGGCTCCTCCGTGAGGGCGATGTAGCTGCCCGGTACGCTCTTGCTCATCTTCTTGGTGGGGTCGTTGAGGGCCATAATCCGGGCCCCCTTGGACAGGCGGGCCTCCGGCAGGGGGAAGGTCTCCCCGAAGGTGTTGTTGAACCGCTCCGCGATGTCCCGCATGAGCTCGATGTGCTGCACCTGGTCTTCCCCCACGGGCACCAGGGTGGCCTTGTACAGGAGCACGTCCGCGGCCTGCAGGACGGGGTAGTTCAGCAGCCCCGCCATCACCCCGTGCTTGCTCCGCCGCGCCTTTTCCTTGTACTGGGTCATGCGCTCCAGCTGCCCCACAGGGGTGATGGTGTTGAGCAGCCACATGAGCTCTGTGTGCTCCGGCACGTGGGACTGGACGAACAACACCGACCGCTGTGGGTCGATGCCCGCGGCGAGGTTGGCGGCCGCGGCCTCCAGGATGCGCTGTTGGAGCTCCGCGGGCTCGTAGGGGACGGTGATGGCGTGGAGGTCCACGATGCAGAAGTACGACTCGTACTGGCGCTGCAGGGCCACCCACTGCCGCAGGGCACCCACGTAGTTGCCCAGGTGGATCAGGCCCGTGGGCTGGATCCCGGAGAACACCCGGGGCACGGTGGGCACCGCGGACTGGAGTTCGGGTTGGGTCAGGACACGTTCCACGGTCTCCCTCCTTCCTCGGTCACGGCGGACAACAGCTCCCGGAGCTTGGAGCCCGGGTCTGGGCTGCGGACCAGGGCGGATCCCACCAGGACCGCCCGCACGCCCGCGTCCCACAGGCGGCGCACGTCCTGGACGGTTTCGATGCCGCTTTCGCTCACCACCGGCACGGACTCGGGGATGCGGGGGCGCAGCCGGCAGGTGGTCTCTAGGTCCACCCGGAAGGTCCGCAGGTCCCGGTTGTTGATCCCCACCAGCCGGGCCCCCGCGGCCAGGGCGCGGTCCACCTCCTCCTCCGTGTGCACCTCCACCAGGGCCGCCATCCGCAGGGATTCCGCCAGGGCCACCAGGTCCGCCAGCTCCCGGTCGCCCAGGAGGGCGGCGATGAGCAGGACCGCGTCCGCGCCCAGGGCGCGCGCCTCGTAGACGTGGTAGGCGTCCAGGGTGAAGTCCTTCCGGAGCACGGGCAGGGGGGTAGCCGCGCGGGACTGCTGCAGGTGCTCCGGGGCTCCCCGGAAGAAACGCCGGTCCGTGAGGACCGACAGGGCGCAGGCCCCCGCTTCCTCGTAGGCCCGCACCAGCTGCGCGGGATCCAGGTCCTCCCGCAGCACGCCCGCGGACGGAGAGGCCACCTTGACCTCCGCCACTACCCGAAGCCCAGGCCCGGCCAGGGCGGCGGGGAAGGGCCGGGGCGGGGGAGCCGACAGCGCACGGCGGGCCACCTCGTCCTCCGGGACGGCGCGCCGGGCCTCCTGCAGCTCCCGGCGCTTGTGCGCCGCGATCTCCTCCAGGACGTTCACGCGACGCCTCCCAGGAAGGACCGGAGCTGCTCCAACTTGGCTAGGGCAGCTCCCCGGTCGATGCTCTCCGCGGCCCCCTGCGCGCCCTCCCGGAGGTCTGCGCAGGCGCCGGCGGCCACCAGGGCGGCGGCGGCGTTCAGGAGCACCACGTCCCGGTGCGGTCCTTTTTCCCCCCGGAGGACTCCCAGGGCCAGACGGGCGTTGTCGTGGGCTTCTCCGCCCCGCACCGCGTGGGCCGGATGGCGGCGAAGGCCCGCGTCTTCCGGCTGCAGCTGGAAGGTCCGCACCCTCCCGCCCCGCACCTCCGCTACCTGCGAGGGCCCGCTGGGGGCGAGCTCGTCCATCCCGTCCCCGTGCACCACGAAGGCGTGGGAGGAGCCCAGCTGGGCGAGCACGTGGGCCATGGGTTCCACCAGGGACGGGTGGTACACCCCCACCACCTGGTGCCGGGCGCCTGCGGGGTTGGTGAGGGGGCCCAGGACGTTGAACACCGTGCGGATGCCGATCTCCCGCCGCGGCCCGGCCGCGTGCCGCATGGCGGGGTGGAAGCGGGGGGCGAACAGAAAGCCGATCCCCACCTCCTCGATGGCCCGGCGGGCCCGCTCCGGCTCCACGTCCGCGGGAAGGCCCAGGGCCTCCAGGAGGTCCGCGCTGCCGCAGCGGCTACTCACCGCGCGGTTGTTGTGCTTGGCGACAGGGACGCCTGCGCCCGCCACCACGAAGGCCGCCACGGTGGAGATGTTGAAGGTCCCCGACCGGTCCCCGCCCGTGCCCACCACGTCCACGAACACCGGCACCCGGGGCTCGATGCGGTGGGCCCGCTGCCGCATGGCCAGCGCGAACCCCGCGATCTCCTGGGGAGTTTCCCCCTTCATGCGCAGGGCGGTGACCAAAGCCCCGATCTGCGCGGGGGTGGCCTGTCCGTCCATGATCTCGCCCATGACCTCGGTGGCCTCCGCGGCGGTCAGGGAACCGCCGTCCACCAGCTTGGCGATGGCCTCCCGGATCATCCCTGCACCTCCTCCCGTGTGACCTCCGCCCACCGCCCCGTGGCGTGCCACTGCCGCACCAGCCGCAGGAAGTTCCGCAGCAGCTCCTTCCCGCACTCCGTAAGGACGGACTCCGGGTGGAACTGCACGCCCTCCGTGGGCCGGTGGCGGTGGCGCAACCCCATGACCAGCCCCTCGGGGCTGCGGGCGGACACCTCCAGCTCCGGGGGCAGGCCCTCCGTGTCCACCACCAGGGAGTGGTAGCGGGTGGCGCGGAAGGGGTTAGGCAGGCCGGCGAAGAGGGTACGGCCGTCGTGCCACACCTCGGAGGCCTTGCCGTGCACCTCCCGGGGTGCCAGCACCACCCGGCCTCCGAAGACGTGGGCGATGCACTGGTGGCCCAAGCACACCCCGAGGATGGGAATCCGCGGGCTGAGCTCCCGCAGCACGTCGTTGGACACCCCCGCTTCCCTCGGGGTGCAGGGGCCTGGGGAGAGCACCACCGCCTCGGGGTTCCGGGAGGCGATCTGCGAGGCGGTGACCGCGTCGTTGCGGACCACCTCCACCTCCGCCCCTAGCTCCCCCAGATACTGCACGAGGTTGTAGGTGAAGGAGTCGTAGTTGTCCACCACCAGGATCACCGCCGCCCTCCCCTAGACCAGGCTTCCCGAGCCGGCCAGCTCTACCGCCCGCAGCAAGGCCTGCGCCTTGCTCACGGTCTCCCGGTACTCCGCCTCCGGCCCGGAGTCCGCTACGATCCCGGCTCCCGCCTGCACGTACGCCACTCCCTCGCGGACCACCAAGGTGCGGATGGTGATGCAGGTGTCCATGGTGCCGTCGAACCCCACGTAGCCCACCGCCCCCGCGTACGGCCCCCGGGCCACGGGCTCCAGTTCGTCGATGATCTCCATGGCCCGGACCTTGGGGGCCCCCGTCACCGTGCCGTGGGGGAAGGCCGCCTCCAGGACGTGGAAGGCGTCCCGCCCCGGCGCCACGTCCCCCCGCACGGTGCTCACCATGTGCATCACGTGCGAGTAACGCTCCACCACCATGAGCTCCGTGGTCTGCACGGTGCCGTAGCGGCACACCCGACCCACGTCGTTGCGGGTCAGGTCCACCAGCATCACGTGCTCCGCCCGCTCCTTCTCGCTGGCCCGCAGCTCCGCCTCGAGGGCTGCGTCCTCCTCGGGGGTGCGGCCCCGGGGCCGGGTCCCCGCGATGGGCCGCATCCACACCCGTCCTTCCTCCAAGCGGACCAGTAGCTCCGGGGACGAGCCCGCTAGGCGGGCGCTGGGGAAGTCCAGGTAGAACAGGAAGGGCGAGGGGTTGATGACCCGCGCGGCCCGGTACAGGCGGAAGGGGTCGAGGCCGTGTACGGGTATTGCGAACCGCTGCGAGAGGATGACCTGGAAGATGTCCCCGGCGCGGATGTACCGCTTGCACCGCAGCACCCCTTCTAGGAACGCTCCCTGGGTCATGTTGGACTGCGCCCGTCCCGGGGGCCTCGCGGAGGGCACAGGTTGCTCGGGCAGGGGCCGTTGCAGCCGCTCCAGGGTCTGCTCGATGCGTTCCCGGGCGGCCCGGTAGGCGCGCTCGGCTCCCTCCTCCGCGAAGGCGCACGCCACCACCCGCATCCGGCGCCGCACGTGGTCGAAGCACACCACGGTGTCGTACAGCCCCAGCTGTGCGGTAGGGATCCCGAGGTCGTCGGGCGGCCGGTGGGGCAGCCGTTCCCAGTCCCGCACCAGGTCGTACCCCAGGAAGCCCACCAGGCCTCCCACGAACCGGGGAAGCTCGGGGTCGCGGACGGGCCGGTACGGCTCCAGCAGCTCCCGCAGGGCGGGCAGGAGGGGACCGGGGCGCAGCCGGTCGCCCAGCTGCACTTGGCCGTCCCCGTACGTCACCACCACGCGCGGGGCCGCACCCAGGAAGGAGTAGCGGGCCAGGCGCTCCCCACCTTCCACGCTCTCCAGGAGGAAGGCGTGGGGAAGGTCCCGCAGCTTGAGGAAGGCGGAGATGGGGGTCTCCAGGTCTGCCACCACCTCACAGGACACGGGCACCAGGTTGCCCTGCCGGAGCAGGGACTCGTAGCCGCGGGGCCCCGGGTGCAGGACGAGCACGGCAGCGCGGCTCATGCCCCCCTCCCCCTCGCCCGCTCCCCTGCCTGGCGCGCGCGCTCCAGGAGAGGCCGCAGCTGGCCTTTCTGCAGGGCGTCTTCCAGACGGTCCAGCTCCTCCCGGAACCGCCGCAGAGCCCGGAGGACCTCGTCCCGGTTCAGGCGCGCGATCTGGTCCCACATGTCCACGGGGTTCCGGGCCAGCCGGCCCAGCTCGCGGAAGGTAGGCCCTCCCACCTCCAGGGACTCCGGCTCGGAGGAAGCGGCCAACACCACCGCGCACGCCACCACGTACGGCAGGTGGCTCACCAGGGCCACCAGGCGGTCGTGGACCTCGGGCTGCATGACCACGGGCACCATGGCAATCGCCCGCACCAGCTCTACCACCAGGGTGACCGCTTCCCGGTCCGTGAACCCCGTGGGGGTGAGCAGGTACGGACGCCCCCGTAGGAAGGTCGGGTCCGCATCCTCGATCCCTTGCCCCTCGGTGCCCGCCATGGGGTGGCCGCCCACGAATCGCATAGGGTACGAGGAGACCTCCACAGCCCGCACCACGGGGGCTTTCACGCTGCCCGTGTCCGTGACCACGGCGTCGGGTGCCAGGTGCGGCCGCAGGGCCGCGCAGGTCTGGGCGATGTGGTCCAGGGGCGTGCTCACGATGACCACCTGGGCGTCCCGCAGACCCCTCGGGTCCGGCACCGCCTCGTCCGCGGCCCCGCGCTCCACCGCCCGCCGGGCGGTCCTCGGGTCTCGGTCCAAAGCCACCACGCGCCGCACCACCCCGCTCTGCCGCAGGGCCATCCCCAGGGCCCCGCCGATGAGACCCGTGCCCACGATGGCTACCGTGTCCGGGCGCACCGCCTTCACCGCGACAGCGCCGGGCTGGTGGCCAAGCTGCGGCCCACGGCCGCGGCCACAGCCCGCAGCTCTCCCATGAGCTGGGCGAACTGGGCGGGCCGCAGCTGCTGGGGGCCGTCGCTGAGAGCCCGCTCGGGGTCGGGGTGGACCTCCACCAGGAGGCCGTCCGCGCCCACGGCCACCGCGGCCCGGGCCAGGGGTGGGACCCACTGCCGCTTGCCCGCAGCCTGACTGGGGTCCACCACCACGGGGAGGTGGCTGAGGCGCTGCAGCACCGGTACTGCGCTGAGGTCCAGCAAAAACCGGGTGTGGTTGTCGAAGCTGCGCAGGCCCCGCTCACACAGCACCACGTGGGGGT
>Ga0272447_1000059_pt1 | contig 76168 bp, 72 predicted proteins | sample YNPCB0133_FD_194589 | JGI IMG/M metagenome (GOLD analysis project Ga0272447, IMG submission 194589) | Hot spring microbial mat communities from Yellowstone National Park, WY, United States - YNP-CB-013-3 | ecosystem: Environmental > Aquatic > Thermal springs > Hot (42-90C) > Sediment | place...
CGGTCAGTCCGGTCACGGAGCGTAATTTCTCCGGATTTTCGATAATGGATCGATACTTACACATCGTTTTTCTCCATTTTCAGATTGTACAAAAATAGTATATCACTAAATCTTGATGATGTCTAGTATAGATATGATTTTGCAACTTTGCAGGCGAACACTTGATCTTAACTTTGTTAAGAAGCACTGCGCGCCATTGTAGGGCGCTACCTGAGATCTGTCAAGGCGCTGGATTATTCTTCCAGGCAATGCCTGCCGCCTGTTGGAGACGCCAGGCAACCGACGCCGGATCGGGCGGCGTGTTCCCGGCGACACAATCAACGCAGATGGGTGCTGTTCTCGCGTAGTGCGATCACACCGACGCTCGTAAAGGCAGAGCGCCCAGCAGTGATTGTTCCGATGCCGGAGTCTATTGTTTACCCATACCTCCACATATTCGGGTCATATCACCGATTGATAGAGAGCGACAAACCGACCGGCAATCTCATCCCACCCATAGTGCGTTACAGCTCGTGTTCGTGCGCTCTGACTCATAGCCATCCATCGGACGGGATCACCCAGGATCTCTCGCATTCCCACAAACAACGCCTCTGAACTGGCAGGAGCGACCAGCACTCCCACGCTGGGTGTGATGACATCCCGGATCCCATCAACATGGCTGGCAACAATAGGGGTGCCACAAGCCAGGGCCTCCACAAGAACCACTCCCATTCCCTCTTCCAGGGAGGGTAGGACCAGGAGCCTGGCGCGCTGCATCCAGGACCGAATCACTTCCTGAGGTTGGAAACCGACGAAAGTCACGCGATCTCCAAGTCTCAGTTGATCGGCCAGCGCTCTCAGAAAGCCAGCCTGAGGTCCGTCTCCCACCACCACCAGACGATAATTTGGGAAATCGCCAAAGACCGCTGGCATTGCTTCGAGTAAGTACCTGACCCCCTTGCGTTCGATCAAAGAGCCTACAAACAGGATGAGGTTCTCTCGCGCTCCCTGATCGGGAGGAACAAACCGGGTTGTGTCCACACCATTGGGAATAATATGCACTCGATCCGGATCGACACCCAGTTCGACGACCCGTTCCTTGAGGGCGCGGCTCAACGCTGTGACCCGGTCACAGGAGAGCAGGACGCTGCGCGTCAACCAAGCTCCGACAGGGTGCCGGGGCACCTGGAAGATGTCGCTTCCCTGCACCGTAGCGATGACCGGCCGGTGATGAAAAGACCGCCCCAGGCAGGCGACTCCTGCAGACAGCGTCCAATGGGCATGCACCAGATCACAGGATCGCGCGCAGCGGACTGTGGCCAGCGTATGTGCAAGAAGGAATGGCAAAACCTGTATGCGCGTCATTGGATCCTTTTGCCAAGCGACAGGAAGCCCGCCTCCCGCCTTTCGCATGACTTCCCACCGTTCGGGCCACCAATATCGAGGACGAACGACTTCTATTCCATCCATGTATTCATGCGCAGGCACTCCTGGACTGTGGGCAGCGACCACACGAACGTGGATCCCTTGTCGAGCCACTGCCCGAACCAGTTCCCATATGAAGGCCCCGTCTCCATCGCCTACCCAACGAGGAAAGGCAGTCGTAACAAAGCAAACCTTCATTCGAATCTCAACCCCTTCCGGTGCATGCCTCTGCATCCGCGATTGTGATTACGATTATTCGTTGGGGAAAGGTGTACGGCTTAATATCCCACATATGCAGATTGTTCGCCGAACCTGTAAAGGTTCGGCTGAGATAAGGGCCTCTTCGTCGCTCTCGGTCGTCGATCAGGACGTTGCGATCACGTGCAATTAATGCCATCAATCACACTATCACGGAAGTCGTTCATCTAGAGGATATCTTTCAGTTTTCGCAGGCAACGCGATGGAAGACAGCATTCGCGTCTGATCGCCGCGTTGAGGATCGACGGTGAAGAAGGTCTGTCTGGTCATCAGTTGTAATGCGTTTTGTGCAACCGTCGAAGGCGGGCTCATTCCGGAAACGCGCTATCGCCAGACCGAACGCCATAATCATAGCTTAACCGGCGCAAGCGCGGATACAACGAACCACTCTTGAGTGCAAACCACATCCAGCTGGCGCCAGATCGCCTGGATCCCAAAGATGCTTGATCACTGGCAATGCCTGACGCGCCTGGCCAAAGATCCACCCATCAATCGCTGGCACGTCCAGGCTTGTCTGCCAAATTCCTCACGACCAGGATCTTCCCTGTATCGTAGCGGTAGACCTCTCCAAGTCCAGGGTCGGACAACCACGCTTCTGATCGTATCAGATTGCTCTCGTAACCTGCCATAATGTGGGTCACACCGTACCGGGACAGAATCTGGCTTGGAGGTGCATTGTTCATCTTCTGTCCTGACCACATCCTGTGTGTAATTTCCACTCCCTCAGGAAGCCGGGAAAGATCGCCCCACTCCAAAGGATAGATCATCGGAGGCAGCGTACTGGCTCGCCGCGCCAGGAGCGGAATCCAGTATCCGGAATCCGTTCCTACCACCCAACCGGGGGACCAGTCAAACTGTAAAGAATCCACTAGGAAGAGAGCATCTTCGGGAGTATTGTTTTTTATCCACTCCATCGCAACCAGATCTCCGGGTCGGATATACGGTTGCGCGGTGTATATCACGTCGGGCAGATAGTATACACCCGAAACAACGCCGCCAACCAGTGCAGTGATCAGTACTCCCTGAACTGCGAGGCGCAGTTTCCCGATCATCGCATCCCATACATCATGCGCCCATGCCCCTATCAGGGTGGCAGCCGGGATGGAAAGCGTGAGCGATGCGGTTGTCAACTCCCAAAAATGCCTGCCGGTGATACCGGGAAAAAGACCCCCCCCTCCCACTAGGACGATGCCCCATATCACGAAAGCCCATTCCAATTTCCTATCCGCTCTCCGCCAAAGCAGACGCATTCCGGCAAGCAGTATGAGGGCGTACATCACAGGGCGGTTCGTTGCAAAAGATAATACGATCTCTTCAATACGCTCTAGATTGTTGTAATCGTCGAGAACAGGGTAGGTGATCCGCAGCGCGTAAGGGTCATATTGAGTCCAAGCTACGTGCACGATCCAGGGAGCGCTTAGAACAAGGCTGAGCAATCCGATCAGTGTCAACTCGCGGATACGTTTCCAGTGGCCTTGCAGGATGTGCATTCCTGTCAGGATTGCCAGGAATACGGCGCCAAAAAGCGCAACCCGGTAGTGGCTCACGATCATGCCCGTCGTCAGTAAAACAGGCACGACCCACCCTGTCCGATCTTTTCTTGCCAGTACGACCCAAAGGCTGGCAGCAAGAAAAAGCGTTCCCGTTGTTTGAGTGAACCGGCTCCACCGCAACAGGCAAAAGGGTGAGACCATGACAAGCCCAACCAGTATAGCGCTGATCACAGCGGCACGTCGGTTGCCTGTGATCCGCTCACTGAGCAGACCCGCTACACCAGCAATAGATCCGTTGAGAACAAGTGCTGTGATTTTGGTTGTCGCCAAAAGATCGGCGTCGAACAACCAGCGGAAGAGCGCAGCGATGCTGTGAAATCCGAAGTGGTAAGAGAAACTGACCAGCGGAGCGTAAGGCTCATAGGTGGACGGAATCCCACCCTGTTCTGTAAATAATTGCACAATCAGCGTATGGTGGTATGAATCAACCCCCGGTAGCACAACGTATCCACGACCGACAAAAAGCCGCAAGGCCACACCAAGAAGCGTAACGCACCAAAAAGCGATCGTATGAACGGGATTATAGCCTGTCCAGAACCCTTTTTGCTGCCAGATTCTTCTATCTTTCCAGAAAAAGTATGCTCCCAGTAAAAAACTCAATCCTGCCAGCCCTCTGGCGCTCCATGCGTCTAGACGCATGAACATCCCACACCAGACTAAAAAGGTCATCCAGGCTGCTAGAGCAACGCATACGCTCACAATCAGCGTAGAAGTAAAATCCGTAGCGTGACCAATCCATTTACGAGCGACCCAGTAGCCAGAGAAGAACAAGATCGACAGACTGGCTATTCCATATGTCACCCAGCCCCAAACCATCAGCAACAAGTCCTGCGCTATGGATATCGGATCATACCTCAAACGGAAAACTGCCTGCGCTTTTTGTGGCTCATGGTCAACATAGAGCGCACCATACGAGTAAGAGTCGAGGTTACCGGCAGGCGCCCTGATCTTACCCGGACCATCGTATTCCAGGAAAGCATAGAAATAGCGGGTGTGCGAATGTAAAATAGGAGGGAAACTGAAATGATAGTAACCTTCCTGACCAGCGCTTACAGAATGAGAGGCGGTCAGGATGTCAGCAGCGCTCAGGGGACTGTCGCGCAGATGCAGGGTGACGTAACCCTGAACATCAGCATCAGGAGAAAGATAAATCTCCACTCCATTCAACCCTCCATGCCGGGACACAAAGGTCTGACCGACGGTATGGCCGGGTTCCAGCGTTAGCGCTATCTCCGGCGCAATGCTCGTCTGATCCTGGTCCACGAAATCTGAGCATCCGGTAAGAAGAAGCAGTGATCCGAGCGCCACCAGTACAAAGCCCCACCGGACTTTACATCCTGGAGTATGTGACAATTTCCTCCTCCGTTATCCGGGCAATGGCGTGTTCCATTCTCTCTTCGCGCTTATAGTTCGGAGTATAGCCATTTCGAGTTCGTGTCAATGGAAGTATGCTCGTTCTTTACGCACGTACCCCCTGTCAATAGCAAATCGTTTGGTCGATTTGTATGGTTCGGAGAAAATCGCAATACCCTACCACGCCCTCCCAGCCTCTGTCAACCCAAAACACGGGTGGAAAAATGTTACTTTGATTGCTCGTTGACGCCCACACAAGCGAACGCCTCTGGCATGATCGCGGTTGCAGAATCACCATCATCGCCAGGAGGAGCCGATGGACGCCACGTGGGTGATACCCGCTTTCGTCGTGATGGACACGCTGGTGGAACGCCTGGGGCAACGCACCCCCCGAACCCCCCCCCGCGTGCGGGGGGACTGAAGACGCTCGAAGAGCTGCCGCATGCGCTCCGAACCCCCGCGTGCGGGGGGGGGGGACTGGGGGGGTGCGCAGGTCCCCGACTTCAAGATTCTGACGATGGCCGTCATCGCCGCAGACGAGCAATGAAATGAGAGGAGTTAGCAACGAGAGTCGTGCGTACCCTTCCTCTCACTCCTCACTCCTCTCCGCTCGCTGATCGCCGTCGGCCGTCATCACGAGCGGGCGGTGCCGATCATGCGCAGGTGCGGTGCTCTGGCGGAGCGGATCAGCGTCGCGCGCGTCTATCGTCGTCGGCATCAGCGCGCCTATGGGATGGCCTGGATTCTAGAGGTGGCGGGGGAGGTGATCACCACGGGCGACGGGTTCATCATCGAGAGCCTCCCCGCGCTGGCGTTTGTTCGCTGCCGGGCGCGCGCCCAGCGATGTCGCAAGGTGCACGGGCGCGCATGCTGCGGCTCCTGCGCAGCCGAACGTGAGACGTTCGTTGGATGGCGGTTGCATCTGGTCTGCCGCCCGGATGGCGGGCCCAGGCGCGTTCCGACGCTGCCCGCAGGAGTGCACGACCTGACCACCTCCCCGAACTCCCCGCGCGGGGTTCAAGGGCGGACAGAAAATATGTGCGATGCATATTTCCAGCAGCATCAGAACGCCACGGCAGGAAGGTTTGGAACCCGCCTCTGCCAGTGCAGTGCGTAGGGGCGGACAGAAGAGCAGATTGCGCATTGCAATGCCAGAAAACGTATCTTTGCTCAAACGTTCTGTCCACCCTTAAACCGCGTGCGGGGGGGACTGGGGGGTGCATCTGGCCTGCCCGCCGGGGCGCGGCGGTTGGGCGTAACGGCGGTAACGGCGAATAATCATTCGCCGTTACCGTGTCGCTGCAACCGCGCCGCTGATGAGGCGAGCCTCCTGGCCGAGACGGATCGGAGCGCAGCGCCGCTGCGCCCATACGCTCGTGCGCCGGGCGACCACTCGTCCGCAAGCCTGGTTGATAGACGCCATCGAATTGCGCGCGTATCGTCAATACGATTGAGACGGTCAACCGTCACCTGGAGCAGATGGGTATTGAGCGACTGCACAGAGGTGCCAATGTCGGGTTTGAACGGTAAGGTGCATGCAACCCTCATTACACGCATCTGTACGAACACGAAGGAGCAATCAAGGTATGTTATGATAGACACGAAGCGATTTGCACTCTGACGTGTCAGGCTATGACTGATGAACATCCAATAAGCGAGCGAGAGCGCGAGATCCTCCGTCTCGTTGCTACCGGAGCGACCAACCAGCAGATCGCCGTCGCGTTGAACATAAGCGTCAACACGGTAAAGGTGCATTTGCGCAATATTTTTGCCAAAATTGGGGTTGAGTCGCGCACCGAAGCTACTGTCTATGCAATTCGCGCCGGAATCGTTGCGGTCGAAGAGACCGGTATTTCAACCATCAACGACGCAGAAACATCTTCTGGATCGGGATCGACCGAGTCCGGTGGAGCGGAAGCGAAAGACCATACCAATGTTGCATCGATGGCGCTCTCGGAGTCATCAATGTCATCACCCGCTTCATCGACTGTTACGCTGCCAGACTCTTCCGAACAATCAACAGTCACGCTGCTCAGCGCTTGCGACACGTCGGCAACATCATCACCAATAGCGAAACCGATCACCTCTCCCTTACCTGTGACATCTGCTCCACGAGTGCTGCCATGGCTGATTGGCGGTATAGCACTGGTAGCCCTAACGATTACTATTCTTGTCGTAAATGCACGTCCTAGTAATCTGCCAATCACAGTCACCCCAACTTCCCAATTAGTTGTCAGCGAACAGCAACGCTGGTTTGTGCGTCAGTCACTGGGTGAACCGCGCGATGACTTCGCGCTTACAGGCTACGACCTCGAACGTCGGCTCTACGTCGTCGGTGGCCAACGTAATGGTGTTGTCAGTGCAGCGGTTGATCGCTACGATCCCGAAACTGATCGATGGGTGAAACTCATTGATAAGCCAACTGCGGTGAGCCATGCTCGCGCGATTACGTTACGCGGCTTGATTTTTGTACCTGGCGGCGAAGATAGTACTGGCGTCGTTATTGATCGACTTGAGATTTATGATCCTCGCGAACAGCGCTGGTATAACGGTCCTGCGCTCCCAGCGCCGCGTAGTCGCTATGCACTGGCTGCATGGGAAGGACAACTGTACCTGATAGGCGGCTGGGATGGGCAGACAATTCGATCCGAAGTCTTCGTGTATGACCCGGTACGTGAACGCTGGGAGTCTGGGCCAACATTGCCACAACCACGCCGTTATGCAGGTGTGGCGGTTGCAAGTGGACGACTCTACGTCATTGGCGGCGAGGGTGTGGATGGAGCACTCCGTGATAGTGCGTGGGTCGAGCCGGGCACCGATCCCAGACGGCGCTGGATTGCTGCTACACCATTACCACAGGCAATCTCCCGACCTGCTGTGGTTGGCCTTTTGAGTACGCTGTTGGTCTTCGACGATGAGCGCCGTGAGGGGCTTACCTACGATATAGACGCCGACGCATGGACGCATCTACGACTACCTGTTGAAGCGCGTATCTCTGCTGATGCTGTACTACTTGACTCCAGCATCTATTTTGTGGGTAACACCCGATCTTATGGTATGTTGAGCGAATACCGTGCATTGTACGTTATCTTTATTCCAGGGCGATAGCTGCTAATATGAGCTCTCCAACATACCACTAAACCTTGATAATACTTATAAAAGTCTCGATAAATTCTATGGAGCCTTGATGAAGTCTACTTTACAAAATAGCTACACCCGTTATTATCGTCACTCTGTTCCCTCTCCAAACTTGCTGCTTCCGATAACTGAAGATACATCAGACATGGAAGTTCTGGTGTAAGTTATATGTTCATGGCTTCTTCACCGTCCAGCATGTTCTCTCACCTTTCTACTGGTCGTCGCTGGTTGATAGGCGGCCTTGTGCTGGCGATCATGGCAGCCTTCTTTCCCGTTGGAAGGATACTGCTTGCAACCGGCTTCTGGTTGGTGACGCCGGGGTATCTGCTGGAACGCCAGGTGCTCGCTGCACGTCCACACTGGCTCTTCCGAATCGTCCTTTGGAACGGCCTTGGTCTGAGTATCGTGCCGCTCCTCTATCTCTGGATCACGACGGTCGGCGCTGCGCTGTCGGTATCGTTCCTGATAGCCGGTGCTGTCGGGTTGACCGGTGTAGCGCTGCGGGCAGCCTGGCACGATCTGGCGACAGTTCAGGTACGACCATCTACTACGACGTGGCTGCTTATCGGTGTGCTGGCGATTGCCGCATGGCTTCGTGCTGTGCAGATCGCCGATCTTGCGCTGCCAGCGTGGGTCGATCCGGTGCACCACGCGCTCATAGTGCGCGTCGCTGCCGAAACTGGACGCGCGCCGTGGACGCTCACTCCTTATGTACCAGTGGTTGAGATGCCATACCACTGGGGGTATCACGTGCTCATCGCAGCGGCATGGCATCTTTGCGGCGGTGATTTGCCTGCGATGTTGTTGTGGAGCGGGCAACTTCTCAACTGGTTGCAAGGGGTGGTCGCTGCTGCATTCGCTTTGCTCTGCTGGCGACGCCCAATCGCTGCCGTTATCGCAGCAACCATCGTGAGTTGTATCTCGTGGATGCCAGCCTACTATGTCTCGTGGGGGCGGTACACCCAATTATCCGGGCTGCTGCAACTTGGAGCGCTTGCGATCAGCTGGCAACAATGGTTGCGCGCAGAAGATCGTCGCGAGCGCATCGGTTGGCTGATTCTGAGCGTCGCAATGATTGCCGGACTGAGCCTGGTGCATATGCGGATGTTTATATTCAGTGGGGCGCTGATCGTCGCCCAGAGCATTGTCTGGGCATTACCCCAATCGCGGCATACCATCGGCACGCGAGCGATCCAGGCGGTCGGGGCCGGTCTGGTGGCCATCGCACTTACAGCGCCGTGGTGGCTATTGCTGATCCGTCGGATCTTACTGCCGGTCGCTGCTGGCACACAAAGTCTGACAGAGAGCGGTTCATATGTTCAGTTGAGCCTCGACTTGATGTGGGTTGAACCGAACAGGTGGCTGGTTGCGCTGGCTCTGATCAGCGCCGCCATTGGCATTGCCCGCCGTCAACCGGCTACGGTCGTGCTTTTGCTCTGGGTAGGTGGTCTGGTTGTGCTCACGAATCCCTGGTTGGTCAGTTATCTGACGCCATCCATCGGACTTGTGGCGCTGATCTCTGGCATTATTCAACGCCGGTGGGTTATGAGCAGTGTTGGAGTCCTCTTCCTGGCGATCAACCCCGCCACGGTACGCCTGCCCTTCCTCTGGTTGCTACCGGTCGATATTGTTGCCATCAGTCTCTTTCTGCCTATGAGCAGCATGATCGGCGGCGGTGTCGCAATGATCTGGCCCAACCACCGCTGGTGGCGGATCGGTGGTACGCTTGCACTTACTGCGCTCACACTCTGGGGCGCCTATCAACAGCGCACCATCGTCAACCCGGTCACAGTCCTGGCGACTGCGGCTGATCGCGCCGCGCTTACATGGATCGCTGAACAGACTCCACCAACAGCGCGGTTTCTGATTAATGCCGCTCCCTGGCTCCCTGGTATGGCTCGTGGCACTGATGGTGGATGGTGGATCTTACCGCTTACCGGGCGCTGGACAAGTACGCCCCCAGTGCTCTTTGTGTACGGTGATACTGCCACGGTTCAGGCAGCGCAACGGCGCAGCCAGCACATTATCGACTTCGGCAACGGGCAGGCGGTCGATCTTTCTCACCTGATTGCGACTGAGCAGATTGACTACATCTACACCTCGCCTGCCGGTCCGTTGCGCCCAGAACACTTCGCTCATCACGACGGTTATGAAGCAGTCTTTGCGCAGGATGGAATTGTGATCTATCGGGTACTGGCACATCGTCAGGGTTCTGGAGCGCCCGACATCAGGGGGACGAGCCGTTTTTGATTGCTTCCTCAGCGCCGTTATTGTCTGCTCGACTGCGTAATTTCTGCGGGTCTGGGTACTGTTGATGCACTAACGCCCGCCCAACTGACGCAGCTTGGACTGGCGCGGCTCGGACTGGCGCGGCTCGGATTAGCGTGGCTCGGATTGGCGCGGCTCGGATTGACGTGGCTCGGATTGGCGCCGTTCTTCTTCGATCGCGCGGGCGATGAGACGCTCAAAAAATCCATCGCGCTTTTCTACTTCTCTGATCGGCGCCTCTGCCGCATCCGTCGATGATCGCTGCGGTGCGGCAAGGGTGATGATGTGCTGCTGAACCAGGCTGGCAATACCGACGCACACGTCGATCGGGGCAATCGAGAGATCATGGGCGATGTCGAGGATGGTTCGTTTCCCGTCGATTGCTGCCAGAAGCGGGCGAGTCTCTTCACTTGCCAGCGATGCAGCGGTGGGTCCAGGAACTCGCAGGATGGGGATCATCTGCGGAACCGGCACATAGTCGCGCACCATACTCCAGGTTCGCGCCTGGTGTTCCGCCAGTTCGATGATTTCCCATGGGTCCATCCAGAGTGTCGGCGTGACCGGCGTGCTGTCGGCAACAAAACGGAATGGTGCGTTGCGCTCGGCAAACATGCGCCCAATGGCATCGACGCCGTGCAGCCCCGAAAGTTCGGCATGCTGCGGCAGACCGTCGCGGAAGAAGATCCGACCGGCGTCTGGTCCAACCTGCACCTCCAGAACCCCGCTGACCGAACTGTACACTGCCATTTCGATCAGTTCACGCAATGGAAACTGTTCCAGAGAGCCTTCGAGTTGCATGTCGCATCCCCCCTGCGAAGCGGATGGTATCGTCCGGCGCTTTTGCCTGCATGCTTCTTTGCGCCTGGTTGGAACGGGATCGGTTCCCGTGTCCCACCACTACCTCGCAATTATATCCAATCCTGCATCTGGTGTGCGTGACGATATTGCCAGCACCTGATGCATGCCGCTCGTGGTCGACCGAAACCCCGAATGCACTACCTGCGTAGATGGTTACAGAAGCCCGACAAACACAAGGAATCTGTGCTATGCGCATTGTTGGACAACGAATAGCGTCGCTCGTTACCGTGATCATCTTCCTCTGGTTCCTCTCCATCATCCTCAGACGTGTCTGGATCGTTATTTGGGTTCAAACCCCCTGGTGGGTGCTGGTGTTGATCGGGGTGATCCTGTTCCTGGCGATCGATTATCTGGTTCACCGCGCATTCGGCGGGAAGCGCTAATCCCTGTACCTCTCAATCCGCCTTTTTTTCGTATATCATCGCGAATACGTGAGTCGCTGCTATGCGGCGTGGCGAAAGACGCTCGCGTCGCCTGACGGATGTTGATGAACCTCAAACTGACTGACCGTCAGCGTTCCATTGTTGCGCTGGCGAATGACCTTGTATTGCGCTTTGTCGGGCGCGCCGATCAGTATGACCGTGAAGGGGGATTTCCGTTTGCCAACCTTGCCGATCTGCGCGAGTCCGGTTACCTGCGGCTGGTTGTCCCCCGAGTCTATGGTGGTGAGGGTGCGAGTCTGTTCGAGATGGTGCTGGCGCAGGAGCGTCTGGCGCAAGGTGCGGCTCGACGGCGATGGCGGTCGATATAACGATCCATATGATCATGATCGGTCGTCTGGCTGAAACTGCGTTGTGGCCCGAGCCGCTCTTCGGTATGGACTGTTGGTCGGTTGTTGAAGAGGGTGCATTGATCAACTCGGCGGCCACTGAGGCAGACCTGGGCAGCCCTTCGCGCGGCGGATTGCCAGCAACGCGCGCACGACCGGTTGCTGGCGGGTGGCGTGTGACCGGTCGCAAACTGTTCGTCAGCATAGCGCCTGCTCTACGCTGGTTTCTCGTGAGTACTACACTCCCACCAGATGACGAAACGCCACAGGGAGCGGTCGGCAGTTTTCTGATCGAAGCTGGTTCGCCAGGAATGCGCCTGGAGAACTCCTGGGGTGATGCGTTGAGTCTGCGCGCCAGCGCCAGTTACGATCTGACCCTCGATGATGTGTTCGTACCGGCGGAACGTCTGGTGGAACGTGTGCCGGTCGGCAAGCCGCCTCGTCCTGGCGCTCCAAGCCAGATGGCGTGGTTTGCCCTGACCCTCGCTGCCGTCTATCTGGGGATCGGTCAGGTGGCTTGTGATGCGGTGTGCGCCTATGCGCGTGAACGCTCACTGACGGCGCTCGGACGACCGATTGCCACGCTCCCCAACATTCAGCGGCGCGTCGGCGCGATCCAGGTAGTGCTGGGCGCCGCGCGTAGCACGCTGTATCAGACGGCACAGGCGTGGGAGGAGTTTCCTGCGGAACGTGCTGCAATGATGCCGCATATCGCCATGGCGAAATATCTCTGCACCAATGCAGCGTATGATGCAACTGATCAGGCGCTGCGGATTGCCGGAGGTTTTGGGCTGACGCGCTCACTGCTGCTGGAGCGTTATGTTCGTGATGTCCGCGCAGGATTGACCCATCCACCGAATGATGACGCTGCGCTGGAGTTGATTGGCAAACATCTGCTGGGAGTGTAGCGTGGATCTTGGATTGCACGGGCGCGTGGCGCTGGTCACCGGAGCATCGAGCGGCATTGGCACAGCAACGGCGCGCCTGCTGGCAGAGGAGGGCGCCGATGTTGTGGTCGCATTTGGACATAATGAAGCCGGGGCGCGCCAGACAGCGACGCTGATCGAGGCGGTTGGCCGGCGCGCCTGGCTGTGCGGTTTCGATGTCGCCGATGCTGCCGCGGTTGCTGCCGCCATTCGCGCGGTTGGCGAGCAAACTGGCGGTTTTGATGTTCTGGTGATCTGCGCCGGTCACAACATTGTCACCCCTTTTGCTGATGTAACCCCCGACGAGTGGGATACGGTCATCAGCGTTAATTTGAACGGAGCATTCTATACCCTGCGTGCTGCCTTGCCATTCCTGCGTGATGGCGCGGCAGTCGTGACGGTGGCAAGCGTTGCTGCAGTGACCGGCGCGCCGCACCATGCGCACTATGCAGCAGCGAAGGCTGGTCTGGTGAATCTGACGAAAAGCGCAGCGCGGGCGCTGGCGCCGCGGATCCGCGTCAACTGTGTTGCTCCGGGTATCGTGCTCACGCCAATGGGACGCGAGACCGTTGCCAACCTGCCCCCCGATTACGCCTGCGACAAACTGGCGCTGCAACGCTACGCGGAACCGGAAGAAATCGCGCGCTGCATCGTCTTTCTTGCCAGTCCGGCTGCCAGTTTTGTGACTGGCGCGACCCTCAATGTCAACGGCGGACGAGACATGCGTTGATTGACGTGCCGCGCTCCAGATGCTACACTTGCGCCGTGTGCATCACCTGTGATTGATGGAGGGACGTATGTTCGAGAAGGTGGATCACATCGGTTTTGCTGTACGCGACATCGACAGCGCTATCGCCTTCTACAGCCAGACGTTCGGCATCAGCGATTGGGAACGCATTCCTATGCCAGAGCGCCATATGGAGGTTGCCGCAACACGCATAGGCGATGTACTGCTTGAACTGATCGCTCCAACCTCGGACGAAGCGGCGTTTGTGAAATATCTGAACGAGCGCGGTCCTGGCATGCATCACATTGCCTATCGGGTGAATGACATCGTGGCTGCTCTGGCGGAGATCAAGGCGCGCGGAGTGCAGTTGATCGATGAAACGCCCCGTCCAGGGCTGCACGACACGCTGGTTGCCTTCCTCCATCCGAAGAGTTGCCAGGGTGTGCTGGTCGAGCTAGTGCAACATCGCCACTGACGACATGACAATCCATCAACGAGGGTTCTGTGCCTGAACATCTGCGTCGCAGTATTCTTGTTTCGCTCGCCTTTGGTCTGTTCGTGGCGATTGCGCTGGGGCTTATCAGCGACATCCGCGCTGTGGCGTCCAGTTTTGGCACGTTCGACTGGGGGGTGCTGCCAGCAGTGCTGGGGTTGACGCTCTTCAACTATGTGCTGCGCTGGTTGAAGTGGGATTATTATCTGCGCCGCATGGGCATGGGCAATGGTGTCGGGTATTACGACAGTGCACTGCTCTTCACCAGCGGCATGGTGATGGCAGTGACGCCTGCCAAGGTTGGGGAGGTGCTGAAATCAGCGCTGCTGAAACGGATCAATGGCACTTCAATCGCTGCCTCTGCGCCCATCGTGCTGGCAGAGCGCATCACCGACGGTCTTGCGATGCTGCTGCTGATGGGCGCAGGATTGACGTTGTATCCGCCAGCGCGCCTGGTGTTTGTGGCACTACTGGTGCTAACGGTTGCCGGATTGCTGCTGGTTCAGTCGCAATCGCTGATGCAGCGCGCGCTGACAATACTGGCGCGGTTGCCGTTTGCTGGCAAAGTGGTGCCGCGCGTGGCGACCGCATACGAAAGTAGCCGACAACTTCTCTCGTGGCAGTTACTGTTTGTCTCCACAGTTATCAGTGTGGTGTCATGGTTTGGTGAATGCGCCGCCATGTATTATGTGCTGATTGGTCTTGGGATCACTGGCGAGGCGCTATTGCTGAAAGCTACATTTGTCTTTGCCGCATCAACCCTCTTCGGTCTGGTGTCGTTTCTCCCCGGCGGTCTGGGGGTATCGGAAGCTTCAAGCACCGGCTTGCTGGTGTTGCTCGTGCCGATGGCCGCAGGTCCGGCGACGACCGCAACCATCATTATCCGCTTCTGCACCCTCTGGTTCGGCGTCAGTCTGGGGGTGGTCGCGCTGGCGCTCTTCGGTCGGCGGTATGGTGCGCCAGTTGCCGAAACGTCGCGTGCAGCGTAGGAAGTGGAGGTTGCAGGGTGAATCAACGGATTATCGCTCTTCTTCTCACACTCACAGCACTTCTGCTCCTCTCCTCGTGCGCCAACCGTCCGCTCCTTAGCGACGTGCGCCTGTCGGCGTCCGAGTTGCGACCGACCGGTGCAGGAGAAGTAGTAACCATTGCCTATGCCATTGGGCGTCCGGCGCGAGTGACAGTTGCGCTGGTCAATGACCAGGGAGAGCGCTATGTGATCCGCCGCAATGAGCCACGGCTCCCTTCTAATGAGCCGTATATGCTGCGTTTCGATGGAACGGCGCCAACCGATGACCCCGTGCTGCTGCGACGGATGCTTCCCGGTGGTACATATACGGTAACAGTCGAGGCAGTTGGTGACGATGGCACGCGCCAGACGGCAGAACAACCGCTGACGATCATCGGGCAGGCGACGCCACTACCACTCATCGAGAACCTGGTCGTTTATCCCGACACGATTTCGCCTAACGCCGACGCTATTGACGATGTAGCTGAGATAACCTACCAGTTGCCAACGACGGCGACGGTGGATATTGTGATCGTGTCGCCTGACGGCAGAGAAACCTATCCATTCGTCACGGGTGCAGAAGAAGAACCAGCATTGCAGAAGCATGTCTGGAACGGGCGCACGGTTGATGGAACGTTGCTTCCCGATGGTGTGTACACACTGGTTATTCGCGCACAGGATCGCTTCGGCAATCTGGTCGAACGACGCAATCCGATAACAATCTCCGGCAGCGGTCAACCCGAAGCGTTGATCACCTACAGCTACATGGCGCCACAGTCTGTGATGCTCGGCGATGTGATCACGGTGACGGTGCGTGTCTGCAATACGGGGAAGGTTCCGATCCGCACCTACGGACCACCATCAGGATACGAGTATGACACCGATCAGGTCTTCTCGTCAATTGAGGATGGCGCATATGTTTCACGTTCCGGTGGATTCTGGCGTGTTGGCGTCGACTGGGATGCCAATAGTGGAGGTGCTGCCAAACGCTATCCCTATCGCTGGGCGCTATCGCCGCGACCACCAGAACAGTGGCGTGTTCCGTTTGAGGAAGACCTGCTGATGCCTGGCGAAGAAGCGGAGATTATCGGACGTATCCGCATTCGTCAGCCTGAGACGAAGATGGGGTTTTATGTCGGCTTGATTCAGGATGGCGTGGGCTTCTTTCAGGATCGCACCGGACGAACGATCATCAACGTCGGATTTTGAACGACTGGGGCGCCGGACTACTCTGTACCACCATAAGCGCCCGTTCAGCGGCTGCTATTGACACAAGCACCCGGTTTCAACATCGTTTGTGTCTCTCCACTGGACTGTACCGTGTCGATCTTGAGCGTAAAGCAGACCAGGCACAGGCTGCAGCAGATTTCACAGATACGGTCTCATAGGGTGGAAAGCTGCACCTGTGGAAAATCGGTACAGGAGATCCTGCCATGCCATCGGTGACGATTGCTGACATTGACGAGCGCTTGCAGCGCCTTCCTCCCGACAAGTTGATCGTTGTCTATAATTTTGTCTCATATTTACTGGAGCGCGATCTGGCGGATCTCCTGCCAGATGCCGACACCCATGCACATGCGGCGATGCTGGTGTCTGAAGCAGTGTTGCATTGTGATTGGGATCGACCAGAGGAGATTGGGATCGACTAGAGGAAGATGCTGCATGGGCGCATTTGTAAAGAGCGATGTGTAGTAACCCCATTTCCGTTTTCGGACTTGCGCGCGGCAAAGAAGCGCCTGGCCCTGGTGGTGGCGACCCTTGCCGGAAACGACGTCATTCTGTGCCAGATCACGAGCCAGGCAGTGGCTGATAGCTATTACGATGCGACAGGAACGGTGAAAAAGAACGTCGAACCGCGCCCCAGTTCGCTGTTGACCCAGATGCGCTCACCGTGCGCCTCAATTGCCTGGCGGCAGAAGGCAAGCCCAAGCCCGGTACCGCCGCGTCGTTCGCCCACCTGACTAAACTTGGCGAAGATTCGCTCACGATCGCCGGGTGCAATGCCAATCCCCTGATCACTGACTGAGACGATGACTTTTAGTTGACCATCATCGGCTGTTTCTACCGCTGCCCGCACGGTGACCAGCCCGCCGCGATGACTGAACTTGATCGCATTACTGACCAGGTTCTGGATGACGCGACCTATCAATCCGATATCGGCATAAATATTTGGGACGTCTTCTTCGACCTCAGTGCGGATAGTTATCGCGCGATCTAATGCAAGTGATGCCAGACGCTGGACGGAGTCGTGAATAATTTCGCGTATGTTGCCGATACAGCGCTCAAGCGGCATGCGTCCTGCTTCGAGTCGACTGATATCGAGCAGTGTGTTGATCATATCGAGCATATTTGCTGCACTGGTGCTGGCGATCTGCAACACATGCCGCTGCTGATCATTCAATTTGCCTGGCACGCCGCGCATCATCAGTTCGATCGATGCCATAACGCCAGAGAGCGGGCTGCGCAAGTCGTGGACAATCATGTGGGTCAAATCCTGGCGCATGCGCTCCGCCTCTTTAGTGGCAGTAATATCACGCAAGACAAGCAGCACGCCGCCGTGGCTATCACCGCTGCTCTGTGCACGGAGCACCGACCATTCCAGGTGACGTAATTGACCGGATCTTCCACTCAGTTCGCCAGCAACGAACTGCGCGGTACCGGTCAGCACATCGTCGATACCACGCTGAAGCGCCGCACATTCTTCGGTTTCATATGCTGCTGCTTCGAACCAGCGTGACAGGAACGTATCGATCGGCAATCCGTGGATGACGCCAGCATCGAGTGTTGTCAGATCGGAGAGAGCGGCATTCGCTATGGCAACTGTACCATCGGTGTCGATCAGCAGAATACCTTCGCGCGTCGATGCCAGGATCGACGCCATCTGGTCACGAGCAGTGCGTACCGCCATAAAGAGGTCGATGCTTTCGATAGCAACCGCTGCCTGAGAGGCGAACAGGATCACTGTTTCGCGATCAGAAGGTTCAGGCAGGGCATTCGTGTAAGCCACGCAGACACATCCGAGGGTGCGCTGCGTCGCGCGCAACGGGACAATCAGCACGACACAACGCGGCGCGCGCCCAGGCGCTTCCGGATCGGGTGGCAGTGTATCAGGACGACCAGTGGCGATAACCCGGCGAACAACGCTCAGCAGGCGATCATCAAGCGGCATGCGCAAGCCAATGGATACAACTGGCCGCATGATCTCGCCATCGGGAAGAAGCGCCATTGCGCCGATGGCGCCGGTCATCTCGGCGATACCGCGCGCTGTCATGCTCAGTATCTCGTGTGGGCTGCGCAGCGTCGTATTGATCGCCATACCGAACGCATTGAGCGCCGTCAGGCTGCGTAGATGCTGCTGCAGCTGCTCGTTGGTGCGTGCGAGTTCCTGAGCGCGCCGCGCCAGCGCCTGGTCGATCTTCTGGAACTGGCGGGCGTTTTCCAGCGCAATAACGGCGTAATCCGCCAGCGCCTCGAGCAGACGCTGATCCTCGACCGTAAACGGTCGCAGATCGCGCCGGTTGAGCACCTCAATGACCCCCTCCACCCCTCCAACGCTACGCAGCGGTACTGCCAGCAGCGTACGGGTTGTATACCCGGTTGAAAGGTCCATCGACCGGTAGAAGCGCTCATCTGACTGCACATCATTCACAATCACCGATTGCCCGGTGGTGGCGACATACCCGGCAATACCGACGCCGCGTGGCAACCGTTGACCGAGGATACGCTTACCCACCTGACCGGTGGTATAGGCAAACACCATTTCGCCGGTATGATCGTCAGTCAGGAGCAACGAACTCTCTTCGGCATCCAGCAATTCGGTCACCTGCCGCAGAATAATGTCCGGTACCTGCTGTGGGTCGATCGACGATGTAATAATGCGACCGATGCGGTTCAGCACCAGCAGTTGCTGAGCCTGACGCTCTGCGCGCTCATACAGCCATGCGCGGTCAAGTGCAACGGCGGCGTGGGATGCTATCGTCATCAGCAGGTTCACGTGTTCCTGGCGATAGACATACCCTTCGCGCGAACTCGCCAGTGCAATGACGCCAATCAGCCGGTCGTGCGCAATGAGGGGCACACCAACCCATGCCGGACCAGGAGTCCGACCATCGAGCATCTGCGGTTGCAAGCCGCGCCGTTCGCACTCTTTCACATAGTCACTAACGCAGAGCGGTTGTCGTTCCCGAACCACCACCCCTGCAAGCCCGACATCTTTTGACCATCGCTCGTTCGTAGGTTGTGGACGTCCTTCGTGGATCAAATAAACCGGTTCGAGTTCCTCAGTCTGTGCATCATACAGCGCAATCAGAAAGGTCGGGGCTTCAACAACGCGCTGCACTGCTGCATGGATGGCGGTGAACAGTTGGGTGAGATCGAAGGCGCTGCTGATCAACCGCCCAATCTCGTTCAGCGTTTGCAACTGCGCCGCCTGATCATCGCGTCGGCCAATATTGCCCAGCAGTGCAAGGGCAGGACCTGACTGCCCGGCAATCATCCGCAACAACGATTCGTGTTCAGGCGACCATGTCGGGTCGATCAGGTAGATCCAGCCAATCAGGGCACGGCGTGCTCGTAGCGGGGCAAAACAGATCGTACCCGCTTCGCTCTGCGACACAACGACGACCTCTCCCTCACGCAGCGTGGCGCGTTGGGTATCATCTGGCATGCATACTGGCCCGGCGCCGTGTAACAAACGTGGCTCGCCTGCTAGCAGAAGTGTGACCTGACAGTTGCGCGGTGCCAGGGTTCGCTCGATGGTGGTGACAACGCTCAGAATGCCCGCCTCAAGATTCGTTGCCTGAGACAGATCAACACAGAGTCGTTGAATAATATCTACACTACTAATGTCAAGCGCGAGCGTTTGGTTCATGAACGGCGAATTTCATATCTGTGTACGTCTGTATTTACCGCTATTTTACCAGAGGGCATTGCCAGGGGCAACAAGATGCAAGTGTTCGCATTTCTCCTGGGAGCGATGGCATCCTGCCCTTGCAGGCACGTGTCTTAATCCAGGTATGGAACAGTTACACGATGCCTTTGCGCGCACGTCGTATGCATGCTATACTCACGCATTGTGGTATGAAGACAATCCTGTTATGAACCATGAGCGGTGCATTTCGTACAGTCTGGTGGGAAGAGGGTCAGGTCTGCCTGATCGATCAGCGTTTGCTGCCGAATGAAACGAGGATCGTGCGCTGCGCCACCGTCGAAGAGGTAGCCTGCGCCATCCGCACCATGCAGATCCGCGGCGCACCTGCGATCGGATGTGCTGCCGCATATGGTATGGCGCTCGCTGCATTTAGCGCTGCGCACGATGCTACTGGCGATAGTGCGCGCATCTACGCCTGTCTGATGGAAGCGAAAGCGCTGCTTGACGCACAGCGTCCAACAGCGGTCAATCTCAGTTGGGCAACACGACGCATCCTGGAGCGCGCTCAAAGATTGAGCGATCCCTCGCCCGATGAAGTTGCACAGCGCGTGCTCGAAGAGGCGCATGCTATCCTGGCGGAAGATCTGGCGATGTGCCATGCGATCGGTCGTCATGGCGTCGCGTTGATACCGCCGCGTGGTCACGTGCTGACACACTGCAACGCTGGTGGGCTGGCAACTGCCGGTTACGGCACCGCGCTGGCACCTGTGCGCACTGCACACGAACAGGGTCGCCCGATCCATGTGTATGTCGATGAAACCCGTCCTTTTCTGCAAGGCGCACGACTGACCGCATGGGAATTGATCCAGGAGCGTATCCCGTTGACGCTGATCACCGATAACATGGCAGGATACTTTATGAAGCGCGGCGATATCGATTGTGTGATCGTCGGCGCCGACCGGATCGTTGCCAATGGCGACGTTGCTAACAAGATCGGCACCTATAGCCTGGCAGTGCTGGCGCGTGCGCATCGTATTCCATTCTACGTGGCTGCGCCGTCATCAACCATCGATTGCTCCCTGCCGAATGGTGATGCAATTCCCATTGAAGAGCGCAGTTCTGACGAAGTAACGATGCTGTTCGGGCAAAGGATCGCGCCAGAAGGCGTGATTGCCGCGCATCCGGCGTTTGATGTCACGCCTGCCGATCTGGTGACAGCGATCATCACCGAGTGCGGTGTGATCTATCCGCCGTTTGCAGGAGCGTTGCAGCGTGCAGGAATGGAACACCATTAGCGTATGCCGCTGCCTTTTCAACCGGCTTGTTTACCGTTGTTACTTGGCGCTTTGCCACACCGCAGTGCGGCACAGGCGCTTGATATATCGCGGCGGTATGCCGGTGTATTGCTAGCCTGGCCTCAACTGCCGCAGCGCAGTTTTCGTGAACATTGTCTGGTGCAGAGCATTATCGGGTTTCCCGGATTGGTCGTCGACGCAGCGGCACATCGGGTTTATGTTGATCATAATGAGGCGGAGCGTCAGATTGACACGCTCCTGCTGGCATACCTGGAACACACGATCAGCTATGCTGCGCTCAGCGCCGATGATGCCGCTGGACTTGCCGAAATAGTGCGTGTTGGCGGTGGACGTGACCTGCGCGCTGTCAAGGGACAGATCCTTGGCCCAATCAGCGTGGCGCTGCAACTTACTGATGAGCACGATCAACCGTTGATCTATGACGATATGTTGTTCGACGCAATTGCGCAGATGCTGCGCTTACGCGTGGCATGGCAAGAATTGCGGCTTAGTGAGGTTGCGCCGACGACAATCATGTGCATCGATGAACCACTGCTTGAAGCGACGACCTTACCATTCTTTCCCCACGATTGGGACCGTGTTGTTGGACAGATTGAAGAGGTGCTGGCGGGTATCAACGGATGCCGCGCTCTCTATACGTGTGGCATGGTCGACCTGCGTCGGTTGATGCAAACGTCGGTCGAATTGCTGATCGCCGATAGTGTCGCATATCGGCATCTGAGCGAATCGGATGGCGAAGAATTGATAGCATTCCTTGACCGTGGCGGCATGGTCGGGGTTGGAATCGTCCCTGCCACTGCGGAGCAACTGGCTCAGGCGTCAGTCGAGTCACTTTTCGATAAGTTTATTGCATTTCTGAGAGTTCTTGAGTCACATGGCGTCGCGCGCGATCAATTCCTGCAACGGGCACTGATAACGCCAGAGCAGTCGCTTGGTGTGCTTGATATTGCCAGCGCCGAACGTGCGCTACACTTGATCGCCGGGGTGTCGCGGCGAATCCGTGAGGAATTTGCACTGATCTGACAGGTGTGTCTATGCGTCGTATCATTGTCACCGGCTCGCTCGCCTATGATTACATTATGGCATTTCCTGGATCGTTCCAGGACCATATCGTACCGGAAATGCTGCACAAGTTAACGGTTAGTTTTCTGGTGGATTCGATGCGTCGTATGCGCGGCGGAGTGGCGGGAAATATCGCCTATACGCTCGCGTTGCTCGGTGAGCGTCCGCTGGTGCTGGCAAGCGCAGGTCAGGATTTTGGCGAGTATCGCACCTGGATGGAGCAGCGAGGGATTGATACCAGCGGCATCGTCGAAGTTGCTGAAGATTTCACTGCGTCGTGCTTTATCAACACTGATCGCAACAATAATCAGATCGTTGCATTCTATCCAGGCGCGGCAAGTTATTCGCGCTACCTGTCACTTGAACAGTTGGGTCTGGGACCAGATGATATCGTCATTATCTCGCCGACCGATCCGGAGGCAATGATGCGTCACGCCGCCGAGTGTCGCCGCATGGGCGCGCAATTCGTCTTCGATCCTGGTAAACAGACGCCACGTTTGAGCGGCGACCAGATTCTTGCGGGGATGCACGGCGCAACTGTGCTGGTTGGGAATGACTACGAGTTTGCTATGATGGCGCAGGCAACCGGGCGCCCGGTTGAAGAACTGCTGCGAGCCGCGCCACTGACAGTGGTAACTCGTGGGGAACACGGTTCGACAATCTACGACTGGCAGCGGGATGAAGTTCACGATGTACCACCAGCGCCAGTCGAGAAGGTTGTCGATCCGACTGGCGCCGGAGATGCGTATCTTGGCGGTTTTGTTTTCGGACTGGCGCACGAGATGCCACTGCCGGTCGCCGGTCGTGTGGCAGCGCTGGCAGCCTCGTATGCCATCGAACAACGTGGCTGTCAGGAGCATTCCTACACGCTGGACGAGTTTATGGCACGCTATGAGCGCGTATTTGGGCGAGCGCCGGAACTTGCGCGTCTTAGCATTATGGCGATGGAGCGGTGACACAACGCTCACACGAAGTGGCGTCACCGTCATATCAGGTTCACTTTGGTTGTATACCATTGGCAAAAGTGCACAGTGCGCAGAGGAGTAGTATCGATACCATGGGAAAGAACTTCGATATCAAAGATGTCGATCTGGCAGACTACGGACGCCGACGCATCGACTGGGCTGAAGCTGAAATGCCGGTGCTGCGCCGGATCCGTGAGCGCTTCGCCCGTGAGCAACCGCTGAAAGGGGTGCGCCTTTCCGCCTGTCTTCACGTTACGGCAGAAACCGCAAATCTGATGCGCACTCTGGTGGCGGGCGGCGCTGATGTGGTGCTCTGCGCTTCCAACCCCCTCTCGACGCAGGACGACGTTGCTGCGTCGCTTGTGGTCCATGATGAGATTCCGGTTTACGCCATCAAAGGTGAGGACCGCGAAACGTACTACCGTCACATCACCGCCGCGCTCGATCACAATCCGCATATTACAATGGACGACGGCGCCGACCTGGTGACCGGTGTTCTCAAGCAACGCCCCGATCTGATTCCCACGATGCTGGGCAGCACCGAAGAGACAACAACCGGTGTCATCAGGCTCAAAGCGATGGCTGCCGATGGTGTACTGAAGTTTCCGGTCATTGCAGTGAACGATAGTGATACCAAGCACCTGTTCGACAATCGCTACGGTACTGGTCAGAGCACCCTGGACGGTATTCTGCGTGCGACTAATGTGCTGTTAGCGGGTAAAACCTTCGTGGTCGGTGGTTATGGCTACTGTTCGCGGGGTATTGCAGAACGCGCACGTGGAATGGGCGCGAATGTGATTGTGACTGAGGTCAATCCGATCAGAGCGCTGGAAGCCGCAATGGACGGCTATCGGGTTATGCCAATGCGTGAGGCAGTGAAAATCGCCGATTTTGTGGTTACTGCAACCGGGAATAAGAATGTGCTTGACGCGGAAGACTTCGAGGTCATGAAGGATGGGTGTATCATTGCTAATTCAGGGCATTTCAATGTCGAGATCAATATTCCCGATCTAGAGGCGATGGCAGTCGAGAAGCGTCAACCGCGCGCATTCGTTGATCAGTACATCCTCAAGGATGGACGGCGGATCAACCTGCTCGGTGAGGGGCGCTTGATCAATCTGGCAAGTGCCGAAGGGCATCCCAGCGCTGTCATGGATATGTCGTTCGCCAACCAGGCGCTGGCGAGCGAGTATCTGTTGACGCATAAAGGGAAGCTACCGAACGGTGTACATGCGCTGCCAAAGGAAGTTGATCGTGAGATCGCGTTGCTCAAACTTGCGTCAATGGGTATTGCCATCGACACACTGACCCCCGAACAGGCGAAGTACCTGGCTTCCTGGGAGGAAGGAACGTAAACGAGGAACCTATGTCAACATCATTCATGAAATCGCCGCGCCTCTTCTTCACCTCAGAGTCAGTGACGGAGGGGCATCCAGACAAAATCTGCGATCAGGTGTCAGACGCAGTGCTTGACGCTTTTCTGACGCACGACCCGCGTGCGCGTGTTGCCTGCGAAACGGCAACCACCACAGGTCTGATTGTCGTTATCGGCGAGGTAACCTACGAGCGGGGATACATCCCAATTGAGGAGATCGTTCGCAAGACGGTCAAGGAAATCGGATATACTGATGCTTCGTATGGTTTTGACGCCGATACCTGCGGCGTGATGGTCGCCATTCACGGTCAGTCGCCCGATATTGCTCAGGGGGTTGATCGTGCGCTCGAAGTGCGCGGCGATGGGTTTGTGACCGATGAGGAGGTCGCAACAATCGGTGCGGGCGACCAGGGGATGATGTTTGGGTTTGCGTGCAGAGAAACGCCTGAGTTGATGCCTCTGCCAATAGCACTGGCGCATCGCATCGGTCGCCGCCTCGCCCGATTGCGAAAGGAAGGCGTGTTGCCGTATCTGCGCCCCGATGGCAAGAGCCAGGTGACGGTCGAGTATTCGTATGGGCGTCCAGTGCGTGTTGATACAGTGCTGGTCAGTAATCAGCATGCGCCTGACGTAACCCAGGATCAGATTCGCCACGACATTATTCACCAGGTGATCCATGCCGTCATTCCGCCGGAATTGATCGATGAGAACACGAAGTACTACGTCAACCCGACCGGACGCTTTGTGGTGGGCGGACCAATGGGTGATAGCGGTCTCACCGGTCGCAAGATCATCGTTGATACCTACGGCGGGATGGCTCGCCACGGTGGAGGTGCATTTTCAGGCAAAGATCCGACCAAGGTTGATCGTTCCGCTGCCTATGCGTGTCGCTGGGTCGCCAAAAATGTGGTAGCAGCCGGTCTTGCGGATCGTTTCGAGATCCAGGTGGCATACGCGATTGGCGTTGCGCATCCGTTGTCGATAAGTATCGAATGCTTTGGCACCAACAAGGTCTCCGAAGAGACCATCCTCAGACTGATCAATGAGCATTTTGACCTGCGCCCCGGTGCGATCATCCGTGACCTGCGCCTGCGTCGTCCGATTTATCGCCCGACGGCGGCATACGGGCATTTCGGACGCGACGATATCGATGCCCCCTGGGAGCAGACAGACCGCGCCGAAGCACTGCGGCGTGCGGCGGGGTTGTAGGAAGTACCAGGATGATATTCTTTCACCTGCCCTCGAAGGCGAAAGTGACAATCATTTGGGTGCGCCATGTCCGCAGGGCGCTGCTAGCGGTGACTATGTGACCTTTACCATTGGGTAGGCAGGTGCTGGGAAGGTTCCATACTCGCCGCTGCACCTTTGCATCGGATCGATGCAAGGGAGTGCGTATGCGCCTTTTCAATCGTCCAGACCGCACGGCGCTCGCTGAAGGCTTTTCGCACCAATTTTCTGTTCCTGATCTCCGACGGCGTGTATCCGCCGCATCGACAGCAGCGGCTGTGCCAGTGGTGTCAGAAAGTCCGACTGGATTGGGCGCAAGCCCGAGTATTCGTCGCGCCAGGGGCGACGGCATTCCTCCAGAGCGTTATCCAGCGCAGCGTGAACAAAGGCGTTATTGCGCTGGAAGAAGTGCAGAACCTGCACCGTCTATGGCAGTGTCTGGGATTACCAGAGGATGTCGAACCGATGGCGCGCCTGTATGAACCTGGTTGAGCACAAAATCGAGCATCTGCTGATCGAGCGCGCTATATATCTGAGCGAGGAACGGGTCATCCAGCGCCTGATAGAGCAGATTGGCGCGTATCATCTCCCAAAGGATTGCGAGAAGCGCCTTCAGCATCTTTTGCAATAGCAGCATACGTATGCCCGATTGATGGCTGGCATACTGCCGGTTATTGTGGCACCTATCGACCTGCCAGACGGCGAAGTGTGTCACGATGACCGCGAGATTTCGTTTATCGAGGCCCAGCGCAGCCGCACGTCACTCAGGAACCGGCTACCTGGCAGTGACGTGCAGGCGGGTCGTAACGCTGGCGCCGCAGGGTGGCAACGCAACGTACTGGCACGATATTTGCCAGTATCCAGTTGCATGCCGACAGTGCCGTGCAGGTCGTGATGGCGACGTCTAACCTGATCCTGTACTGCGACGAACTACAGTATGTCGCCACTCTACTCATCGGCTCGTTGCGACATTATACGCAGCGTACTGTCCCTCCGCCTACTCCGAACAAGCGTCTCAGTCCGAGAGCGTGGTTGGTATACGTAGGCAAAACTAAAGCGCGGAACCTAATTGTTCCGCGCTTTGGTGTCTATCTCTGGAGCCGATGGTCGGATTCGAACCGACGGCCTGCTGTTTACGAAACAGCTGCTCTACCGCTGAGCTACACCGGCCTATCCTCAACGTTACCTATTGTAGCATAGAGCGCATCAGGACGCAAGCCAGAAATACCGGTCTGGCAGTGCGTCGCTATTGGTATACACCTGATGATGCGCCTTTTCTATGGGCACAAACGATAGTCAAAGCAAAAATTGCACACAGTCTCATCTGATCGTCCACGTGCCTGCCATGATCTGGCGCAACATCCATTCCTGGAGCACTGCGCGGCATTGCAGGCACTCCAGGTCGTTTATCAGCGCTGCGATCTGGTCCACGGTGCAGGAAACGGAACGATAGATCAACGAATGATCGATAGCTGCGTCATCGTTGATTGTGGCAATAACGCCGAACAGCAACTGGTTCGAGAACGAACTGTTGGTGATCCATCCCTGCTCGTTGAGCAGTGCCAGCGTCGCAATCGTCTCCGGTACAATACCGAGTTCGCGCTGCATGATCTGCGGTGCCATCTCAAGAGGCACTGTGCCGGATGGAACGCGACCGCCTGGCAGGTCGAGCGTCATCCGCCCGACGCCGGGACGGAACTGGGGATGCGGCAGCAGCACCTGCGCACGCCAGATCGGGATCACAATCACCGATGGCACACGCTCAACGCGCCAGTAGTCCAGTTCTCTGCCGAGATCGTCGGTCCAGCGCTCTGCGACCATCCGCACCCACGGCGATGCGATGGCGACGATTTCTGCGATGCGCTGCCAGGGGCGCGGTGGTGATGGTTCAGTCATAGGACTCCTCTGCCAGTCGATCTGTCGTTGTACTGGTAGTGTTCCATTTCGGGAACTGCACTGCTGATTCTACGCTATCTTGCGGGTTGTGGGGCATCGATTCACTTTGAGTTGCACGTCACGATCACGCTAAGACGCAGTAGCCAGCGATTATCTTTGAGTCACTCGTCGGGCAGCATCCACCGCTCTGTGCTTTGCCGTCCATCTCGATCCGACCAGCGGAGCTGCACGAAGCGAAGAGTGCATGATTTCAGCCCGACGCCGAATCCTTAGGCTGCGCGGCGATCTTCTGCCTGACACGCATGTGGACTGTCAGGAGTCACTCATCGCTGTCAAATGCCTGTCCATACGCGACGATCTGTAGGATCGTCTCTTTAACGGCGGAGATCGTGCGTGGCGGGATCAGAATGAATGATGGACAGAAAGAAGTAGGTGACGCTCAAGCGTTCTGTGAGGCTGTCTGCCCGATGACGAACAACTTCGAGATGCGGCAGCGGTCTCTGCTTCAGGAAGATCGCGTCGATGGGATGCCAGCGTGCATCCAGATACACACGCTCATAGAACAGTTCGTTTCTTCCCAACGCGACGCATACTGGCGGGGTGGGATGGCGCATACGTTCGATGGAGAACCAGTTGATCAGATAGACCGGCAGACTCAGCATACCACCCGCGATGGCGCCAGCGAGGGTTCCAACCAGGACACTCGCTGCCGCCTCGGCCAGATCCCCGCTTTCGGTCATTCCTACCATCACGCCTAAGAGAAACCCGGTCACGCCGAACATGATGGGCAGACATCCGTAGGGCTGAGAGTCGCTGCGCATGCGTTCATAGAAATACTGGTGCACCCGTTGCCGTTCTTCTGGCGTATACACCCACGCCACGAGCACGCAATCGCCCTACAGAAACTCCGACCCCCGACACCGATTGATCCATCCTCCGACCCCGAAGAGCAGCGCTGTAGTCAGGAAGGTTATGCCGAATCACGCCTAGTGCATAGAGATATTCGGTACTGCCGCTTATGGCAACGGCGCCTATTCCGACAACAACGCACAATGCTGCCAGCGCCCCCAGAGTCAAGGACGCTTCGGCGTGAGGCTGCCTGAACGATTGGGCATAGGCGCGGATTTCTGGCAAAGCCTGAGATGATGGCGGTTGTGCGAGCGCTTGAGTGGAGTGTTCTCCGGCGAATGACTCTTCTGGCAATAATGTGCCGCATGACTGGCAAAAGCGCGCTTCTGGCGACTGGAGCGCATCACAGGACAGACAGGTGCGCATCGATGAGGGAATGCTTCACCTTCGGGCCTGCCAGCGTGATGTCGAACGCTGGCGGTACGGCATGCTGAGCCACAACAGCCCTGTCATAATGATCGCCGACGTCAGACACCGTAGACAGGTAGCCCTGATCGCCTCATGGTAAATCGCCTTACCCTGCGCCTGATCGACATCGAGCATCAGGATCTGCAACTGATCGCCAAATCGCTACTGCAGGGGCGGCAGGTGCTTGCCGATAACGATGTGGCAATGACTGCAGCGTGGAGAGTAGAACAGCACAGCACGGACTGTTGCAGCTGCGAATGCGGAAGACATCCCTGCCATCAGCGTGAAGATGAGCGCGCATAGCGACAAAAAGCTACGCATGGCAATCTCCTTTACTGGTTGCCAGCCTGATTGTACGTCGAAACGCCAAGTGCGCGGGGGAAGTATCAAGAACTGAGAGCTGAGAACTGAGAACCAGGAACCAGGAATTGAGAACTGAGAACCAAGAACTGAGAACCAAGAATTGAGAACTGAAATTTGTGCGCGTATGTAAAGAACCACGCACCTGGTACGGTGTGGTTCAATAATTCCGCATATTGCTGTTGAGTCTTGTATAGATAAGTCCAGTATGGACCGCGCAGGTGGGCGTCTCATTCCATAGCCGAGGGCTTATGGTCTTTGAAGAGAAGAAATAATCTGGTATAGCCCGCGCAGGCGGGCTTCGCCTTGCCTAGCCGAGGGCTTCAGCCCCACGGCTAGCGCGGTATAGCGGATTAAATTCTCAATCTTCATCAGCCCCACGGCTGGGGCGGTATAGCGAACTTAATGCTCAATCTCTATTAGCTCTACAGCAAGCTATCCTATTGGTTATTGTCTATCGGATTTTCATTAATGCTCAATCTCCATGAGCCCTACGGCAAGAAGCGCAAACCGGTTTATATGAGCGCACCAGGAAGGATGCACCCGAAGGCGCACTATGGGCGCAGAGAGAGTGCCCGCCGCATGGTTGATCGCATAAGCGTCGGCGTCTTTCGTAATCCTGGTCCAATGGCAAACCGATTGACTACTAATTCTTATTCAGTTCCCCCGCGAACTGGAGCTGATACAGACGGTAATAGTAACCGCGCTTCGCCAGCAATTCGTCGTGCGAGCCATCTTCTACGAGGCGCCCCTTGTGCAGCACCAAAATCCGGTCAGCGTGGCGGATCGTCGAGAGACGATGCGCAATAATAATGCTGGTTCGCCCCTTGATCATGCGCTCCAGTGCTTCCTGGATCAACCCTTCCGTTTCAGTATCGACACTTGATGTGGCTTCGTCAAGGATGAGCAGTACTTCGGGGTTGAACGCAATTGCGCGGGCAAATGCCAGCAACTGACGCTGACCGACTGACAGATTGCTGCCGCGTTCGCGCACTTCGTAATCATAGCTGCCTGGCAATCGCTCAATAAACGACGCTGCACGCGCAATCTCCGCAGCGCGGCGAACCTGTTCATCACCGATGCTCTCGTCGTACAGGCGGATATTCGAGGCGATGGAACCGCTGAAACATACTGGATCTTGCGGTACGGCGCTGACATGTCGGCGCAGGTCGGTCTGGCGCAGTTCGCGGATATCGATCCCGTCAAGTTTGATCGAACCGCGCTGAATGTCATAAAAGCGCGCCATCAGGCTGACAAGCGATGTTTTGCCCGCGCCGGTCGCCCCCACCACAGCCACTGCCTGTCCTGCCGGAATGGTGAACGAGATACCGCGCAGCACCCAGCGGTCATCGGTGTCCGTCAGCCCGGATCCATCGGGTCCGGCAGCATCAGTATCGTAAGTGAACCATACGTTCTCAAACGCGATCTCGCCGCGGACCGGCGTCGGCAACGCACGCGGATGTTCTGGATCGACGATCGTGGCAGGCGTGTCGAGCATACGGAATATCCGTTCCGCAGACGCCATTGCTGATTGGAATGTATTGTAGCGTTCAGCGATCTGGCGAATTGGCTGGAATGCCTGGTCGGTATACTGAATGAACGCAACCAGCATACCGAGCGTTGCCACGTCTGCCAGCACCGCCTGCCCGCCAAAATAGAGGATCAGCGCCATTGCTGTCACTGAAAGGAAATTAATGAGTGGGAAAAAGACCGCGAAGGTTCGGTTCGACTGCAACTGAGCTGCCAGATAATCACGGCTCAGTTCGGCAAAGCGAATGCGACTCTGTTCCTCACGGTTGAACAATTGCGTGATCAGCACTCCACTAATCTGTTCGTTCAGAAAGGCATTGATCCGCGCAATACGTTGCCGGACGCGCCGGTAGATGGTTCGCATGATGCGTTGAAACGCACCAGATGCCAGCATCACTGCCGGAAACACGATGAAACTGATTAGGGCGAGACGCCAGTTCAGTGCCAGCATAATAATGAACAGCAGTCGTACCAGATCTCCCAGGAGCGCCACCGTTCCCTGCGTGATAAACTCGTTCAGCGCATCGACGTCGTTCGTCAGGCGGGTGATCAATCGTCCGACCGGGTTACGGTCGAGGAATGCCAGGCTCATACGCTGGATGTGGCTGAAAATACGGGTACGGATGTCGACCATCACCTGCTGCCCGACCGATTGGACGATGTAGGTTTGACCGTAGCGAAAGCCGAATGCAGTCAGCAGCGCCACGATGTACACCCCGAAGATCGGCAACACGCCGGATGGGTCGCGCGCCGCGATGGGACCGTCGATTGCCTGTTTGACCAGGAATGGCGGAATGAGTTCCACCGCCGCGCCACCGAACATCAGCGTCGTTGCCAGTGCGAGTCGATGCCAGTACGGTGCGACAAAGACACCCAGACGACGCACCAGGGTTGCGTCGTATGCTTTTCCAAGGATTTCATCATCATCGAAATGTGCGCCAGCAGCCATATCGCATTTCCTGACACCGGATGCAGCATCGCTCCGGTGACTGTTCGCCTGTCATCGCTCTCCATCAGAGGAGTTGTGGCGCGCTGACGCCCGAAATGGGAGATGGAAACGCAGGGGCGCGCTGGAACAATCTACCCTGGTAAGCGCCTCTACCGCCACCGACGAGGTGCAACACTCAACTCCTTACCCCTCCTCAAGTTCCGCTTGCAGCAGTTCCCGGCGGTACATGTCGGCGTACCGTCCACCGCGTTCGAGCAGTTGACGATGGGTGCCGCGTTCGACGATCACGCCATCGTGCAGCACAATGATCTGATCGGCATCTTTCACTGTGGCAATGCGCTGCGCGATAATGATGCTGGCGCGCCCTTTCATCAGTGTGCGCAAACCGGTAAGGATTTCAGCCGCAGTGTGCGTATCGACGCTGGAGAGGGCGTCATCAAGCACCAGAATGGCAGGGTCGCGCAGGATGGCGCGGGCAATCGCGGCGCGCTGCTTCTGTCCACCAGAAAGGGTAATGCCACGCTCGCCGATCAGCGTGTCGATACCCCGGGGAAACTGCTCGATATCGTTGATCAGGCGCGATACGGTGAGCGCCTGCATCATCTGTTCATCAGTCGCGTCCGGTCTGCCGAATGCAACATTCTCGCGGATCGGAACGCTGAACAGGAAGGTGTCTTGAGGAATGTAGCCGATACCGCGTCGCAATGCGTCGAGCGGCAGGGTGCGCACATCATGCCCGTCGATCAGCACCTGTCCTTCGTCCGGGTCGCGCACCCGCGCCAGCAGGTTGACGAGGGTCGTCTTGCCAGCGCCGGTGGCGCCGACGATTGCCAGTGAACTGCCCTGCGGTTCCCCAGCGTATCCGCCGGGCGTAGTCTGCCGTGCCTGGAGGACGATGCCAGGCGTGGCATCGCCGTAATCCTGCACTACAGCGATCACGAGGTGATCCCTCATGCCACATTAGGGTGCGCCAGCACGCCGCCGCGTCGGTATCACGAGCAGGAGCTATGACGGCGCTGCATCGGGTTGTATGCTTGGTCGAAATGACTATACCTTGTGAAACTCATCAACAGCGCGCGTGCGAATCATCGCTGGAGATTGCAGGACATAGTGCGGGTTTGTCAGTCTCCTGCGTTCTGATCTTCGTTGGAGGAGGATTCATCTGCGGGAGGTGGCGGGTTGTCCGGAGGAGAGACAGTTATAGCTGGTGGTGACTCAACTGGCTTTTCCAGCGGATCGCGTCCCATCCAGAGGAATGTCACTTCGACGACGGCGCGGTCGCCTTTAATGCCAAGGTCGTCCCACCAGATACCGTCGGCAATGTCGATGGCAGAGGGGAAACGTACCCGACCATGCTGTGCACGACCGTTATTGTGCCCATCGAAGAAGGCAGCATGATCCTGAGGCCATCCCTGACGCAGGTCGCTGAAGTACCGTCGATCCTGGGGATCCCAGTAGTTGTCGCGCGTGTTCCATGGACCGACATCATACACCGGGGCGACGACGCTGCGCCCCTGGTAGGTGATCCGCACCTTGTATTCATCGCCGCCGCGACTGGAGAGAACACAGACGCATGGCAGCGCAACAAAGCGGTCGCGTCTGACAATCCGGTGGCCGTTGGCGGTGCGCCTGCCCACCAGACCCAGGCGTGTGGCGTGGACGGTGAACGTGGGTGCGATTGGCGGTTGTGCCTGATCGAATGCCCTGAATGATGGTGTCGCGCGCTCTGGGATCAGGCGCGGGATGTGGATCGTCGGCGATGATCCGGTTGCCAGCATACGAATGCGGTACTGTGCAAAGCGTGCCGGGTGGTCGAAGTGAGTGCGCGCCCGTGGCGCCAGATCGACGACCCATGGCGTCCAGTTGACGCCATCGACGCTGGCGCGCACGTCAACCGCCACCTGGGCGCCACGGGGAAGCAGCGCTGTATACTCGACGTGCAGAGTGTCAAACTCAACTGCGTAGGCAATGGTCTCACTGACGAAAACGCCAAAACGACCGACGCCACCAAATGCGGCTGGCGCCGAAAGCGCGTCCTGGGCAAGCGTCATACTGCCGTTGGGCGCAATAATTACGCCATCGGCGATGCCAGCAGGTTGTGAAGCGGCATAGACAGGCGACGTCAGAAGGCACACGATGAGTAATGCAAATGCGACAATGCCCCTGAACAGTCGCGGGACAACATGGTGCATGAAGCCTCGTGGCTCTCTATGTTTCAACCGGACGGGGGCGAATTATACCATACTCCCGAAAACAGTTTGCAGCCGCGCGCATCACCGTGCCAGCCATCCACCATCAACGACAAGCACATGACCATGCACATAGTCGCTGGCGGACGACGCTAGAAAAATCGCAGCGCCTGCCAGGTCTTTGGGGACGCCCCAGCGTCCGGCTGGAATGCGTTCGAGGATCTGTCGGTAGCGTTCTGGATCGTCGCGCAGTGCCTGAGTATTGTCGGTAACCATATAGCCAGGCGCAATTGCGTTGACATTCACCCCAAACCGCGCCCATTCATTGGCGAGTGCCTTCGTCAGACCGGCGACCGCGTGTTTGGCAGCGGCGTATGCAGGTACGCGCAAACCGCCCTGGAAGGCAAGTACAGAAGCCACATTGATGATCTTGCCGCGTCTCTGTGCGATCATCAGGCGTCCAGCGGATTGACAGAGCGCCCAGACTGCATCGAGGTTCACATCAAGTACAGCCCGCCAGTCGTTCCAGTCGTACTCAGTCGCCGGTGCACGCCGGATAATCCCGGCATTGTTCACCAGAATGTCGAGCCGACCGAGTTGAGCGACAGTATCGTTAATAAGCCCTTCAATCGGCGCGGTACTGCTCAGATCGGCGGTCAACGCGACGCCGCGCCGTCCTGCAGAAGCAATGGCGGAAAGGGTGGCAACGGCATTGCCGGAGCGGGAGACGACTGCCACATCCGCTCCGGCGCGCGCAAGCGCCAGGGCGATCCCCTGCCCCAACCCTTTGTCGCCGCCAGTAACCAGCGCAACCTGTCCATCGAGACGAAAGAGTTCCAGCATGGCAGACCTCATGATCGCTCCGCTTGTTTGATCAACGGCACCGCTTTCTGCACCCGCGCAAGCACCGGATCGAACGCGACTGCCTGAGTGCGTCCTGTTCCGGCGAGGAACCAGAGGAAGTAGTTGGTGTACCCTGGAGCGCTGCACGTCGTATGGTAGCCGTGGGGCGCCATAAAAATCGTCGAGTCGGTGATGGTGTACGTCCGATCATAACCGCGTTCAGGGCTGTAATGCCGACGTAGTCCGAACCCTTCCGGCGGATTGACATGAAAGTAATACATCTCCTCGTAACAGGCTTCGTAGGGAAGATTGTCCACCTCGTGCCTGTGTGGCGGGTAGGTGCTCCAATTGCCCGAAGGCACGAAAGTTTCGCCGACCAGCAACTTCGCTGCTGGCAGTGCAGGTTGACTGCTGGTTGGCAGGATGTTGTACAGCGTGCGACTAAAGTTCGCAGCGTCGGCATCGATCCGCACCACCATATCGGGAGTGATCAGGTATGGTTCAGTACGCAGGTCTGAAGGCGCCAGACAGATTCCGGCATCCAGCGCGCCGTGCGCCGTGATGGTATAGGAACTGCCTGCAGGCAGGTAGACCGCGAAAGGTTTTCCGGCGAAAGGATTGGGACGCTCACCAATCCGAGCGAAGGTCTTTCCGGCGACCTGCACTGTGCAGCGCCCACCGAAAAGAACAAGCAGCGCCTCACGTTCACCGGTCGCTCCGTCGAACCTGGCGCCATCGGCAAGGATCAATCGGTTGAAATCGAGCAGTGTACACGGATTGGTATCCAGGGTATTGAGACCGTGCGCATTACCGACTCGGGTAAAGCAGATCATACGTGTACTCTCCGGTTTCGAGATGCATCGCTGGTGTCAGGCTGTTCTGTTTGCGCGGAGAGAAGATGTGCCTGCACACTACACCATAGCGTGCAGAACCATTTTCAGTGACACCTGCGTGTCATATAGTTGTGCGGTATGCTGAGTGAATGTCAGTGTTCCCAAAACGGTCGCGCCCATCCCCGTCGGACCAGTTCGGCGCGCAGATCGAGCATCGCAGTGTAGGTCGGCAGCACGTAGAGCGTCGCGCCAGGCGGCAGTCGGTTCAGCGCAGCATCGAGCGCATGCGACGGGTCGTCCGCGATGGTCATCTGCTCTGGCTCAACTCCGGCATATTTCAACCGCACCGCCATATCAGCCGCGCGTGTCCCGCTCACCGTCACGTGCGCCACGCACCCCGCCAGGCGCTCGAATTCCGCATCCCACAGCCATGAGACATCCGTGCCGTCAGCGTGGCGGTCGTTGATTAGAATGAAGAGGTGCAGCTTATGGTTGGTGTTTGATACGATGAGAGAGGTATCGCGATCTGAGGAAGCGGGAATAACTTCAGGCGCAGTGGACATGTGGAACATCCGCGCTTCGGTCAGCATGCGAACGGTTTCAGTTGCACCGACCGGATTTTTGATCAGAGCGATGAGCAACGGTCGCCCACCAGCGTTGATCCGTTCAATGCGCCCGAATGCCGCATTGAAGCATTCGAGCGATGTGCGGATACACGCAGCAGCAACACCGAGTTCCAGGCATGTCGCAGTTGCGGCAAGCGCATTGATGGCATTGTACAGTCCGGGGAGCGGTAGATGCACCTCTATCGCGCCTCCTGGAAACGTCAGGTAGAGTGTTGCATAGTCAGCACCGTGGAGATCCAGGCGTTCCAGCGCATATGCAGGTATCGGGCGTGCAGCACTGCATGCCTCGCACCGGTAATGCCCGACATGGGCGTAGAAGAGTGCAGTATAGTAGTAGGGCGCGCCACAGCGACGACAAAACCGGGCATCGCCAATCTGTGCCGCTGATCCTGCCGCATGCCGGACATCGTTGAGACCGTAGTAGCGCACCTGCGCCGTTAGCCCTTCACCCAGCGCTGCCACTGCTGGATCGTCAGCATTGAGCAGAACCGTTGTTGTGACAGGAAGACGTTCAAGCGCCGCTCGCCAACCCGCCGCAACCGTATCAACTTCGCCGTAACGGTCGAGTTGATCGCGGAACAGATTATGCAGCACGACCAGGCGCGGATTGGTTTCGGCTACCACATCGGGGAAAGCTGCCTCATCCGTCTCAAAGAGGGCAATCTGTGCCCTAAGGCGTCCGTCAGGCGATGCGCCCGCCAGCGCCGTTGTTGTAACGCCGCTTACCAGATTGGCGCCAGCGCGGTTATGAAGCAGGGCGCGTCCATCTGCCGCCAGTGTTGTTGCAATCATGCGAGTGGTGGTAGTTTTGCCATTAGTCCCAGAGAGCAGTACCACTCCCTGAGGCAGCCGCGCAGTCAGTTTCCGCAGCATGTGCGGATCGATCCGCCGGGCGACGAGACCCGGAAGCGTCGTGCCACCGCCGCGCCGCAACATGCGACTGGCGATCGCAGCCGATTGTCCAGCTGCAATTGCCAGGAAGAGTCGAACATCGAACATCATAGGCGTGCCGGGTTACCTGCCGGTCAACCCGTGGCGTGCTGCAACAACTTCAGCGATGATACTCACAGCAATCTCTTCCGGCGAGTCAGACCCGATCTTTAGCCCAATCGGCGCATGCAGACGCGCCAGCTGTTCTTCCGGCACGCCATCGGCGCGCAACCGTTCGAGACGTCTGGCGTGCGTTTTGGGACTCCCCAACGCGCCGATATAGCGCGCTGGCGAAGGCAGCGCAACCTTGAGCGCCGGATCGTCGAGTTTCGGATCGTGGGTCAGTAGCACTACAAAACTGTTGCTCGTCAACCGTCCTGGCAACACCTCATCGGGCCAGGCGTGGATCAGTTCATCGGCGTGGGCGAAGCGTTCTGGCGTTGCAAAGGCGCTGCGCGCATCGATGACAACGGTGCGAAACCCAAGCGTTTTGGCGAAGGTGACGAGCGGGATGGCGATGTGCACTGCCCCGACGATAAACATTGTTGGTGGAGGAGGAAAGGTCTCGATAAAGACCTGAACTTCTCCTTCAGAGGTAGTATATGTGCGAATTCCGCTCTCGGCGCGCGACAGCATCGCCAGCGCGTCGCGTTCGACCGCTTCATTGAGTGCAGGTTCGCCCAGCGTACCAAGCAACGCTTCATTAGGGCGCACCAGCGCTTTTGTTCCAATCTGCCCTGCTCCATCGACGATAGTTGCTAATGCGACAGGTTGCTCTGCATCGAGACATGCCTTGAGTGTCTGATATAACGTAGCCATGATTTTCCCCACAGAAACGAAAAGGGCTTGTGTACTCTATGGGCGGTATGCCGTTAAAATCGCGTGGATTTCAGGAACGCTAAAAACAAAACGCTCGCCCCAGCGTCGCACCGTTGCTCTTGGACGTGGCAACAGCAGCAAAAGTTGCAGTGGTGTCAGATGCCCACTTACCACTCCAGCGGCTCAACAAACACATCGATGATCCCACCGCATGCTAGACCGACATCCCATGCTTCATCGTCTGCAACGCCGAAGTGGAGCAATTGCGCTTTGCCGGTCTTGATCGCTTCCTGGCAGGCATCGAACACAGCGCCCTCGATACAGCCGCCGCTGACCGATCCGACCATCGCGCCGCTCGACGAAACTGCCATCTTTGCTCCAACGCCACGTGGTGCAGAGCCAAGCGTCTTCACCACAGTAGCAATTGCCACGCGCTCGCCACGCGCGCGCCATTGCTCAATTGCAGGAAGAACGTCTTTCATATGTGTGCCTCACCATTATCGCAACGTCTCACCCAATGTTGTTGGTTCCAGACCAGCAGCACGCAGACGATCAATGATGCCAGGGAGTGCGCCAGCAGTTGCTGGACGCCCATGGAGCAGAAGAATGCCGCCTGATGCCCGTGCGGGATCGGCGATAGCTCGGTTGATCCATGCCGGTATGCCGCGATCATCCGCGCTCCAGTGGTACAGTATATACCCTTCTGACGCGACTACGGCGACCGCCTGCGTGGTGTAATTGCCGTAGGGGAAGCGAAAGTACGGTCGTGTGCTGCGACCGGTGATTTCCTGCACAATACACTCAGTCTCGCGGAGTTCATTTGCTATGCCGTCAAGACCGATCCGTGAGAAAAAGGGATGTGTCAACGAATGCTTGGCAATCTCGTGTCCATTGGCAACAATCGCGCGCGCAGCGTCGGGGAAACGCTTGACCCATCGACCGGTCACAAAGAACGTCCCTTTGACCCTGCGCTGTCGCAGCGCGTCCAGGATAGCATACAACGTCGTATCATCGATTTCGATGTCGAATGTGAGCGCCACCTTGCCAGATGCAGGATTGCCGCGGTGCACCGGTTCGGTCAAGCCATAAGCCGGTTCTCCGACACGAAACAATGGTATCACTAGCGCCCGTTCAGGGCGTAGCGGCGCTTCAATATCGATAGCGTTCAGGATTGCGATGGATGCGGCATCACTGCCTAACCGCGCCGCAATACCGTCGAGCGTTTCACCGGCTGCAACCTGATGAACGGTATACCCGATCAGGGCGGGCAAGGGGGTGGGATCGGGAGTTGGCACGGCAGTTGGCGTCGCCGATGGCTCGATGAACAGCAGACTCATAGGGAGAAACACGGGATGTCGTGCGGCTGGCGCTTCCTGAACGTGCGCTGTTGGCGGCGCAACCTGAATCGGATGCAACTGGTTGAATGGTGCGTGTTCCGATGCACCGAAGAGTCGCCCGCCGACGATCAACGCAGCACACACAACTGCTGCTGCAATGAAGGGGAGTGGTCGGTTCACCGAAGGCAGGCGCGCGGCGCGGCGCGACAGCGGTTGGAACAGAACGTCCGTATTGGGTGCAATCCGCAGGGTTGGCGCACCCCACATCGCACTTGTATGCGCCGGCGCCGCGCGCCCAATAGTCACTGCCAGATCGACTGATGCTCCCAGCGCCAGGTGATAGTAACAGAGCGCCGCAAAACGCGCAGCAGCGTCCGATGGCAGCGGCATGCTGAACCTGATCGTCGCTGGCAGATGCGCATCGATCAGCAGCGCCGCGCATACGACAGGTGCAATGTTCAATGTGCTGCCATGTCCTTCTCCGCCGGTCAGCGTCACTAACCGCAGATCGGTGGCGTCCGCCAGCAGATCGATCAGATCGCCAGCGTCGAACCGGCTGCCGATGTCCAGTTCCAGGCGCTCCGGCGTCAGCGTGGTGCGTGCAACGAGGTGAAGCACATGCGGCGCTTCATCTGCCAGCGCCTGACTGAGAGTTGCAGGCGTGGTATCGGGCGGTATCCGTAGCGTGAGAACGCCAGCGCGGATGTACTGCGCAAGTGCACGATTGAGGTCTTCCAGATGATGGTGGTTGCCGGGTGATGCAACTGCCAGCACACGCAACGGTTCGCGCAGAGGCAAGGGCAGCGGCAGTGTGATGCGCCGTCCAACGCGCACCAGCGCATAGTCTGTACGTAATGCCGGTTTCCAGACATTGACGCTTCCCAGCGTAAGATACTCCCAAGGGAGCGCCGCGAGTTCTGGGGAATTGATCTGGAGACGCACCTGTACGCGGGTGCCCTCTGTTGCAGCAGTGCGCGCTGCTTCCAGGATCAGGGCGCGGATCGGCGCAGTAAATAGCGCTCGTCCTAGCGCCAGACCGATGTTGTGAACGTCTTCGATATGCTGCGCACCGGTGTGCAGCACACGCCATCCCGAATCGACCAGCGCTTCAGAGAGAAACAACGCTGACACGACTTCGCGCCCGTTCCCGCTGGCGCAGGTTGGACAATGCCCCAACTCGTCGCGGGGACCAATCATGATATGAACGATGATAGGGAACGTGGCGCTGTCCGGTGCTGCTGGCATGATCTTTCGCTGGAATGGTCTGCCGCTCGCGCAGCACAATTGTATCATATTTCCAGTAAACAGTGAATCCCACCAGACGTTCACGCGCTATTGAATGACCCTCGTGCTCCTGCCAAGTTTAACCTGCAACCAGATGCTCATACTCCTGCTTCGTTCGGCGCGCAACGATGGGCCAGTCGAATGTTTCGCGCACTAGACGGACGCTCTCTTCACCCCAGTCTGCCCATTGGTCGCGCTGTTCGAGGGCGAGTCGCAACTTTGCCGCCAGGTCGGCGGCATCGCCTGGACGAGCTAGGTAGCCGTTGCGCCCGTTGAACACTTTGTCGGGAATGCCGCCTGCCGCTGATGCTACGATGGGGCGGCGGTGGATCATGGCTTCCAGGGTTACAAGCGATGAGCCTTCATAAAGGGTCGGATGCACTACCAGATCGACCTCCTCGTAGAGGTTGTGCAATTCGGTGTCGTTGAGGCGCCCGATGAAGGTGATATGTCCGGCAATGCCAGCCTGTCGCGCTTGTTGTTCCAGCGCAGTTCGTTCTTTCCCTTCGCCTACCAGCAACCAGCGCCAGTTCGGTGGAAGATGATCACGTACACGGGTGAGCGCCTCGATCAGCACGTGGTACCCTTTGTTGCGCTCTAGCCGCCCAACACTGAGAATGGTCAGGCTGGCGTCATCAAGGCGCAGCCGTTCGCGCAACTGCGCGCGCACGACGTCGTTGACCGGCGCTAGGCATTCGTCGGCGTCGATAGCGCTGGGAATAACCACAACCCGCTCTGGATCGACGCCTAGATAGCGCGGCAGGTCGTCCCGCGTACAGGCATCGGTTGCAATGGCACGATCGGCACAACGTGCGCCGTAAGAGTAGAGCGCGCGAAAGGGCGCATATGCCAGCCACTTACGCCAATCGGGCGTGCGATACTCTTCCAGCCCATGCGGGTTGGCGATGAACGGCAGGCGACGCAACAACGGATCGCGGACGCGGATCCAGCCGTAGCCGAACGCACATAATCCCTGGGCATGAACCACATCGTATGCGCCGCGTCGTGCAGCAATTGCCGCCATTCGCCCCAATCGCCAGGAATACCAGGGATAGTTGATCTGTCGCCCTAGAACAGAGTTGGGGCGCAGCAGCGGCGATGTGTAGTCGTACCGCAGTGTGATCACACGCTCGATGCCCGGCAGCGCATTGGCATGCAGATTAGCACAATCAGTGGCATGGTTGTGCGATGACGCATCCGACGTCTGCACATACAGCGTCACCCGGACGCCAAGCCGCGCCAGGTGGGTGGTCAGATGGAAGACATGGCGTTCAATGCCGCCGAATCCGTGCAGTGGAAAGACAACGCGCGCCAGCATAGCGACGCGCAGTGCATCGGAAGGGGATCGTTTACTCATGGTGCGTTGCTCTGCATCAATGCCGTTCAATCCGAAGCCAGGCGCCACCGGCGGCAGCGCTCTGTCGCGCCGCGCCGATCACGCGATCCACCTGCCAGCCTGTCGCTCAAAGCCGGACAGGGAGTTGCGCCGTGGATCAGGGCGCTGGCGAATGCAGCCACTGACGCCAGATGCCATTAGAGCGTTCCAACGTGTTTCGGGCGCGGGCAACGCTGCAACGGGATCAGTCCGACTCAGGGTTGCGATTCGTCTTCCGCCGACGCTCTCCGCTCCATCGACGATTTCCAATCCATTGAGGTCGAGGATGTCGAATATCGGCGCGCCGGCGCTGCCATACGCCTCGATATGGATGTTGTCGCATGCGCCGGGAACAACTTTCGAAACCTCAACAGTTTCCATAGCCGCCACTGGCGAGTTCGAGCGAAAGCCAGGCGACATCATTGCCTTCGACCGGAACGGGCGCGCCATCGGCGCCGGGTCGCTCGTCGATGACGATGGCAGTGCGCGCTGACACAGCATACCTTGATTGCTGGTTGACGACCATCGACACCTTTGGCACGATTGCGGTTGCCCAACCAACATCATCGCCAGGAGGAGCCGATGGACGCCACGTGGATGATACCCGCTTTCGTCGTGATTGACACGCTGATGGAACGCCTGGGGCATCACGGTGATGTGCGAGCGCACGTTCCCGACTCCGAGATTCTGACGATTAAGGTGCGCGGGTGCGAATGCTGTGGGTAGTGCGCTGCCAAACGGGAGACGTTCGTTGGATGGCGCGTGCATCTCGTCTGCCGTCCGGATGGCGTGCCCGTGCGCGTTCAGATGCTGCCCGCAGAGGTGCACGACCTGACCACCCCCCCGAACCCTCCCGCGCGCGGGGGGACTGTGGGGTGCGTCTGGCCTGCTCGCCGGGGCGCGGCTGTTGGGTGATAAAGCCTCCAAGAGCGCCGCTGATAAGGCGAGCATCCTGGCGGAGACGGGGATGCGACTGGTCACGGTGCGCCGGGCGACCATGCGTCCGCACGCCTGGTGTATGGACGCCATTGAATTGCGTGCGTATCGTCATACGATTGAGACAGTCAACAGTCAACTGGAGAAGATGGGCAGTGAGCGGCTTTACGCACGTACCAATACCGGGTTTGAACTGAAGGTGTACGCAACGCTCATTGCACTCATCTGTACGAACACGAACTAGCAATCAAGGTAGCATGTATTGGTCCGAACAGATAGCGGGTCAGATCGATCAGATGCGATCCCGGGTTGGCAAGCACGCCGCTCCCCGGTCTGCTGAAGCGTCAAGAGATTGCGCGATCACGGCGCAGATTGCTGCGGTAGTAACGCAGGTGGAAACTGCGCACATCGCCGATCAATCCGTTGTCGATGCGTCGCCATGCTTCCTGAAGTGCTGGTACGAAGCGCAGGTGAAAGTTCATACTGCCCGGCAGTCCTCGTGCGTGCGCCAGGTCAACGATGCGTTCGGCTTCTTCCGGTGTTGCGCCGAGCGGTTTTTCGCAGAAGAGCGCTTTCCCGGCAGCAAGCGCCGCTTCTGCAATGCGCGCATAATCGCCGGTTGGCGCGCAGCAATCGATGACAGTGATAGAAGGGTGCGTCAGCAATTCATCGAGATTCGTAGTCGTCAGCACGTCACCAAGTTCGCGCCGTGCCCGCTCTGCTGATGCAGCGCTGGCAGTGACGACCCCTGTCAGGCGCACGCGGATTTCCAGATCGGGGTAGACGAGCGGCAGCATACGGTAACAGAGCGCATGCATGCGCCCGATCCCGCCATAACCAACCAATCCAATGCCGATCACTGCGGTCATACACAAAAGGGGGGCGCGCCTGCGCAGGCAAGTCGCTCCAGTTCTTCCAGCGCAGCGCGTGCAGCAGCGTAGGCGTGCGGGTCGCGCTGCGCCAGCCCGCGCGCCTCAAACTCTTCCACATCGAGTCGCACCATATGATCACGCTCCGCCGACACGAACAGATCGAGATCCAGGTCTTCGGAAATGATCGTCTCACTACTGATGATCGCCGGGCGCGTGACGTTGCAGTACCATCCTTTGAGCATACCAGTTGCGCTGCGCAGTTCGAACACATTGTACCAGCGATCGGCATAGAAGTGTTCGAAGAAGACATCCCCTGGCTCGAATGTCACATATCCCAAGTCGAGTCGCGGATGATCCCACACAGCGCGTACCAGCGCATACTCCGGCGTTGCGCGGATTACCCCGGCGCAATAGGTCACTACCTGGTTCTTTTCCGGTTTGACGAGTTTGACCGTCATTGAGCGTTGAGATGACATAGCGTCACACAATAGGCAAACGCGCGATGTGTTACTCACGTCTGGATCATCCAATGCAACCAGCGTCTCGCCCGTGATTGCCGCACCAGCGACGTTCTCACAGATAACTGCGTCGCAGCAGGCGACGAATCCGCTGCCGTACATTTGCATCCAGGGATCGCGCAACCAGCGATGCAAAAAACAAACCGATCAGGCGCAGCAGCGACATGCGTGGACGAACCATCTCGCGCAGCGTTGCAGGGTCGTGCAGGCGCAGCGGCGATGATTCACGCACTTCGATTTTCAGATCATTGCCGCGCCATTCGCGCTCGACCCAGAAAAGATCAGGCATGCTGCGCTGGAAAAAATAGTACGCAGGATTAAAGGCATACAAATAATCGAACAACTCGCCAAACGGTTCGTGTGGTTCGCGCGGGTGGAGCACCAGCGTATCGCCCTCTAGGTTCACGTACCAGCGATGAAACGACCAGTGAAACAAACGCTCGGCGATTTCGGAAGGGCTCTGGATATACCCGGCAGCGCTGACGCGCCGCAATTCGGCGGCGAATTGCAGCGGGTCGTCCATATGTTCCAGAATATGAGAGCAGATAGTATAGGCGAAAGCACCATCCTTGAATGGCAGATGATGGGCATCCGCAACAACGAATGGGCGATCAACCACAAGGTCGCCACCACGCTCGCGATTATCCCTGCCGGGATAGCGGTCGAGCAACACATCGGCGCGGGGGTGCGGATTGTCGCCGCTCCCGATTTCAAGGACGAGACCAGTCGCCGGCGGATTGCAAGTTTGTCTCATCGTTCAAGTGACGGGTTGCCGCCAGTTTCGCGCAACGTCGTACAGACTGCCACTTCCCAGTTCTCAGTTCTCAGTTCCTGGTTCCTGGTTCTCAGTTCAAATCGTCGCCGCTGAGACTATCGCGCAGAATGTCGATGTATTCCAGCGCCAGCCCTGTGCCAATGGCGACACAGTTTGCTGGTTGGTCGGCAACATAACAGGGAACGCCGGTCACATCGGTAAGCAGTTCATTGATGCGGCGCAGCATCGACCCGCCGCCAGTCATGATCATTCCTTTATCGATAATGTCCGACGACAGTTCCGGCGGGGTTTCGGCGAGAACACGTCGGACAGCGCCGATCACTGCCTCCAGCGGCTCTTGCAGCGCATCAGTGATTTCATTTGAATTGATCTCGATCGTGCGTGGCAATCCAGCCACCTGATCACGTCCGCGCACTTGCATCGACAGCGGGCGCTCGAGCGGTAGCGCAGAACCGATTTCGATCTTGATGCTTTCGGCAGTGCGCTCGCCAATCAACACGTTGTACTTGCGCTTGACATAGGCAGCAATGGTTTCATCGAACTTGTTACCGCCGACCCGCACCGAATGACTAACGACAATATCGTTCAGCGAAATGACCGCCACCTCAGTTGTGCCGCCGCCAATATCGATGATCATGTTACCCGATGGTTGCGCAACCGGAATGTTTGCGCCGATCGCCGCTGCCAGCGGCTCGCGGATCAGATAAGCGCGCCGGGCGCCAGCTGCCTCTGCTGCCTGCCGCACAGCGCGCATCTCGACGGTAGTGACGCCAGCTGGAATGCAGACCATGACATCAGGTTTACTGAAACTGAATGGTCCCATCGCCTTGCGGATGAAGTACCGCAGCATGGCTTCGGTAATGTCATAATCGGCGATCACGCCATCGCGCAACGGACGAATCACCTCGATGCTTTCAGGCTCGCGTCCAAGCATCGCCAGCGCATCGGCGCCAACCGCTTTGATACGGTTGTCCTTTGTCGAGATAGCGACAACCGAAGGTTCAGCCAGAACGATGCCACGACCTTTGACGTACACCAAAACGTTGGCAGTGCCCAGGTCGATGCCGATTTTCTTTGCCATACCTTCCTGCCTGGCAAGTCTTGCCCTCACAACGAAATATCGCAGGGTTTAGGCGCAGCACCCATGATACTGCATCCTGTACCCTGCGACATCAATCCAGATCATCGTGAATACGCGGTGCACTAGTCGCGCTCACGCCGGATTTTCTTCAACTGCGCAACTTTCAACTGCACTAGCGCGCGTCGCAGTTCCGCTTCGGCAAGCGCGAGGTCTTGTGCGCTTTTACGCTCTGCAATGCGCTGCTCAGCAGCGCGGCGTGCCGCTTCAGCACGCGCCTCATCAATTTCATCGGCGCGCTCGGCGGTATCCGCCAGAATTGTCACGCGGTTTGGCAGCACTTCCATAAACCCGCCCGAAATGGCGAAAGGCGTAGTCACGCCGTCCTTGACAATATCGAGTTCACCGACCTCGAGGATTGTCAGGAGCGGCGCATGACGCGGCAGGATGCCGACGCGCCCATCTTTGGTCGGCGCATTAATCATATCCACATCGTCGGAGAGTACGACGCGCTCCGCTGTGACAATCTCGAGATGGATCGGCATGGCCGTTTACCTCCGTGACGCCTCATACGCCTGGATAACATCATCAAGGCCGCCCTGAAGCAGGAAGAACTGCTCAGGAATATGATCAACTTCACCTGCCAGCAGACGCGCAAAACTTTTCACCGTTTCCGCGATCGGCACGTACTTGCCAGGGCGCCCGGTGAACTGCTGCGCAACGGTGAATGGTTGCGAGAAGAAGCGCTCGATCTTGCGCGCGCGCGCCACCGTCAGTTTGTCTTCATCCGAAAGTTCCTCAACACCCAGGATGGCAATGATGTCCTGCAAATCTTTGTAGCGCTGAAGCACTCGCTGCACCTCGCGCGCAACGCGGTAATGCTCCGCGCCGACAATGTTGGGGTCGAGAATGCGACTGGTTGACGCCAGCGGATCGACCGCCGGGTAGATGCCCTTTGCGGCAATGCTACGTTCGAGAGTGATCGTCGCATCAAGGTGCGAGAAGACGGTCGCTGGCGCCGGGTCGGTGTAGTCGTCGGCGGGTACGTAGACCGCCTGCATCGATGTGATCGACCCCTTTTTGGTCGAGGTGATGCGTTCCTGCAATTCACCCATTTCGGTGCCGAGGGTGGGCTGGTATCCCACCTGTGACGGCATGCGCCCCAGCAGCGCCGAAACCTCGGAGCCTGCCTGAACGAAGCGGAAGATATTATCGATGAAGAGCAGCACGTCGCGCCCTTCGTCGCGGAAATACTCCGCCATCGTCATGGCAGTCAGCGCCACACGCAGACGTGCGCCCGGCGGCTCATTCATCTGACCGAACACCATCACCGTCTTGTCGAAGACGCGGGTGTGTTCATCGATCCGGGCTTCCTTCATTTCGTGAATAAGGTCATTCCCTTCACGCGAGCGTTCACCGACGCCAGCGAAGACAGAGAAGCCCGACTGTTCCTTGGCAACGTTGGCGATCAATTCCTGGATCACAACGGTCTTGCCGACGCCAGCGCCGCCGAAGATACCGGTTTTGCCGCCGCGCGTAAACGGCGCAATCAGGTCGATAACCTTGATGCCGGTTTCAAAAATCTGTGCTGTCGTCGATTGATCCTCGAGCGGGGGGGGCGGACGATGGATTGGGCGGTATTCGGTTGCCTGCACCGGACCCTCGCCATCGATTGGTTCACCGAGCACATTGAACACGCGCCCAAGCGTTCCTGGTCCGACCGGCACCGAAATCGGGCGACCGGTATCAATCGCTTTGACGCCACGGCGCATGCCATCGGTGCTGCTCATCGCTACCGCTTTGACCACCCCGCCACCAAGTTGTTGCTGCACCTCGGCAACCAGGCGCTTGCCATCTCCAAGCGGAATTTCCAGCGCATTGTAGATTTCCGGAGTCTGATCCTCTGGGAACTTTGCATTGATCACGACACCAATAATATCAGTCACGACACCGGTTGCTCCGGCCATGAGTATCCTCCACTCCTGATCGTATCGCGTCACATCTCTGCCAGGGCTGCCGCTCCCGACGCGATTTCAGCAACTTCTTTCGTAATGTTTGCCTGGCGCGTCTTGTTGTACGAAAGGGTCAAGTCACGTTGCAATGCTTTGGCGTTGTCGGTCGCGTTGCGCATCGCCACCATCCGCGCGCTATGTTCACTGGCAATCGCCTCCAGCACCGCCTGATAGAGTTGCACTTCGACAAAGCGTGGCAGCAGCTCGCGCAGCACCTCTTCCTGACTCGGCTCGTAGGTGTAATCGACCATCCGCTCAGCCGGTTCGTGGGGCGGATCGATTGGCAGCAAGCGTTTGATCGTCGGGCGCTGCACCAGGGTATTGACGAACTGGCTGTAGAGCACATACACTTCGTCGTAGCGCCCGCTTAGAAAGCCGTTGATGACGTGGGTCGAGATGCCGAGAATATCGGTCAGACGCGGGTAATCGCCAAGTTTGGTCACTTCGGCGACAAGATTCTGACGGGTGCGCACCATGAAATCGCGCCCCTTCTTTCCAATCGCCAGAACCTCGACTGAGTGCTTTTTCTCCTGCTCATCCAGGATGAAGCGTGACGCACGCCGCAGCACATTAGCAACCAGGCTTCCTGCCAGACCGCGGTCGGGTGTCACGACAATCAGAGCAACCCCCTGCACGACGGGGCGCACTTCAAGCAGGGTGCCGCGTCGCATACCGACCGCGCGCCCGGTCAGTTCGCCCATCACATCGAGCAGGCGGTCGGCGTATGGGCGGGTCGCAAGCACATTGCGCTGCGCGCGGCGCATCTTCGATGCCGACACCATTTCCATCGCGCGGGTAATCTGCGCCAGATTCTTCACCGAGCGAATACGCCGCCTAATTTCACGGGTACTGGGCATATGCACCTCGTCGTGAGAGGGTCGGGTTGCTCACGCCTGTTCCGCGCTAAAATCGCTTATCTGCTTGAATTCCTTCAGCAGGTTCTCGATGGCGGAGCGGATTTCCGGCGATGGGAACTTGCGGTCAAGGCGATTGTCGTAGATCATCTTCCCAACCTCTGGATGCACCGTGCGCATATAGGTGAACAGTTCCGCCTTGAACCGTCCAATCTGATTGATCGGCACATCATCGAGGTAGCCATTGATACCTGCGAACAGGATCACGACCTGCTCTTCCAGCGGCATCGGCTGGAATTGCGGTTGTTTGAGCACTTCCTGCAAACGCTGACCGCGCTCAATCTGCGCCCGCGTGGTCGCGTCGAGGTCTGACGCAAATTGGGCGAATGCCGCAAGATCGCGGAACTGCGCCATATCGATCTTCAGGCGATCTGACACCGAACGCATCGCGCGGGTCTGTGCCGCGCCGCCGACGCGCGACACCGAAATGCCGACGTTCAGCGCAGGGCGAATACCGGCATTAAAAAGGTCAGTCTCCAGATAGATCTGGCCATCGGTGATCGAAATGACATTGGTCGGAATGTATGCCGATACGTCATTCGCCTGCGTCTCGATGATCGGCAGTGCTGTCAGGCTACCGCCGCCGTAATCCTCATTCAGGCGCGCAGCGCGTTCCAGCAGGCGCGAATGGAGATAGAATACATCGCCAGGGTACGCCTCGCGTCCTGGTGGTCGGCGCAGCAACAGTGATACCTGGCGGTAAGCAGTTGCGTGTTTGGAGAGGTCGTCGTAGACAATCAGCGCATCGCGTACCTCGCGACCATCGATTATGACGCCATTTTCCATCACCTCTTCGCCCATCGCACAACCGGCGTATGGCGCGATATACTGGAGCGCCGCCGGTTCCGACGCTGTTGCCGCGACGACGATGGTGTAGTCCATGGCGCCGTACTTCTCGAGAGTATTGATGATCTGCGCAACCTGGGCGCGTTTCTGCCCAATCGCCACATAGATGCAGACCATCCCCTGCCCTTTTTGATTGATGATCGTATCGATCGCCAGGGCCGTCTTACCGGTCTGCCGGTCACCAATGATCAACTCGCGCTGACCGCGCCCGATTGGGATCATCGAGTCGATTGCAATAATCCCCGTCTGCACCGGCGTATCGACCGACTTGCGCGTGATAACGCCTGGAGCGATCCGTTCGATTGGGCGATAGGTCGTGGTCTGGATCGGTCCTTTGCCATCGATGGGCTGACCGAGGGCATTAACCACGCGCCCGATCAGCGCCTGACCGACCGGCACTGAAATAACGCGCCCTGTCGAATTCACCTGATCGCCCTCCTCGATGCCGAGGTAATCACCAAGGATAATTGCCGCAACCGAATCTTTTTCCAGGTTCAGCGCAATGCCATACACCGGCTCACTCCGACCGGCTTTAGGCGGGAATTCGAGCAATTCAGACGCCATCGCCTGCTCAAGTCCGCTGATCCGTGCCACACCGTCACCCACCTGAATAACGGTGCCGACGTTGACCATCTTCGGTTGAAGATCGACACCCTCGCGAATACTTTTCAGCAGGCGCTGATACAATTCTTCAGTCGTTGCAACAGCCATCGTCTTTCCCCTTTTGACGCCGCGACGTGTCCCCTTGAGCCTGGAGGCTAACTGGTCATCATACTCCGCTGGATCGCGGCCATACGCGCTCGCAAACTAGTATCGAGCACTTGATCGCCAACCCGAATAATCAACCCACCGATCAACGATTTATCGACACTGAAGCGCAGTTCAAGGTCAGGGCCGTATCGCGCTGTCAGTTGAGCGGTGATGCGTTCACGCTGTTGCGGGTTCAACTCGACGGCGCTGATCACCTCACCGGTTAGCGGACGCGCGCCGCCGCGGCGCGTCATCTGCTCGAAGGCGGTCACCACGGCTGGCAGGCGGTCGAGATTACCCTCCCTGCCCAGCGCCATGACCAGATTTCTTATTTCACGCGGAGCATCTTCCGGGAGCGCCGCCAGCACCCGTTCCGGCGTCAACTCGCCATTGACGCTGGCAGCGGCGCGCAACGCCTGGAGCGCCGTCCCCGTCAACGAGTCGAACAATGCCCGCGCAATAACCTGAGCCTCAGATGCACTCACGACTCTTCCTCACCTCCGCGCCGGGGCGTCCCGGCATCGCGGTTCAATTGTACTTTCCGAGTTCTGCCAGCGACTCTTCGATCAGGCGGTCGTGGTTGGTCTTCAACTCCTCGCCGAGCACCCGTTCGGCAGTGAGGACCACCAGTTCCGCCATGCGATCCTTGAGTTCGCCGAGCATGCGCAATCGTTCCTGTTCCGCCTGCGCGAGCGCGTCACTCTTGATCTTCTCGGCATCACGGTGCGCCTGCGCGATAATCTCGGCAGCCTGCGCGCGGGCGCGCTCCTGTGCCTGCGCCAGAATAGCCGCTGCTTCCTGGCGCGCCTTTGCTAGTTCGGCGTCATAATCGCGCTTCGCGTTCGCCAGTTGCTCCTTCACCTTCTCCGCGTCCTGCAATCCCTCCTGGATCCGGCTCGTCCTCTGGTTGAGCATGTTCAGAATCGGGCGGTACAGGAACGTCGTCAGCAACCAGACCACGAAAATGACATTGATGAGTTGCGCGATCAACAATCCCCAGTTAATGCCTAGTTTTTCCACGGTCCTTCTCCTGCGTAGCGCCGACAGATACTACACGATTCCGAATGCGATCAACAGCGAGATCACCAGTGCGAAGATGAACAACGCTTCGACCAGAGCAAAGCCGAGGAACATATAGGTACGCAGAGTTCCTTCGGCTTCAGGGTTGCGGCCCATCGCTTGCAGCGCGCCGCTGAAAATAACGCCGATGCCAACGCCAGGACCGATGGCGCCAAGACCCACCGCCAGCGCCGCAGCGATAAGTCGCAGACCTTCATCCGACATGATCTGTTTCCTCCTCAGAGTACAAAGACGTGCGTATGTCTGTTTGAAAGGACGCCTGCGCTCGTATATGCGCGGCAGTTGATATGCTAGTGTGCCGATGTTTCCCCATGATGCCCGCCATGTGCTTCCGTCGCCAGTGACATGAACACAAGCGACAGCACTGCGAAGATCAGCGCCTGAATGAACGCTACGAACAGTTCAAAGGCGTAAAACGGTGCTGGCAGCAGGTATGGGAATAGAAACGCCATAACGACGAGAATGACCTCACCGGCAAAGATATTGCCAAAAAGACGGAAGGCGAAGGCGATAATGCGTACAAACTCGGAGATAAGTTCGAGAATGCCAACCAGCGCCATCATAAAGCCTTCGCGGAAGTTGAAGAACTTCGTCAAATACCCGACTCCAAGCGCCTGGAAACCGAAGAATTGAATAAGTGCCACCGACGCCAGCGCCCACGCCAGTGTCATATTCAGATCGGCGGTTGGCGCACGCAGAATGGGTACCAGCGTAGTTCCTTTCTCACATGCTAGGGGCCACGATGCAAAGAAATCCGCTGTGCCATCTGGCTCTTCAGCCATCGTGACATCGGCGATTGGCGCAACGATCGCTGCTTCCTTAGCAGTTGGAACACACAGACCGATGCTGCCAACACCCGGAATCAACCCGGTAATGTTAGAAACCAGCATAAAGAAGAATGCCGAAGCGCAGAAAGGGAAAAACTTCGCAACGTTCTTACGGTCAACACCCTGGGCGAAGTTGTAGAACGCCTCGACCAGCACCTCCAGTGTATTCTGGAAACCACGCGGGATCAACTGCATATTGCGCGTGCCCGCCAGAATGACAATAAAGAAAATGATAAGAACGATAACGGTTGTGATCAACGAGTTGGTGATGGGAAATCCACTTGCGCACGTCTCGAGGGTTGCGCGCACGCCGCCGAGACAAAAGACCGGTTCGGCGGCGACAGAGATGTGTAGTTTAGTCGAGCGGACGCCAATGATATACAAGACGATCCCTAGCACGAGCAGGATGCCAGTGACCGTCAAAATGCGGTTTCGCATACACGCGCTCTCCCTACTTTGAGAACACTTTCACAATAGAATGTACCACATCAGGCATAAAAATTCAACCTGCGAACGAGGTTGAACAAACGCTGCCTGCGCATGAAGCATTCCTGAAGTGACGTAGCGAGTATAGCACAGGTAAAAAGAACGTGCAAACGCGCCACTACCCGAGCAACTCTTGAATATCGCGGATGGCGCGTTTGGCATACACCCAGACCGACCCGATCTTCGCAGGAGTCCCCGATTTATCGAAGACAATCACCAGCATCAGGCGTTGCGCGATATCGAAACAGTAGAGATCGTAATGACTGCCTTCGTGGACATACAATGCCGACGATTCGGTCTCGCGCAACATCTGGGTAATCTGTCCGGCTGTCGAGAAACTGGTCGAGAGCAGCGGCAGGAGCACCATCGTCGGCAACCCGATGGTCAATCCGGTCTCTACCAGCACCATGCCAGCCCGGTCGGCAAGAATAATGCACTTGGAGCCGACGTCGCGGTCAAGCGCTTCCATGCGCAACCGTATTGCCCGCTGGTCTTCGGGAGTCAGCACCAGCGGTCCATCGCGTCGTCGCGCCGGGCGGTGCGCCGATTCCGCTGGGCGAGCGGGCGGCGGCTCTGCCGGTCGGTGTGGCTCCGCCTTCTGACGCGCCGGGCGCGGCGGTTCGGCAGGTGCGGGCGACTCTTCCTTCGGCTGGCGCACCGGGCGCGGGGGCGGTTCTGGTGCGCTCACATTCGGCGGCTCTTCTGCCTGCGTGACCGTGGTCGCCGCTTCACGCAGTTCGCGGTAGATCAGATCGCGCAGGTCACCGATTGCCATTCCGCTGTTGACGATATGCTGGACGCCGAATCCCGCCACCTGCCGCGCAATCTGCGGATCCGACCGGCGACTCCAGAGCATCAGACGGGTTGGCGCACCAAAATTTGGCAGGATCTCCGCCAGATCGATGCCACTCATTCCCGGAAGTTCCACATTTGCGATGATAACGCCAGGCGGATCATTCCGTACTTCCCACAGCGCCTCATTTGCCGTGTCGAGCGTTTGAACCGTAACATCGCCTGAGAACGCGCTCTGTAGGGCGCGCAGTTCGTCACTATCGCCTGGAACAACGATGAGTCGGTACGTCATGAGATTGCTTCACTCTCCCGCTAAGTCCGGCGGAGGGGGAGCGCAAACGAGAAGGTGCTCCCTTCACCCTCTCGACTGACAACCCACACCGCCCCACCCAGTGAGGCTATTAACTCGCGCACCAGCGCCAATCCAAGCCCGACGCCGCCACGCTCGCGCGTAAGCGAATCGCCGACCTGATAGAAACGTTCGAAGATCCGTGTTCGTTCATGCACCGGGATGCCGATCCCGGTGTCTCTGACATCGGTCACAACCCAAGGCAACGCGCGGAGCGATGCCGAGGGCGTGATGACCGATACTTCGCGCAGTGACTCCAGTTCGTTGTACTGCCGTATGCTTACCGTAATCGTGATCTGTCCGTGCTGCGGTGTAAACTTAATCGCATTGGACAACAAATGATTGAGCACCAGCATCACCTTTTCGCGATCAGTCAGGAAAGGTGGGAGCGTATCGGGCAGGTTGACCGTGATCGTTTGCCCTGCCAGTTCTGCCGCACTGCGCAGATTCTGCACCGTTTGGGAGATCGTCTCGCCCAGATCAACCAGCGTGAGTTGCGGTTGTGATTCACCGGTGTCGATTTGGTGCAGATTAACCATATCATCGACGATCGCTTTGATCCGCTGGGCGCTCTCCATCACACGCTGAAGGTAGTCGCGCTGACTTCCCTCGACCTGATCTCGCACCATCATAGTATACCCGAGCACAATCGAGAGTGGAGTGCGCAATTCGTGCGAAGCGATAGCAATAAATTCGCTCTTGAGGTGATCGAGTTCCTGTCGGCGCTGATACGCTTCATCGAGTTGGCGGTAGAGAGTTGCATTCCGTAATGCGGCGCCAGCCTGATTGGCGAGCAGCATCAACCCCTGTTGGATGCCCGGTCGCAGGGTGGTGGAGTGCTGATTGCACAGGATAACGACGCCATTGACTCGCCCTTGGGCGCGTAGCGGCACAGCGAGCGCTGCATGTAGTGTCTGATCAGGCTGTGTTCCATAGCACGCAGTCTCTTCGTAGCATGTTTGCTGGAGAGTGAATGCGCGCTCAGCCAGCGCATACCCCTCGTCGGTCAGGCGCGCCGTCTCTGGGGTTGTTGCTGCAAGATGCAACATCGCAGGTTCATCCCCTAGCAGCAGGAACCCGGTCTGAAACCCGCTCCGTTCGGTCATAGCATTGAGGACGATATGTACCAGTTCCGACAGTTCCAGCGTAGCGCTGAGCGCTTCGCTGACTGTGAGCAGTTGTTCGAGCGTCCGTAATCGCAGGTTGTCCTGCTGCATTGCGCGTTTGTGCAATGCCTGATCAACCGCCAGGCGCAGTTGTTCAAGTTCGAACGGTTTTGCGAGAAAATCTGCTACGCCGCGCCGTACCGATTGGTGAAGATTTTCAGGCGAGGCATACCCGGTCATGATAATAATGGCAATCTCTGGGTCTTTTTCGCGCGCAATTCGCGCCAGATCGAGACCGCTCATCGCTGGCATTTTGATGTCGGTCAGCAACAGATCGAAGTGCTGCCCATTGTTAAGCGCCTCAATCGCGATGAGCGGATCGTTGGTTGCGAGCACGTCATAGCCAGCGCGTTGCAGGGTGCGCGAGCATACGTCGCACATATGCTGTTCATCATCGACGATCAGCAAACGTGGCGGTGAGTTGCCAGATGGCGTTTTGGAAATCGCATTACCGACTGCTTGACTCATAACCGTGCAGCAGCATCCTTCAATTTAGCGCCTCGACAGCGATGGTGGCTGCTGTTACCGTCAATCCGTCTTTGAGAGCAATATCAGCAGTTGGGGTGCGTACACGTGAGGGTAGCCGCCTTGGTGCAGACGAAATCGTGCGCACCTGCCCCAGGGCGCCCAGGTAGGGTTGATGCAGTACGCGAACGAATGCGCCGGGGCGAACTGCCAGATGCGGCGCTTCGATCGATAGACCGACGGTGCGTGTGGAAAGCGGAATAACGACCCGTGGCCGCTGTGCTCCATTCCACAACTTCGTCGATCCTTCGACCAGCGCCTCTTTGCCGTCGTGTGATGCGAGTAGTTCAAATAATGGTTGCGACATCGGGCGATTACCGAACCCCTCTGTAACAATCACGACCAGATCGCCAGGCGGAGGCGGAGTCGCTGGAACCTGCCAGTTGGGTGGACTAATCTCCCATGCTGTGTATTCCGCCGCACCAAGAAACGCGCGAAGTTCTGCTTCATCAATACTGCCGACGATGACGCCTCGTACCTGTTGCTGCACCGCCCGCTGGAGCGCAGCAGCGCTGATGCCGCTGCCGCCGATGACAACTGCGAATGCGCTTCGTGGATCGATCATCTCCTCGGTGATCGGCTCGGCAGGATCGGTCACCAGCAGCCGCAATACGCCATACTGACTTGCACCGATGCCAAAGATGCCGTAAACCTGTGCAGCTGGCGTCTCGATCCGTACACCATCGTATGGAATCACCTCCATCACTATGCCGCGAATAGTGGCCAACAACTCGTATCGCGTTGGTTCCGGCACAATAGTAATATAACCGGTCGTTTCATCGACGCTGGCAAGCACGCCACTAACTGGCGCGAGAAATACTCTTCTGCCAAATCGGCCAGAACGGGCAAGCGGAACACCCTGCGCAACCTTTGCGCCGGTCTCGTGGAGGAGGGCACGTTTGACGCGCGATGGCGGGATCATCAATGCGCGCGCCAGATTCACAATCTGTGGCGCCGCAGGAACGAACGCCCGTGCAACCACATCGTCCGGCTCGACGCGCTGCCCGACTCGAACAACAACTTCTCCGGGATGCGGCAACCGGCGCTCAATGCGCGCCAGGGCACCAGGGATCAGTGGCGATGCGCCTGAAGGAACATACAACGACATACCGCCCCCACGCGCTGACCTGAAAAGTATAATCAAATTATAGCACACCCTGTGTGTCGTATGAGACCTCCTGCAATTCCTGAACGTCGACCGTCTGAGCAGTAGATGGCGCAGTAAGAAACACAATGCTCATGAGCAACGTTTGGGAGAACATCATGGATATTTCAACCTCACGATTGATGCGCAGTCGTCACGACACGATGATTGCTGGCGTGGCAGGCGGAATTGCAAGGTATCTGGGGATTGATTCGACCATTGTGCGTCTGGTTTTTGTTGCGCTGATCTTTACTGGTGTGGGGGTGCTGCTCTAACCCGGCGCTCTGGATCATTGTGCTGCTTGAAACGCCGCAGAACCGGGCGCAGGGCGATCAGCGCCGGGTGTTTGTGAGCGGTGGGGCGGCTCGCTCCGAATGATCGGCGCTGCTACCGGTTCCGAGTCATAAGGTGTCGATCAATAACGTGAATGAGCGCGGATCAGCGCAATCGTCGCCACACGTGCAGCGTGGCCAGCAATTGGGCATTATTCTCATCGGTGTCGGCGTGTTGGTGCTGTTGAGCTTTGTGCTTGGTCCGGCATTTGGCAAGCTGCTGTTTCCGCTTGCGCTGATCGTCGCTGGTGCGATCATACTGATGCGCAGTCGGCAGTGATAGGACTATGCGTACAGGTAGAGGATGGCGGCGCGGGTGCGTGCCGTTCCCTCACTCACACTGCTTTCTTCGTTCCTGTACCCCTGGAGTCTCCGCCACGACCTAAAGATCCAGGATACGCGCGCCGGAGAGTTTGCGCCGGGTAGGCAGGGCCTTGATCCCCACCCCGATGGTGCACGTGGCAATGGCGTATTTGACCAGGCTGTCGCCGACGATGACGGAGGCGATGAGGTCGTTGGTCCAGACGCCGTAGAATGCGAGCAGGGTAAAGAGGGTTGTGTCAAGCGGAACCGAAAGGGCGTTGCTCGAAAGGACGCGGACGATCCAGACCCGGTGGCGCAGGGCGTGATACACCTCGGTATCGGTCAATTCGGAGAGAACAAGCGCAAGCGCGGAAGCGACAATGATGCGGAATGGCATCATTGCCGCCGCAGCAGCAACAATGTTGACACCCATTGCCGCCAGAATGGTCGCATAGACGACCATTTTGTCGTAGCGCCGGTGGATCAGGTCGCGCAGGGTGAAGATCGCCCCAAAAAACAGGGTGCCCAGCGCGAATTGCAGGAACCCGATGGTCAAAATCGCTTCGGCAGTCAGATTCGCTGCCAGAATTGCCAGAATGTAGAGAACAATGGCGATCATAGGCAATCCACGATGGCTTTGTTGTCGCCATTATATACGAGTGCCGACACGACCTCCGGTTGCAGCAACAGTGTGACCGTAACTGTTCATACCTGGGGTAACACACGCACATGGGAGCAAGGGTGTCCTCCCTCGTTGCCTCTACGAGGGCAAGATGCCCTCGCTCCCAGGAGACTTGTGAACACTGACTGCGACCAGGTGTCTTGACAATATATCTCCGTTCAGGTACACTTCGCTTAACCGTTTTACTACTTAATCGTTTCACCATGCAGGTAACCATCAAACAGGTTGCGCAGCGAGCTGGCGTATCGGTTGCCACTGTGTCATATGTGCTCAATGGCACCGGGACAGTGACAGACGAAACACGCCAGCGGGTGCTCGATGCAGTTGCCGAACTCAACTATCAGCCGCGATATGCTGCGCGCAGTATGCGCGGTCGAAGTCGCACGCTCGGCGTGACGCTTTCCACGCTTCCAGGGCGTTTGGCGGAACCGGCACTGACCGAGGTGTTAGCTGGTGTGGCGGACGCAGCTGTCCTGCGCGGCTACTTTCTGCTACTGGCAACGGCTAACGCAGATCAGGATGAGACGGAATTGTGCCTGAGCCTGGCGCGTACCAGACGGGTTGATGGTCTGGTGTTGCTTGATATGCTGGTGGATGATCCGCGCGCACAGACGCTCGCTGGGGCAGGTATTCCGCACGTGTGCGCCGGTCCGCCTCCAGCAGGCATCGATAGCCCCTCAGTTGCCATCGATATGCACACCGCAGCCGTTGATGCTGTGCGCCATCTGCTCGGTCTGGGGCATCGGCGGATTGGCTTGATTCAACTGCCTTCAGAACTGGCAGTGAGTGATCTGATTGTCGAAGGGTATCGGCAGGCATTGACCGAGGCAGGTCTACCATTCGACCCGACGCTGGTCATCGAGTCGGGGCGCACGGAGGAAGATGGCTACCAGGCAATGACTGAGTTGCTTGCATCTCCCAAACCGCCAACCGCTGTGCTGGCGGGAAGCGACGAACTGGCGTTTGGCGCCATGCACGCGCTCAACGACGCCTGCCTGATTGTCGGGCGCGATGTGTCGCTGGTCGGGTTTGATGATCTTCCGCAGGCGGCGCATGTCAATCCGCCGCTGACGACGATGCGCCAGCCGCGGCGCGTGCAGGGTCAACAACTGGCAATGCTGCTCGATGATGTCATTTTGAAACGCAATACCAGTTTGCGCACAGTAACGTTGAGCGCGCGCTTGATCGTTCGCAGGTCAAGTGGCCCGGCGCCTGTATCGTAGATGATGACAGGCAAGCGTAGACGCTGAAGAGTCAAATGTAAAGGAGTACACGCGCATGGCATCCATTAAGTTCGACCACGTCTGGAAGCGCTTCGGTGATTTCGTCGCTCTCAAAGATCTCACCCTCGATATTGCTGACCAGGAGTTTCTGGTGCTGGTGGGACCGTCGGGGTGCGGCAAGACGACGGCGCTGCGTTGCCTTGCGGGGCTGGAAGAGGTGACAGACGGCAACATTATGATCGGTGATCGGGTGGTCAATGATGTACCGCCCAAGGATCGCGACATTGCAATGGTGTTCCAGAGCTACGCGCTCTATCCGCATATGAGCGTGTACGATAATATGGCGTTTGGCTTGAAATTGCGTAAAATGCCGAAAGCCGAGATTGATCGGCGCGTCAAGGAAGCCGCGGAGATGCTTCATATCGCGCACCTCCTTGATCGGAAGCCAAAAGCCCTGTCTGGCGGTCAGCGTCAACGTGTTGCGCTTGGTCGCGCAATCGTGCGCCATCCATCGGTGTTCCTCATGGATGAGCCGCTCTCGAACCTGGATGCCAAACTGCGGGTGCAGACGCGCGCCGAGATCTCGAAATTGCATCAGCGCCTGAAAACGACCTTCATCTACGTGACTCACGATCAGACCGAGGCGATGACCATGGGGACGCGCATCGCCGTTATGCGCGATGGCGTCTTGCAACAGCTCGATACACCGCAGAACCTGTACGACCATCCGGCGAATATGTTTGTCGCCGGGTTCATCGGCTCGCCGTCAATGAACTTTTTCGAGGCGACACTGGTGCGCGGTGATGGGCAGGTGCTGGTGGATTTTGGTCCATTCCAGTTGCCGGTGCCGCCATCGCGGATCGATGCAATTGCCGATCATATCGGGATGCCGATCATCTTTGGTATCCGCCCAGAGGACATCCACGATGCGCACTATGTGCCGCGCGGCGTCGATGAGACTGCTCGCCTGATGACGACGGTCAATGTTGTCGAACCGCTAGGGTCGGAAGTCTACGTCTATGTGGAAAACGGCGGCAAGGAGATGGTTGGTCGTCTCGATCCGCGTACCAAAGCGCGTACCGGCGAGATGTTCGAGGTGGTCATCGATATGACCAAGATGCACATCTTCGACCGCGATACTGAAAAGGCGCTGATCTGAGATGCACTGTTTGCTGCACGACCTGAGCGCGCTGGCGCACCTCGATTTCTGCTATCTGATGACCGGTGGGCGTGTATTGGGCAAGCCGCATACGATTAAGTCTGGTTTGTGCTGCACGACCATTACATGCTTGCAGGCAACCACGCATCCGATTGGGGGAAAAACGCACGTCATACTCTGACGATGTCCCTCGCCATTGGCAATATTTACCGGCGCAGCGCGCGTTGCGAATCATCAATGGAGCAGAAGATGCGCTGGTGCGTCGCCTGATCCTCGCCAAGCATTAGCCATGCTTGGCGAGGATCTCTCCGATTGGGGGCGTCCTGTGCTCCAAGTAGTGGTCGACCTACTCGTGTCCTGATGGATCGCGTTTGAGGTAGTGTGGCGCCAGCTTGAAAGGCAGGCATTGTTCCCATTCAGGAGATCAGGTGCATCAGAATGCAGAAAGGGGCGCAGCGAACCCGCACCCCTGCTAATGTGTTCGTCTAACAATCGGGCGTCCAGAACGCTTCTGGCGCAGCACAGCGTTGCAGATCGCGCGGCGTCTGCTCCGGTCCCGGATTGCCCGCCGCACCGCCGAGGTTCGTCGGTCCGCCAAGCGTCTGAGCTGGCGGGATCACGAATGCGCCAGTACTGGCGGAATTGCCCCGGCTTGCCGCATCGAAGGTGACGATGACCAGGCGACCGCTTTCGACACCCTGCACGCTTACCCGGTAGCGCCCGGCTGCCAGGACGACCCCCAGATCGACATCCACGCTGAAAGCGCCACTGGAATCAACGTTTAGACTCGCCATACCAAGGACATTATCGTTGGGGAAGGTCATCCAGATGCCGATCGGTTCGTCAGGTGCATACCCGGATCCCTCGACCCGCACGACATCAGTTGCGCCGGATCGGTCAACGAAGGTCACGGCGACGCGCGCCGATCCTTCGGTTGTGAGTGCGCTAAATGCTGAATTCCCCACATTCGATGCAACGACTGCTGGCACAGGGCCGGCGGGATTATTCACAAGTGCCGGTTGAAAACTCCCCGGGGTCATGTCGAAACTGGCGATCTGGAGTCGCCCGCTAGAAACTCCTTTGGCGGTAATACTGTAGCGACCGACCGGCAACCGCTCGTCCAGGTCGATCACAACGAAGAAATCGCCATTGCCATCGGCGACCTGCGTCGGCAGGCTGCGCACTGCGTTGTTCGGCAGTGTCATCCATAAACCGACGTATTCACCGGGAGAGAAGCGCGCTCCAGTGATCGCAACACCGCCGTTCTGCCGGGTTGATGGTTGCGCCGGATAGGCGACACGCAGTTGTGCCCATCCGCTCGGCGTCGAAGATCGCGCCCGCAGTTCGAACGGTGCGAAGACCTGATACCCGCTCAGCGTGCCCAGCGCTGTAAACGTATATTTGCCAGTCTGATGCACATTAGTGAAAATGAATGACGACTGGAAGTTGCCAATGTCGCTGGCGACCTGTTGCGGATAGTCGAGAACAGTGCCGTCTGGTTGGGTGATCCAGATTGAGATCACTTCGTTGGGGAAGAAGTTGGCGCCGTGGATGTTGATCAGGTCATCATGAAAGGCGAATGCGTTGAATGTGCCGTTGTTCCACACTGCCAGACGCGCCGGACTGGGCGGGGGCGGTGGACCGGTGCGCGGAGTCACTACCAGGTACCCGACTGCTGTCTGGCGGCTGCCCTGCCCGACCGCAGTCAGTTTGTAGCACCCATAGGGCCATTTATTTGTCACCGGAAACTCGAAATAGAGATCGCCAGCCACATCGGCGCGGTAAGGCGGCAAAGCAAAGTGCGGCGGCAGATCGACGACGCCATCGAGGAAGAAGGTATCGTTCGGGCTGAAGATGCGACCGTCGGGGAACTGAAAACTGATGATCACTCCTTCCTGATCGAGGAATCCATGCAGTTCGGATCCAAAGATGCTGTTCTGAAATGTCGCTGGCGCCAATCGACCAGTGAGCGAGCACGGCGCTGTAGTTGGACCATGGACGATGTACACTGCGGCAGCACTGGCGCGATAGGCGAAGATAACCGCGCTTACTCCGATGAGGAGCATAATGAAAACGATCCCCCGATAGAAGATATCCCGTGGTTTCATAAGCGATCTCCGTCCTGATTGCAGGCTAGCGTCCATCCTTACCTTCTGGAGCGCCCAGTCTGAGTCTTAGGAATGGCGTAAAGTCCACAGCAAGCGGATTTCTTCTCTGATACACACTTCCCGGTTCTCAGTTCTCGGTTCTCAGTTCTCTTCAAGCCTAAAGAAGACGCACAATACTACCTAGCGGTGTATATGACAGCCGGATGACAGGTTCATCACAAACTGGTTATATTCACTCAATACGATGTACAATCGAAGCATATGTGCAACTGGCAGTGACAGTAATTCGGTTGCATTGCGCGCTTTCCAAAGCGTATGGCGACGTGCTACAATCCGAAGCAGGCACGTGGCGTAGCGTTTCTCGTGCAGCGGGAGTGCTCGCGCCACCGGTTTGACCATGCAGAAAGGGTTTTCACGATGCATTCTTTCCGCCTCTCCGCATTAGTGGCGCTAGTCACTCTCGTTCTGTCCGGATGCAGCATCTCACTTGGTCTATCACCGACCGTCACTCCTGAACCTCGCCCGACTGCCACGCCTCGCCCGACCTCTACGCCCCGCCCGACTGCCACACCGCTCCCGACTACAGCGCCAACCGCGCAGCCACAACCGACGATCATGCCTACGAGTCCATCGGGTGGAACGGGGACAGGCTCAGGAATGCTAATCCCGGTTGTTATTGATCTCCTGGAAACATTTAGCCATCCGGAGCAATTGTTCAGCATCGACGTACCGGTCGGCTGGAGTTTGCAGGAAGGTGCGAATGAGAACACGCTGGTCTATGTCTGGACCGATGCTACTGAAAATGGGCTGATCATCCTGGGCATCACAGAGTCGCAGGAAGCGTTAACGCAGGACGATCTGGTGGAGCGCGCGACTTCATTTGTCAACACCTTCAAGGAAGAGCAGGATTTCTCGATGGATCCGCCGCAAAAACTGCGCAATGGCGGTGTGCAGATCATCTGGAGCTACACCTCGGCAACGAGTATTGGCGTCGCTGTGCCAATACTGGCGAATACATTTGTCTACCGGGATGTTGATAAAGTGTCGCTCCTGACATTTGCCATTCCAGATAAGCAGTTCGACGAACTCAAGTCCTCGCTCGATGCTATCCTGCAATCATATGTGATCGATCCCGCCGTTCCTCTCTCGGGTGATTCGTCCGTCACGCGCTTTGCGTTCGATTTTATCGACGATGACAACGCCTGGGTGACTGACTCTTCGGCAAGTCTCCAGGCAGTGATCGAAGAGGGGGTCTATCGCGTTACACTCAGCGATTCCGATCTGTACTACCTGACGGCGCCGGATGTCAGCCCGGCGAACGACCTGGAGGTGAGTGCAGATGTGCTGATCAACGGCAATTCGCGCGCTGGCGTCGCAGTGCGATACAGTCCGGGCAGTCGAGGCAACGCAAAGAATTACTATGCCTGCTGGATCGACGGGCGTGACCGGTACGGCTGTTTTGTCTCGGTCGATGACCGCTGGACGACGCTGCGTGAGCCGATCAGCAATGCTGCCATCAAGCCAGGGAGGGTGAACCGGGTATCGCTGAGAGCGCAGGGGAACAGGATCATCTTCAGCGTAAATGGCGTTCAATTGCAGACCTTTACTGATACCCGCGTCACTTCAGGGCAGGCGGCGCTCTACCTGGAAAACTTTGACACTCAGGCCGGCGCGGATTTTGACAACGTGGTTGTTACCCTGTTGAAATAGTCGTGCGACACGTAGTTGTTCGCGGTCCAGAAGCGCGCGGTTGCCGTATCGCGCGCTTTCATTTATAATACGCTGCGTCAGACGCGCCTGTAAGCGTAAGGCTTCCAGGAGAACGATATGAGCCAGTTGGGCGAGCGCCTGCGCGCGGCTCGCGAAAGCCAGGGTATTAGCCTTGCTCAGGCTGCTGCCGAAACGCGCATCTTGCAGCGGTACCTTGTTGCGCTTGAAGATGGCGATTATCAGAACCTTCCCGGCGATGTGTATACACGCGGCTTTATTCGGAACTATGCCGCGTTTCTTGGTCTCTCAGCGGACGAGTTGATTGAACTGTACCGGTATGAGCGCGGGCGTACCGATCCAATCCGGGTCGTTCCGGCAACGTCAAACCCCCGCGTGCACGGATGTGTTGCACCAAGCCTGATCGGCGTCTTCTTTGTTGTACTGGCGCTGGTCGGCGTGACATACCTAGTGTTGAGTGCGACCAACCGGATCGGCGAGAATGCACAACTCGCAGCGATTCCAACAGCAACTATCCCGCCTGTGCCAGGTCTGTTGCCGACCGTACCGCGAGAAGCGACAACTGCGCCATTACCACCGGAGACGGCAACGCCTGCTGTAGCTGGCATTGAAGTTGCGCCATCTCCAACGCCTACCCGAGAGCCAGAAGCGCCAATTGTGCTCGAGGTGCGGATCGATCCGGGCGATAATCCTGGATCGTGGCTTGAGATTAAAACCGATGGGGAATCGGTCTTTCGCCGGGTGCTGGCGCCGGGACGTTCGGTGCGCTTTACCGCCCGCCGGTCGGTGTCGGTGCGTGCTGGAAATGCCGCAGTTGTGACGGTGGTGATCAATGATCAGGAACGTCGCCTCGGAACGAGGCCTGGTGAGGTGGTGACGTTCGAGTGGCCGCCGTAAGCGGGAGGATGCACTATGCCTGCTGAAAGCACATTCGATATTGTCTCAGATTTTGATCGTCAGGAACTGGTCAATGCAGTCGATCAGGCGCGGCGCGAAGTGGCGACGCGCTATGACTTAAAGGGCACGAACACTGAGATTGTGCTGAGCGAGAAAGAATTGACGATTACGACCGAATCGGAAATGCACTTGGCCGCAGTGCGCGATCTTATTCAAACGAAGGCGCTGCGGCGCAACCTTTCGATCAAGATTTTTAAGTTTGGTCCAGTCCAGGAAGCCAGCGGTGGCCGTGTGCGTCAGGTTGCGCTGTTACAGCGCGGTATTCCTGAAGATGTGGCGAAAAAACTGGCGAAACTCATTCGCGATCATTTTCCAAAGGTACAAACGCGCATCCAGGGCGATGTATTGCGGGTCGGGAGCAAAAGCCGCGATGAGTTGCAGGCAGTCATTCGTCTGGTCAAAGAACATCAGGATGAGTTCACTATCCCGCTCCAATTTACCAATTATCGCTAAGAGATGAAGTTTCATATTATTACCCTTGGGTGTCCGAAAAATCAGGTTGATAGCGAGGGGATGAGCGGTATTCTGGCAGCACAGGGGCATACGCCGGTCGCAAACGCCGAAGATGCCGATGTGGTTGTCGTGAATACCTGTTCCTTCATTGCCGCAGCGCGTGAGGAGACTCTTGACGTGCTACGTGAAGTCGCTGCTCGCAAAACGCCCGGTCAATACCTGGTCGCAGCCGGTTGTATGGCAGAAAGCCATAGCGCGCTTGTTGCGGCAGTGCCTGGAGTCGATGCGCTGCTTAGCACCCGCGAGTGGATGCGCATTGGGAACGTGGTCGACACCCTTCAGCGCGAACCGGCGGTCGTTGCGTCTTCTGCAGTGCGCGAGATCATTCCCCTCTCCAGCGCTCCTGCTCCGTCTGACAACCTAAGCGTCCCCGGCGCATACGCCGACTGGCGTACCGCGCCGATTCGTCGGTGCGTCACTGGTCCCTCAGCGTATTTGAAGATTTCCGATGGGTGCAATCTTCGCTGTGCGTTCTGCACCATTCCATCGTTCAAAGGCGATATGCGCTCCAAAGCGGTAGGGGCGATCCTTGGTGAAGCGCAGGAACTGGCAGAGGCTGGCGTGAAAGAGATTGTGCTGGTGGCGCAGCACCTGACCGACTACGGGCGCGATCTAGGGTTGAAGGACGGTCTAGCGCTATTGCTTGATGAACTCTGTGCGGTGTTGCCGAAAGATAGATGGGTACGCCTGATGTACGCTTATCCCCATGGTATTAGCGAGCGCCTGATCGTCACGATGGCGCGCCATCCGCAGATCTGCCATTACCTGGATATGCCATTGCAGCATGCCCATCCTGAAACGTTGCGCCGGATGCGCCGCCCGCCCGATAGTGAGCGCACCAGACGCATTATTGCCGACCTGCGCGCGGCGATGCCCGATATTGCACTGCGCTCGACATTCATTGTCGGCTTTCCGGGGGAGACCAGCGCCGAATTTCAGGCGTTGATGGCGTTTCTCGAAGAAGTGCAGTTCGACCGGGTAGGGGTCTTTCGCTATTCGCGCGAGCCGGGCACGCCAGCTGCATCGTTGCCGGATCAGATACCCCAGCGAGTCATTGAGCGCCGCTGGCATACGATCATGCGTGCGCAGCAGGGCATTTCGCGCCAGCGCAACCGTCGCTGGGTCGGGCGTGTCATTCGGGTGCTGGTGGAGGGACAGGGACAGACCGACGACGGGCGCCCGTTGAGCGTTGGGCGCTCATTCCGCGATGCTCCTGAAGTCGATGGACAGGTGTTGTTCTGGGGCACCGCTGCTGTCGGCACATTCGTTAATGTGCGGGTGACGCAGGCGCTCGACTATGACCTGTGGGGTGAGATGGTCGAAGCGCCTGCGGACGATGTGAGGAGTGAGAACGGTACGTAGCGGGTCTAGTATCAGGGATGCGCGCTACCCCAGTCTAATGTTCACACTCCTCATCTTCTCTTCAAGCAGCAATGCGTGCCTGAATGGTCTTCTGGATGCGTCGCAGTTCGTTTGGGTTCCGGCGCGCAAGGTAGTCGATCATGTAATCGACCGCCGTTGTACTGTAGTCGTCCAGCAAGCCGTCGAGCACCTGCTGCACCACCATGGTGACGAAATCGGACTCGCTGATCGCCGGTGTGTACACATATGCCAGTCCTTCACGGTGACGACGCAGCACACCCTTTTCGGCGAGACGGCTCATAGTCGTCATCACCGTGGTATAGGCGATCTCACGCTGCTGCGATAGTTTGCGGTGGACTTTCTTGACAGTGCTGCGCTCGTCCTGCCAGATGATCTGCATGATGTCCGTTTCGAGCGGTCCGAGCACTTTGACTAGTCCATCCTTAGTGGGGCTGAAGCGAAAACGCATGTTCAGCGGCATCGACGCTACTCCTTTCGGTGGCGTTAGTGGCGCTACGGATCGTACTATCAGGCGCCAGTATGTTCGGATATTAGGTACGCTCTACTCATGTGCAGTGTACTAACGCCGCGCGCAAACCTCAAGAGTAGCGGATTACTGACCGGTTACATAAGATTACGGCAGGATGACACCTATGAAGCACTTAGATGAGCGAGCAGCAATTGAGGCGGCAATGCGTGCGGCGTTTCCGCTAGCGGATGAACGGGTGGCGCGCTTCTATGCGATGCAGGAGTATCACCTCGGCTGGCGCGACGAGGAACTGCGTCCGGCGACGTTCGATCCAGGCAAACTGCTGCGCCCGCGCCTCTGCCTGTTGAGCTGTCGCGCGGTTGGCGGCGACCCGCGCGATGCCCTGCCACTGGCGGCAGCGATCCAGTTGATCCACGATTTCTCGCTGATCCACGATGATATTCAGGATCAGAGCGATACGCGCCGCGGTCGCCCGACAGTATGGAAATTGTGGGGTCTGGCACAGGGGATCAACACTGGCGATGGCATGTTTACTATTGCGCATCTGTCGCTCCACCGTCTGGCGCTGACTAGCCTGCCAGCGGCGACGATCCTTGATGTGCTGCGGCGGTTCGATGAGACAATCCTGACCGTTTGTGAGGGTCAGTTTCTCGATCTGAGCTACGAGGGAAACCTGGAGATTGATGAAGCTGCCTACCTGGCGATGATTGAGCGAAAGACAGCGGCGCTGATCGCTGCTTCTGCTGAACTTGGCGCACTTGTTGGCGGCGCCGATGAAGAGACAATCCAGGCGCTGTCCGATTTCGGTCGTGCGCTTGGACTGGCGTTTCAGATTGAGGATGATGTACTGGGAATCTGGGGCGATCCTGCCGTCACCGGTAAGCCGTTTGCTGCTGATCTGTACCGTCGTAAACTCAGCCTGCCCGTTATTCACGCATTGACGACATCTCCCGACCGTGAGCGTCTGATGAGCCTCTATAAGCAGGCAACACTCGACGATGACGCCGTACGTCAGGTGCTGGCGATCCTTGATGCCGCGGGATCGCGGGTGTACGCGGAAGCAACCGCTGCGGCGTACCATGGCGAGGCGTTTGCTGCGCTTGATCGCGCACGCGGTGATACAACGGCGCTGGAAGAATTGCGCGCGATTGCAACCAGCCTGCTGGGACGGCGCGCCTGACCGTTTGAATGTTCCTGCCTGCTGCGCGGGTGGTGGAGGTGACAGAGGTGCGCTGTAATCCAGGGGTGACTGCCATACGCAGGACACTGCGAGTCTCAGCAATCGGCGTTGGTAGCGCGGTCGCTGCGCTCTTCTTCTCCGGAGAGCGCTTCCCCGGCTTCTTCGGCAAAACTGTACATGTCGATCTGCAATCGGCGCGCTGTCTCGCGCGCTCTGGCGTCGATCATCGGCGAGATGATCATCAACCGATCCGCCTGCCGCGCATGGCGCTGTTCATACCAGCGCGCCTTGCGTTCAAAGGCGTAGACGTCAGCTTTGCTCACCGAGGACTTGATTTCACAGATGATCAACAGCCCGTTTTTGATGATCAGGTCGAGTTCGATCTGATCCGGACGACCGAAAACGGCGCCGGTATCGTCATATTCAATGACGTTGATGACTTCGATGTTGAAGAACCCGGTCAGAATGCCCCTGAGCGCATTGCGGAAGGACTGTTCGGAGTACAGCCCCCAGCGCGCGCCCAGAGCGCCAATGGTGGAGTCGTATTTGCGATCCAGCGCTTCCATACGCCGGATCATTGCCATGATTTCCCGGTGATCTTCTTCCCATTTGCGGTTGGCTTCATCTTGCATGGCTATAAGGGCGCGTTGATTTTCGTCCCATTTGCGGTTTTGTTCTTCCCATCTGCGGTTGGCTTCATCTTGCGCGGCTTTGAGGGCGCGTTGATTTTCGTCCCATTTGCGGTTTTGTTCTTCCCATTTGCGGTTGGCTTCGTCTTGCGTAGCTTTAAGGGCGCGCTGATTTCCGTCCCATTTGCGGTTTTGTTCTTCCCGGTCGCGGCGCAATTCTTCCAGTACGCGGTCGAACCGGCTCTCGGTTTCGCCGCGATTGGCGAAATGTTGCTGCGCCAGCCGCAGGATCAGTTGCCGGACTTCGGCATCCTGCTCCAGGATGGCGGGCAATTCTTGAAGAATGATGGCTTTAACGTGTTCGCGCTCTAGCGGCATGACTCAACAGTCTTTTCCAAAATATGCCACTCATATTGCGGTATTTTAGCATACCCGATGGTTTGTTGCTCTGTTAGGCGCAAAGCGGGTGCGTGCGACGACCGAAATTGAATTTCTGCGAACAGTTCGCTGGAATGTGTTCCGGCATTATAGGAGCGCAGGTGCGCGGGACGACCGAAATGAATTTCTACGAACAGTCTGCTGGAGGGGTAGGTTTTTTGGGAAGCCCCTTTGCTCCTTCTCTCGTTTTGGGCTTCAGGACGCCCAAGCTCCCCCTTCCCCTTTGTGGGAGAAGGGGGCTGGGGGATGAAGGGCAAACGTGCATGGGAATGCAGAAAACCGCATTTGATATCAAGGAGTGCGAGGGATAACCAGATCCAGCCAGGACTCCGGAGTAACAGCGGGACCGGGCATTTCCGTAGCAGTTGATAGCGGCATTGGCTCAACGGCGCCTGATAACGCAGCTGCGGCGCGCGATAACAGTGGCATGGCGGTTGGTGATTGAGGAACAGTGAACGGCATCGTTCTCATCTCTATGCGTGTGTGAGCAGGAGGTTCCGGCGCAGCTGGTTGATCGGGCGTCCTTTCGACAGGTGCTGATGCACTGTCGGGCGACACCGGCATCTCGGGGATCGGTGCTGACATAATAGGGGGCGGCGCGATAACCTGGACTGCAACACGCTCGGAAGCCGCGGTAAAATTGAGGTCGTCCTGCGCCAATGCTTGACCGATCAACCAGGTGTTGGGCGCCACGTCGTTGCGCGCTCGAACCACTATCGTTATGACAGCAGGTTTACTCGCGCCCGCCTGGACGGTGCATACGACCGTGCTGGCAATCGAGCACGAGCCTGCGCTACTGTCGATGCTGACGATCTCGACCCCCGGATCAGGCATGTCGCGCACTTCAACGCGTGCCTGTTCGCGGTTGGCGGTAACGTGCAGCGTGTAGGTGAACGACTGGCCAGGAGTTACAGTGGTAGTTGAGGCGCTCTTCATTAGCACTAATGGCGCCGGTCCAATCGGAATGTCCATTTGTGCGGGCGTTCCTGCTAGAGTCGCGGTCGGCACCGGCGGCAGCTCTTGATCCAACGCCGTCACGTTGCGGACGACAATGACAAAGCAGATAAACAGGAACAGTGCGAGCGGTCCGACAAGTCTGGGTCTGATGGGAGAGCGTCTTGCCAGCATGATGTCACCTCGCCATGGATCAGCGCCTGTGTTGCTGTTGTCTGAAGGGCGCACAAGCGCAAACCTCAGAGTGTGCTGAAGGATCGAAAGCGCGCCTTTCAAAAATGCACAGCAATGCCGTGGATATGGTAGCACCGATGGTGTGCTACCACATTGGTGCGTACATGACAGATCGATCTCAGAAAACCAGTGTCTATGAAGATTGTGTTGCTGAGCGCCGAATACCCGCCGATGCCCGGCGGTGTTGGCGACTATACCCGCAATCTGGGGATGGCGCTCCTCCAGCGTGGGCATCACGTGGCTGTGCTGACCGGCGCCGGAGTCGATCCGGATGGTCAGCAGAAGGTGCAGGTCGTCCGATTGCCGTTGCGCAGGTGGAACTGGCGCTGCTGGTATGTTGTACGCCGTGCGCTAGTCGATCTGAAGCCGGATATTCTGCATATTCAGTATCAGACTGGAGCATACGGCATGCATCCGGCGATCAATCTGTTACCCTGGCAGTTGCGCTCATGGACGAATCGCCCGCGCATTGTAGCAACGGCGCATGATTTGCTGCCCCCTTATCTGTTTCCGAAGGCTGGCCCGATCCGCGATTGGGTCACACGACGGCTCCTGATCGATGCCGATGCCGCAGTTGCGACGAACGAGGTTGACGCGGCGCTGCTGCGGGGCTGGGGCGCGGGACGGGGACGTCATGTGCTGGCAGCCATCCCTATTGGCGCGAATGTGGCCGTTGCGCCGCCGCCCGCCTATGATCGCCAGGCGTGGCGCGCATGTCTGGGCATCACGCCGGGGATGACGCTGATCGCCTATTTTGGTCTGATCTCGCGGAGCAAGGGGATCGACACGCTGGTGCAGGCGTTAAAGCATCTGCCAGATACCTTTTGCCTGCTGGTGATCGGTGGTGAAGCAACAGCGCCCCACGACCGCGCCTTTGCCGGTGAGGTGCTGAAGCAGATCGCTGCTGCGCGGCTGGAAGGTCGTGTTCACATAACTGGTTACTGCGATGAAGCCACGGTTTCAGCGCACCTGCTGGCGTCTGATCTGGCTGCATTGCCGTTTGTCGATGGCGCTTCATTTCGCCGGGGAAGCTTGCTGGCAACGCTGGCGCACGGCGTGCCGACGATCACGACGCCCGGCGCCGCTGCGCTCATCGATAAAACCCATGTTCTGCTAACGCCTGCGGGGGATGCTGCAGCGCTGGCTGATGCCATTGCGCTGCTGGCGAACGACCCGATGTTGCAGGCGCGTCTGAGAGCAGGTGGAGCAACGCTGGCAGCACAGTTTTCCTGGGAGGAGATCGCCCGACGACACGAGGAGGTGTACGGAGCAGTGGTCGAGAGGAAAGAAGCGCTCCGGTGAACCTTCGCTTTTCACCCCTCCACCTTCACCGGGCGCACCACGTCACGCTGCTGTTCCCCGGAGTGCTGCCCACGCACCAGCGTCGGCAGAATCGCCAGCGCCGCCAGGAACGCTGCTACCAGCATAGCATCGTGCATACCGGCGACCAGCGCAAATGGCGGAGCGGCAGTGATCGGTTCGTACTGCTGTCCGGCTGCTGCAGTTACCCGGATTGCCCAGATCGCTCCGGCAATCGCAACACCGGTTGTCTGCCCAAGCGTGCGCATAACCGCCAGCAGGCTTCCTGCAACTCCTAGGTTCGCCCGCGCAACGCTTCCCATGATCAGACTGTTGTTCGGCGATTGGAACAGACCGAAACCGGCGCCGATCAGCATCAGGCGCAGCACTACATCCATTTGTGAGCTGTCGGTCGTGAGGGTTGCCATACTCAACAAACCGGCAGCAGTCAGCGTTAGACCGATGATCCCCAACCAGCGCGCGCCGAACCGATCCGACAATCGCCCGCTGATCGGTGATACAAGCGACAGGATCAACGGTAAAGCGATCAGGGTCAATCCGGTTGTTTGCGGCGAATATCCGAGCGCCTTTTGCAGATAGTAGGGGATTAGAAGGAAATTGAAAGCGCCTGCCAGAAAGATCAGAAAGGCTGCCATCAAACTGAAACTGAAGGCTGGTGTGCGAAAGAGGCGGAGGTCGATCATCGGCGCCGACGCGCGATATTCCCACCACACAAAACAGACCAGCAACGCACTGCCGCTTCCCAGCGCTGCCAGTGTGCGCCAGTCATCGAAGCCCCAGACCTGCCCCTCGGTCAATGCCAGCAGCACGAGCAGCAGCCCGATACCCAGCAGCGCTGCGCCGACCAGATCGAACCGTTGCGTGGTGTGCGTGCGGTCGGAGGGAAGCGCGTACAATGTTAACGCAATTGCAGCAATGCCGATCGGGATATTGACGAAAAAGATCGCCTGCCACCCAACCGCATCGATCAGCGCGCCGCCCAGCACCGGACCGGTCAGAATGCCGGCAGCAACCGCTGTGCCGATATAACCGAGCGCCTGTCCGCGTTGAGAAGGCGGGAAAGCTTCCACCAGCAGCGCCGCGCCGACGCCCTGGATCATTGCAGCGCCGATTGCCTGCAACACGCGAAACCCGACCAGTGCGCCGATGCTCCATGCCAGACCACATAACGCCGAACTGATGGTGAACACGACGAAACCGATCAGGTAGACGCTCCGTTTGCCAATCATATCGCCTAGACGCCCCATGCCCGGCAGCAAACAGGTGATTCCCAGCAAATATGCCAGCACTACCCATTCGACTTCGTGCAATCCGGCGCCAAACGACTCCTGCAACGTTTTGAGTGCAATGTTGACGATCGAGCCATCGATCGTACTCATGAACACGCCGGTCGCCACTGCCAGCAGCGCCCACCATTTGCGTTCCATCGCGGTGCTTTCTATTCAGTGTATCCGAGCCAGCGAAGTGCATTCGGGTCGTCGCGCCAGTGGTCGCGCGCCTTGACCCACAGATCGAGATAAACGGGTCGCCCGAGCATGTCCTCAATAGCGAGGCGCGCACCGCTGCCGATCTTCTTGAGCATACTGCCGCCAGCGCCGATCAGGATGGCTTTTTGCGACTCGCGTTCAACCAGGATGGTCATCCGAATGTAGGTGATCTTTTCTTTCTCTTCCCACTCCTCGACTTCGACCGCCACGCTGTGGGGCACTTCCTGCTGCGTATAGCGCAAGACCTGCTCGCGTACCAGTTCGGCAGCCAGTTCGCGTTCACTCTGATCGGTCACCTGTCCTTCTGGGTAGAGAGGCGGACCTTCCGGCAGCAGGCGCACAATCTCGTCCACCAGGGCATCAAGACCGTGACCGCGTAACGCCGAGACGGCGACTTCCATATCCCAGGCGGCAAGGGCACGGTACGCATGCAGGTGTTCATTCCCGCGTTTGGTGGGGAGGTCGATCTTGTTGAGCACCAGAATGCGACGTGCCTGCGCTTTGCGCACCAGCGCTGCAATCCGTTCATCCAGACTTCCTGGTGGGCGCGAGATGTCCACCACCATGCAGACAACATCGGCGTCGGGGATAGCGCGGCGCGCCTGCTTGACCATATATGCGCCAAGGCGGTTGCGCGGCTCGTGGATGCCGGGTGTATCCACAAAAACGATCTGTGCATTGGGACGACTCAGAATCCCGCGAATGGCGGTGCGCGTTGTTTGCGGCTTGGGGGAAACGATAGCGACCTTCTGCCCGAGCAGCGCATTGAGCAGCGTCGATTTGCCGACGTTGGGGCGTCCGACCAGCGCAACGAACCCAGAGCGATGGGGACCTTCGGGAACAACCGGGCGCGTGGCAGGCGGCAGAGCAGTTGCTGGCTCTTCCACTTCATCCTGATGCTCCTGGTTGCGTTCAGCCAGGAAAGGTGCCAGGCGTTCCAGGCGGCGTTCCAGTTCGAACTCATCGGCTGGCAGCACCTCAAACCCTAGCAGGCGCTCGTCGGCATCAAAATCGAGCACTGCCGGCTCCTCCAGCGGTTGCACCGATGCCGGTTCCTCACCGACGAGGTTGACAGTCAGTGTGCGTTCCGACGCATCGAACGACACCTGTGGATGTGCCAGCGCCAGTGTCAGGTCATCATCGTTGATCGATTCGTCTAAAGCAAGTTTGGCGCCGATGATCTGCTCCTGCTCATCAAGCAGGAGCGTTGCGTCGCATTCACTTTCGAGCGAAGCGTCTTCATCGGCGGTTTCGACGAAGCGCCAGAAGAGAGTCCCGGCGTCCGGGTCATAGAGAAGAGTGATCATGGCATACAACTTTGCGGATCAGGCGGGAATTTAGTACAGATTGCATCTCCATAATTTTTCGATGAGTTCCATAATTTCAAGGAATATCTTGCTTTTTTGGCTGGTCTTCTGACTTTTTCTTTTATCGCTATCTTTTGTATCCAATACGGCCTTAAAACTCTATCCAGTGAGATATTTCGATGTCGAGATAAGATCTGTCCTTCGGTGAGTCGATGTATTGATTGAGAATATTCGTTATTGCTATCCTTCCGAAATTTCCTCCTTTATCCTCCTCTGTCTCGCCGGCTGCCTCCTTTCTGATGTCAGGATGGTGTTTTGTGTCTTTGAGGGTGCGAATATTTGGGTTTTTATTTCTTTGCCTTCTCATTCTTGCCAGTAGAAATTATGGTGCTCTGCCACATATCTTGCAGATTCAATCCATGGTTGAAATAGTTTGGGAGAACCTGATACCACATCAGAGAGAATCCAGGGAACTATCACGAGCAAGTCAGCATCGGCGCATGCGGCCGGGGTTATCTGATATCTGAAACTTGGTTCCCCTTCCTTGCTAAGAGTATACCACGATTTTATCCCAAAGAGAATATCTTTACTCTTCTTCTCCACCTGCCGTTCTCATGAGCAGAACATCGGGGAAATTCTGGGGTTGTCTGACGAAGGAATAAGGAAAGTATTTTGCATCCTTGTCCCATATTCCCCTCAACCTGTTCGAGGTTTCAACAATCTGTGTCTCTAGAATACCAGAAAAAAGTGCACCTACTGAAAATATTTCAGTTACATTTACCCCTCTAATTGACAGATCAGCCTAAAAATGGTTTGGAATTGAGTACAGTAGA
>Ga0272447_1000060_pt1 | contig 75845 bp, 60 predicted proteins | sample YNPCB0133_FD_194589 | JGI IMG/M metagenome (GOLD analysis project Ga0272447, IMG submission 194589) | Hot spring microbial mat communities from Yellowstone National Park, WY, United States - YNP-CB-013-3 | ecosystem: Environmental > Aquatic > Thermal springs > Hot (42-90C) > Sediment | place...
GGCGATAAAAAACCAGGCGGTCCGCCTTGCGGTTCGACCGACCTGGCGACAGTGGGTTGATTCCCCTGTCGCATCCTCGTTTGGCGCTAGCCGCTCACGTCGTTCGTCTCTCCTTTGGGTGAGACGTATCACTTTCGTACAGAAGAGTATACCACACAGCCTTGAACTTGTCAAGCCTGGTTTTTCCTCTTCTGCTTCTCTAGAACATTGCCACAGTACAGCGTTTCTTGTGGCGGGCAATACTATAACACGGCATTAAGAGCGTGTCAAGTCGCTTTACGCTGGGGTCAGGGCTTCATCTTAATGCTGCCATGAACCCAATACCATGAGTAAGGAGGGTGACTGCTTTGACAATGAACGTCTTGGAGGCGCTCAACCACATTACCCGTGCAAGTGATAGGGGCGACAGTATCTTTTGTAAGGTGTGTCAGAACACCTATTATGTTTGTGCTGCCATGCTGTACGTTTATCGCAAGTGAGGTGCCATATGCGCCATTGGTTTGGATCCCTGCCATGGAACTGTTGCCTGCCGAGCGCGCCGTCGTGGAGCGGATCAGGTGTGCTACGTTGTTCGCCTTTTTGCGTTAGGAGCACCACCTGCTCTCCGATGCAGCCTTTCAGGAGCGCTTGACGACACTGTGTATAAAACGTCTCTAGCGAGTAGTTGCCCATTCTCCAGTACGAATGGCCCTGGCTACTGTGCAAGCCTCCACCGCTTGCTGAAAGCTGTGCTAGATCTGTGTGTTAGATCTGGGTTAGGACGATCTGCATACGAGCCAGGTGGCCTTTGTATGATTATGATAACGATCCTGGACACGCTGCCCCAACTGGATAGCTACCCGGAGCGCTACCTGGAACTGGTCGCTGCTGCACTGACCGTGTCGGTGTCTCTAGTAGCGGCACAGGTGCATTACCCAGGTCGTAATGACGGATAGTAGCCCGTCGCTCCCTACGTTGGGGTGTTGCGCCTGACCGCCGGATTCGTCTCAGTGACGCGCCAATGCGCAATGGGCGCGAGAGTTGTGCCTGGTCGATTGATGACGACCGACGCATTTAGGTTGCACGACTAATGTGATCGAAACCTAGACAATTCGCTGCCTGGATAGAACGGAACTACTGCATACGCCCAGCGCCCCGGTCGTCTCTTTCGAGGAGCATTGCACAATATGCTCGCCGCGGGTACAGTGCACTGGCGGTAGACACGAATGCAGCGTCAGCGTCCATTCGGAGAAGCACCTGCACTAGAAGTTGTGCAAGCGCCAACGCTCTCCGAAGGGCAGGCGAAGCTATGCGAACCAGGTTACCGTTGAACGTGACTTGTCCCGTATCGGTCACCGGCAGGGCGACCGCGCCCGCTACTGGGGTGAGTGCAAGAACCTTTGACCTGCAACGGACAGCAGTCGTACATAACTTTGTCCTGTATAAGGCAGCGGTGCTCGCGGCGCAGGAATACGCTACCAAACTGTTATCGCACTTGCTGTAAGCCCGGCTATTGATCTATGAATGCGCAGCGGACGACTGCTACTGGCCCATCATTGGCATTTGCCCTTCTCAGGGGGGATCTGGTAAGATCTCAAGAATTCCTAAATTTGATAACCGGCGTTGGCGTCTTTGATGCGACTGTGCTATAATCGCGCCAACTCCAGAGAAACCGCTTCAGAGCGCAGATCAGCGTGTAGTGGCGCTACATTGTGCGCTAATGAAGCCGTGTGCAGATTCCTTATTCGCACCCGTTACAGGTGCACCATTCCAGGAGGCGAGTATGCAAAAGTCACTCTTGTTCATCACGTTGCTGCTTGTTGTGGCGCTGATTGCCGCTTGTGGCGGGCAGCAAGCCAGCACACAACCGACTACTGCTCCAGCAGCGACTACTGTCCCCTCTCAACCTGCCGAAGCAGATTGCCCCAAGCCAGAAGTGCTGTGCGTTGGTCTGGTCACCGACGTCGGCGAAGTTGACGACAAAAGCTTCAATCAGTCCGCATGGGAGGGCGTCAAACGCGCTGAGCGCGAACTTGGCGCAATTGTCAACTATGTCGAGACCAAAGATGCCAAGGACTACGCTGCCAACATCGGACTCTTTATCGAGAAGGGGTACGATGTGATTGTGACGGTCGGCTTCGCACTGGGTGAGGCGACAATTGAGGCTGCAAAAGCGCATCCCGAAGTGAAGTTTATTGGCGTCGATCAGTTCCAGGCAGAAGTGGTTCCAAACGTCGCTGGTCTGATCTTTGCGGAAGACAAGGCAGGCTTCCTTGCTGGCGTCCTTGCAGCTGAGATGTCGAAGAGCAACAAGATTGCTGCCGTACTTGGCACGAACCTGGTTCCGCCGGTTGTCGCCTTCAAGGAAGGGTTTGAAAACGGTGCGAAGTATGTCAAGCCCGACATCCAGGTAATTTCAACCTACCATCCGGGCGGTCTCGATACGGCGTTTACCGACCCGAAGTGGGGTGCCGATCAGGCAAAACTGGCAATTGACCAGGGCGCCGATGTGATCTTCGGCGCTGGTGGGAAAACTGGCAACGGTGCGCTGATCGAGACGGCAGCAAATAAGGGCGTCTACTGCATTGGCGTGGACACCGATCAGTGGGAGACGTTACCAGAAGCGCGCCCATGCCTGATTTCGAGTGCGATGAAACTGATCACGCCAGGTGTCTTTGATCTGATCACGAAGGCAAAGGAAGGGAACTTCCCGGCAGGCAACTATGTCGGCGAAGTCGGTCTGGCGCCGTTCCACGATTTCGATGCGCAGATTCCGGCTGAGGTGAAGGCGAAAATTGCCGAGATCGACAAGGGCCTGCGTGACGGGTCGATTTCGACCGGCTATAAGCCGTGAGACAGATCGGGCTATCTCCTAATATGGACATAGCCTGACAGTCGTTAGTATGTGCCGCGCAGAAGTTCCAGTTATTGCCTGCGCGGCAACTCCCTATCTTACCTATCCCCATCAGGAGCCGCTCGATGGAACGCGCTGGATCGCAATTTTCCCCCCGGATGGATAGCCGGATTCAGATATGGGGTATGGTGCATGCCGCTATTGTGCCCATAGCGTCGGTGGTCGTTGCGCTGGTAGTCGGTGCCGCAATTATTGCACTCTCCGGGGCGAATCCGCTTGTAGCGTACAGTGCGTTGTTTGAAGGCGGGCTGGGGAGTGGGCGGGCATTCTCGCGTACACTCGAAAAGGCAACGCCGCTGATCTTCGGCGGTCTGGCGGTATCGCTGGCGTTCAAGTGCGGATTGTTCAACATCGGCGCCCAGGGGCAGTTGCTCATGGGCGCTGTGTCTGCAGCATTTATCGGTTTTAGCCTTCAAGGGCTTCCATCTGCGCTGCATATCCCGCTGGCGCTACTGGTCGGGGCGCTCCTGGGTGCTGTGTGGGCAGCGATTGCCGGTACGCTCAAGGCATTCACCGGGGCGCATGAGGTGATTACGACGATTATGCTTAACTTCGTCGCCTTCAACCTGACCGACTGGCTTGCGGATGGACCCTGGAAGGATCGCACGCCAGGGAATATCGTGGCGCGCACCCCGGCGGTTGCGCCCGAAGCGCGCCTGCCCGATATTGTTGGGGTACCACTGGGGATCATTCTGGCAGTGCTGGCGGCGATTGCGGTCTGGTGGCTGATCTGGCGCACGACGATTGGTTTTGAGTTGCGCACTGTCGGGCAGAATGCCAGTGCGGCAAAGTACGCTGGCATTTCGGTGCGCCGGATGACGGTGCTGGCGATGGTTGCCAGCGGATTTCTTGCCGGGCTGGGCGGCGCCGTTGAGACACTGGGCGTGGTCGGGCGGTTTCAGCCGGGGTTCAATGTTGGGCTTGGGTTCAACGCTATCACCATTGCATTGCTGGCGCGCACCAATCCGATTGCAGTCATCCCTGCATCGCTGCTGATCGGCGTGATGCAGGCAGGCGCCAGTCGTATGCAGTTCAATTCGGGCGTGGCTTCTGAAATCATCGATGTTATTCTAGCATTGATCCTGTTCTTCGTGGCTGCCGACGGCATTATTCGCCGGGTGTTGCGCCTCCGCGCCGAAGAGGGCGAACGGGTGACGCTGAGCAGTGGTTGGGGATCGTAGCGGGAGGGCGGTATGCGGATCACTGGGAGTATAGCGCGACCGGCAGCGGCGCGGATTCCCTGGCTGACGATCGGGGTATGGGGCGCGCTAGCAATCCTGGTTCTGATTGCCTATATGCGCGCACCGCAGGCAACAACCGCAGTGCTTACCTCAACGATCCGCCAGTCTACACCGATCATTCTCGGTGCGCTGGCAGGCATCATGTGTGAAAGGTCGGGCATAATCAACATTGGCATCGAAGGGATGATGCTGATCTCCGCCTTTCTTGGCTTTCTGTTCAATGTATGGACCGGTGATTTGTTCCTGGCGACACTCGGTGCGCTGCTGGTCGGTGCAGCGGTCGGTGCGTTCCACGCGCTGATGTCAATCACCCTCAAGGTCGATCAGATTATTGCCGGTACGGTAATCAATATCCTGGCGATAGGAACGACTGGCTATTTCTATCAGCAAGGTTTGACAACACGTGGGAAGTTGACGCCAGTAAGCATTCCTTTCCTCGCCGACATTCCGATCATCGGGCCGGTATTCTTCAGCAATCCGCCGATCACCTATGCCTCGCTGATCCTCATTGTTGTGGTTCACGTGCTCCTGTTTCGCACTGCCTGGGGGTTGCGCACGCGCGCCGTCGGCGAACATCCAGCAGCTGCCGATACGGTTGGCATTGCAGTCAATCGGGTGCGCTACATCAATGTCATCATTGGCGGCATGCTCGCAGGGCTTGCCGGTGCATTCCTGACGCTCGAGTCGGTCGGTTCGTTCGAGCGCAATATGACCAATGGGCGCGGTTTCGTGTCGCTGGCAGTGATGATCTTCGGCAAGTGGACGCCGTTCGGTGCGTGGGGCGGCTCATTGCTGTTTGGGTTTGCGAATGCCTTGCAATCGCAGATCCAGTTTCTCAAAAATCAACTTCCGTCCTGGCTGGCATGGATTGGTGATCTGCCGCCGCAGTTCATCGGGATGCTGCCGTATGTGTTGACGATCGCTGTGCTGGCAGGGTTCGTTGGTCGCGCCCGTCCGCCTGCAGCAATTGGAAAAGTGTATGAGAAGGAATAACAACCATGAGCGCCGGGTCGGAGATTGTTCTTGAAGCGCGCAACATCACCAAACGTTTCCCCAGTGTGGTTGCTAATGAGAATGTCAGCCTGAAACTGTATCGCGGCGAGGTGCTGGCGCTCCTCGGCGAGAACGGCGCCGGTAAGACGACGCTAATGAACATCCTCTATGGCCTGTACCATCAGGACTCAGGCGAGGTGTTGATCCGTGGCGAACCAGTGCGGATCAGCGGACCGAGCGACTCGATCAGGCACGGAATCGGCATGGTTCATCAGCACTTTATGCTCGTGCCGGTCTTTACCGTTGCCGAAAATATCATCCTCGGCACAGAAACCCGCAACGGTCCTTTCCTCGACCTCAACGCCGCCCGTCGGCAGATCCGCGAACTGTCGCGCCAGTACAATCTCGATGTCGATCCCGATGCGTATGTGAAAGATCTCTCGGTTGGTCAGCAGCAACGGGTCGAGATTATCAAAGCGCTCTACCGCAAAGCCGATATTCTGATCCTCGATGAGCCGACGGCAGTGCTGACGCCGCAGGAAACTGAGGAACTCTTCACAATCATTCGTTCGCTCACGGCGCGTGGTGCGTCGGTTATTTTCATTTCCCACAAGTTGAAGGAAGTGCTTGCAATTGCCGACCGGATTATGGTGCTCCGACGTGGGCGGGTCGTTGGTGAGACAACGCCGCGTGAAGCTACCGAACGCAGCCTAGCGGAAATGATGGTGGGTCGCAGCGTTATGATGGAAGTCGAGAAAGGGGAAGCGCATCCCGGCACGCCGGTACTGACCCTCGATCGCGTGACCGTCCTCGATGATCGAGGGCAGCGGGTGGTCAACGAGGTTTCGCTCGAGGTGCATGCCGGTGAAATCCTGGGGATTGCGGGCGTCCAGGGAAATGGTCAGACCGAACTGGTCGAAGCAATCACCGGCTTGCGTCCAGTGCACTCAGGACGGGTGCTGATCAATGGGCGCGATGTAACAAATGCGTCACCTCGTCGCATTAGCGAAACCGGGTGCGCCCACGTTCCGGAGGATCGCCAGGAAGATGGGCTGGTGCTGACCTACAGCGTCGCCGACAATCTGGTGCTCAACACGTACTATACACCGCCGTTCGCGCGCGGCATCGTGCGCAATGATCGCGCGATCCTCAACCATGCTAGCCGGTTGATCGAACGCTACGACGTGCGCACACCTGGTCCATTGACGCCAGTATCGGCGCTCTCTGGCGGCAACAAGCAAAAGGTCATTATTGCGCGCGAACTTTCGCGCGAGGGGCGTCTGCTGATTGCCGCCCAGCCCACCCGCGGTATCGATGTCGGTTCCATTGAGTTCATTCACCAGCGGATTGTCGCCGAACGCGATCAGGGTGCCGCCGTGCTGCTCGTATCGGCGGAACTCGATGAAATTATGGCGCTCTCTGATCGGATTGCCGTAATGTACCACGGGAAGATCGTAGCAACCTTGCCTGCAGCCAGCGCCACGCGCGAAGAGCTGGGACTGCTCATGGCAGGCGCGCAACCAACAAATGTTCCGCACGAAACCATCGCTGACGGGCGCGCAACAGTCAAAGCTCAGCGTTGAGGCGTCTGAACACGCTGCAGGTCCGGATTGTCGCAGGCGCGCCGCCCGACCTTCGCCATGTCGTACCAGGTGCCGCCGATCTTCACCCGTACTACATCGGCAGTAAAATCGTTGTTCGTGCCCTCTTCATCGCTGTTGGAGAAGAGCGACGATCCTACGCCGTAAATGTCTACCGGCACTCCAAGTTCCTCGAAACGCCGGATCTTCTTCGGACTGAAACCGCCCGTTGCAACAATTTTCACGTCACGGCACCACTGTTGCGCCGGTTGCACCCACTCTGGCGGCAGCGTCCAGCGTTTCCAGGCGTCATCAATCGCCTGACGCAGGTAGAAGACCAAGCGCGGCGTCACTCCCATATCCAGTTTGCGATTACCGAGCGGCGGCACGCTCACATCGCGCAGTTTGTCGCTGGTGTCGGGGCGCACGCCAAACAGTTTGTAGCGCCGTGCCTCCGTGGTCTGACCGCTGTCCATCAGTTCGCGGTATCGCTGGAACATGGCATCCATTACCGCTAGTGTCGTGCCAATGCAGTCGTTATCGAAATCGATTAGCGCAATTCGCGGTATCTCGATCGGGCGTGTTTCGGCAAATGCCAGCATGCACTCGACTGTGTCGCCGAGAAATGCCGCAATTGCGGCGTGAGCGATCGTGCCGCCGCCGAAGCCGCCCCACCAGTCGCCCTGTGCGTCGGTCGAGATGAAGGCGCCCAGCGCTTTGCCGTAGTCGAGATTAAAGCGCTGGACCGCAATGTTGTAGGCATAGCCATCGGCTGCCTGCACCTCGTGGGCGTCGAAGCGTGCCGGAAAGAAGAGCACTGGCTTGCCACGCGCAGCTACCAGCACATTGTAAACATTTGTGGCAATCCGTGTGGCGCGGGTAAGCGTTCCGAGGGTCGGTGTCTCCAGGAGCGCAAAATCCCGGTATCGACCGCGCACACGTAGCACCGGCTGAACGTTCAGCGGATCGCCGTCGTAGCGCACGATCACACCATCGTGGACGGCGTCAACTTCGAGATGGTCATAGGTGTTGATAAAGTTGCCCTGGTCGTCGAAGTAGCCGGTGCAGAGTTGCAGCATCGCAAGCGCCTTATCGACCCCTGCAACAACGGAAAAGGGACGACGACGGGTGAACCATTGCATTTCGACCTCGATGTTGCCGATATCGACATCGTGGAGCGGAATGCCAGCGTTCGCCAGCCGAGGCGAGACGCCGCCGAAACGGTAGCCGCGCTTCGCCAGCGTGCTCAGCATGCCGACAATGTTCTCAAAGTACTTGTCGGAATACCAGCCAGTCCGCATCCGTTCGGCATCGAGTTTGAACGTCTCGTTCGTGAGGCGACGGTTATCGAAGATACTCATTGCCTGTATCCCTAGACTGTTATTGTTATATTGACACTATTATGTGCATGATATGGAAAGATCGAGGATTTGTCAAGGAGAAACAAGAGGGTTGCAGCGGCGGCTGCACTCTGTAGCTATGCACACCTGAGGTAACACTCGCGCTAAGAGCAAGGGCTTCCCACCCTCATCGCGTCTACGAGGGCAAGATGCTCTCACTTGCAGGAGGGATGTACACTTACTGCACTCTGGCAACTTGACATCGAACACATGTTCTCGTATACTGGTGCTGTGCTCCGACCCAGTGTAATCAGAATGTGCCAGTCGCTAGCAGACATATTGTGGAGGCATGGTCATGTACATGATGTGGTTCGATGACAATAACAAGAAACCGGTTGCGCAGAAAATCGAAGAGGCGGTTGCTGCCTATATGCGGCATTTTAAAACGCGCCCGAATATCGTGCTGGTCAACGAGGCGGATCAGGTACATCTCCCCAACATTCGTGTACGGGTTGCCGGGTATGTGCAACGCAACAATTTCTGGGTAGGATGGGAAGATGCTGCCGCGATTAACGCTGCGGCGCAGGTCGCCACCACGGGCACTCGTTGACCGACGCCCACGCCAGGGGATTGGTTAGCCCCTGCAATGGTTTACACCGAGGGTCATCGCGGAACACGCAGTTGTTGCACGAGTGTACCGGCGTGTTGCATTGCCAGCAGAACGGTGCGACGCTGTAGAGGGTCGCCTGGCATTGCCAGCACGTGATTTCGACGACATCATTCTCGTCATACGGTGGTGGCGGAATCCACGGACCCAATCGGTCTCGTGACGTGGTGGGCGCGGCAGGTATCGGCTCGGACACAGAAGCACAGTAACCCTGGTCGCGCAACCACGCCAGACCTGCCTGCGCAGCAGCGTTGTGCGGGTTAATCGCCAGCACATTCTCCAGCGCAATCTGCTGATCCGCCGGGTCATCCACTGCCCCGCTCAACCAGAGCCATGCCTGCTCATTCCGCTCGTCATGCTCGATGACCTGCATGAGCAGGCGGCGTGCCTCTTCGCGTCGTCCTTCGCTTAGCGCCAGTGCGCCTTCGTAGAGCCATCGCGCCAAGTCAATGTCGCTCATATTCAACGTATCTCGAACAGCACTACCCGCTCAATGCCACTGTTTACGCCGCGCACTACCATCGACCACTGACCGGGTGGGGCATCGTCGGGTGCGATCCACGACCAGTACACCCGCCCATCGTTGACGGCAGCACGTTCGGCAGTTGCCTTTTCGGCACGCCCATCGGGGCGGTTGACCCAGAAAATGACCCCTTCCCGCCCCTGCAAGCCGTCCGCAAAGAACTGGAAGAGCGAACCTGCCCGTCCACGTCCCGGATTGACCCCCACTGTGGCCACCGGTCGTTCGACCACGAATGCCAGCGTCTGCTCGAATCGGCTGTTCCCGCCAACAACGCGGAAGCGCCAGACACCGGGAGCGGCATTATCCCGCACAGTCCACGCCCAATCGACGCGCCCGTTGAAGATCCGCGGTTGTTCGACCGCAACTGTCGTCTCCGTCCCGTCGGGATCGATCAGGTAGAAGGCGATCGGGTCATCGGGCGCGAAACCGGTGGCAAAAAAGACGAATCGTGCACCAGGGCGTCCGACGGATGGATGTACACCAGCATCCTGCGCAGCTGGCGCTGGCGGGGGAAGAATGGTGAACACCCCGACACGCACAACACCGCTGTGCTGACCGCGTGCCACCAGCGACCAGTTCCCCGGCTGTGCATCTCTGGGCGCCGTCCAGCTCCAGGCAGCACGACCGTCGCGCGCGACGCGCCGTTGCAGTTCGCTGTCGGGATGCGCAGCCACAGCGCGACCGTCGGGTGTATTGATCCAGATATCGATCCGTTCACCGCTCTGGAAACCGTCTGCCAGAAAATCGAAGCGTGTTCCTGCCTGCCCCGACGACGGATAGACCAGAGCAGGCAGAATGGAAGATTCTGCCGCTGCACTGTGCTGTGCAACTGGCGCCAGCAGCGCAATCAGCACGAGGGAAACCAGCCTGGTGTATTTTATTGACGTGTCCAGAACGTCAGCCATTCGTTATGTTGATCACCGAATCCCTACAAGTCGCCATACTCTTCGAGGAGTTCGCGCCACTCACCCGACAATTCATCACGCCGCGCAGCGTAGTAGATATGGTCGATGCCGTTCTCATCACGGTAGACCAGATCAACCTGCTTGCGCATCGGGCGCATATACCCCAGATTGCCCCACCAGCGCACTTTGCTCTCATCGAGCGGCATGTCCTGCAACGCCATGCGTGCGGCATACTGCCGCACCGTTCCCTCCTCGATATCCTGGAGACGCCAGGGAGCATTGCTCAGTTCGCCAGTGCGCAGATTGCGGAAGACGAAGCGATGCTCGCCATGCTCATCAACGATGATTTCGACAACCTCAATGCCAGTGCGTGGACGTGGCACGCGGATCAGGTTCATCCACGCTTCGGTCAATTTCTCGCGGGGTACGCCGGGATATTCCTTGATCTCGTCCCCCTCTTTGCTGCGCATCATCAGATCGAAATAGACATTGCCCTGTGCATCTCGTCCGATGCGCCAGACTCCGCCGCGTCCACGCCAGCGTGGTCGTCGGTCGCCCCAGGGCGCCTCATTGTTACCTGGCTCTTCAAACTGATCCAGATCGCCAGGCGTTGTATCATCGCCGAATGAACGCGGCTCGTGTTCGATCTCATCTCCAGCGCGATCACTGATCAAAGCCTGCCAGGCAGGACTCAACCCCCAATCCGAGACGCCAAAAAAGATGTGGTCGATGACGCCATTGGCATCACGGTGCACCAGGTCATACTTGGTACGATTTCCCTGGCGATAGGCGCGCCACAATCCCAAACGCCCCTTCCACTTCACCTGGCTTTGCAGGTCGATCCGTCCCTCGCGCACATCTTCATACCGACTAATAGCATATGCCCACAGTCCCTGCGCATGATCGCGCGTGACACCCGAGGTGGTGCGCAGGTCGCGCACTTCGTATAACCAGACGCCAGCTCGCTTCTGCGCATCGACGATCTCGACACCGCTGCGCGGCAGATCCAGTCCCTGCCCATCGTCGAGCGGCGTGGCAGCACCCTCCGCTAATGCGCGACGGCAGAGTTGAATGATCTCGGCGCGATCGGCTATCACCGTCTTGCCTTCCTGCCGGGTATAGATGACACCATTGCGCCCAACATACGGCGGTGACTCAGTGGCACGCACTTCGACGCGCAGCAGATCGTGCCCTTCATACGCGATCAGTTCGAATATCAGGTATGGCTGAGGGGTCAGGTTTTCCTGCACGCTGCGCCGCAACGTTTCGCTCAACTGGTCGGGATGCTCGACGCCGGTCAGTTCGGTGCCTACGCCGCCGACAATCAGTATTCCGCCACCAACGTTCGCCAGCGCCGCGATGTCCTGCCAGAGCGTCTCGACATCGGTTTCAGGACGCAACACCTGCCGATCGGTCTGGGCACCGAAGCGGAGCGTATCTATCTCCCATTGTTTCTGATCGCGCTTGGGAACGCGTACGCGATCAAAATCCTGCGAACTAAACAGTTCCTTCAATGCCTGGAACGTCGGCGCTGGCAGGAGAAACTCAACATACCGGTCGCCAATGCCATGGCGATGCCAGCCATTCCCCTCACTAGCATTCACCCGCCGCAGTCGGTGCGCATCCGAACCCTGGATGCAGAACATACGACGCTCATAATGCTCTGTCTTACCGTTGTAGAACGTTGGTGACGTAAACTTCTCGTGGTCGGTGTAGAAGTTGATGAATTCGAGCGCATGGAGCGCCGGATGCTGCGTTGCCGCAACTCGCGCCTGACCACTGGTGCCCATCCGCAGCGTTTCGGTAATGACCCCGTTTGGTCCGTTCGCGTGGGGAGCAATCACAATGCCGCCAGCGCGATTGATGATCTCGTAGGCGTCGGTCACATGCCGTGTATCGGCAATCGAACAGGTGCCCTTTTTGAGCAGATCTGGCGGCACGCCGAGTTGCAATAGTGTCGCCTCGATCAGGCTAATCGGGCGGTCAGGAGCAAAGATCCCCAGAATGTGCGCACCGTAGTGCGATGTGAATTCAAACCCCGGCAGAACTGTAATACGTGCCAGTAAACGTCGGTACTCGTTGAGACGAACCTGTTCCTCCTCCGTAATGCGTTGCTGTCGTTCAAGCATCTGGAGAAACTCGATCTCCTGACGCATCAATTCATATCCATGAACTGTGTTGTGATCGGTAAATGCGATGATATCGAGACCTCGTCGTTCGGCCTCCTGCAGAATGTCGAGAAATGTGACTTCTGGTTCTGCATAGTCTTCTGAAGCAGGAGTATGAATGTGTAAATCTGCTCGAAACCACCGCATTCCTCCTGACGAACCATTCCCATTTTGCGACATAAAGAACACTCCAGGCGAGAAATTCTGATACTCTGTTTTTATTTGCCTGTCCCCGCGCCAACACGATCAATGCGCGCCGGTGGACTTCAGCGAACGTCAATACCTTCTATGACCACGACAGTTCTTCTTTTTTACGCTCGATCTGCCGTGCTGGACGATTGCCCACCCCCTTTCATGCTTTGCTAACAGTTTGCTTTCCCTGGTATCATACTCCAAAGCCGTTCTTTCTGCAACGCGCCTCACCCTTTGCGCATTTGAGGTCTTTGATGATCAGGAGCAGAGCATATGCCTGATTCTGCTGAGCAGATCGATGATCTGATCTATGTGCCCAATCCCGATTATCCTTATCCGTTTCCGACGCCGCAACCGCCGCACTTCTGGATGACCGAGCAGACTGGCAAACTGTCGGGTGCTGTCGAGCGCTATTTCAGTGGCAAGCGGCTATCGCCGGAGGATCTGCGGTTGCTGCGATCATACCTTCGCCAGTACGTGGCACGTGCGGTGATCGCCGAGGGGGTTGATCGACAGGCACTGTTGCGCAAAATCGAGACATTAAAAAACAACCGCGATGTCGAGCGGTTTGTCGATGAACTGGCAGAGGCAGGAATCGAACCATTCTAACGGCATGGCACTGCATCCCAATGCAGCGATGTCTGGTTCGCCGCACCAATAACGCCTGTCAGCATCGGGCTGCGTTTATGCGCCTTCCCATGCTTGGCGCAGTTCGACTAGATCACGGAAGACAAAATCCGGTTGAATGGCACTCTGTTCCAGCATCGTGGGCGTTGTGACACCGGTCAACACCAGCGCGCTGGCAAGCCCCGCAGTCCGGGCGCCAGCGATGTCGGTGTCGAGCCGGTCGCCGATAGTCAGGGTGCGCGTGGCGTCCGCCCCCAGAATCTCGATAGCAGTGCGGAACATGATGGGTCCAGGCTTGCCGATGATGAACGGTTCGGTTTCAGTGCTGACACGCAGGAGCGCCAGTAACGCGCCGCATCCTGGCACGATCCCGTCCTCTGCTGGGAACGTTGTATCGGGATTTGTGCCAATGAAACGCGCACCAGCGCGAATGAGCAGGCACGCTTTGCGCAGGCGGCGATAGGTCACTTCAGAGTCCATGCCGACCACGACGAATGCTGGATGTTCATCATCTTCCACGAAGTATCCATCATCGAAGAGCGCGCTGCGCAGACCATCCATACCGATCACAAACACGCCTGTGCCACGTGGCGCCTGCGTTTCGAGCCAGCGTCGCGTCGCCACTGATGACGTGACGATGCGCGAAGCAGGCATACGGATCCCCATTGTTGCGAGTTTGGTTTCGTACTGAGCAGGAGTCATTGTAGCGTTGTTAGTGCAGCAGGCATAAGTCACGCCGCGCGCATCGAACAGCGCCAGCAGATCGTTCACTCCTGGCAGCGCCCGTGACCCGCGGTACAACACGCCGTCCATATCAAAGATTACTGCAGTGAAGCGGTTCAGTCCAGGTGTCATGGTTCTCCGTTTACATGCGCTCAGGCGCCTTGATGCCAAGGAGCGCCAGACCATTCCGCAACCCTTGCGCTGTCGCTGCAACCAGGCGCAAACGTGCAGCGCGCAGGGCAGGCGTCTCCGCCCTGAGGACGGAACAATCGCGGTAGAACGCCGACAGTGCCCGCGCCGTCTCATAACACCATTCGGCGATGACGAACGGTGCATACCGTTCACCTGCTTCACGGACTGCACCGGGAAGTTTTGCCAGTTGCTTGATCACCGCCGTTTCTGAGGGATGGGTCAGGATCGTAGCATCGCCATGCCTAGCAACAACGCCTTCCTCTGCCGCTTTGCGCAGGATCGAGCAGCAACGTGCATGCATATACTGGATGTAGGGCGCACTGTTTCCTTCGATTGCCAGCATACGCTCCCAATCGAGCCGGATGTCGCGGCGCGGATCCTGATACAGGTCGTTGTAGATCACCGCACCGATACCGACTGCTTCAGCGATCGCCTCTTTTTCCTCGTCCGACAGGTCAGGGCTCGCCTGGTCAACAACAGCGCGCGCACGGGCATGCGCTTCGTCGAGCAAGTCCGCAAGGTACACTATGTTGCCAGCGCGAGTCGAGAGTGGGCGACCCTGCTGATCGAAGATCGTTCCAAACTTGACGTGGATCAGTTCAATATCTCGGGCGTATCCCATCGCGCGCGCCAGTGCGAACAGTTGACGAAAGTGGAGTTCCTGACGGGTATCGACTACATAGATGATCTTCACCGGACGAAACTCACGCTCGCGGTAAACGATGCATGCCAGATCGCGCGTGTGGTAGAGTGTGCCGCTGTCGCTGCGTTGCAGCAGGAACGTTGGCAACCCCGGCGCCAGTTCATCGACCACTACTGCGCCATCCTCATCACGATAGGCGACGCCCTTCTCGATAGCTTCCTCGATTAACGCATCCAGCATCGGCGCGTAGAAACTTTCACCCAGGACGTAATCGAACCGCACTCCCAGACGATCATAGTTGCGCTGGTTGGCTTTGATGGTTAGATCGACCATCCATTGCCACAACTCGCGCGCCAGCGGATCACCCTGTTCGAGTTTGAGCGACCAGGCGCGGGCTTCGTCGTCATGGTTCGGTTGCGCTGCGCGCGCCTGCAATTCGGCGATCCATTCACGTTTCGCCAGCGCCTCCGGGTCGTTCTGTTCGAGGCGCTTTGCCCACCGCGCTGCTTCTGCGCGCAGTGCCTCATCCTCTTTGACGAGCGCACTGTAGCGCGCATACAGTTTGTCAAGTGCAGCAATCGCGTCTTCGTCATCACCCTCCGGTTTGCCCCACCGCACAATTGCGGCGATATTCATGCCGAACTGTTTTCCCCAATCGCCTAGATGGTTATCGCCGATGACGTGGTACCCGAGGAAGTTGAAGATATGGTACAGCGATTGCCCGATAATCGTCGAACGAATGTGCCCGACGTGCATGGTTTTTGCAACGTTCGGTGACGAGTAATCGATGACAATCGTTTTCCCAGTGCCCTGATCGTCGCTGCCGTACCGCTCACCAAGGCGCTCGACCTCGTCGAGAACCGCTGCTGCCAGACCTGGAGCGCTGAGACTGAAATTGACAAACGGACCGGTCGCCACAACCGATCCAATGAGCGAGCCAGCAGGAATCTGCGCCTTTTCAACGATGCGCTGCGCCAGTTGCGGCGGAGCGATCCCCACCTCTTTTGCGGCACGGAACGTCGGAAACGCCAGATCAGCCGGGATGTTGGGCTTAGGCGTGACGAGTTCGATCAGGTGTTCGTCGACCAGATTGGCGCTGGCAACAACAGCGTGCGCTTCGCGAACGAAGCGATCAAGTGCGTACTCCATACCACCCTCAATCCGACATAAACCACGGGCAGTATACTGATAACTGGCGAGTGATGCAACCCGATGCTGTAAGGCAATGTTCATCTTCCTCCTAGAGCGTTGGAGGCAAGATGTGGTACTATTGACGCATCGAATGCCGTGTTTTGGGAGATCACCCACAATCTGTGAGCATTCAATCATCATGACATCTCGTCGGTCGTGGCATCTGACAGTACGCACCAGGATTATCCTGGTGGCGCTTGTGCTGGCATTGGCACCGCTGCTCCTCGTGAGTGCGCTCAGCCTTTCTACGCTTGATCGCGCCCGCAGTATCGCGGCACAAACCGCATCCGAGGCGCTGCGTGAGCAGACTGAAAGCGATCTTGCGCGATGGGTAACTGATAAAGCCAACCTCTACAATGCGAAACTCGACCGCATCTATCATCAGGTCGAAACTATTGTCACGTACCGACCGGGAAACTTCTCCGATTCAACCGTCGTATCAGAGCGTGTCTGGATTGCGCCGGATGGTCCCACGCCAGCTGCGTTGCGTTCCCATGCTGCAACAGTGGCGCTTGCCCGTCAGTACATCCCGCTCCTGCGTGCTTCGGTCGGGCGGGATGGCATGGTGAGCCTGGGGTATGTCGCGTTTGAGGATGGCGGAGTGCTTGCTTTCGACCACGATATTATCGATGTGCTCGATGCAATCAAGCCTTTTGATCCGCGCAAACGCAGCTGGTATATCGCTGCCCGTGATGCTGGCAGAACCGTGTGGGTCGATACATATGTCGATGCCAATACCAAGAAACTGACAACCACCTGTGCTGCGCCGATCTACGATGAACGAGGCGCTTTCATCGGTGTCGTTGGCTTCGATGTGCTGTTGGAGACGATCCAGCAGGATATTCTTTCGATTGATATTCCGCCGGGCGGTTCGGCATTTTTGATCAACCAGCGTGGCGATGTGCTACTCCACAACAATCTGCTAAATCAGCAGGGACAGTGGGATCAACCGGTTACGACCGACAATCTGTTGAACGATCCCAATCCGCAGTTGCGCGACGCTGCTGCACGCATGACCCGCGCGGATCAGGGCGTCGTGCGAATGATGTTGCAGGATGAAGAAGTATATCTGGCATTCGCGCCGATTGCCAGTGCAGGCTGGAGTGTTGGGATCGTCATCCCGGTTACCGAAGTCACTGGGTTCGTTCAGCAGGTTAGTGAAGCGATCACCCGGCGGCAGGAGACGCTGAGTGGTCAAATCGTTGCGGTGATTGTGCTGAGTGTTGTTATGGTGGCAGTGCTTAGCATGCCAGCGGCGCTGATCCTGACGCGCCCGTTGCGTGAGTTGCAGGCGGCGGCGCAGCGGGTCGCTGCCGGTGACCTCACCTATCGCGTGCCGGAAGAGGGCGCTCCAGAAATTGCCGATGTCGGTCATTCATTCAACACGATGACCGACGCCCTGCGCCAGAAGATCGGCGAACTGGAGCTGAACCTGCGTCAACTGGCAGCGCTGAACGATATGTCCAACCGCTTTCGCACGATTGCATCGGTACGTGAACAACTTGATGCTATCCCACGCGGGGTGTGTGAATGTCTGGATTTCGATCGCGCTGTTCTGTACCTGATTGAACAGCGCACGCTACGCCCGGTGAGCGCGTGGGTCGGCGAGGGTGACGCCGATCAGGTTGCACGGCTTCTGGCGGATGCGGCGCCGATCTCGCTCGATAGCGACTCTGTGGCGGCGGATGTGGTCCGCAGCGGACAGGCGGTGATCATTGGCGAACCGTCCGATCAGGCACTATGGGGCGCATCGGTGCAGGCGCCGCTGTTTGGGCACGAGAAGCGTGTGATTGGGCTGCTGGCAGCCGCCTTCGATGAGCCAGGACGCACACCGACGGCGCGTGACGCTGCACAGTTGATGACCTATGCCGGTATGTCCGGTCTGGCGCTCGAGAATACGATGCTTTACGCCGATCTCGAACGCCAGGTCGCGCAGCGTACCGCCGAGTTGCGCGCCGCCCTGGCGCGCGCTCAGGAAGCGGATCGGCTGAAAGGGCAGTTCCTGGCGGCAGTTTCGCACGAACTGCGCACGCCGCTCAATGCCATCATCGGGTTTTCGACTGTCATGCTCGATGAGATCGATGGTCCCGTCACGCCGCTGCAACGCGAGGATTTGAGGATCATTAACCGGAATGGTCGCTTCCTGCTGCACCTGATTGACGATCTCCTTGATCTAGCGCGTATCGAGGCGGGTAAGATCGAACTGGAACTGGCACCGGTTGACATGCGTGCCCTGATTGTTGAGGCGACCGAAACAGTGCAGGGATTGCTGCACAACCGCCCGATTGCGCTCAACCTGTCGTTGCCCGAACGCCTGCCGTATGCGTATGCTGACGCTGCCAGAATTCGTCAGGTGTTGCTGAACCTGTTGTCCAACGCGGTCAAGTTTACGAAGCAGGGAAGTATTAGTATCAGCGCACGGTGTGTGGTAGCGCCTGACACACATCCTGGAACTAAAGGCGCAGATGCAGCGATTGTGCGCAATGGACAGCGCCTGTATCCCTACATCGCTGTCAGTGTTCGCGATACCGGCATTGGTATTGCGCCAGAAGATCTGGCGCGTATCTTCGAGGCGTTTCATCAGGTGCGTTCCGGCGATCGACAGCACGGCAGTGGATTGGGTCTGGCGATCAGTCGGCGCCTGATCGAAGCGCACGGTGGACGTATCTGGGCAGAGAGCGAACCAGGCAAGGGAAGTGTCTTCACGTTCATTCTTCCATGCACGTTCGTGAAACGCAATGGTCGACTGAAAGGTAGCGAGGAACCTGCGGATGCCTCAGGTGTCAGGCATGTTGAAGTGCAAACGTCACTCATCGACCAATGAGCGATTCAACGACCATTCTGTACATCGAAGACAACCACGATAATCAGTTGCTGGTACGGCGCATTCTAGAGGCGCGCGGATATACGCTGTGGATATGCGAAGACGGACCGTCAGGCATTGCATTGGCGCGCGAGAGTCAACCGGCGCTCATCCTGGTCGACATCAATATTGCAGGGATGGACGGGTATGAAACGACGACCCGTCTGCGCAGCCTGCCGCACCTGCGCGCAACGCCAATTATCGCTATCACTGCCGATGCCCGTCCCGGAACCCGCGAACGTGCGCTGACCGCCGGATGTGACGGATTCATTCTCAAGCCAATCGATCCGCGCATGCTCCCCGATCAGATTGCCGAATTTCTCGGCGGGAAGCGCGAACCGCTCCCCAAAGGCGTCGAAATGACCATGCTGCGCGAGTACAATGCTCGCCTGGTCGAACGACTTGAGCAGCAGGTGCGTGAGTTGAGTGCGCGCAACGCAGAACTTCAGGAACTCGACCGTCTGAAGAGCACCTTTCTTGCCACTCTCTCCCATGAGTTGCGCACACCGCTCACGGCGATTTTGGGCTACCTGGAACTGTTCGAGCGACGTGCGTTTGGACCACTCACCGACGTGCAGAGTCAGGCGATTGAGGTTATCGCGCGCAATGCGCGTACTCTCTCACGCATCCTGAACAATCTGCTCTACCTGCAAGAGGTACGTTCAAATGAGATTCGCCGTGTGCCTATGATGATCCACGACGTGGTGCGTGAAATTATTGCCGAGATGCAGCCGCTGGCGCATGCTGCGCACCTCGAACTGACATCGTCGATCCAGCCAACCGCCATGTATATGGGTGACCCGATCGGTATCGGGCAGGCATTGCGCGCTCTGATCGACAACGCCGTGAAGTTTACTCCAGCACCGGGTCGCATTTCCGTCACAGTAGTTGATGAACCATCGCGGGTGCTGGTGCGGGTAGAGGATACCGGGATCGGCATCCCGGCGGAAGCGCACGAAAAGATTTTCTTGCCGTTTTATCAGATCGACGATACGCTGGCGCGTCCATACGCTGGCGTCGGATTGGGGCTGGCCATTGCCAGGCATGTCATCGAGGCGCACGGTGGTCAGATAAGTGTGCGCAGCGCCGTCAACGCCGGAAGTGCCTTCACTGTTGTTCTACCGCGAGGGTAGGAGCATCAGCAGAGATACGTAGCAGTAACCCGACGATCAGAAAGTTTATAACTACCGATGAACCGCCATACGAGATGAACGGCAGCGTAATCCCGGTGAGCGGAATTGTCCGCAGATTGCCGCCAATGATAATGAAGGTCTGCATCGCGATAATGGTGGTCAATCCAACGGCGAGGAGTTGTTCAAAGCCGCGGAACCGACCGGGAATGCGCGCTGCAATCTGGTAGCCGCGAAAGATGAGGAGCAGGTAGGCGATCAGCACCCCCAGGCTGCCAGCGAGACCCATCTCTTCACCCAGCGCTGTAAAAATAAAATCGGTATGCACTGCCGGAATTACGGTCGGCAGCCCCTGACCGATCCCCGTGCCAAAAACGCCGCCGGACGCCAGTGCATAGATTGCCTGGACAACCTGATACCCACTCCCCTGAGCGGTTGACCACGGGTCGAGCCAGATCGACACTCTGGTTTTTACCACTGCCACAACATTGTACAGCACATACGAACCGGCACCGAAGGCGCACAACCCGGCAATTACGTACCATCCGCGCCCCGTTGCAACATACAGCATCGCCAGAAACACACTGAACAACAGCAATGCCGCCCCAAGATCGCGTTGAGCGATGATCAATCCCATCGCCAGTCCCCACATGGCGATCAGTGGCGCAAGATACGGGAGTGGTGGCAATGGCAGCAAACCTATACGGTACCCGGCGGCAACGACTTCCCGGCGCTCATTCAGGTACGACGCCAGAAAAATGACCAGGATGATCTTCAGAAGTTCGGAAGGTTGGAACAGGAAGAAGCCGAAGTTGAACCAGGCGCGCACGCCGCTGTTGTTAGGATCGACGCCGAAGAGAAACGTCGCCAGAATAAGCGCCACGCCGATCGTCAACCAGGCATACCGGTGATGGTCGAGCCAGTCGATCAACGACGTGCGCTGATACCGTCGGAGGAGATCGTCCCACGGGACGAACAGGATCGTTGAGCAGACGACAATGCCCAGCAGAACCCACAGCGCCTGGCGATCATCGATGCCAGCAAAGCATGGAGCGAGCGTTCCATCGCGCTGCTGGCACATGATCGAGAGCAGATCGGGTTCAAGGCGCGCGATGAGCATTAACCCCAAACCGGTGAGCAACGCCACCAGCGGCAGCACCATCTGATCGGCGTTGGGCAGCCGCCAGCTCAAGCCGAGCGACATCACCAGAAAGATTAGAAAGGGCAATACCGAGGGCCAGAGAATATCAGCGATGCGGTGCAACGAGATCGTCGCAGCTGGATCGGTTGTGTCCACTGCCAGGACGACCAGGGTGTAGCCAGTGGCGAAGAAGATCAGTGCGATCAGTAAGAGGCGCAGCTCAGCGCTGCGCAGGCGCCATGGTCGTCGGAACATACGTCAGATGTTGAACAGAAAATGACACACATCGCCATCCTGCACAATATACTGCTTCCCTTCCATGCGTACATAACCGTGCTTTCGGGCTTCTGCCATGCTGCCAGCGCGCACCAGGTCATCATAAGCAACGACTTCAGCGCGGATGAAGCCGCGCTGAATATCGGAATGAATAACGCCAGCCGCTTCAACTGCTGGTGTACCGCGGCGGATTGTCCAGGCGCGCACTTCATCAGGACCGGCAGTGAGGAAACTAATGAGACCAAGCAGTTTGTAGGAGAGTTCGATTACCCGGTTGCGCGCTGATTCGGTGATGCCAAGATCGTCCATAAACGCGCGGGCTTCATCATCGTCAAGTTGTGCAAGTTCAGCCTCGATTTTACCGCAGAGCGTTGCTACCCCGCTACGGCGATGATCGTAGCGGATCGTCGGAGGACTCGTCAGTTGATCTTCGCCGATATTGATCGCGAGGAGCAACGGCTTGGCGGTGAGGAACTGATACCCGCGCAGCAGACGTTCTTCTTCGCTGCTCAGATCGATGTCGCGGATGGGTATACCGCTCTCCAGCGCGGATTGAATACGTACCAGCGCATCGCGTTCAATCAGACGATTCTCGCGCTCTTTTGCCGCCATCTTGCCAATCTCGGCGTTCAAACGTGCCAGGCGGCGCTCGATGATCGCCAGATCGGAAAAAGCGAGTTCCAGATCAACCGCTTCGATGTCGCGTTGCACATCGACGCTGCCATTCGGATGTGGCACCCGGTCGTCCTGAAACGCACGCACGACATGGAGCAACGCATCAGCGCCACTGATATAGTTGAGTACCACTGGAGGCAATCCGCCGCTTTCCCGCGCACCGCTTCCTAACCCACCAATGTCGATGTACTGCACATCGGCGTAGGTTACTTTCTTCGGATTGAACATGCGCGCCAGAACCTCAAGGCGCGGGTCAGGAACCCTGACAGTCGCCAGGTTCGGAGTCAACTGACCGGAACTGTAGACTGTCGTTTCTGCTGAGCCACCGGTCAGCGCGTTGAAGACTGTCGTTTTACCGCTGTTGGCAAGACCGATAATCGCAATTTTCATGGATGACGCTGCATGCGCGACTGCTGCCGCGCGTTTTGTCTTTTCCCCGCACCAGTATAGTATACCTGCCCTGTCGCGGCAAGCGTGATCAACGCTATTGAGTCAGTTGCAATTGTATATCCTGGTCAAACGCCATACTTGCGCTCTCAGCAGGATCAGTGAGACGCACAGTAGTAGAGTACACCCATGTCTGGTGCATACTTTGACCAAACCTTTACGAACTGATGCCTTTCTTCCCGCCTGCGGTTCGACTATAATAGGAAGTGCGCATTACTACAAAGATGAAATTTTCGTTATTACACCGGATGTATGCGCGTAACTTCCAGCTGCTTCGTCGCGTTGGTATTGAATAGGCAACCTGTTCTTACCACCGGCGAGAACTACCGTGTGATCCAGGAATATGGTTGCTGATACAAACGCTGAACTGCCATCTCTCATTGCCCGCGCTCAGGCGGGCGATGCAGCAGCGTTCGGTGAGTTGTATACACGGTATGCAAAATTTATCCTGCGCTACATGTATGTGCGCACACGCGAGCCGGAACTGGCGCAGGATCTAACCCAGGAAGTGTTTATTCGCGTCATCAAAGGGATTGGCGGGTTACAGTATCGCGGAGAAAAACTGTTTTTGGGGTGGTTGTATACGATAGCCGGGAATGTGCTGGTCGGTCAGGCGCGGCGACGGCAGATTGCAGCATCGTCACTCGACGATACGGCCGAAGTGACCGATCCACATGGGCAGGACGCAGTGGCATCACTGTTTGAGCGTCTGTCGTTGCAGCACGCCATTGCTCAGTTGACGGTCGAACAGCAACACGTGCTGATGATGAAGTTCTTTGGCGATATGACGAATCAGGAAATCGCAGCGACGATTGGGAAGACGGAGGGCGCAGTCAAGGCGCTCCAACATCGCGCAATTCAGGCGCTTCAGCAAATACTTGAACAGGAATCGGGCGAACAACTGATGTCCAAGGCGCTGGGTAGCGCCGATATTGCCTGATAGTCGCCCGGTGCGGAAAGCAATGATCCGTCACAACCAACAGCAGATAGGTCTCATAGAGGCGCTTGACATCGCCCTTAATCGCCTGTTACGCGGCGCAGACATTGATGAGTGCCTGAGTCTGTACCCGCATCTGGCGGTTGAGCTTGAACCGCTATTGCGCGTTGCGGGGATGGTACGTGCAGAGATGACGCAACCGCTGCCGCCTGAAATGGAACGCTGGCTGGCGACCGGGGCGCAGGAGTTTGCCGCACTTGCCGATCAGATGCTCGCACGTCGGCATGCCCGGCGCAATTTGTTCAAACCGCTGCGCAAGGCTGCCGTTCAACGTGTCCTGGTCGGCGCACTGGCAGTTACGGTTCTGCTTGCGTCGATTGACACCGCATCGGCGCAAAGTCTGCCAGGCAACCCACTCTATGTCTGGAAAGTGGCACGGGAAGATCTGACACTTTCCATGACTTCTGATCCGGTCCAGCGGAGCAAACTGCACGTCACCTATGCCCGCCGCCGTCTTCTGGAAATTAGTGAGATGCTTGCCAGAAATACAGCAATCGATCCGCAAGCACTCAAGGAACCGCTTTCCCTTCTCAGCAGTCATATCCGCGGCGCTGTCATCGAAAGCCGCGATATGGACGTCGCCGATGTGTCGGTTGATGTCGCTGTGCTCATTGATGAGGTGCAGACTGCTCTGTCGCGGCTAGCGTCGAAAGTTCCAGAAGCCTCTCCGCTTCTTGAAAACGTTCAGGAGCAGATCAACCCGGTAATTGAACCAATAGCATCGCCAGTTCCAATTGCGACTGCATCGCCTGTGTCCTCGTTGTCACCTACAACGCCGGTCGAATCGCCGACAACCGTGGAAGTCACAGATCCAGAAACTGCGCCTCAGACCGAGCGTAAGCCTGAACGAGTTGATGCTGCCACTCCCATTGCAACACCGCCGCCGACCAGTCGCCCACCTCGTCCATCGCCAACGCCCGGTCAGATTGAGCCAACGGCAAGCAGCGCCCCGGTGTTGACTGCAACGCCCGTGTCCCGATCACCAACGGCAACGCCGTCACCGTTAGTAACGGCGACGCCAACGGCGACGCCGACAGCGCTGCCTACTGAGGTGCCGCCCACTGAGGTGCCGCTGCCAACCAGCACGCCGTTACCAGCGGCAACGCTGCCGCCGACGGCAACGCGTATTCCACCAACCGAACCGCCGTCAGCCAGTTCGACGCCACAACCACCGCCGACGGCGCGTCCACCGCGTCCAACGGCGACACCGCGCCCAACGGCAACCCCGACTCTGGTGCCGACTGCGACTCTGGCACCAACCGCAACGCCAACGCTGGCACCGACCGAGACTCCGGCGCCGACTGCAACGCCAACGCTGGCACCGACCGAGACTCCGGCGCCGACTGCAACGCCAACGCCAGTGCCAACTATAACCCCGACGCTGGCGCCGACTTTAACCCCGACCCAGACCCCGATTCTCACCCCGTCGGTCACACCGACTGAGGAGGCAGGGCAACCGACGATGACGCCGTCAAGTTCAGAGTCGTCAGGTACGCCGACCCCAACGCCGGGCGCTTCAGGCGCAGATGACGCAGGTTTGTAGGCACGTCCATCTAACAGACGCTTCATTCTCGTAACGTGTGTTTGCGATCGAAGTCCCCCCGTGCGCAGTCAGAACTGGTATAATAGAGCACTTTGATTCTGACGGTACAGTTCTTTTATGACACTGAAATTCGATATCGAAGCGCGCGATCCGCATAGTCGCGCCCGTGCAGGGCGCATCACCACCGTCCACGGAGTGATCGAGACGCCGGTTTTTATGCCGGTTGGAACGCGGGGATCGATCAAATCTCTTACTCCCGATGAAGTGCGCGATCACGGTGCACAGATTATTCTTGGCAATACATATCATCTCTACCTGCAACCTGGTCACGAATTGATCGCCCGTATGGGTGGATTGCACCATTTTATGGGGTGGGACGGTCCTATTCTGACCGATAGTGGCGGATTTCAGGTATTTAGCCTGGTGTATGGTGGTGTTGCTGATGAAATCAAAGGTCGGCGACCGACACAACAGGTTCAGCCCGGCATGGTCAAAGTCACCGATGACGCCGTGATTTTCAAATCGTATATCGATGGTTCCACGCATGTGTTTACGCCAGAGCGCAGTATTGAAATTCAAAAAGGCATTGGTGCTGATATTATCCTTTGCTTTGATGAGTTGCCGCCGTTTCACGCAGGCTACGATTATACGGCGCGTTCGCTGGAGCGCACCCATGCCTGGGAGCGACGCTGTCTGATGTTCCACCAGGCGACGCAGGAAGGCGGGTTGCCGTTTGTGCCGCCGAATCCGCATCAGGCGTTGTTTGGCATCGTTCATGGTGGGGTCTTTCCCGATCTGCGGCGGGCAAGTGCCGAGTATCTGCGCGAATTGCCATTCGATGGGTTATGTATTGGCGGGTCACTCGGCGAAAACAAACAGCAGATGCGTGAGGTGGTGGATATGACTGTGCCGCATATGCCTGATCATCTACCGCGTCATCTGTTAGGTATTGGTGACGTGGACGACCTGATCGAATGCGTGGCGCGTGGGATCGACATGTTCGATTGCGTCAGCCCGACACGCCTCGGTCGCCACGGCACGGCGCTGGTGCGCGATGTGGAACGTCGCTGGAAGTTGAATGTTGCCAATGCTACGTTGCGCAACGATCCGAACCCGCTGGATGCCTGGTGTGACTGCTATACGTGCCGTCGCTATTCGCGTGCCTATATTCATCACCTGTTCCGCGCGCAGGAACTGCTCGGCATTCGACTGGTCAGCCTGCACAATGTCGCGTTCCTGCTCAAATTGATGCGCACCATCCGGCAGAGTATTATCGAAGGTCGTTTTGCGCATCTACGGGCGGAGTGGCTGGGGGGCTGACGTTATGATTGACCGGTGCCTGACGCAAGGTCTATAATAATCCGCTGGCGCTGCCGATAACTGTTGCGCCGTTGTTAGGTAAGAGGGTGAGTTACGACATTGCGGGATCGTGTCTACCGTACCGAAGCGATCATCATTCGGCGGTCTGATGTAGGTGAGGCGGATCGTCTGTTAACGATACTGACGCCGCTGGGCAGACAGCGCGTTGTTGCCAGAGGTGCGCGCAAAATACAGAGTCGCCTAGCCGGGCATATCGAATTGTTCACCCATACAACGCTCATGCTGGCAATTGGGCGCAATCTGCACATTGTGACGCAGAGCAATCCACTGGATCGCTTCGAGCGACTGCGCGCCGATCTGGAACGTATTGGTGCAGCATACTATGCCGCTGAACTTATTGATCGCCTGGTTGAGGAAGAAGCCGAAAATAAACGTGCCTTTTCAGTTCTACTCGGCACATTACGCGCGCTCGATGCTGGTGCTGCGATCGATCTGACGCTGCGCGCGTATGAATTGCATCTACTTGATGCCCTTGGATACCGTCCGCAGTTGTACGAATGCGCTGCGTGCGGCGCAGTATTGACTGAAGCGACCAGTCGTTTTAGTCCAATAACAGGTGGAGCGCTTTGCCCCGATTGCGCTGGAGTGGATTGTCAGGCATTGTCAATGAGTCTGACGGCTTTCAAACTGCTACGCTACCTTCAGTCTCAACCGCTGGAGATTTCCGGAGAACTCCGCATATCACCTGCTACACGCGCGGAAACCGAATCATTGTTGCGCGCCTACCTGCGCCATATCCTGGAACGTGATCTGCGTTCGCTGGCGTTTCTCGATGATGTTCGACGGGTGCTGCGCACCTCTGGTCCGGTATCTATTACCTCATCCGCAACGCGCTATTTCGCTCAGGGAGATACCGATGAAAACGATAGAGACCCTCCTAGGGCGCGGTGAACGAGTGCGTTATATCGGTCGGCAACATGTGTTCGTTTTGATCAGCAATATCGTGACCGAACTTGCGCTGATCGGCGTGTTGATTGCAGCTGGCATCGTCTCGCAGATTGCCTTTCCCGATAAAGTGCTTGCAGGGATGGAAGTGGGCGTGCTGGTACTGATGGTGTGCGTTATTATTAGCCTGCTTATTCTTTGCAGCGCTGCGCTCGATTATCTGTACTGGTCGAATACACGCTGCGTTGTTACCGATCGGCGTGTGCTTATGCTGCGGGGCATTTTCAACATCGAAGTAGTCGATGTACCAATTGAGAAAATAAATGAGATCAAGTTCCGCCAGAGCTGGTTGGGGCGTCTCTTTGGTTTTGGTGATGTTGAGATGACCACTGCTTCGGTGTCTGGCATCTGTCAGTGTCGTAATCTTGACAGTCCTGATGAACTCAAGCGCGCTCTAAGCGAAGCGCAGCGCGACCTGCAACGTGGTTACGCCTATCTCAACCAGCACGATATCGATGCTTACCTTGAACTGGAAGATGCATTTGCTGGTGACTCAGACGTCGAACGTATATCGCATGCGTTGCAGCGCCTGGCAGATATGCGCGACCGCGGCTTGATTTCGCGGGACGAGTTTGAGGAGAAAAAACGCGAACTGTTGAGTCGAATATGACATCGCTTTCGTGGTGTCGGGACGTTGCACAAAAGACAGATGGATAACGATCTTTCTGCCCAAATTGAACAGGCGCGTTTCACTATCGCTGCCCGTAGTCATATTGAACCGCGGATTGCGCTCATCCTTGGATCAGGGCTGGGTGACCTGGCAGATGCGGTCACCGAGTCTGTCACAGTACCCTATACGGAGATACCCGGCTTTGTGCAGCCTGCGGTCGCTGGTCATCGCGGTGAGTTGGTGATCGGTCTGCTGGCAGGGCAGCCAATTGCTGTGATGCGCGGACGTTTCCACTTTTACGAGGGGCACTCGATGCAACAGGTGACATTTCCGGTGCGCGTGTTACATGCTCTCGGGTGTACCACGCTACTGGCAACCAACGCGGCAGGCGGATTACACGACAACTGGCGTGTCGGCGATCTGATGTTGATCACTGATCATATTTTTCTGCCAGGGCTGGCCGGGCATCACCCGCTGCGCGGACCGAACGATGATCGGCTGGGACCGCGGTTTCCACCCATGGTGGGTGCATATGACGCAGCGTTACAGGCAGTGGCGCGCGCGGTAGCAGCCGAATTGGGTATACCATTGCGTGAAGGCATTTACATGATGCTCGCCGGTCCCGCATTCGAGAGCAGCGCCGAGCTGCGCATGTGTCGCACACTCGGCGCCGATGCGGTTGGAATGTCCACTGTGCCGGAAGTCGTCGTGGCACGGCATATGGGGATGCGCTGCCTGGGATTGTCATTGATTACCAACCTCGCGTTGCCGAACGGACCGCCTGCCAATCATCAGGAAGTGCTGGATGCTGGCGATGCGGCACGACCAGCATTTACTGCGCTAATCTGCGGCATCCTGGCACGGATAGACAGCAGCGCTGCTACCATCCCCACGTCTCCGGTCCCCCTTTGAACGGTCCGACGATATCCGACGTGATCCAGCCGCCGTAGAAATCGCCCTCTTGCGCGACGACCTGTTCATCATCGACATAACAGGCGTCCATCCGGCTCGGATAGAACGCCACGTATCCGGCGATTGCCTCGTATCCGGGCGATGGGCGAGCGTAGGACCATGCCGCATGGTCAGCGCGCTTCTCGCCGACCTGCACGGTATAGTATCCAGCTGATCCCTTGAACTCGCAGAAAGACCGTCTGCCAGTCGGCGTCAGATACTCCATTCGAATATCGTCGGGCGGGATATAGTATGTCGGCGGATGACTCGTCTCCAGAACACGCAGCGCGCGACGCGTATCGGCGATAGTCACCCCGCCGAACACCACCCGCACGCGGCGTGATGTCGGTTCGACCCGCGGCGGGCGCGGATAATCCCAGACCGACTCCTGCCCCGGGCCGGGCGGGATGCGACGCACCGGTTTCATAGCGCACTCCTTGCCTGAACACTGGCGCTTACTTCGTGTTCCTCTGCTGGCTGCAAGGTCATTCGTAACGCAGCAACCTCTTCGACTCGTGAGCGGCTCCAGGGCATTGGATGGTACTGCACGTTAAGCCACGGCTGGATGAAATCACTATAGTGACGGCTGCCAGGGTGCCCTGACTGACCGGTTGGCTGAATGCTCTGACTGCGATCCCAGTCAGCAGTATCACAAATTTGGCGGTACGATGGCGCGACATAGAAGGGTGGACCGGCAAATTCGCGCGGCAGGAATCCCATATTGACTGTATCGAGATCGCCGCCCGTTGGGAACGGTCCACGGTTGAAGATCGTTGCCAGCGCTGGCAACGAACCGAGCGGGTGGCGAATCGTTAGCGAATGGATACGCCCATACCGCCAGGTGCTGACATCGTCGCCGAGTTCAGCGCGCAGTTCAGCGATGGTCGCATTCCAGGCAGCAGCCAGGATTTCATCCGCCGTGCGCTCGCCAAAGAAGCGATCATCACGTTCACTCAGACGGCGCAGGAGCTCGGGGAACAGCCGATGAGCGAAATCACGCCCTGGCAGCGATGCGAACGCCCCCAACCCGACAACGAGATTAAGCATATCGGCGGCATCAGCACAGGCAATGATCAACAGGCGCTCGCGCAACCGGGCATAGATCGTGCCGCCGACACTATCGGCGCTCAATTCGCCATTCCAGGTCGCAAGTGTATCACGCGCCTGCTGCGCCACCGGATCATCGGCAGGCAGACGACCGGCAAGCGACGCCAGTTCCAGTCCAGGCAGACTGCGCACATCAGCGTGAATGCGTGCAAACGACTCTGCGTCGTGGCGGGGAGTCTGTTCGATCAACTGACGAATGCGCGCAGCACGGTAGCCATTCATCCATTCTGCCGGGAATGGATACGGATACGAGTCGCCAACGATGCGGTTGTTAGCGGTAACGACAAATCCTTCCGGCGGGTTCAGAACGTGGGGCAATTCAGCATGCGGGATAATGCCGACCCATTCGTACTCACCTGTCCAACCGGGAACTGGCAGGCGACCGTCGCCTTTCGCACGCAGTGGAACATCACCGCCGAGTGCATAACCAATATTCCCTTCCACATCGGCATAGGTGAAGTTCTGCGGCGGCACAGTCCAGTCGGCCAGTGCTGCGCGAAAACTGTCCCAATCGCGAGCGCGGTTCAATCGAAACACAGCACGCAGCAGGCGCCCCGGCGTCAGCGCCGTCCAGCGCAGCGCCAGCGGTTGATCAGCATGCGTCGTCTGACCATTCGATATGCTCTGTTTCTGATCGGGAAGCAGAGCGTTGATAATCGGACCGTGACGTGTGATGCGCACCTCTTCGATCACCACCTCACGCTGCCCGCGGACGACGATCTCCTCACGCACCAGTTCAGCAGTTTCCCACCGCCCCTGATACTCATACCGCAACCCAGTCGGATCGGTCGGATCGAATTTTTCCAAATAGAGGTCCTGGACATCGTTGCGCGTATTAGTCACGCCCCAGGCAATATGCTCATTGTGCCCGATGATCACTCCAGGCGTGCCAGGAATACTTGCACCGGTAACGTGAAAATCGCCGCCGCTCAGATGGTTTTCATACCAGAGCGAGGGCATCGTGATTGCCAGGTGGGGATCGCTGGCGAGCATTGCTCCGCCGCCAGCGGAGCGCTGCGGTGCCACAGCCCACGAATTGCTGCCCTGCCCAGCGCCATCAGGGAAGAAGCGGGCGACGGCATCCGCCCGATCAATGGCGGATTGCCCCATTGTGCGTGTATACTGGACTCCAGGCGGCACAATGATCGGATGGTCGTCCGGGTAGCGTGGTTCAAGTGCTGCAGCGCGTTCCGCGCCAACTGTCGCAATCAGACGCGCGCGAACCAGTTCCTCACGCCAGTTGTGCGCGAGTTGCAGCGCCATCATTTTGCCCCACACAATCACATCCGCTACCGTCCAGGGGCGGGGACGCAACCGCAGAATCGTAAATTCAATCGGCAGGTTGCCAGCATGCTGGTCAATAAATGCATTGACGCCCCGAACATACGCCTCGACCAACCGACGTGTCTCGTCATCGAGCGTGTCGGCTTCGCGCTGCGCCACCCGGCTGAACCCTAACACCCGAATGAACCGGTCGGAGTCGAGCGCTGCTATACCAAACAGCTCTGCCAGTTGACCTGACGCGGCACGCCGCTGAAACTCCATCTGCCAGAGTCGATCCTGGGCGTGGACATATCCCTGCGCCATGAAGAGGTCTTCATTGTTAGCAGCGTAGATATGCGGAACACCCCAGCGATCGCGAATCACCTTGACCGGCGCTTTTAACCCTGGCAGCGGCAGCGTGCCGGATGTACGGGGCAGCGGGCGGCGCAGTGCTGCGATGGCGCCGACGCCGGCAAGTCCTGCTGCTGTACCAATGACGATGCCTGCGGCTTTCCCCAACTGACCAAGTGAAATCATGCCAGCACCTGTTCCTCATACTGAAATAACTCAATCATCCCCCTACTGCTCCTTTGGCAACGATGTAGCAATGTCGTAGACCAGCACCTGCACGTCGAGTCCTTCCTCAGTGAGCAATTTCAGCGTTATCTCCTGGGTTGCTGATCGGATCGCTTCCTCGTGTTCGGCTGGCGCATACGCGCGTATTGCTGCTTCCTCGGCAGAACGACGTTGCACTTTGAGAACGGCGTCGGGACTGACGTTCTTGATCCGCTGTGACAGATCAGCAATGGCTTCATCAAGCGTCATGGTGTGCTCCTTCTGTCTCAGGATGCTTCTGCATTATACGCGATTCTAGCGTGTCGCATCCGGGCCACAAGTTCGCTGAGAATGAGTGCAGTTGCGCCCCATACTTTGTAACCGGCGATGGCAAAAAATGGCACAAGCACATCGTGACCGTGCAACTTCCAGTGTTCCACCATAACTGTCGCCGGGTCGAGGAGTTCGCGCAGGGTAACAGTGATAACCCGCTCGACTTCATCGTGGTTGATCGTCAGGCATGGTGGTGCATTGAGCATTCCCACGACCGGTGTAATACGAAAATTGCTCGGCGGGATATAGACTGGCGTGAGTGTTCCGATCACCGTCACGGTATCAGGCGCGATACCAAGTTCTTCTGCGCATTCGCGCAATGCTGTCGTAACCGGTCCAGCATCATCTGGGTCGGTGGCGCCTCCCGGCAGAGATACCTCTCCTCGATGGCTGGCAACGTGGTTACTCCGCACGGTCAACAGCAAACGCAGATCGGCGCCATCGGGATAGAGAGCGATCAATACGGCGCCAATCCGCGGAATGACACCCGGCGCTGGCTCACGTGGGCGGAATGAGCGCCCGGCGAGATCGCGCACTAGTAGCAACTGATCGTCTGGCAGGGAGACGGTGGTATTAAGCGCCTGACGGACAAGATGCACCCAACCCGCCCAGGGCTTATCATTGAGTGCGATATCCACCGTCTGTGACGCTCCTTCCACGTTTGCTGTACGATAGAACATAGCACGAACCCTGTCAAGACGCAAGTATGCGTTTGTCATGGAACGTCTTTGTTATGGTACCTTGTTATCGTAACCGACGTGGCACAGGCGTCGGCGTCGTCGGCGGGACGATGCACGTCACCGAGCGGACGATCTGCCCTACGCCGCGTATTCGTACCGTTACCTCATACGTTCCAGCTCGCTCCATGCCGAGGATTAATGGCAGCACAAAGTCGCCAGATGCACGGGCGCTGCCGCCGCCGACGATCCGACTTTCGAAGTAGATCAACAGCGGCGCATATGGCGGCGCAACACCGCTGATGGTGATCAACCGACCAGGAGCGCATTCCAGGGCGCCTGGTGTTGTCGGCGTCGCTTCGACAACTTGCGCGAACTGTGGCGCAGTGGTTGATACGCGGGTTGGCGGTGGTGTCATGGTCAGTGTGGGACGTATGGTAGGTAGCGTTGTCGGAGTTGGTGGTATTGTCGGGACTGTCGGTAGCGTCGGGGTTGTTGTGGCAGGCTCTGGAGGAACCGTTGGTAGCACCGCGGTAGTAGCAATGGGTGAACGTACGGCGGTCGGCGATACTGGCGGCGGGTAGGCTGGTGACAGCGACACGGTTGCGCCTGGCGCCGGGTATCCCTGTTGCGCCGTCACATATGTATTCCCCCTGACCACGAACAAGGCTGTGCCAATGCCGAGACATACGATAACTAGCGGGATTAGCGGCAATGTGTGTTGGGACGGATTGTTCATACAATTACTCAAATAGTGATATAATAGATGGTCAAAGTATATCTTACACCATTTCCGCTCGGAATGTCGGGCAGAGATGCCTGTATGCGGCTTTCTTGCGGAAACTGGTTTGACGAACAGGAGGATATGGCTATGTCGTGGGCTGAAAATGTGCTCAAAGACCTGAGCGCACACGGACATCGAGTGACCGCCCCGCGTCGTGCCATCCTGGAACGGATCATGCAGTATAATCAACCATTCAGTGCCGAGCAGTTGTTTCGCGATCTCGGCGGCGAGTCTGGTCCGATCGGGCGTGCAACCATTTACCGCACGGTCGATCTGCTGGTTGAGGATGGATGGCTTTCGCGCGTCCATTGGAGCGCTTCAAAAGAGACACATGTGGCAAATGAGCATGCTTATGTGCCGGTAGAACGGGGTCATCAGCATCACATGATCTGCCGCAAATGCGGAGCAGTTACCGCCTTTGAAGGGTGTGATATCGAGACACTTCTGGGTGGCCTGGCGCGTCGGTTGAACTTCAAGGTCGAAGGTCACTGGCTTGAAGTCTATGGTTTGTGCCAGGTGTGCCAGCGATCCGAATAAGGAAGGATCAGACTCGATTGCGCGCCCTGGTTGCAAACAATGAATGGAACACATTTCGGCGGGCGATTGTTGACTGAATTATAGCAGTTCTCACAAAGGTTGAACCTATTAGGTTGAGCACTCCTGGGAATGGCGCACCCCACGTAATGACCGAAATCAATTTCGGTCTACACTCTGCTAGAAGCGGGTGCCTCGCGCAACATAACAGCCCCAGACAAGGGTCAACGTATCTGAGAACTGTTATATCTTTCGGTCGCCCCTCACAGTGCGTCACGACCGGTGCCCGCCGAAACGAATGACCGAGTACGCGCACCAGAAGAGGTTCGTGGGCGTACTGCTCAAGTCTGTCCACTATTGAGATGTATTGATAATACCCTGAAATTCCTCAAACGGTCGCGCACCAACCAGGCGTCGTCCGTTGATGTCGAAGACAGGGCGTGAGCGTACCCCAGCGTCCTGTGCTGCGCGGAAATCTGCTTCGATGCGGGCGCGATGCGTGCGTGATTGCATACACACACGATACTCGTTCAAGGCAAGATTGATGCTTTGTGCCAGGTATGCTAGTGCTGCGTCGAAATCGCCCGTCGTGTAGAGCGCGACCTGATTGCGGTAGATGGCGTCGCGCATCTCCCAGAATTTGCCCTGATCGCCAGCGCACTCCGCTGCTTCTGCGGCACGCAGTGACTCCTCTCCCAGCTGCAGGAGGTGCCGGTGTACGATCCGCGCCTTCCCTGATGCAACATACGTCTCGATGATCCTTGGTTCAGTCTCTTCGACGTGGAAGGCGCACGCAGTGCAGAGAAAATCTGAAAATTCCAGGATAGTAACTGGAGCGTTGGGATTTCCCAGATAGTGGTATCCTTCTGGTGTGCGTCCGCGTTCCAGTGATGCCACGTCAATCGGTGACGCCAGTTCATTCCTCACTGGTGTAGGCGTACCAGGTTCACTGAGCGATGGCGTAGCAGTCGCTACGATAGTGGCGCTCACTGGCGCTCCGGGATTTGGCGGGACGGATGCTGTGCTGCCGCATGCCGCGATCAGCATCGACACTACTAGCAAGATAAACGTGTCTATTCTGATCATCGCAGTTCCTCTGGCGTTCTCTCGCATCGTGCGCCATAGTATGCACGGCGAACCTTGCTCAAGGCGTTCCATCAGCGCATCAGGCGCAATCTGGTATGATGGACGCGCACGATGTTTCCTCACCTGTATATGAACGGAGTTCCGATGGTCATGGATGCTCCTCGTATTTCGCTGGTGTGCACCGTCCGCGATGAGGCTGACAATATCGCCGACCTGATCGACTCGATGCTGGCTCAGTCGTTGCCGCCAGACGAGATTGTCGTCAACGATTGTCAGAGCCGCGATGCAACGCCGCAGATCGTTGCCCGGTACATCGCGGCTGGCGCGCCGATTCGTCTGGTGCGAGGCGGCAACAATATTCCCTCAGGGCGCAATAACGCCATCCGCCACGCACGCGGCGCAATCATCGCGTGCACCGATGCCGGGTTGCGGCTTGATCGGCACTGGCTGGAACGGATCACTGCGCCGATTCGCAGCGGTGACGCCGATGTTGTTGGCGGGTTTTTTCGTCCCGCACCCCGCAGCCTGTTCGAACTCGCACTCGGCGCTACCAATTACCGTGAAGTTGAAGAGATCGATCCAGCGCGCTTTTTGCCGTTCGGTAAGTCGTGCGCCTTCCGGCGCGAAGCGTGGGAACGAGTTGGCGGGTATCCTGAATGGGCGAATCACTGTGAAGACGTGGTGTTTGCGCTGGCGCTCAGGCGGCACGGTTTTCGCTTCGCGTTCGCTCCCGATGCACTTGTATTCTTCCGCCCCCGCTCATCACTTGCTGCGTTTGCGCGGCAGTACTATTTCTATGCGCGCGGCGATGGGGTTGCTGGTCTCTGGGCTGGGCGCCATCTCATTCGCTATACAACCTACATTGCGGCAACGATCCTGATGCTGGTGAGCCGACAGCATCCCTGGACGCTAGCGCTTATTGCAGCAGGGGTTGCTGCATATGTGCGTAATCCATTGTGGCGTCTCCGTCGCCGTGCACCTGCGCTAAGCGGTGCAAATCTGATCCGTGCTGTGCTTTTGATACCGATCATTCGTCTGGTTGGGGATGGGGCTAAGATGGTCGGCTATCCGGCTGGCGTGATGCAGCGGTTCCGCTCAGCATCGTTACGCATTGCAGTCGCTGACTATGGCAAAGAAGGGCTACAGCAGCACGACTTGTCCAATCAGCGATACTCCGGCACGTAGATGGGCGCCGGGAGCAGGATGCCACTCGATCAGGTCGCGTGGCACCAGCAGATCGACCCGGCTTCCAAAGCGCACGCGGCTCAGTCGTTGACCAGAGCGCACCCGATCGCCCAATCGCACCAGCGGCGTCACGCGCTGCCCGCGAAAGCGTGTCGTCACAATAAGCAACAGCGGTCCCCACACTGTCGAGATGCCGATAAAGAGCCGCTCAGGGCGATATGTTTCGCGCGATTCACGGAACAGCAACGGATCGGCATCCTGATGTTCGAGGTAATCGATGCTACCGGAAGCCGGGCTACGTTGTACCGCAACATCGATAGGGGAGACATCGATCGTCAGCTGAGTCGCATCGGTGTGCAGGAAGCGATGCTCGTAGATCTCGGTTGTGCCAAGCGCCACACCATCGGCTGGTGCAAAGAGCGCATCGGCATCATCGGGCGTTGTGCGTTCCGGGTCGCGGCAGACGAGCGCAGTCAGCGCCGTCAGTGCTAGCGGCAGCGGCACGAGGTGGGGGCGAACGCGCAGCAAAATGCCTGCCAGACCGATGCCCAGCCCCACGATTGGCGTGGCAACCGGTTCGAGTCCGGGGATTCGCGGTAGCGAATCAGATGCAAGGCAGTTATCGAGCATAGCGGATAGACCCTTTGGGTCTTCGAGACAACGTTTGAGGGGATCAACCCTCTTGATTATCATCATCGATCAAGCCAGGCAGCAGGCGTACCACGATCTGCCCGGCTGCAACATCGAGACGCTCGACCACATCATGGATCATTGGCAGCAACGTATCGGAGCGTCCCTGGCGTTTCACGACGATTACATCATTTGCGCCAGTCTGCAGCACCTCGCGCACGACGCCGATTTCGCCGCCGCCACTCTCAATCACCCGCAGACCGTACAGTTGATGGATAAAATACTCATCCTCGGCGAGCGGCGCAGCATCGCACTCACGGATCGCCACCTCCGCACCACGCAGCGCCTCGGCTGTCGTCCGGTCGGTTACGCCGCCCAATGTCAGAATAAGGATCCCCGCTTTTGGTTCATGAACGCGTTGTAAGGTGAACGGACGACGCTCTTTCCCCAGAAAGACAGTCCGTACATGACGGCGCAGATGATCGACCTGATCGGTTATCGCACGAATTTTGATCTCGCCGCGCAGACCGAATGCATCGATCACCTTGCCGATCAACAGCAATTCATCAGCGGAGGGTCGCTTTTCCATCATCCTGTTCATGAACCCACTACAGAGAGGGTATGTCACCGCAGAGGCGCAGCGTTCACAGGGGAAGACCCCAAATCAAGTGCATGCTCCGCTACGCATAAAATTCTGCTTCCTTATTTGGAGTTCTCTGTGCCTCGGCGTCTCGGCGGTGCGTTTTTGCAGTGATGTCATTCATTCAATATCGACGTGAACACGCTTATGGCGCCGCGCTGCTGCCACACTCATCAGATCGCGGATAGCTTTGGCGACCCGCCCGCTGCGACCGATGACTTTACCTGTCTCATCAGGCGCAACCGTCAAATGATACGTTACCGTATGGCGTCCCGTCCGCTCCTTGATCGTTACTGCTTCGGGACGATCAACCAGGTTAGTAGCCAGATATTCCAGCAACGCTTTCATAGGTTCACCCTTCAACCGGTGTTGTTGCAGTTGGCGTTGGTTTCCCGTCAGCGTCGAGCACGCCAACCTGTTTCAGCAGGCGCACGACTGTTTCTGAAGGCTGCGCACCGACGCTTAGCCAGTAACGCACGCGATCAGCCTTCACATTCAATTCTTTCGGCTGACGCACCGGATTGTAATGCCCGACGATTTCGATAAACTTGCCATCGCGCGGTGCGCGCGAATCGGCAACGACCAGGCGATAGCTTGGTTGCTTGGTTTTGCCCATCCGACGAAGACGAATTGTAACCATTGCGCCGAATATTCCTCCACTGCTGTTACTAACGCATCCAACGCATCAACTCGCGCGGATCAATACCGCCCTTACTGCCCATTCGTTTCATCATCCGCTGCATCTGGCGGAACTGATTGACCAGTTGCGTCACTTCCTGCACCTGTGTACCGCTGCCGCGCGCGATGCGCTCTTTGCGCCGGCCCTTGATCAGGTCAGGGTTGCGGCGTTCCTCTTTTGTCATCGAAAAGATGATTGCCTCAATCTTTTTCAGGTCCTTTTCAGTAATGATCTCCTCGCGCGCCAGTTTGTCAAGCCCCGGAATCATACCCAGGATCTGCTGAAGCGGACCGAGTTTGCGCATCTGCTGCATCGAAACCAGGAAGTCCTCAAAGTCGAACGACCCCTTGACCAGTTTCTTCTGCATTTTACGCGCCTGCTCTTCGTCGTAGATCGCTTCAGCGCGCTCGATCAGCGACAGCACATCCCCCATACCCAGGATGCGTGACGCCAGTCGGTCCGGATGGAACGGTTCGATCGTGCTAGCTTCAACCTTTTCGCCCGAACCGAGGAACTTGATCGGTACGCCGGTGACAGCACGTACCGACAGGGCGGCACCGCCGCGCGCATCGCCATCGATCTTGGTAAAGATGATACCAGTCAGTCCCACGCGCCGGTTGAACTCCTCAGCAACGCGCACTGCCTCCTGACCGATCATTGCATCGACGACCAGCAACCGTTCGATCGGATCGACGGCTGCGTTGATCTGTTCCAGTTCTGCCATGAGCGGCTCATCAATCTGAAGCCGACCAGCAGTGTCAATGATAACATGGGTCAGGTTCTCGTCGCGGGCGCGGCGCAGCGCGTGGCGTGCAATCTCCGGCGGGCTGACCTGTGTGCCTTCCGCATGCACCGGGATGCCCAACTGTCGCCCCAGCGATTCAAGTTGCGTAATGGCTGCCGGGCGATAGATGTCGGCAGCGACCAGAAGCGGTCGTTTGCCCTTCTTGCGCAGCCAGAGCGCCAGTTTGGCGGCAGTGGTCGTCTTACCGGAACCCTGCAAACCGATCAGCATAACAACTGTCGGTCCCGGACGCGCTTCAGCGAGCGGCACATTTGCCTGTCCAAGCAGGTCGATCAGTTCCTGGTGAACGATCTTAATCACCTGCTGAACCGGGGTCAGGCTTTTCGCAACTTCTTCGCCGATCGCTTTTTCGGTGACGCGCGCGACGAAATCACGCACCACTTTGAGGTTGACATCTGCCTCAAGCAGCGCGATGCGCACCTGTTTCATCGCCTCGCGCACGTCGTCCTCGGTCAGTTTGCCTTTCCCGCTGAGTTTTTGAAAGACTGCCTGCAATCGGTCGGAGAGACTCTCAAACATGGCGCGACCCGCACTTACACAAAAAAGCGGCGATCTACCGCTCTAACCATCACATTGTAGTCAGAATCCGCCACTGCGTCAAATTATCCGTAGAGCGCCGCCAGCACGCGTGTCGTGATTTGTTGCTGCACAATCCCAGCCAGCACGAACATTGGTAACAGGACGAACAGCCATACTTTGGTGAACTGCGCCAGCGACCACAGAATGTTCTGCCCAACGGTGAATCCTTTGGGGGGTGCCATCACGGCGGCGCCAATACGGATGCCGAGAGCGGCGCCCAGAATCGCCGCGGGCAGTTCGATGATGCCGTGGGGGAGGACGTAGCCGATCACGAACTGAAGCGGGCTGTGTGAACCAAGTGTCATCCAGTCGCTGCCAGTTGCCGCAAGCGCACCGGCGACATAGCCGATTCCGCCGAAGGCAAAGAAGGGCACCATCAGCGAAAAGATGCCGAAGGTAAAGGTTGCCAGCAGCGCGGTGATCAGCAGGCGCACGCTATTAGCGATGCCGGTAAGGATGCCAAGAGCCAGGTTTGGTTCCGGCGTGACGCCGACGCGCCCCGGTGATTGACCGATCCGGTCAAAGAAGCCACCAAGGAGTGGTCCACACAACGCACCGGCGATTGCCGCGACGAGGGCAACCAGGATTGGCAGGCGGTAATCACGCAGCAAGGCTGGCAATTCATGCATGTAGAACCGGCGCAGTGAAAACGACCGTTCGACGTATGCTTCCGGCGGCGTGCCTGCCGGTCGATACTCGCGCATAAATGTCAGGAATGTGCTGGCAATGTGGTGCAGGTTCAACTGTTCATGCTCGCGCGACAGAATCTCTTCGCGGTTGAATGTTCCCATGCCGGTACGCATCAGCACTGCGGCAACGACGAGCAGAAGGACGACCGCCAGCCAGAGCACATCCCAGCGCCGCGCAATGATCAGGAGCGCCTCGAGTTGAATGATTGCCGCTGTTGGCAGCAACACGAAGCTGGCAAGCAGGTTGGCAGCGCGAATGCTGGTGGTGTGGCTGGAGATAATCACTGCGCCAGCGACCATAACTACCGACTTTGCCAGAATGAGGAGCAGCACCACGACCAGATACTCGAAGTTGAGACCATCAAAGAAGAGAGCGGGTTCACGGATGCGGAGCGAGATGCCGAAGATCGCCATCGCCAGGAACGACGACATCAATGGCGGAATAAGCGATGAGATAAGTTTTCCCAGATAGAGCGCATTATCGGAGAGCGGCATCGACAGCAGCGCCTCAAGACTGTTGCGTTCACGCTCGCCGACAAACGACTCTAGCGCGGTGATTAGCGAGAATGATGCCGGAATGAAGCCGACGAGCAGCATGGCAAATGGGATGAGGCGAACGACTGATCCGCGATCCCCCACGAAATCGATGGCGATGCTCGACGCGGCGATCAAGAGTTGCGGCAGCACGAAGGTAAGGATGAAGATCGGCACAAGGATCCGCCAGTCAGTTAGCGTGTCGTTAACCTCACGACGAACAATGGTGCGAACAGCGCCTGCGCTCATATGTGACTCCTGATACGGTTTCTGGCATCTACTGTTCCAACTACCGGCTCTCAGCCATTTCTGACGTCGTTTGATCAGCGAGCAGCGTGTTGGCGGTTTGGTGGACCATTCCTGATCTGGCAGTCATCCGGTCGTTGCCAGCGACGATTTCCAGATACACGTCCTCCAGGCGGCGCGGCAGTTCGTTAAGCGCAACGATTGGAATGCCGGCAGCAGTGAGGCGAGCAACAAGTTGAGGGTTCGCATAGTGCGCATCGTCGGTGTGATAGTAGACACATTCGCCGTCGATCCGGTCAATATACACCAGACCATCAAGGAACCCAACCGCAGCGGCAGCTGAGGTCGCCAGCCGAAGTTCCCAACGCGGTGTACCTAAAAACTGACGAGTCAGTTGAGCACATGTGCCCTCAGCAACGATCGTGCCGTTACGGATAATAACGATGCGATCGGCAAGTTCTTCTGCTTCAGTCAGGTTGTGGGTAGTGAGCAGGATAGTACGCCGTGCAGCGCGCAATTCCAGAATGGCGTCGCGCACCTGACGGGCGCTGTGCGGATCCATCGCTGTAGTTGGTTCATCCAGATACAGCACTCGCGGATCGTGGATGAGCGCCCGGATTAGCGCGATCTTTTGCTTCATGCCTTTGGAGAAACTATCCAGCCGTTTCTCGCGCGCGTCCCACAAGCCGAATTGACGGAGCAACTGCTCAGCGCGCCGAGCGCTGTCAACGGCCGACATCCCCTGCAATGCGCCAAAGAAACAGAGATAGTCCTGGGGGCGCATACGCGGATAGAGACCAGGGAATTCAGTAAGTAGCCCGACCACACGGCGTACCTCGCGCGCCTGTTCGACGACATCGTACCCTGCGATCCGTGCATATCCGCTGGAAGGGCGAAGAATTGCGCCCAGCATACGCACCGTTGTCGTTTTGCCAGCGCCATTTGGTCCGAGCAGCGCAACGACTTCACCGGGATCGACGTTAAGCGTCACACCGCGAACAGCATGAAATGCGCCGAAGATTTTATGGAGATTGTGCGCTTCGATCATATTTTCGTATAGATGCTGGTTGAAACGATTTCGTTGTCGGGATGATGAACGAGCCCGCGACGAATATGGCTCATGCGTAGAGTATACCAGCCTGGATGTCGATACGACAGATGCCAATTATTGCGATATGGACGCAACCTGGTAACAGGGTGTGTGGTACGTAGTATGGTATGGTATAATGCGCGCCAGCAAGCATGATAAACATAAAATGGCTGTTCGGGCTTTCCTGCCAGTAGAATAGATGAGGGGGTCGCGTGGGGATCAACCCATTCAATTCATTGTTCGGCGCGCTTAGTCGTGATCTTGGCATCGATCTTGGCACTGCCAACACGTTGGTCCACGTGCGTGGTAAGGGTATTGTCATCAGTGAGCCATCGGTCGTTGCAATCGATAGAAAAACCAAGGAAGTTAAGGCGGTTGGTGCGGAAGCCAAGGCGATGGTTGGCAAGACGCCAGCAAATATCGTCGCAGTACGTCCGCTAAAGGATGGGGTGATTGCCGATTTCGACGTCGTCGAAAAGATGCTGAAGTATTTTATCAGCAAGGCGCACGACCGCTCGCTTGGCATCGTATCCCCCCGTCCGCGTGTGGTGGTCGGGGTGCCGTCGGGCGTTACGCAGGTGGAGATGCGCGCAGCGCGCGATGCGGCACTGAATGCCAACGCACGCGAGGCATATGTGGTTGAAGAGCCAATGGCAGCGGCAATTGGCGCCGGTTTGCCAGTTGATGAACCGGTTGGTTCGATGATCGTCGATATTGGCGGCGGAACAACCGAGGTCGCGGTGATTTCGCTTGGCGGGATCGTGATCAATCACTCAATTCGCACAGCGGGCGATGAAATTGATGAGGCGATCATTCAGTTCGCCCGGCGTGAGTACAACCTGTTGATCGGCGAGCGCATGGCGGAAAAGGTCAAGATTGCCGCTGGCAGTGCATACCCGCTGGACGAAGAGATTCGTGTCGTTTTACGCGGACGCGATCTGTTGACCGGTCTACCCAAAGCGGTCGAGATCTCCAGTGTCGAACTACGCGAAGGCATTGCCGGTCCGGTGAATGCGATCGTTGCCGAGGTACGCGCTGCGCTCGAAGAAACGCCGCCCGAACTGGTGGCGGATATTATGGAGCATGGCATTGTGCTCGCCGGTGGAGGCGCGCTCCTGCACGGGCTCGATCGCCGGATCGCCGCAGAAACGAAGATGCCGGTGCATATTGCGGAGGATCCGCTCTCGTGCGTAGCGCGCGGCGCTGGCAAAATGGTCGAGGAGTTCGACAATCCGGTGTACCGCAGTATTCTGACCAGTACACAACGCACCCGTCGTGTCCGCTACTGAGAAGCTGAACGATGCTACGCGATCGCCCATACTGCCTGTCACCACCAGCGCGACGTTCGCCAATGCTGGTGATTCTGCTAGTGCTGATCGCGGCGGTGTTGCTGGCCGCCGATTATGCCGGGTTGCTTGGTCCGTTGCGTCTCCACGCACATGCGATCATCAGCCCGGTGCTGGTTAGAATGCAGCAGGCAGGCGCCTGGGTCGAGTCGCTCATCAGTCAGGCTGGCGATGATCAGGCGCTTCTGGCAGAACTTGAGGCGCTGCGTGCAGAGAACGCCGATTTGAAGGCGCGGCTGATCCAGGCGGAGGCGCTGGAATTCGAAAATGCACGCCTGCGTGAACAGGTGCGTATCGAGCAAGCGTATCCCTGGAAGTTGCTGGGCGCAGATGTGATTGCACTTACCCCTGATACCGGTCGTCGTCTGGTGTTGTTTGCTGCTGGCACGGATCAGGGGGTACGTCCGGGGATGGCAGTCATTGCGCGCGAGGGGAGCAATCCTCCTGCTCTGATTGGCATCGTTGAGGAAGCGGGTCCGCGTACCGCCTCGGTGCTGCTGATCACCGACTATAGCAGCGCTATCAGTGCCCAGGTGTACCGGGGAACCGATGTTGTTCGTGGCGTGATCCAGGGACAGTGGCAGCGTGGGTCGCGCCTGATCTTGCACCTGGTTGCGCGCGAAGCGCCGCTGGCGGTAGGCGATACAGTGCTGACTGCTGGTTTGTCAGCGGAACTGGCGCTCAATCTGCCCCGCGCAGCAGTTCCGCCAAATGTGCCGATTGGCGTGATCGAGATAGTGCAAGACATCGGGCGTGATCGGATTGCAGGGATTCGTCCATTTGTTGATCCTGATCGGGTACGTTACGCATGGGTCATTCTCACCAGCGACGAATCGAAGAAATGATCATGCACGACGTGGCGTTGTTTGCTGCACTGTTTGTTGTAGCGCTGGTGCAAACGGCATTGCTGCCACGCCCATTCGATGTGCCGATCAACCTGACGCTGCTGCTTGCAGTCTGTCATGGTCTGATTGCCGGAACGACATCTGCGGCGCGCTGGGCATTCTATGGCGGGCTGGCGCTCGACCTGTGTGCAATGACGTTTATCGGCACGCACGCGCTGGCACTGCTAGCGGGCGTGATTGTATCGACGGCGCTGGTGTCCCGCCTGAGCCGCGAGAACTGGCTCGTGCCCATTTTGGGCGTGGCGATTGGAACGATACTGTACCATGCCGTATATGCGCTTTTCCTTACCCTGATCGTTGCACCGGTTGATCTGCAGGGATATGCTCTTGCTGCGCTTGTGCCCGATACCCTGATTGCTATGATCCCGGCGCTGCCGCTCTATCTTGTGTTTCGCTGGAATGAAGATCGGGTGCGCCGACGTGTGCCAGTGGATGTGTATTGAGGGGGTTGGAGGTTGGAACATTGGAGGTTGAAGGTTGGGACATTGAACGTTGAATGTGCGAACGTGGGAATATGGGAACGCGGAGACGCGGGAACGTTGAAATGTTGCAGGTTGAACGTGGGAACATTGAACGCTGCGCATATGAAGCGCATTCGTGGTCTGCAAATAATTGTTCTTCTCATTTTTGCCATCCTGATTGGACGGTTATATCAGTTACAACTGGTTGATGCTCAGGCGGATCAGTACCGTTACTCAACTGCAGTACATGTCGTGCGTTACCTGCCGATGCGCCCGATGCGCGGCGAAATATTTGCCAGCGATAGACGTACTCTGCTTGCGCAGACAGTTCCGATCTACACGCTTGCCATCCGCCCTGCCGATCTCCCTGCCGATCCTACGTCTCGTGCGCAGGTGTTTGCGCATCTCAGTCAGGCAATTGGGATAACCAGCACCCTGATCATTTCTCCAGCTGCCGCCCTTGAACGTGATCCGGTTCTGCGCAGTGACCTGGTTCAGGGTCTTGGTGCTGAAGTTGTCGCGCGCGCGCAACGCATCGAGCCGCCACTCACTGCATTGTTGACAGTGACGCCAGATCAACGTCCCGCACTGGACGCATTAGCGGCGCGCTATCATCAGGTGGTGCAGTTCGCGCCCCAAACGCTGGATATTGACGGAGTGCCAGCGCCGATGTTTTCCCTGCCAATCTCGGTGACACTCACAATCTCACCGGCATTAGCGTTGCAGTATAACCTGGCGCTGCGCGAAGATCTCGCGCGCGTGCTGGGCGACCGCGTAATCGAACCGCTGGAAGTGCCTCCTGTGTGGCTACGCATCGATGTGCCGCCTTCTGCAACAGTCAATGCGCTGCGCTTATCGACGGCGTACAGTGACGTGGCAAGACTGGAAAACCCAATCGCCAGCATGGTTGAACGGGCGAACATTCCTGGATACCAGACCCTGACCATTCGCGAAGATATTCCACATACCATCGCACTGACATTAATCGAAAACACTTCCACCCTGCAAGGGGTTGTCATCGAACGGGATTACCGCAGGCGGTATCCGTTGAGTACCGAAACGCCGTCACTGTCATACATCCTGGGATACATCGGTCGAGTAAATCAGTGTGAGCTTGTGCGTCAGAATCCGGCACGTTCGTGGATGAGCGGGTTGCTTGAGTCGATCGGTAGTTCGATCGAGTGCGGTATTATTCAAAAACAGATCAATCCCTATGAACTGGGGTTGCCGCGCTACCTGCCTGATGATCGTATCGGTAAATACGGCGTCGAGGCCAGTTACGAAGAAGAGTTGCGCGGGCAACTCGGAATGCAGGAGGTACTCGTCGATGCGCTCGGTCGCCCGGTGCGTCCTCCTCAGACGATCAAAGCGCCGCGCGATGGGTACAACCTGGTGTTGACGATCGATGCGCAGTTGCAGCGTCAGACGGAGCAAATTCTGCGTAACTGGATCGAAGAGAGCGAACGTCGCCGTCAGACGATGCCGGATCGTTTTGCCTACAAGCGCAATTATGACCCGATCCGTAGTGGTGTAGCAATCGTCGTTGAAGTGAAGACCGGTCGGATTCTGGCAATGGTCAACTGGCCTGCCTATGATAACAATATCTGGGACCCAACGCGCGCGGCGGAGTTACAGGAACTCTTCTTCCCCAGCGATCCGGAGAAGCAGAAAGAACTGGCGCGTCTCTCGCTTCAGGTCAATCGCGCAATCAGCGGTCAGTATCCGCCCGGTTCGACGCTCAAGCAGTTTGATGCAGCCATTGCACTACAGAAGGGTATTATTACTGAGAATACTAAAATTCGTGATCCGGGCAAATTGTTGGTTGAGGATCAGTATATGCCTGGCGTAGTGTATCAATATGTCAACGCTTCATCACGCGATAACGGAATGATCGATGTACGTCAGGCGCTGAAGGTTTCGTCGAATATCTTCTTTATGTCGGTGGCGGGCGGCAACCGTGAAAATGTGATTAATCTCAAACCGGATGAGCAAATTATTGACAAAGGTTTGGGTATCACCGCTCTGGCGGAAGGGCTTGGATGGTTTGGCTTTGGCGAGCCAACTGGTGTGAATCTGCGCGGGGAAGAAGCCGGGCGGGTGCCGACGCCCGCCTGGAAGCAGCGGGTGCTTCGTTCGGCGTGGACAACGGGTGATACCTACAACGCCGCAATCGGTCAGGGAAATGTGGAAGTGACCCCGATCCAGCTGGTGATGGCGTCGGCTGCGATTGCCAATGGTGGATTTCTCTACCGCCCGCAGATTGTTCGTGCGATAACCGATGCCAATGGGAATGTTGTGCGCGACATTCAACCTGAACTGATCCGCCGCATTCCTGTTGATCCCAGGCACCTGCAGGTCGTTCGTGAAGGGATGCGGCTGTCGGTTACCGAGGGTTCAAACATCGCAGCGCGCGATCAGTGCTCCGGGTTGAGCATTGCCGGAAAAACTGGCACTGCCGAGTTCGGTCCGCTGATCACCGTTCCTGATCCAAATGGCAGAGGAACGCGCGAGGTGCGCCGGAGTCATGCCTGGTTCGTTGGTTTTGCGCCTTACGAAGATCCGGAGATCGAGGTGCTGGTGCTGATCGAGGGCGCTGGCGATATGAATGATGGATCGGCGACGATTGCTGTGCCAGCGGTAACGCAGATCATGCAGGCATACTTCGGCATCACCCCGCCCGATCCGCTGCCGCGTGGATGTCAGCAAGGCATGCCGCCGCTGCCGCCGCGCTTTACTCCTTCGTTCCCTGAACCTGCCGCGAATCCGCAGCCAAACGGTTAGCGGCGATGAGGCCTGAGACAATGATGATCCGCTCTCTATCTATCCGTGCGATACTGGTGCTGCTGTCCGTTGTTACCATCCTGTCGATGGCGCTAATCTGGTCAATCGTGTCCGGCAGTGTCCTGGCACAGGAAGTTACCTCCACACCGATGCCGACTGTCACTCCGTGGGGGGGAAGACGCGGTGTGATGCCCGGTGGTGCGGCGCCGCTCTTTCCATACTGGCTTGCTGGATTGCCCATCATTGCCGTGCTGATCGCGTTGATCGTCTGGCACACCCGACGTTCTCGTTGATCCTGCGTGTTACCTGTCGGTCGTCAGGCGCAGGCGCACCCATTCGATACGGATGTTGCCGCCGTCGCCAACTCCAACCGGATCGATCCGCAGGCGCGTGACGATGCCGTCCCATCCCGGCGCGTCACGCAGGTCGATAATATAGGTCATCGCGTCGCTTGTGGCGTTCAGTTTCCAGCGCACTGAACGTTCTTCGCTCAGCGCTCCATCGACGCCAGCATAGAAGAGTTGCGCATCACGGTTGCGTGTGCTGTTCGCCAGGCGGATTTCGATAGCGACGATCTGGCGGGCATCAAGATGCAAAAGCGGACTTAGCAGCGCTGGATCGACGTCCGGTGTGATGTTCCACCCACCATCAACCGACTCACCAGCTGCATTGAACGCCTGCCATCCCATTGTATCACGCTCGAACATCCACCCCGTCGTCAGCGCCAGTTCGGTGGCGGTCGGCAAACGCCAGTAGGTCGGAATGGGGTCAGCGAAATCGAGGTTGACCAGGGATGTGTGATACGGGGCAAAACAGTCATCCACTTGGCGTTGCGTTATGCGGTGACGCTCTAGCACTCGTTGGGGTGGGTGGAGTGCTTCATCGGCGATAATGATTGCAGCGCCAGCACGTTGTGTGGTTGCGATCCGGTTTCGCAGGACGCTACATGCGGCTTCCCATGATCCTGCACTGTCGAACAGCGCCTGGTTGAGGGAGACGAAGTTTTCGCGCTGTTCATAATGCGGCAGGTAGAGTTCCTGTAATCCATCAGGAACAATCAGCAGATCAGCAGGGGTACTGTGCTCTGCCAGTTCACGTGCGATTAACCGTTGCAGATCGGTTGTCGGATTGCCACGTTGCGCGATTGAACCGTAGTTGACCCACACAATGATCCCGACAATCCCCAGTGACGTCCAGATTGGCGCGCTCCAGCGACGCGCCTGTGCAAGCGCTCGCGCGAAGATCAGACAGGCTGGCGGTAGACTGGCAATCCAGAACTCGATATTGTCCGGTTCCCACCATGCAAAAAATGTGCCATACGTTGCCAGCCAGACGGTTAGCGCTGCCCACGGCATCGAAGGCGCTGGTGTTCCTGGTTGCTCTGCCAATGATATTCCCCGTGGGAAACGCTGACCGCCAGCCCAGGCTGCCGCCATGCCAAGTGCCAGGTAGAACCATCCGCCGCCCGGTTGCGCCAGTGTATCGCTCAGCCCTGTGCCAAGGCTGACGACTGTGTTGGTTGTAAGCGGCCTGCCCCACCATCCCGTACGCGCATATTCCGTTAACCACGCCAGCATAGCGTCAATTGTGCGGAAGTTACTGACGATCAGCATGACGTACAGGTAGGGCAGCGCCATTACCAGTGCTAGTGCGACGGCATATGCACCCCAGCGACTGCCAAAGGCGCGCACATCCTTGGCCACGCGCAGGTCTGCCAGTGCAATGACCGCAACTGGTATACAGAACAGCACATTCGTCTGGTGAAACAGCACCGCGCCGCCCTGCACCACTCCCAGCGCCATGCAGCGCCGGGCGCTCCAGGGAATTGGTTGTATGATCAACGCCAGGCATATGATCAGGAACAACGTCGCGACGGTGTACACCTCGATTTCGACGGCATAATACCAGAAGGCATACGAACCGCCCAGGAGGAGCGCAGCTGGCAACGCTGCATCAGTGCGACCGGTTGCCGCGCGGGCCGTGACATAGAAGAGCGCCACGCCGAGTGCGCCGACAATGGCATTCACCAGTTGCATGGGCAGAGCTGCGCTGCCGTTGTATCCCAGCGCGCGACCGAACGCCAGCGCCAACGCACCGAGCGGACCATACGCCAGGTGGTGCGGATGGAACAACTCAGTCCATGGCTTGCGCTCGACACTCATCACATACGAAAGCGCATCGAAGGTATGCACCCGCGTCAACGTCCGCAGGTAGAGGAAAAGCGCTCCGGCGAACAACACAGCAGCAATCAGGCGGGAGTCACGCACAACAGACAGCATTGTGCTTGTTCTACTTGAGGTCTGGCGTCACCCGTAGTTGATCACCTACCCTGGTGCAACTGGAGTGAATTGTGCCGACGGGCAGTTCAACCACGTAATACCCGCGCCAGGGTGCAACTCCGGCGAACGGATGCCACGGTGGCAACGCCTCGCGCATACTGATCACCCGATGCTGTCGGTCAACAAAGAGGACATCGAGCGGAATACGCATAAAGAGCATATGGATACTTGACTCAGGCACGAGGATCAGGCCATATCCGGCAGGAAGCTCCGCACGCCCCATCAAGCCGCGCCCACGCGCCAGAAAAGACCGCGCCACTTCGACGCGGTCTGCAATTACAGTGCCACGGGTAAGATTTTCGATGGTATACGACATACGGTGGAGAATGTGGCGTCTATCCCCCTAGCCCGCCGAGCGACCTGATAATCCGCGGGACTGCCGGACCAAGGATGACAATGAACAATGCCGGGAAAATCAGGAACACCATGGGGAAAAGCATTTTGATCGGCGCCTTATGCGCCTCCTCTTCGGCACGCTGGCGGCGGCGGATGCGCATCTGATCCGACTGAATGCGCAGGATGCGCCCAATCGACACACCAAGTTGTTCTGCCTGGATCACGGCGCCGATGAATGTCTGCACATCATCGACGCCACAGCGGTCGATCATATCCTTCATCGCGTCACGGCGGGGACGACCGAGCCGCGTATCATTAAGCACGCGCTTGAACTCCTTCGAAAGCGGATCTTCCCACTTTTCAGTCAGGCGTTGCATCGCCTGGTCGAACGACAGGCCAGCTTCAACGCAGATGCACAACAGATCGAGTGCATCGGGGAGTGCCTTGACAATCGCCTTCTTGCGTTTCTTGATCTGCTGTCCGAGCCAGATGCCTGGCAACAGGTATCCCATTCCTGCGCCGACAGCAGTATACATCGTCGCCTGTGCGATGTCCATGCCCTGCGAGAACGTCACTGCACCGAAAGCGATAAACAGAACAACTGCCAGCGCCAGGCGAATACCGCTGAACTGCATCGGGGTCAGGTTCCCTGGATTGCCCGCCTGCGCCAGGCTGATCCGCAAACGCTCGGCGCTCTGTCTCGGACCGTACTGACCGAGTTTTGCCAGGATGCTCTTGGTAAGCGGCACGAGCACGCGCTGACTGAACGGTTGTTGCAGTTCCAGTTCTTCGAGCGTCATTGTGCGCTCGGTAAACTGACTGAGTCGGTCGCTGATCACATCAGGTTGCGACGAGCGCCGCATGCCAATCACAATCAACCCGATGCCAAGCAGCATCAGCGCCCCAAATCCGATCATTGGCAGCGTCATGCCAGCCATGCGCACCCCCTTCTTACACCTCGATATCCACAATCTTCATAATCGCAAAAAAACCGATCACAATCATCACAATGCCAGCGACCGGCAGGCAGCACCAGTGCTCTGGCGGCATACCGAACGAAAACATCGGCGCCATATAGTTCGGATTGATCACCGTGATAAAAATTGCCAGACCGATTGGCAGGCCGGTAATCACGTAGGCAGAAATCCGCCCCTGCGCGGTCAGCACCGCGATTTCGCCTTTGATACGGATGCGTTCACGGATCGTGTGACCGATGGTATCGAGGATCTGCGCCAGGTTGCCACCCGACTCCATCTGGATCTTAACCGCGGTAATCATCAGGTCAAGGTCTTCCGATGGCACACGCTTGAGCAAATTGTCAAGCGCGTCTTCAGTGCGCAGCCCCAGACCAACCTCCTGTACCACGCGCCGGTATTCAGACGCAGTTGGTTCGGGCGCCTCACGACTAACGAGCTCCATTGATTGCAGCAGGCTGTACCCCGAACGAAGCGAGTTCGCCAGCATATTGATTGTATCGCCAAGTTGGGCATTAAATTTAGTCACGCGCTGTTTTGCGGCATACCCGACATACAGATCGGGGAGGAACGAAAAGAGTACGAAACCGACAATCCCGGACAGCAACTGAGCTTCCCAGCTAGCGCGTCCGATGAACGCACCAACCACTGCGCCGACGCCAGCAGCGAGGAGTTTGATCATATAGAACTCAGTCACTGTCAGTTTCAAGTCAGCGCGCGCTAGATTGCGCGCCGTCTCACTGCCACGCTTACTGCGCACCACGACCTTATCGATTTCGCGTAGTTGCTCTTTTGCAGTGCGCTGTTGCTGATCGGCGCGCCGACCGGCGAACTGGGTCAGGCGCTCCTCATAGCTAGCATTACTCGCGCTCCGGCTTGCCAGGAACACAAACAACGCCAGGATCGTTAAGAAGATCCCGGCTGGTGCGATCAGCTGTGTCGGATCTGCAACTATCGGCATACGGAGGTCCTTTCAGAGCAATACACCTGTCGCGCAACAGGGCATTGCAGGGGCATAACATTAGATGAACGAACTACTGCCGTAGCCGAAGATATTTGGTGGCAGGTAGATATTGCGCTCCTCGAAACGGTCAATAAATCGTGGTCGGATGCCGGTTGGCTTTAACTGACCAATGACCTTGCCGCGTTCATCGATTCCCTGCTGCTCGAAGACGAAAATATCTGAAAGCACGACGACATCACCTTCCATGCCCTGCACTTCCGTAATATAGACCACCTTGCGCGACCCGTCCTTCAAGCGCGCTAGTTGCACGATCAGGTTGATCGCCGAAGCAATCTGCTCGCGGATGGCGCGCACTGGCAGGTCCATTCCGGCCATCAAACACATGGTTTCGATACGCGCAATAGCATCACGTGGTGAGTTGGCATGCAGCGTTGTCATCGAGCCATCGTGACCAGTATTCATCGCCTGAAGCATCTCCAGCGCCTCACCGCCGCGACACTCACCCACTACAATCCGCTCGGGTCGCATACGTAGGGTATTGATCACCAGGTCACGAATACTGATCTCGCCTTTGCCTTCAATGTTTGGCGGACGTGACTCAAGTGGCACCACATGCTCCTGGCGCAGTTGCAATTCCGCCGCATTTTCGACAGTAATAATGCGCTCATCGTCAGGGATGAACGACGAAAGCACATTGAGCATAGTCGTCTTACCAGAGCCAGTGCCGCCAGAGACGACGATGTTAAGCGAGGCGCGCACGCAGGCGGCAAGGAACTCCGCCATCTCGCGGGTGAGCGATCCAAAGCGAATCAGGTCTTCGATCGTGATGCCTTCCTTGCGGAACTTACGGATGCTGATTGTCGGTCCACAGAGAGCGATCGGTCGAATAACTGCGTTGACGCGGCTGCCGTCCGGGAGGCGCGCATCGACCATTGGTGACGACTCATCGATACGACGTCCAAGCGGTGCGACGATCCGGTCGATCACCCGCAGTACGTGTTGCTCATCAACAAAGGTGACGTCGGTCAGCTGAATCTTGCCGCGCTTTTCTACATAGACCTTTTTCGGTCCATTGACCATGATCTCGGAGATCTCCGGGTCGTTGAGCAACTCCTGGAGCGGACCGAACCCCAGAATGTCAGCAGCAATCGACTCAAACAGGCGAGCGCGTTCCGAGCGCGACAACACGATATTTTCGCTGTCGAGGATGGTATTGAAAATCTCCTCAACCTGCTGCCGCACTCTGGCGACATTGGAGAGATCGAGTTTGGGATCGAGCTCATTGATCAGGCGTTGCTGAACGCGCTGCCGCAGTTCGATAATGCTGTTTTCTTCTTCACGGCGTTGAGCTGGTGGCGTACCGAGGCGCGCTGGCATGGCCGGGGTAACGGGTGCACCGGGCAATTGCCCGGTCGTGCCAGAGGCTGCACCGATTCGTTTCAAGAGTGACATACGTATGCTCCCTCAACGGGCGGCTGTTATCGCCGCGCCAGTAATTTGCCGAACAGACCGGTTTTCTCCGGCGCCTTCTCCGTCTTTTTTGCGGCATCAGCGGTTTTTGCCGCCAGACTGCTGCTCAGGAGTTTTGCCAGGGCGTAAATATCCCTGGACGTCGGAAGATCGCGTTTGGCAATCACCAGTGGCACTCCCTGGTTAACTGCCAGCGTCATCTCGTGACCCGCATTGGCAATCTGGAGCGCCACTTTATGTTGAATGTTCGCTTCCACGTTCTCAACGCGCATTCCCAGGCGATTATCAGCCTTGTTGAGCACGAGAACCGTTTTTTCCTTCGGATACTCCAGCAACTCTGCCACTTCGAGGAACAGTTTGATATTCTTGATGCAGGGTATTTCGAGGGTCATCAGCGCCACGATCCGATCTGCGAGATCGAGCGCTGCCAGTGCGCGATCCTGAAACGATGCCTGGGTATCGACGATGACATACTCAAACTCTTTCTTCATTGTCTCCAGGATCGTCCGTAGGTGGTCGGAGGTGACAAGTTCACCGGTTTGCGGGTTCGGCGGCGCCAGCAATACCTTGACCTGCGTTGCATGGGTTGCCATGACGTCGTTCAACAGGTCACGGTCAAGTTCACTTATACGGTTGACCAGATCGGCGATAGTTTTGGACGACACCAGGTTCATAATCACCCCGACATCGCCAAATGTCAGGTTGCCATCGACGAGCGCAACTTTCTTACCGGTCAACAAGCGCATGGCGACTGCCAGGTTGCACGCAATCGACGACGTTCCTGTTCCGCCCTTTGGACTGAAAACAGCAATGATCTGTCCCTGCGCGCCCTGATTATCGCCACCACCAGGACCCTGCGGCGGCGTGGTCACATAACGCCGCTGCGTGGTCGCCAGGCGATAGACATGGCGAATTGCGCTGTAGAGTTCTTCCGCGCTAATCGGTTTAGGCAGGAACTCGCGCGCTCCGGCGAGCATCGCACGGCGCAGGTAATCCTGCTCACCCTGCACGCTCATCATAATCACCTGTGCCTCAGGAACCTGACTCAGCAGCGCCTCGGTGGCAGCGATACCGTCCATATCCGGCATGTTGATATCCATCAACACCACGTCGGGACGGTGCTGTTTGGCGAGCGCAAGCGCCTCGCGCCCGGTGGTCGCTTTCGCAACGACTTCGATATCTTTTTCGAAGAAGAGGAGTTTTTCGAGATTGTCGCGCGTTTCGGCAATATCATCGACAATCATCACCCGGATCTTTGCCGGGCCTGCGGCTTCGGGTGTTCGCGATCCTCCTGCCATAGCATCCTCTCAATCGTGGGCGCTGCCGGTCGCTAACCGGGCGTTGCATCGTTTTACGCATCGGTTTGGGCGCGCCTGTGCTGACGCGCCTGTTGCGAGTATTATACCGCGTTGCGTCTGATGTTGCAGTCGATCATGGAAATGGAACCGGAAGCGGCGTCGGCGTTGGACGCGCCGGTCCCGGCGTGATTTCTTCGGGCGCAATTGCCAGCGGTTGCAACGGTTCGGGCAACGGCAACCCGTAGCGGCTGGTCAACAGGCGCAGTGTGACGCCAGTTGTATCCTCGATAACGCTGTCGTCGCGCCCGCGCAGCACTAATGTAATCTGCGGCTTTGGATCTTGCTGGTCAAGAGTGAACTTGACGATCTCAGCCTCCTGATCAGTCATCGCTAGCAGCAGGATCCATTGCGCGCCTGGCACGAAGGTATCGGGAGTCTGGGTGCGTGAGGGCGGTGGCGGCGGCGCCGTTCCCTGCTGACCGGCAGGTGTCGGTGTGCCAGCTTCCTGGGGGATAGCCGGTTTCAAAACGCGCAACACCCGAACATTCTGCACCATGGTTTTCGTCACCCGATCAACCAGCGTTTCTTCGAGCGGCGTGACCACCAACTGCCCGGTTTCCGGGTCCAGCGTCAGCGACGGTCGGATGATCAGGCGACGAATTTCGTAGGTCATTACCAGGTCGACCGAGTCGCCGGGGCGGATCTGATCGGCGACACCGGTTAGATTGCCGACTTCGAGCGGAAACACCTTGTCACGCGGGGTGTCGGGCGAGTCGGGCGACGGCACCTGGAACGACAGACCAGCTTCGGTGAGATCGCGCGCGCGGATAATTTCGGTCGCGTTGAGTGCACGTAATGTCACTTTCGTGGTCAGTTCACTCACGCTGGTGAAATACTGGTCGGGTGCGGCGTTGTACTCTGGCTCTGGAATATCGCGCAGCGTCAGAAAGGTCTCAGTGTCGGTCAGAACGGTGTTGGCTGGAATGTCAACACGTGCGGCGACCACTTTGCGCAACGGCACAGGCGTTGGTTCTTGCGGAAGCGCCTCTGGCACAGGCGTCGGCGGGGTTTGGAAGAAGAAAAGGAAGAGAAGTGCTGCGGCTGCGGCAATAATCACTCCGAGCAACAGCAGAAGACCTCCTCGCCTCATGGGGCGTGCCTCTCTTTCAGCAAGACGATGCGACGATAATTACTTGTAAGCCATTATAGCACACGAGATCAAGCCCTGATTAGTATCGCAAGGCATCAATGACTTGACAGGTAATCGTTGCACGTTCAAACATTGAACGTGCAACGTGCAACGCTCACTACTAACGAGCCACCAGCGGTAGGAAGATGCGTCTCGTGCCATCATCAGGCGGTGGGTTGTCGGGGGGTGGTTGGGGTCCGCCATCAGGCGGTGGGTTGTCGGGGGGTGGTTGGGGTCCGCCATCAGGCGGCGGTGGCGAGCCTCCAGCAACAAATACGACGTCGAAGATGGCGCTGACATTGTTCCGTTCCGCCACATGGTCGCCGCTTGGCACATCAGACTCGTACACAAATCCTTTCAGGTCTATGTGGGTATCGGCAACCAGAATAACCTTATAGGTTCCGTTGCCCTGATCGAAGAAATCGCGCAGGATTTTACCGGTTCCTCTGCTGGCATTGGTTGCAGCCGAGACACATCCGCTGATACCGACTGCTTTGATGTCGCTCCAACGGAATGTCTCCGCTATCAGGAACGTAGTATCCTTCTGCATCACCCACTTCGGAATTTGCAGACAGGCGCGATGGTATGGCGCGAGCGCCGGGTTGCTCAGGCTATCGCCTCCAGGAGCGAACAGCGGCAACGTTGGCGAGATCGGCGTTACACCCGGCGGGAAGATGAACACATCAACGAAGAATGTACCCTCCGGATTGCACCCCGGTTGCGATGAATGGCACACATTCGCCGGTTGCGTCGGTCCGCTGTCGGTCAGGTTCTGGTTGCGCAGGCGCACTTCGACGCCTCTGGTGGTGCCATCAGTGTTCTGGGTGGTGGTGACAGCATTGGCGGGCCAGTTCAGATCGGGGTTGCCCGGAATGATCACTTCCATGCCCAGGCGTAGCAGCACCGGCGAGGCGTTCGGGACAGAGCCGCGGCGGAAGGTGAGGCGGTACTGGAAGCAGTTGCCCGGCGGGAGCCACTGACTCTCTCTATACTCCTGGGCATTGATGGCATACGCCGCGCCGCTCGGGTTGAACTTCGAGAAGCGCGTTCCACCGGCGTCCGGATCACGCGCCTGCGTCCATCCACCTTCCGTGTCGGCGCAGTTGCCGCTCGACGGGGAGTAGACGCGGTACTCGACTTCAATATCACCGCCATTTGCCTGATCGATATTCGTCAGCCAGGTCATTTTGCGCACGGTGGCCTGCTGCTCGTTGATCAGGTCGAGCATCGAGAAGGGCTTCGAGTAGTAGTAGCCGGTCGGCGGATAGAAGGTCTGGTCGTCGAGGTTGGGTCCGATCGTCGCGCGGAAGACCTGACTGGACGGCGCGGTTCCATCGGTGCCGCCGATCAGGTAGGCGAACGCATAGTTCGGGTTGCTGGTCGGCACCAGCACCACACCCGCATTGCGCCGTCCAGGATTTGCTGCAAAAGGCAGCGCGCCGAAGTCGTCCTGATAGAAGTTGAGCGCTCCATCTTTGAAGATGCGCAGGTTGGCCGGATCGACATAGGAGGCATAGCCATTGCGATTGATCGTGCCGCCGCTGCGCCCGCCGATCAGGTAGATTGCGCCGCCGAACTCAACTGCGCCGTGACTGTTGCGATTGCCGGGGATAACGGCGTTCCCGCCGGTGGTGCTATCCTCCCATGTGATTGCGCCGGTGGTCGGGTTGATCACCCCTTTCCAGACGGTGCCAGTATCCACATTTTCGGAAGTGGCGCTCGTTCCACCACCGTAGATGAAGAACAGATCCTGCGTTACCGTTCCGTCCGCATTCGTGTAGCGCCCAACAGTCACGGCAGTGTTCCATACGGCTTGCGGCATAATCATCGATTGCCAGGTGCGGTTGTCGCCGCCGAGGTTAAGATTACCGTTCGACGGGTTGATCTCGGCGTAGTAGACGCGATTGGAAAGCGTCGGACCGACCAGTCCAGGCGGATCGTTTCGCCCGCCGACGACGTACAGGAATGTCTTGCCGGCAGCAGTTGTATGCACGAACGCGCGCGCGCCTTCCAGCCCAACATTCGATGGAAGTCTGTACGTCGGCGAGGTGCGCCAGGTCAGGTTCCCATTCGCATCGACATCGCCGACGATCACCGAGTTGCTCGAGAATGTGTCGATCCCACTGGAGACCGCGCCGCCGATCACGTAGAGATACCCCGCGTTGCCACTGGTGCGCAGCGCGGCGACCGCTGCGTTGGTTCGCGGCGCAATGTTGAACGTCGACGTATCTGCATGGCTGACGGATGGCAGTGGCGTGGACGTCACCCAGGTAATCACACCGGCGCCGGGCTGTCCATAATTCGTGTTGACCGTTCCGCGGTAGACGGTGCTTTGATACCCCGTGCCACCTGAAGAACCGCCAATGACCCAGATCGTGTTCCCGATGACTGCTGCGCCGATTTCGGTGCGGGCTTCGGGGAGCGAGCTATCGGGGATGGCGCCCCAGCGCAGCGCGCGAATAGCAGCCATGGCGAGCCCACCCTGATCACCGGGTTTGGCGCCGGCATACGGTTCGGTCACCTGCCCGGATATCGGATCATTGCTCAGCGTCGTTGGAATAACTGCGGTCAGGGTGCGTGAACCGGCGCCGAACTCCGGCTGAGTATCATCCAGGGCAACGACCTTGATCACGCTGGCAGCGACCGGTGCAGGCGGAAGGATCGCGAGAACGGTCAGCAGCGCGACGACGAGTGTCAGCGCGCGCACCGTGGTCGGCATGCGTGTGGTTCGAGTCATGATGCATACACCTCCTTGGAAACCTGGCGGAAGAGAGGTTACGCGCCAGTAGAGACGCGCCGATACAGGCAATGGAGATTATCACAGGGACAATCAAACAGTCGGCCTCACAGTCTGAGGCAGTCTGTGAGGCTGAGGGCAACCCGACAGGCAGCTTGACGCCTGTCGGGTTCGGCGCTGGTTATGGTGTTGGGCAGACGTTATCATTCAGATCGAGTTTGAGCGGCACGCCGATCACACCGCCAAGACTGCGTCCGGCGCTGACCGTCACCGGTATTTCGGTGCTGGTGCTCGGACCGCGCACAATGAGTTCGTACTTATCACGTGGGATACCATCCCCCTGTGGTGGCAGCACGCGGTGGCCAAGCCAGGCGCGCAGCGTGTACTGACCCGGTGGCACATTCGTGATTGCATACGATAGTTTGCGCGTAATCGGATCGGCAGTGATCCAGGCTTCGCGCGTATTGTTGTTGGCGTCGGTGAGCGTTACCTTGCCGACGATACGATCCGTCAGTTCAGGTCGCAGGTCGGTTGGCACCTCCGACGGCGCCATCGTGTCGCGCTCTTCGCCTTGAGCTGGTGTGCAGTCGCCCTGGATCGCCGAGACCTGGATGTCGTCGAAGATCTGCTGCAACTGATTCGGCATGTCGGCGCGCTTGACATAGTCGGGCTGGCTGGCGACCAGGTTCAGACCGGTGATTTCAAAGGTCGGGCTAAGCGCAACCACGTAGACTGCACCATCGCTCGGATGGATGTACGTCTCTTTGAGCGCCTGCGCCTCTGCCACCATCGCATTGAGCGGACGCAGGCTACCGTCCGGCAACGGATCGCCCATCTGGCAACCGACGTTCTCAGCGCCCAGCTCACATCCTTCCCCATAGTTGTTCTGCATCCCGTTGCGCAGCACGTTTGCCACGCCATCGGTCACGAAGATCACCACGCGGCGATACTCCAACCCATTGGGGGCGAATTTGGGCGCTGAGGCAAACACCTGGCTGGCGCGGGCGAACGCGACGGCGCTCGGTGTTGCGCCTGCCGTCATGTATGGATCACCGTCCACCATGCCAGCGTTGCGGATCGCTGCCTCAAGCGTTGCCAGGTCATTCGTCCAACCGGCTGGCAGCACATCGGTCAGTTCGTTCAGCGCGCGATTATTATCGCCAACCCTGCCTTCATTGTTGACGTAGTTCCCCAGACGTCCGGTAAATGTCACCATTCGGACGACATCGTGCGGTCGGAGACCACTTCGCCGATCCTGATCGATCTGCCGGACAAACCTGTACAGCACCTGCTTTGCGATATAGATCCGGCGTTCCTGCGCGTTGGGCCAAGCAGTTTCAATCGACACACACCTCTGAGTAGGATTGGTACAGGTCACAACCTGCCCGTTCTGAACGCCGCGCCCATCGAACGTCCAGGACATCGAACCGGAAACGTCGAGGATGAGCAGGAACTGCACCGGTCGGTTCAGGTCGGGATAGGTCCGATAGCGCGGGATGTAGGTCACACTCCCGCCGACAGTGAAGTTGTTCGTTGGAGGCGCGCCGGTCACCAGGTTGGCGCACTGCCCGCCTTCACGGACGTATGCCAGTTCCATCCAGGGACCATCGGGCACCCGTCCGTCGTTATCCACGCCATAGTTGACCAGCAGGAACGCGCCGAAGCGCTCAATGTAGTATGCAGGATTGGTAATATTGCCATTGTCGAAGCGATACATCGGCAGGGTCATCAAGGTGCGGTTGCGCTTCAGCGTCTCAAGCTGGTTGAGTACCTGCCCGTTGAAGGGGTTGCCACTGAACACGTTCCCGTACACCCAATCGCCAGCATTGATTGCATTCGGCTCGAACGGATAGGAGTCGGGACGGGTCGGACCATCGTTGCCCTGGACAATCTCGGGCCAGGGCGCTTCAGCATATCCCTGACTGTAGGTGCCGTCGCCGGTCAACATCTCTGCCAGCGCGCTTGTATTGCCAGCAGGAATGTTGTTACGCCAGCGCAGCAGGCTGAAGCCACCGTTTGGATGGCTCTCGGTGCGAAGATAGAGGCGCTTATAGCGCAGCCGCACATAGGTTTCGTCTTCGTAGAAGCCATCATAGTCGGCGAACCCATATTCATCGAACATGGACTGCCCGCCGACCGTTGAGCGCACGCCAAACGGGTAATAACCGGTTGCACACGCACCGACACTGGCGTAAGCGGTAGCGCCGACGGGCAACTGGCTCTGACCGAAGAGGCGCGCAAAGTAGGTCTCCACTTTGCCGTCGAGACGGATTTGAATGTACTTCACACCCTCGGGGCGTTGGGAAGCGCACGCGCCGACGCGACTGCATGCTCCAGGGATCGGCGCGCCATCACTTCCCAGGTAGATCGCCTCAAACGAGCGGTCACCCGGTTGCGGCGCCTCGCCGGGAGGTGTGACCTGAATGCCGTTCGAGCGCAGGGATTCATAGATCGCGCGGGCGACATCGGCATCGCGACCGCCGCTGATCAGGCGGTTCATACCAGCCAGCGACGCTGCGTTGGTGCCGCGCACGATGTTTCGCTGTTCGGCGTAGGTTACGCCGAGATCGACAGCCAGAGCAGCCATACCGATCAGCAGCGCCAGAATGCCAGCGATCAGGACCACACTCTGCCCTTCTGTCTTGTGGTAAAAGCGTTGTTTCATAACCGCCACCTCTTGTTCCTGTTTGTGTTGTACCGATTATCGAAACGACCATCGTGCATGCGGCGCCAGCAGTCAGGCGCGCGGTTGGTATTGGTTTGTGCGCCTGGCGGAGGTGTGACGATCCGCCAGGCGAGGGTATGCTTACGTAGCAGTGTCTGGCGTGCGCGTTGGCGTGAACGTCGGTGTTCGGGTTGGCGTGTTCGACGGCGTCAGTGTTGGTGTGAACGTTGGCGTGCGCGACGGTGTGAACGTCGGCGTGCGCGTCGGCGTATTGGTCGCCGGTGGCGTATTGGTCGGCGTATTGGTGCGCGTCGGCGTGTTGGTCGGCCTCGGCGTGTTGCTCGGCGTCGGCGTGTTGGTCGGCCTTGGCGTGTTGCTCGGCGTGAACGTCGGCGTGCGCGACGGCGTCAGCGTGCGGGTCGCCGTTGCCGGCGGCGCGCCGCTGGAGTAGAGCCGCGCAACCGGAATGACCTGCTTCGGCTGGTTCGCATGCGACCAGCTGAGGATCGCGCGCTGGTTGCCGGTCCACTCGAAGTACTCAACTGTAATGCTGACCCGCTGGCAGGCGGTCAGGGTGATCCTGCCATTCACTTCACCAGACTTGTTGCGCCAGTCATTGATGATCTGGACGCCGTTAACCCACACGCGCACACCATCATCGGTATCGGCGAAGAAGGTGTACTCCCCGCTGAACAGCGGCTCGACCTGACCCGTCCAGCGCACGGAGAAGTAATTGTTTCCTACGCCAGCAATGGGCGAGGTATCGTTCTGCGGCCGGTTGATATTTTCGGTGCGGCTTGCCACCGGCGCGCCGGGGAAGAAGTTCGTCGTTCCCACGCTGCCGCCCGGCGTGTAGATGAAGTAGTCGCCGCGCAGACCGTTGCCCGTACCACCAGCGCATGGCGTGGCGGTCGGCGTGAATGTGGGAGTGCGCGTCGGCGTATTGCTGGGCGTCGGCGTATTGGTGCGCGTCGGCGTATTGGTGCGCGTCGGCGTATTGGTTGGCGTGCGCGTATTGGTCGGCGTATTCGTTGTTGTCGGCGATGCCGTATTCGTCGGTGTGCGCGTTGGCGTGTTGGTTGCGGTTGGCGTTGGCGTATCCGTCGGTGTGGGTGTTGGCGTGTTGGTTTGCACAACCGGCGTATTGGTCGGCGCACCCGGTGATACGAACCCGGCGCGCAGCGGCATGACAAAGCGCGAACTGAGCGGCACCTTATCGCCAAAGGCGGGCGTGAAGCCAAACACGGTATTGTAGTCGGATTTCACAATGACGAAGACATAGCACTGCCGGTTCGGATCCGCCAGGTTGGCGCAGGGCGTTGTATCCACGTCGGGCGCCAGGTCGTTGGCGCGATTGCCGTCGGCGTCCTCCGGTCCCAGCGGATTGCCATTGAAGGGGAAGACATCCTCGATGGCCTGCACCAGGATGTAGTGATCGATCAACCGGACGTAGCCGGACGGTTCGGTTCCTGCGGGGATCAGCCCGGTCACCGGATCGCCGATTGCGCGCCCGTCGCCGTTCTGGTCGAGGAAGTACTGGAACTGGTCGAGCACGCCGTCGCCGTTGGTGTCGGCGGCGTCGGGAATGGCATCACTGTTAAGATCGTACATATTGACGAAGTTGATGCCGCCGGTCGTTCCTGCTTCCTGGCGCACGCGCATGCGGATCATGTCGTAATCAAGATCGACCGCGCCATCCGATCGGACGATCACATAACGACTGCCATACGTGGCGCCTTCCTGTGCAGCGGTGGTCAACCCCTGCATGTTGAAGAACAGCAGCCCGATATCGACCGCAGCCGCCAGCAGCAGCAGGATAAGCGTCGAGGCGATAACAAACTCGACGAGCGCCTGTCCTGGTTGAAATCGTCGTGCCATAATCGTGTCTCCCTCGCCGGTTGCTACGGCGTCGGTTCCGTGCAGGCGATGCCGTTTGCGAAGTTCGGATTGTTCCCCAGACTTTCGATCGTTCGCTGCGCCGTCACTTTGATACGCATCGTGCCGTTGTCGCCCAGCATGGTGTTGATGAAACTGACCAGCGGCGTCAGCGGCTCGATGACATAGTCGATCTGCACCTCGATGACGCCGCCCAATCGCCGCGGGTTGGGATCGGCGCTGTTCGGGTACAGGATCGTTACCTGATTGACATCGACCGGGAAAAAACCGGTCGAGTCGTTGGTGACTTCCAGAATGCGCTGCACGCACGGGTCGTCGAGCCAGCGCGGATCACCCTGAGCGCGCAGCGCCAGCCGCGACTGGTAGGGCGGCAGTTGCGACGCCGCCTCGGCGCCGGCGCGCGCCGCGCTGAACAGGGTCGAATATCCCCAGATGTAGTAGCCGAGATCGACGATCGCAAACAGAAGCGCGAACAGGATCGGTGCGATCAGCGCCATCTCAACCAGCGATTGACCTGTTGATCGCCTGGGCATGCTCTGTCCCTTCTGGTCTCCATCCTCTACTGGCATTATAGAGAGGCGGTTGCGCTCGCTCAATAGTCCGTTAGTCCTGAGACGGATCGAAGATTACGGTTTGATGACAAGAGGCGCGAGGGGGTGGCACGTTAACCGTTGAAGGTTGAAGGTTGAAGGTTGAACGTTACCTGTTGAACGTTGAAGGTTGAAGGTTGAACGTTACCTGTTGAACGTTGAACGTTGTCTGTAAGCCGGGATGAAGGGCGTCCCCGACCCTTGAGGTCTTGACCATACGACCGCGTGCTACGCCGACGCGTCGGTGGCGGAACGGTCTCTGCCTGCGTTGAGAGCGCCGCCCGACGAACCCCTAACCCCATAATCTGCACCCCCAGGCGGCGCGGATCGTGACTGGCGGGATTGTCGCGGGCGGGTATGAAGGCAGGGCTGCGCACGCGCAGGAGGAGATGCCCGGTTGGTGATGGGGGCATCTGGCGGGGATCAATCGCCAGCGTGACGGTGGTTGGTTCGATGTCGGGAGTGACGCATACCGGTGTGGTGAATACTGCCTGTTCTGCCTCTTCGACGGAGAAGCCGGGTTCAGCAGCGAGCGCCAGGCATGTCTCGCCGATAGACGCCGCCGGGCGCGCACCGGATGCCAGTGTCACTGAGATGCTCAGCGGCTCAGCAGTCGGCGCCGGCAGGCGGAATAGCGCGTCGCCGTCGGTCCAGGCGATCAGACGGTCGTTCATACGCTCCGCACGGTAGACCCCGCGCACCTGGTAGGCGTAGTCGTCGGGCAGAATGACCGGTGGCGCTTCTGCCGTCTCGCCAGGTGTCATGCGATAGAGTGCAAAGTCGAGGGTGAATCGCTGCACAGCGGAGGGTTTGTGATCGGTCGGTTGTTCGTATTCCGGCAGGTCGAGGAGCAGTCGCCCGACCGGTTCGAGACGCCATCCGGGGAGGGTCAGCGCACCGCTAGCGCTGACCGCCAGGTATATCGGGCGCCCCTGCTCGTGCCAGCGACGGAGGTAGCGCGCCAGTTGCGGTGCGTAGCGTCCGGGATCGCGGCTCTTCAGTGCGAATGCGTCAACCCCAAACCCAAAGGTGAGCGGTGTTGCCAGCAGGTCGGGGATGTCACGTGCCTGCGTATACGATGGAGCGCCGCCACGCATGAGCACAATCGCACCTGGATCGAGTTGGGCTGCCATTGCGCCAATCTGTGTGATCGCTCCAGCATATTCGGTGTGGCGGTAGATCGGTCTGCCGGTGACGACCAGGAACAGGACAAGGGCAAGGGTGAGGAGAACACGAAGGTTGAAGGTTGGACGTTGAACGTTGAACGTTGCATGTTGGGTGCTGGGCGTCGGGCGTTGGGCATTGGGTGTGGACGGTTGAAGGTTGGACGTTGAAGGTTGAACGTCGGGCGTCGGGCGTTGAACATTGGGCGTGGAAGGTTGAAGGTTGAAGGTTGGACGTTGAACGTTGGACGCAGAAGGTTGAACGTTGGGCGCCGGGCATTGAACGTTGGGTGTGGAAGGTTGAACGTTGAACGTCGAACGTTGAACGTGGAAGGTTGGACGTGGAAGGTTGGACGTTGAGGGTTGAGCGTCAGATGTGGAAGGTGGAACCTTGAACGTTGAACCTTGAACGTTGAACACTATTGGACGTTGCAGTCCTGTTAAGACATTGCGATGCACCTTCCGCACGACGGATCGCACCATATCGGCAAACGATCGCAGGTCGGGAGTCAGATGCATGATGGCATAAGCGATGCCGATGGCGAACGCTGGATAGATATGCGGTACGTAGCGCCGCATGATGTAAATATAGTGCTGATCGCTGGTACCGTAGGTCAGCCGTAGGAAGACAACCGATGCAATTGCAGCAATAACCAAAAAAAGCCAGGAGTTCGAGTTGATACGGTAGACCATTAGTGCCAGACCAGCAAGAGCAAGTGCGATCCCCAGCGGCGACAAATACCATCCAAGGCGCACCAGGTTTGCCTGCGCCACACCGAACAGGTCACGCAGCACGTAGCGGTCGCAGGCGCGCAGAGCAGCAAGGATCTCCGGTGCAATGTCCGACTCGCGGATCAGACCATCTCGAATGACTTCTGGCATGGTACGCCCATCGGCAAATGGCGGCAGCATCTCGCGGCGCAGTGCAATACAGGCTTCGCGCGTCGGAGTGGAACGACCGCGTGCCGTACTGATGAGATGATCAATCCATCCAGCGAGCGGATCGACATACGCGGGGGTCGCAATCGGTGCCCCGACATACCCCTGGAGAGTCAGACACGCACCCTGTGGGCTGGTCAGTTGCGCTGGCGTCAGGCAGGCAGGTAGTGCGGCAACAGTCGCAAGCGACAAGATTTGCGGACGAATAAGGTACGCATACCCTCCAAGCACAATGACGACAACCGCAGCGATCAGACGCAGTGGTCGGCTCAGACGCGCAAGTAGCGGCACAAGATGGGTGATCAGATTCAGGCGACGCACTGCGATCAGGACAATGATGATCAGGATGACGACGAGAAGTTCGGTGCCGATACGGGTCCAGTTGAGTGGTGCATCAGTAGTCGGCGGCATCCCGGCGATCGGCGGGCAGGGCTGCATCGTCAGGCGTGAGCAGGGGCGCAGCAGGTAGATCTGGCGCAACGTTGGGGTGAGAAACGGCAGCGCCAGGGCTGCGGTGAGCGCAAAATCTTGCAGACGGGCGAAGAGCGTATCGAAGAAATAGGCGCGCGCCAGGAACACGATCTGCAATCCGGCATGCAACAGCATCACCCCGGCACCCGCCAGCAGTGCAGTATGCGGCGGCGTCCAGCGACGTGCAATCCAGATGAAGGTCAGGTAGAGTGCCAGCGGTCCTGTGATCAGGAAGAACTCGATGCGCGTCAGGGCGAGTTGTCCGAATGCCAACCCGGCGAGCAGGGCGTGGAAGGTTGAAGGTGGAACGTTGAAGGTTGAAGGTGGAAGGTGGAAGGTTGAACGTTGAACGTTGAACGTCGAAGATCCAAAGGCTCTGGCGAAGGCGTAGAGTCCGGCAAAGATGAGGAACTGCGCAGTTGTTTCGGCGGTGGAATAGCGACTGAACCAGACCTGGACGGCATTAAGTGCAAGGAAGAGCGCTGCCAGCAGCCCGACCCACGAACCGGCGATGCGCCGACCGAGCAAAGCAACGCTCCAGACGCCAAGCAGACCGGTAACTGCTGGCGCCAGCAATCCGCCGTGCATCCCGAAGAATGCAGCAAGCAATCCGATCCAAGCGGAGAAGAGGTGCAATCCTTGCGGGACGACACGCCCGTGTTCAAGGTCGCCCTGATCGATAAAAAACCCTGCGGCGCGCAGGCGGGTCGCAATGAAGCGCTGCGCATTCTGCACGCTAAGAACGTTGGTTTCCGCCTGACGGGCGGCATCGGCAAGCGATGGATCGGGAGATTGCTGATCGGCAGCAATCTGCGCCACCAGCGGATCGGTGAAGGTCAGCGAACCGGTGCGCGCCATGATGAATCCGGCATTCGCATACACGCCCGCATCGCGCACACCGATGATCGTCTCGAACGGAGGAGTAATGAGGAAGACAAAGAGCAGCAGAATGGCAGGGAGGAGGAGGTTGAAGGTTAAAGGTTGAAGGTTGAACGTTGGGCGTGGAAGGTTGAAGGTAGAACGTTGGTTGCGTGTTGCAGGCTGACCGCCGGACGTTGAAGGTTGAACGTTGAACGTGGCAGGTGGAACGTCAGGGGTAGCGGGTGGAACGTCGGGGGTGGCAGGTTGACTGCCGAGTGCGCGACGGATCAGTGTGGCGATGATGCAGAGAACGGCAACCACAGCGACATGCAGCGGCGCAGAGAAGATGCCAATCTGCGCCAGGGTGAATGCCAGCCATCCGTTTAGCAGCGCGCCGATCAGGGCATATTCGAACCAGCGTTCGATCGGATCGCTGGTACGCCAGGCAACCGGCAACGCGCAAGCGATCAACGCGCCGGTGAGAATGAGCACCAGAATGATGAGGATCAGGGTAACGGGAGCAATAATTGTCACCGGGAACTGAGAACTAAGAACTGAGAACTAAGAACCGGGAACTGAGAACCAGGAGCCAGATTATACCATGCGAACTTCATCAGCATTTCTCAGATACGTTGACATTTCCACGTTTGTATCGCACAAGGCGCCCGACTCCAGCGGAGTGTAGACTAAAATGTTGAAGATTGAAAACTATAGCAGTTCTCAGACACATTGACCCTTGTCCAGGTCTGTCGTGTCGCGCGAGGCGCCCGCGTCTAGCAGAGTGCAGACCGGAAATTATTTCCATCGCGTGGGGTGCGTCATTCTCAGAAGTAACTCTGTGAGAACTGCTATAAATCCAGTATCCCGAAATGGCCATGGGACTACATCCGTCAGGCTAACGTAAGGTTGAGAACTTGATCCGGTATGCGTCTCTTGCCGTCGAGCTAAACCCCTTGGCTATGGAACGCGGAGCCCGTCTGCGTGGGCTAGAGCGGAGCAATTACTCGGTAACTATCATTCCGGTCGCCGCATGGGAGGCATGACTTTAGGGGTGTTCAATCTTGTCAATTAGGTTTCGACCTCTGTGAGAACTGCTAATGATCTTGACATGTAGATCGCCAGCCTTTATAGTGCGCGAATGGGTTAAGATCGAAAACCCAGAGAGACAATGTCATTCTTGTGGTATAGTCGCTGCCTGTATGCAACATGCGCATACAGGCAACGACCGAAGCTGGACAGGATATGGGCGAGAAACTGGTTATTGTCGAGTCGCCAGCGAAGGCACGCACCATCCAGAAGTATCTCGGTCAGGGGTATCGGGTCGAGGCTTCGATGGGGCATGTTCGTGATCTGCCGAAGAGCGACCTTGGTGTTGATCTCGATGCGAACTTTACGCCGATATATGAGATTTCGCCGGGCAAGGAGAAAATCATTGCCGCGCTGCGTAAATCGATTCGCCAGGCGGATGCCGTGTATCTGGCGACCGATCCAGACCGCGAGGGGGAAGCTATCGCCTGGCATATCACCGAGGCAGCGAAAATCCCGCGTGGAAAGCCAGTGTATCGGGTTGTCTTCACCGAAATCACGCCCAGCGCAGTGCGCAGTGCAATGGCATCGCCACGCGACATTGATCGCCGACTAGTCGATGCACAGCAGGCGCGTCGTGTGCTGGATCGTCTGGTAGGCTACAAACTGTCGCCACTCCTGTGGGAGAAAGTGCGACGCGGATTGTCCGCCGGGAGGGTGCAATCAGTTGCAGTACGCCTGATCGTCGAGCGTGAGCGCGAGATCGAGTCGTTCGTTCCGCAGGAATACTGGACGATCGAAGCCGATCTGCTTAAGCAGGACGTGCACGAACCGTTTCGCGCCGTGCTGATCGAGCACGCTGGCAGGAAACTCGAGAAGTTCGACATCGGCTCAGGTGAGCAAGCGCAGGAAATTGTTGCCGATCTGGAAGGCGCTGCGTATATCGTACGTAAGGTGACGCGCCGCGATAAGCGACGCAGTCCGCCGCCGCCGTTCACTACCAGCACGTTGCAGCAAGAAGCCGGGCGCAAACTCGGTTTTTCCGCCAAACGCACCATGGCAGTGGCGCAACAGTTGTACGAAGGAGTGGATATTGGCGGTGATGAGGGTTTGGTAGGTCTTATCACGTATATGCGCACCGATAGCGTGAACGTATCACATGAGGCGCAAGAAGAGGTGCGCATTGTCATTCGCGAGCGGTACGGCGAAGCATACCTGCCGCCCAAACCGCCGGTTTACAAAACGAAGGCCAAAGGGGCGCAGGAGGCGCACGAAGCCATCCGTCCGACCCTTAGCCGACGCACGCCAGAACAGGTGCAACCCTACCTGACGAGTGATCAGTATCGTCTCTATGAGTTGATCTGGAAACGGTTCGTTGCCAGTCAGATGGAGGCAGCGGTATTCGACAGCACGACGGTGGACATTGGCGCGGGGCGGGGGATCGAGCACAGTGCAGGCAATGACCCTGACCCGTACACCTTCCGAACCACCGGTTCTGTTCTGAAGTTCCCCGGATTCCTGGCAGTCTACAATGTCAGCCTGGACGAAGGCGAGGAGGATGAGGATAGCGAACGGCGGTTACCGCTGCTTGCAGAGGGGGATGTGCTCACGCTGGTGCAACTGTTGCCGGTACAGCACTTCACCGAGCCGCCGCCGCGTTTCACCGAAGCCAGCCTGGTGAAGGAGTTGGAACGTCTCGGCATTGGTCGTCCTTCGACCTATGCACCCACCATCTCGACGATTATTGAGCGTGAGTACGTTGAACTTGTGGATAAAAAACTCGTGCCAACCACACTTGGCAAGGTCGTGACCGACCTGCTGGTGCAGCACTTCCCCAGCATCGTCGATTATGGCTTCACTTCGGAAATGGAGCAGCAACTCGATGACATCGCCGAAGGAGAGAAAGAGTGGACGCCGGTATTGCGCGCCTTCTACGAGCCGTTTGAGCAGAAACTGGCGGACGCGCAGCGCAGTATGCGCAATGTCAAGCGCGAGGAGATTCTCACCGACCTGACCTGCCCGAAGTGCAGTCAGGGGCAACTGGCGGTCCGGTTCGGCAAGAATGGCGAATTCCTGGCGTGCAACCGCTACCCGGAGTGCGATTTCACCAGTGACTTTCACCGCGACGGCGAGGGACGCATCGTGATCGATGCGCCAGCCGCGCCGGAAGTGAGTGATGTCATCTGTGAGCTGTGCGGACGACCGATGGTGCTGAAGAAGAGCCGGTTTGGTCCGTTCCTGGGATGTAGCGGTTACCCGGAGTGCAAAAATACCCGACGCCTCGACAAACAGGGGAAGCCGGTACCACCACCAAAGGCGACCGGCGTAACCTGCCCGAAGTGTCGTCAGGGTGAATTGCTGGAGCGGCGCGGCAAGTTTGGGCGACCTTTCTTCGGGTGTGGTCGTTATCCAAAGTGCGACTACCTGGTGAACTCGCTTGATGAAGTTGCAAACTACACGCCCGACAATAACGCGCCATTGGAGGCAGAGGCGGAGGAACAACCCGCGACAAAGCGAACGAAGACATCTACCGGTAAAAAGCGGGCAAAAACAACCGCACCTGGGAGTGGAACGTTGAACGTGGAAGATTGATATTGATTATAATGTTGACACGGGACAACAGCGACACAGAACCGGACGGTTGCATAGGCAGAAAGCAACAGTCAGGCAGGGGACGAATGGGTTCCTGGCAGGGATGACGAATCGGTCGTTGAGAAGAACGCGCGCTTCCAGGATAATGAACAGCAGAGGGATGGCAGTCTCCTGCTTCCCACACGCAACTGTTGTGTTCCTGGAGGCGCTGGTATGGAACTGCTCAGCAAATTAGCGCAGCGCAAGGCGCTGGTCGCAGCCGCGCTCCTGTTTGCGCTCGGTGCTGGCGTGCTCGGACAGACAATCCTGGAGTATATGGCGCCACCGATAGCGCCATCCGTAGCAACCACAGAATTCGTCGTCGATGAGGAGCTCACCGAAGAGACAGGAGGTCGGACAGCAGCGGAGCGTCCGGCGATACCGACAGCCATCCCGTTTATTGTTGCCTACGTAAGTGGGGCAGTACGTGCGCCGGATGTCTACCGACTCCCCGGCGGCGCACGGGTCAAAGACCTGGTGCTGGCAGCTGGCGGCTTGAGCGACGATGCCGACATTGAGCGTATCAACCTGGCAGCCCCGATCACCGATGGTCAGCATGTGCGTGTTCCGTGGATCGGGGATGCGACCGCAGCAGCGGAGACCACGCCAGCAGAGAGCGCGAAGAGTGGCAACTCCGGTGGCTTGCTGAACCTGAACCGCGCGACAGTTGCGGAACTCGACGCCCTGCCAGGCATTGGCAACGTTCTGGCGAATCGCATTGTCGAATGGCGCGAACGCGAAGGACCGTTTCAATCGGTCGATGATCTCGGCAAAGTGGAAGGCATTGGTCCTGCGCTGCTGGCAAAACTCGCACCGCTCGTGACCGTCGCCCCGTAACGAAGCAGGAGCATATGCGCCGTACAAAAATAGTTGCGACGATCGGACCGGTCAGCAGCACCCCGGACATGATCGAACGCCTAATTGATGCTGGCATGGATGTCGCGCGGCTTAATTTTTCGCACGGAGCCCATGACGATCACGCTCAACGGATTCAGATGTTGCGCGAGATTGCTGCGCGCAAAGGACGACCACTGGCGCTGCTTCAAGATTTGCAGGGACCGAAAATTCGCACTGGTTCGCTGGTTGATCACAAGCCAGTGATGCTCCAGCCTGGTGCCCGTTTTACGATCACAACGCGCAACGTCGCGGGAACTGCGAGTCTGGTAAGCACGACCTATGCTTCACTCCCCCGCGATGTTCGTCCCGGTGACCGCATCCTGATCTCCGATGGCTTGATCGAAGCACAGGTCGTGCGTGTTTCCGGCGATGACGTGGAAACTGAGATTGTCGTTGGCGGCGAACTGCGCGAAAACCAGGGTATTAATCTCCCAGGCGTTGCCGTCAGTGCACCGGCGCTGACCGACAAAGATCGCAGTGACCTGCTCTTTGGTCTGGCGCAGGGGGTGGACTATGTGGCGCTCTCATTTGTGCGGCGCGCGTCGGATCTAGTAGAAATCAAGGCGCAGATCGCTGCAGCTGGTGCATCAACGCCGGTCATTGCAAAGATCGAGAAGCCAGAAGCGCTGCACGAATTCGAAGCCATTCTGGAAGCGGCGGACGGCATCATGGTTGCGCGCGGCGACCTGGGGGTTGAAATGCCGCCTGAGCAGGTGCCTATTATCCAGAAACAGGTGATCGAGGCGGCGAACATGGCGGGCAAGCCGGTCATCACAGCCACACAAATGCTTGACTCGATGATCCGCAACCCGCGTCCAACGCGCGCCGAGGCGAGCGATGTCGCCAATGCGATCATCGATGGCACAGATGCAGTGATGCTCAGTGGCGAAACTGCCACCGGCGCGTATCCGGTCGAAGCGGTGCAGATGATGGCGCGCATCGCTGAAGTGACCGAAGCCAGCGGGCGACGCGGCGACCACAGTCACCAGATCATCTGGCGTTTCCATGAGCAACCAACGGTCGCAGCGGCGATTAGTTCCGCAGTGCATGCAATCGTGCAGGCGCTACCGGTGACTGCGATTGTCGCATTCACGATGAGCGGCAGCACTGCCCGTCTGGTAGCACGGCAGCGCCCAAAGACACCAATCTTTGCGCTGACGCCGTCTGAAGCAGTCTATCGGCAACTGAACCTGGTATGGGGCGTCACACCGCTCTTGTGTCCCTATGTTGATCGGCTGGACGATCTGGAGAATGCAGTGCGCAACGTGCTGATCGGTCGGGGATATGCCCTTCCGGGGGATCAGATCGTGATGACCGGCGGGCATCCGATTGCCGCGTGCGGCGCAACGAATTTCGTGAAGGTGACGCGATTGTAGGTCGATGATGTCAGCTTGCAGAGAGGCGGCGCAGTTGCTGCTGGTGTTTCATCAGTCCTGGCGATGTTCTCATCGGCTCTTTATCCCGCAGCGATGATGCAAATGGTATAGTGTGCACGAATGATCAGCGTTGCAGATTGTGCACATAAAGGAACGTTGACGTGGTCGAGACGGAGCTGTCCGGGATAGTGATTATTGTACTGGCGCTGGGGATCATTCTTTGTGGTCCGGCGCTTTTCATCCAGAGTTGGAGATGGCTTCGGCGCATTGTGCACGCCGGGATGCGTAGCGCACGCTCGAAGCCGTTGCAGGAAGAATGACACGCCATGCACCAGGTTCGTGCACTGCGCTGGAGCGCATGCTGGATGGTGATCGCGGCACTGCTGCTGAGCATCGCTGTTGGGTCTCCGGTTGTGCTGGCAGTTGAACCGACGCCTGCACCGACCGAGCCGCGCCAGGAGAGTCTGGCAGGACCGATGATTGGGTTGTCGCTAGCAATCGCATCGAGCGCGCTGGCGGCGGGTATCGCGTTCGGCGTGCGACGGCGCATCGACGAGATCGGTGCAGAAGGCGACTCGAGAGGGCGCGAGTAGCGTGCGAAAACGACGTCCACCACGTCATGCCATGTCGCCTGCCAGGTTCAGCATCGTTCTGACGGCGCTGATACTGGTCGGGGCGGGGATCATGCCTCTGGTGACAACTATGCCCGCAGCAGCGATTGCGCTGCCTCAATCACCGGTTACCCTTCCCCCGGACTTCATGGGCATGGTGATTCGTGATCCCTGGTTCGATTTCGACACCAACCCGGCATTCCCCGGTCAACCGAACAAGACCTTCCAGGATCGCATGGGAACGGCGCTGGCGCAGATGGGCGCCCGCTGGGTGCGCCTCGATTTTCGGATTGCTGCGCCGCTTGACGCCGATCCGCCGCTGCCGCCGGATTTTATCGAACGCGAGATTGCCAAAAACGACTACTTCATCAACGAAGTCGCTCCCCGGCATGGCTTCAAGGTGCTGGGGTTGCTCAGTTTCGACCTCATCCAGGGCACGGATGCGCATGTGCTCAACACCGGTCCGTTCACCGAAACGATCTACGGCGGCGGCGTGAACCGCTACATGGACGAGTGGCTGCGGCGCGCGCTGATGATCGCCGACCGGTACGGCGACCGGGTGGCGGCGTACCAGGTGTTGAACGAGCAGAACCGTCTGCCGCGGTACCTGCCCGGCGGACCGGCGGGTGACGGCATTGATCCGGTCATTACGGCGCGCCTGGTCACCAAACTGTACCGTTTCTGCCGCGGCATTCCGCCGCTGCCGCGCCCTGAACCGTATGGATGCGCGAATGCCGCGATCATTCTCGGCGGGTTGCATCCGCGCGGCACGACGAGCGGATATGATGATCGAACGATACTGACCGATGCAGAGTACCTGAAGCAGATGTACGCAAGTGAGCCGTTCCAGGGTTTCAGGAATGCTCAGGGTCGCTGGCCCCTGGATGGGATTGGCTACCATCCGTACCCCGAAGAGATCCGTCTCTCGCCGAACGATGCGCTGGTTGATCGCGGATTGAACCGGATGCGCGCCGCGTTGCAGGAAGCGGGCGATCCAACGATACCGTTCTGGATCACGGAAGTCGGATACAACGTCGGGTTCGATGTGGATGGACCGCGTGGACCGATCCCGCCACAGACCGAAGCAGGACAGGCAGCATTTCTGTACGATGTGTACGTCTCTCTGGCTGCGCGCGGCGACGTGGCGCGGATCTTCTGGTTCAAGTACGAAGATTTTCCGCCAGCGGACGGACCGAATGCCCAGCGATGGGGATTGGTGCGCATTCCATTCCGCCCGCCGCAGCCGGGTGAGAATTGCCCTGGCGGAGCGTGCTACGCTCTTGATGGCGAGCCTGAACGGTGGCGTCCGGCATACCTGGTCTACCGCGAACTTGCCGGGTTGCCGGTGTATCGGCAGCATTTCCCGATCATCGCGCGGTGAGGCGCGCATTATCAGCGATGGACTCCATCTTTATCGTCAGGCGATGGTGATGCGCCCTGGCGTCTGCATGGCTTGAGCGCCTGATATCGTCTTGCTCTGTCAGACTCCAGCGACCTGATCTCATCCGACTGCTCTATTTTTTCCATTCCTCAAAACAAAATTAAGACGCTTCCAAATCGATCCGGGACTCAGTTCGCACTGATCCCGGCACTTCCAATGATGCGACTGTAGATCAAATTAAAAAGAACTCATAAAAACCTTATCTATACAAAAAATCGGCAGCTTT